>Ga0181520_10000087_pt1 | contig 173983 bp, 165 predicted proteins | sample PEATcosm2014_Bin_29_FD_132451 | JGI IMG/M metagenome (GOLD analysis project Ga0181520, IMG submission 132451) | Peatland microbial communities from MTU Mesocosm Facility, Houghton, MI, USA - PEATcosm2014_Bin02_30_metaG | ecosystem: Environmental > Terrestrial > Soil > Wetlands > Peat | place...
ACTTCCACCTTGGGCGCAGTCTCCTGCGCGCACAAGAACGTTGCCGTGCAAAGAACAACCGCCGAAACCAACATTACCGATAACCATCGACGCAAAGACATTTTGATCCTCCAGAACTTTCAGAAGAGAGCTAAAGCAAACTACTCAGTTGGCATCAAGCCTTCGAGTCTGAACTCCTAAGCACTGTTATGCCACTCTGTAAGCAAATCCCCTACTCTGTCCTACGTTCCTGATTTTAGCGCAACTTACCTTATGCTTCGCGATTTTCAGTTGAGACTGATACTATTCGGTTACCCTGCACGCTGCCCGAAGGGCTATTTCACCGCGAATATATGCCGCGCAAAAATTACACTAAACCAAGTTTCTGCATCTAAATCATCAGAGACTGCTCTAGCTAAATAGACCAGCGTGGCCTGCAGTCAGGCGCCGCGGCTGAACCTGCGAAGGGGCTTATTCGGGATGGAGTGGGAAAAAGTACTGATCGTAGAAGACGAAGAGCATGAACGCTTAGGATTGGCCGAGCTGATCGCCGCTTGGGGATACCGGGCCGAAACCGCTCGGGATGGCGTGGACGGCCTAGAAAAAATACAGTCATGGAGCCCGGGCATCGTGGTCAGCGACCTCAAGATGCCGCGCATGGACGGCATGGAGTTGCTGGAACGCGTCTCCCAATTGCCCCGCGAGCTGTCATTTATCCTGCTGACCGCGCAAGGCTCCATTGATGCCGCGGTCTCAGCCATGAAACTGGGCGCGTACGACTTCATCGAAAAACCGGTCAACCCCACCAGGCTGCGCAATATTCTGCAAAATGCCGCCCGTCAGCGGGGCACCGATCGTGAACTCGAGGCCACCCGACGGCTCCTGCGTGACAGCGGAAAACTTGGTTCGCTGGTCGGCTCCTCGCGCAAGATGCAGGAGATCTTCCATCTCATCGAACTAGTGGCTCCCAGCACTGCTTCCGTGCTCATCACCGGGGAGAGCGGTACGGGCAAGGAGTTGGTAGCGCGCACCATTCATGAGCTTTCTCCGCGCAAGAACAAGCCGTTTGTCGCCATCAACTGTGCGGCCATCCCCGAGACACTGATCGAGAGCGAGATCTTCGGCCACGAGAAGGGAGCTTTCACCGGCGCCCTGGAACGCCGGACTGGCTGCTTTGAGTTGGCCGAGAGCGGCACCTTGCTGCTCGATGAAATCGGCGAGATGCCGGTCGGTACGCAGGCCAAGCTGCTCCGCGTGCTGGAGGACCGCAAGTTGCGGCGACTGGGCAGCAAGTCGGAAACCACCGTCGATGTCCGCGTCCTTGCCGCCACTAACAAGGTTCCTGAGGAAGCTGTTGCCCGAGGTCTGTTGCGCACCGATCTCTACTACCGACTCAATGTCTTCAACATCCACATGCCACCGTTGCGCGACCACAAAGAAGACATTCCCAACCTCACCCAAATCCTCATCAAGGATATGAACACCAAGCATCAGCGCAACGTGCGCACTGCCAGTGACGCGGTCATGCACTTGTTTGACGACTTTTCCTGGCCCGGCAACGTGCGCGAATTGCGCAACACCCTTGAGAGGGCGGTGATCGTCTGCGACGCCAGCGTGATTGAGCCCCGGCATCTGCCTCCTGCCTTCGGAAATAACTCCATGCACGTGCCGGTCAGCGGCGTCGATGGCATTCACGTCGGCGTAGGCACCACAGTGGGTGAGGCCGAGCGTCAATTGATTGTCAAAACCCTGGAATCGACGCACAATAACAAGACCCGCGCAGCCGAGATCCTCGGGATCAGTCTGAAGACTTTGCACAATAAGCTTAAGGAGTACGGAACGCAGGCGCAGCAGGTCCCTTCCAGCGCAGTCGCGGCGCGCGAGTTCGGAAACTGATCCGGAAGTCAGTCCTCTCCGCCTCCAACTTCGATGCCACGGCTTAGACTTAAAACTAAGTTGGTGCTCGCAATCAGCGGATTAGTCTTCGCCCTGGTTGCCACGCTCTCCTGTCTCTACGTTTCTCAGATCCTCCGCCAGCGCATCAACCAGAGCTACGATAACGCCGATTTCATCGCTCACCAGGTATTGCACGTAGCGCGCCAGGCGCTGGAAACCGAACTACCCGGCGGTCACCTCGAAGCCCGGGACTCCACCCAGGCTCACAATGCCATCGCTGCGATTCTTCAGCGCGATGATGCGGTCAGCACTCTGCTGGAGTCAGTCATCGGCTACAACGCCGAGGTCTATGACACGGCTCTAATCGACCGTAATGGGGTAGCCTTGGTCGATACCGATATCAGCTCGGTGGACAAGCAGGTGCCTCACCGTCGCGCCCTCTCCGGGCTGCGTGACGGCGGCTTTCTGGACCAGATTCGCGCCGTCTACGGACCGGCCCGTGTATACGAGGTTACTTTGCCGGTGCAGCGCCAGGGAGCGCCCTTCGGAGAAATTCGCGTCGGACTCTCTACCCTGTTTCTCAAGCAGGCGTTGGTGCCGCAACTCAACCGCGCGCTGTTGCTCTCGGGAATCGCGGTGCTTTTTTCACTGGCTGTCGCGGCCTTCCTCTCTAACATTGCGCTGCGTCCGCTGGAGGCCATTGCCCGCCGTCTGGATGCGATGACCACGGAGACCGGAAAGCCCGAACCTGAGACCGAGAGAACTGATGAATTTGGTGCGGTCAGCAACCGCATTGACCGTCTCGGCCGGCAGATGCACGATGTTCGCGAGGTCTTCTCCGCGCTGAAGGAAAACCTCGACCAGCTCATGTCCACCTTGCAGGATGGGCTCATCCTCTTCACTCGCGATGGCCGCATCGTGCTGGTCAGCGCCTCTGCCGAGCGCTTCATCGGCCGCCCGCGCGGAGAGATGCTGGGCCGAATGGTTGAGGAAGTATTCGACGATTCCGATCGCCTCGGGCGCATCGTGCTCGACGCCTTTGCCCTGCGTCAGGAAGTGCCCTCGCGCGAGATTGAAATGGAACAGGGACGGCGGGTTCAGTTAGCGTTCGATTTCATCTCCGAGCGCGGTGTTCCCATCGGCGCACTGCTTACCGTCCGCGATGCCGAGTCGGTCCGCCGCATTGAAAACGAAATCGAACTCTCGCGTCGTCTCGCCGCCATCGGGCGTCTCACTTCCGGCGTAGCTCACGAGGTAAAGAATCCGATCAATTCCATCGTCATTCATCTGGAGATCCTGCGCGAACGCATGTTGAAACTGGACCCCGAAACACGTCGCCACATGGATATCATCAGTTCGGAAATTCATCGGCTCGACCGCGTGGTAAAAACGCTGGTGGATTTCTCCCGTCCCGTCGAACTGAAATTGTGCCCGCTGGATTTGCGCTCCCTGGCCGCTGAGGTCGTCGCCTTGGCCGCGCCCGAAGCGCGTTCCCATCATGTGGAAATTGTTCATGATTTCGGTCCGGAGCCGCTCCCCATCCGGGCGGATGCCGACCTGATGAAGCAGGCCGTACTCAATGTGGTGATCAACGGCGTGCAGGCCATGCCGGACGGAGGCACCCTTACGCTGCGCGCGTTCGCTACCTCGCAGGCCGCCGTGCTTGAGGTGCATGACACCGGCGCTGGGGTTTCTCCTGAGATTCGCGATAAGATATTTAATCTGTACTTCACAACCAAGAAGTCCGGCAGTGGGATTGGACTCGCCCTGACCTTCCGCGCCATGCAATTACACAACGGTGTGCTCGACCTCGACTCGGAATCCCGGCAAGGCACAACGTTTCGCTTCATGCTTCCGTTGGCCGTAAAGGATCAGCCTGCGGAGAGACGTGCGGACGCGCTAAACGAGCCCGTAATCCCTCCGCAATGATAGGAATAAGACTCATAGAAAGAAATATGTTCGCTTCCCGAATCCAGGCTCTCATCTCGCCATGCACCTTCACCGGAGTCGCCTTGTGCGTTGCGCTGCTCGCCGCGGGATGTCATCAGAAGCCCGCGCGAACTACGCCTCCTGTGCTCGTTCCATCCATCGAGATTCCGCAACCCGCTCCACCGTCGCAGAACCCTCCTGGCCAAGACACGAACGCAGTTCCGCAGACCGCTCCGCCGGAGACGCCTCAGCAGAACACACAAAGGCCTAAGCCGAAGCCGCGCAGGCCTGTTTCGCGCAAGCCGCCGCAACAGCCTGCTCAAGCCGCGCCGCCATCCGAGGCGCCAAAGCCCGAGCCTGCGAAGCCCAACTCGCCCGATCCATCCGTGCAGATCACCGCCGACATTCCTCGCGCCGCCGTGCAATCGGAAAGGCAGAACACCGAACAGTTACTGCGCAACTCGGACGGTAAGCTCTCCCATATCAATCGCAACCTCAGCGATAGCGAGCAGGGGATGCTGCGTCAGGCGCGCAACTACATTCTCCAGTCCAATCAGGCGTTGCAGGGCGGAGACATCGAACGCGCCTACAACCTTGCGGTCAAGGCCAACCTGCTGGCCAACGAACTGGCGAAGTAGCCGGTTCGTTGGCCAGCGTGAGGCGTTGCGGTATTCGCGGCGCTTACTCGGCAGTCACAGGCTTATTCATCGCTTCGTTCAGTCCATGGAAGACAGCATCATAATGTCCGCTCGCGGCGGCCAAGCGGAGACCTTTCACTCTCTCCACGCAGATCTCTTCGACCGCAGGTTGCGTCTTCACAATCTCCATCACCTCGGCAATGAACTGGTCCAGCGGCATCGCCCGCGGATCGGAAGCTCCATCCATCAAATCGGTTTGCACGTAAGGCGGTATCAGTTCGAGAACCTCGGTCGCGGTCCCTTGCAGTTGATAACGCAACGATTGGGTGTAGGAGTGGATCGCGGCCTTGGTCGCGCAGTAGGTTGGAGTCAGGGTCAAGGGAACAAACGCCAGCCCGGAGGAGACGTTCATGATCGCCGAGTAAGGTTGCTGGCGCAAGCGGGGCAGAAGCGCGGCGGTCAGGCGAATTGGGCCCAACAGATTCGTGGTTACAATGGCCTCGGCGGCGGCCAGATCGGCTTGGGGATCGCGAAGATTCTCCGTGCGCATGATGCCCGCGTTGTTGATGAGAACGTTCAGCGCCGGGAACTCCTTCGCAAGCTGCGCGGCGACGGTGCGAATGCTCGCCGGATCTTCCATGTTCAGAGCGATGGACTTCATTCCGGGATTAGCGGCTGTGGTCTGGTCGAGCACCGACTGGCGGCGACCTGCGATGATGACCTGATTTCCCAAGGCGTGAAACTTTTCCGCCAAGCCGCGGCCGATGCCGGAACCGCCGCCGGTGATGAGAATGGTGTTGCCAGTGACTTTCATGGGGGTCGTTCTCCTGCTCAAATACTAGGGCTCGCATCGACAGATGGGAAACTGCTGCCGCGGAGTTTTCTGCCTTCCACTACCCCCCTATATTTCCGTCTAAAAACCTGAAAACAGGACGGTTATGGGGACATCCAAGATTCTTTCTACCTTCAGGATAGCAAAATCGGAAGAGCATTACCTCAGTTGGCGACAAACTCTAACTTGTTTGCAATTAGATACTTAGGGGGAATTTATAAGAATTCTTACTTGACATGATGCGGAATATGGTCAATTTGCGGGCGTTCGGCGCGTTTTGGGACGTGTAATTGCGTATTTCGAGTGCATTTCGGGGCGGGTTGAACACAGTGATTTTTGGCGTTTGCACAGATTCTGGTGCAGCAGGATTCACGTTGCGGGTAATGGCTGGGATTGAATTATTACTGATTAGGCAATGGTCGCAAACAGAGAATCAGATCGCTGGTGGAAAAACTTGGAGCGGCACGGAAGACCTGGGCGGTGCGGGGATTCTTCGCCGGGGGCTCAGGATGACACCACTCCAAGATGGCGGCACTCCGAGATGGCAGCACTCCAAGCTGGCAGCACTCCAATCCCACATTCGCCAACTACAGGCGGATGTGGGCGACCGGTTCGATAATCGAAGCTAATCCATCATGGCGGCGACTTCCTGGTTGCCGCGAGTGGTGAGGGCGATAGTAGCGTCTGCTTACCGGAGGTAGGAGCGAAGCACATCGATCAGTTCCTCGGCGGCGGCGGTGTGCTCGGAGTCGGGCTTTTGCTTGGGATCGAGCACGTGTTCACGGATGTGTCCTTCCAGCACCTCGACGATAAGGCTGCTCATCGCCCCGCGGGCGGCGGTGATCAACTGCAACAAATCGGAGCAGTCCTGTTCTTCGTTGAGCGCGCGCTCGACGGCTTCGACTTGTCCGCGGATGCGCCGGATTCGCCAGATCAGTTTCTCTTTGCCGGTCAGGGTGTGTGACATGGGGAAAGTATAACAACGCCTGCCATGCTGCTCTGCCTCTTCGCCATTTAGCTCTAATTAAGACACTCTTCATTTTTGATTTAGGCGCGAAGTTATCCAATTGAACTGAAGGCGGATGAAGAGCCTGCAGGGTAGGGTCCAATGTCAGTGGTCACGATATTCACGATCGGCATTTTGGTGGTGGTGTTTTTCTTCGCATTGCACTCCGAGTTGCAGAGTGTGCGAAAGCGCCCGCCGTCGAGAAGCGAGCGGATCTCGGGCCGCATTCACCGCGGAACCGGGAGTCGAGTCCGGAAGCCAGCACAGGCGATCACCCTGGTTTGTTCCAGGTCGCGGCTGGTGGTGCGCCCGAGTCAGGTTTCTTCAAGTGCAAGGTTTCAACGCTAAGGATTATTCAGTAAAGGAGAGTGCAAGTCGTATGTCTGCTGAAATGATTTCACCTGAAAGGTTGGCAATGTTGCTGTACCACTATAGCGAGGCGCTTGCCCCGGACTTCGGATTGCAGCCGAGCACGAGTCCGGAATGGGGAAATCTTTCGGCTGGCGAACGCAACCGAATGGTGGCTGCCACCAGACTTGCTTTGTTGGATCTTCGCAGTGCGCCATCGCACACGAGTTCCACTGACATGACGTTTCCTGGATTCAGGGGCGGCAGCGAGGGGAAAGAGTGCGGTTGCTGAAGTCGCCGAAATAGAAGCATTTCAGAAGCTGTTGGTAGCTGGTAGTTGAGGGCCATCACGGCAGAAAAGGAGTGGACAATGGCAACCCTTAGCGCAATCGCATCGAATCTGTTAGAGACGATTGGACTGGCTCAACCTCGCATGGAAGTAATGGTTCGCGAAGATACGGAAGGCACGATGGAGTTGCATCCGCTCCGCATGCAGTGGGTCCGCGAGGTGGATTGCCATGGCCGCAAGGTCGTTCGGGTTCAGTGGGTAGAGGATAAGCAGCGCAAGGCATCGACCTCTACTTTCTAATTACTTTTTTCCACTCGTAATCTTGACGGGCGGGTGATCGGCAAAGGTCAGCGTGGCGGTCAGGGAGTCACGCGCATCGAACTCCTGCTGAGTGAGCGGGAGTGAGAAAATTGCGGACCCTGCGAGTTTCTCCATGGGGGCAAGCTTGGTGTCGCGAACCAGCGCGGGCCGGGCATGTTGCTGGAGCGCAGGAAAGGCCTGGAAATAACGAGGAAAGTCAGCCACCGATCCGAAATCGTCGCTGAAGTCAGAGCCCTTGGCATGGACCGCGATGTTGACGTTGATCAGGCGCAGAGGCTTTTCCGTTACGTTCTGGAAATTCAAGTTAACCACGGCAAGCGAACTATTCTGGGTGGGGATGGTTACGGCAAATGCCTCGTCGATAGATCCGGTGGCCACGGGCCTGGCGCGCAGTACATAGGCAAGGATTCCGAGGACGACGGCGACCAGCAACATGGCGATGACCACGGGAGCGGCATTCGGCATGGTGTGCTTGAGACTGTCAAACTCCTCCGTCATGGGAACTTGAGCGGCGTTGGGCTCGGGGGGATTGGTCGGGGAAGCCATGAGTCCTCCTTTTAAGAAGAGACAGATACTTTGTAGATGCCGCTGAGCCACTTACAGATGTGAGGCCGATGCTTCCGCCAAGGGGAGCCACACTTGAAAGCAAGTGTCACCGGGCTTGGAGTTGACCTGAATGTTTCCGCGGTGTTTCCTTACGATTCGCTGCACGGTGTCCAATCCTAGTCCGGTTCCCTCGCCGACTCCCTTGGTGGTGAAGAAGGGATCAAAGATGTGCGGTTTGATTTCAGGCGGGATTCCGGGGCCGCTGTCGGCGATCTCAACGACAACGTAAGTATCCTGGCGATAAGTTCGAACTCGGAGCCGGCCTTTTCCTCCCATGGCGTCGATGGCATTATCGATGAGGTTGGTCCAGACCTGATTGAGCTCGCTTCCGAAGGAATTCACGAGGAGGGGAATCGGCTGGTAATCGCGCTCGACGGCCACTCCGTGTTTCAGTTTGTGGTTCAAGATTGTAAGAGTGGTTTCCAGGCTCTTTACGATATCGACGTTATGGATCGCAGCCTGATCCATGTACGTGTATTCCTTGATTGCGCAGACTAAGTCCGAGATCCGCGAGGTACTGCTCTCGATCTCATGCAACAGACTGGCGATCTCGACGGAAGCGGCGATCCTGACCAAAGCCGCGCGCGCGGTGTCGTCGTCGAGGCTTTCGAACAGTGATTCGAGCATCTCCGGCTTGATGTTCCGGCGGGCAAGACCGGCGGAAAGTTGCCACAAGTCACTTTGTCCATGACTGCGCAAAAGAGAATCTATCCGGTCTTCCAGGTCGCTGATGGTAAGCGCGTCGGGCGGAGTAACGTCCTGCTGGGTGAACGCGGTCTCCAGTTTTTCGATCTCGGCTTTCTGCGCGGAGGTGAGATCACGCCTTCCGAGTTCTAGGCTTGCGTTCTTGATTTTCATCAGGATGTCACGCAATTGGCTGGTGGCACGTTTGGCGGCGGAGGCCGGGTTATTGAGTTCATGGGCAAGGCCGGCGGAGAGTTTGCCAAGCGATGCGAGACGGTCGCGCTGTTGTTCCATCCGCGTGGTTTCGCGGATTCGGTCAGACATCACGCCCACCAGGCGCTTCACCAACTCTGGCATTTTGCGTACAAGTTCGGGAAACAGCGCAGCCGGAAACTTCAGGAGGCGGCCGTCGGAGAGCGCCCGACCGGTTACGGAGAAGTGGGTCATTCGGGAGAATGGGAGCACGCCCGTGATGTCTCCGAGACTACTGGAAAAGACCACGGCCTCGCCGCCCAGTTCGCCTCGCCACTGGAACTGCCCCTCAAGGATTACGAACATTGAATCCGCCGGGGCACCTTGCAGAGCATAGGTCTCGCCTGCCTTGACATGCATCTCCTGCGACTGGCTGAGGAACCAGGCAATCTGATCATCGGGGAGATCAGCGAAGGCGGGGATGCGAAGTAATTCTGAGTTTTCAACCATCACACTTTACTCAAATACTGATGGATGAACTGCACTGCGACCGAACCTTCGCCGACTCCGGAAGCCACCCGTTTTATAGAGCCGTGGCGGACATCGCCCACAGCAAAGATACCGGGAACATTGGTCTCGAGTAGAAACGGATCGCGATCGAGCGTCCATCCCTTCGGGCGTTGGCCGTCACGCAGGAGATCAGGACCGGTCAACAGGAAGCCGCGCTCGTCGCGTTCGACGATATCGGCCAGCCAATCCGTGCGCGGCAGCGCGCCAATGAAGATGAACATGGCGCTGGCCGGCACGCGCTCTACCTTGTTGGTATCAGAGCAAAGAACGGAAATCTCTTCGAGGTGGGTTTCGCCATGCGCCTCAGCGACGCTGGCCTGTTTCCATAGCTGGATGTTGGGCGTCTCGAGAACCTGGTCGATTAAATATTGCGACATGGTGCGGGAGAGCGAGTCGCCACGCACCAGAATGGTGACGCGCTCGGCGTATTTCGCGAAGTTCAGGGCCGCCTGACCAGCCGAGTTTGCGCCGCCCACGATGTAGACGATCTCACCCTTGCAGGAGAGCGCCTCGGTCGCGCCTCCTCCGTAATAGATGCCCGCACCTTGCAACCGGTCGATTCCCGGAGCTTCCAGACGCCGCCATTGCACGCCGGTGGCAATCATCAAGGCGTGGCATGAGATCTCATTGCCATCCGCGAGTTTGATGATGCGATATGGGCCTTCGGGGCGGACGCCCACGACTTCCTGGGGAGAGAGGATTTCCACTCCGAAACGTTGGGCTTGCACCACCGCACGCCGGGCCAGATCGCCGCCGCTGAGGCCGATGGGGAATCCGAGATAGTTTTCGATTCGGGAGCTCATGCCCGCTTGGCCGCCGGGCGCTTCGCGCTCAATCATCACGGTATGCAGGCCTTCAGAAGCGCCGTAAACGGCAGCGGCCAGACCGGCAGGCCCTCCTCCGACGATGGCGAAGTCGTAGAAATCGGTTTGCGCACGCGTCCGCAATCCGACTTTTTGCGCCACCTCCGCGGGTACACTTTCGAGCAGCTTGGTGCCGTCCGGGAAGAGCACCACGGGAAGGCTGGCCGCCTCTGGGCCGAGAGCTTCCAAAAGGCGCTTGGTCTCCGGATCATTGGCGGACTGCTCGACATCGATCCACTGATACGGGACGTGGTTGCGAGCGAGGAAGTCCCGTAACTCGTAGGAGCGGGGCGACCACCGCGTGCCTAATACGCGGATGCCTTCAAAGGGTGGGCGGAAGGAAGCCTGCCAGTCATCGAGCAGATCGTCGAGCTGCGGATACAGGTGCTCGGCGGGCGGGTCCCAGGGCTTCAGGAAGAAGTAGTTGATGCTGGCCTGATTGATGGCGCTGATGGCAGCGTTGGTATCGGCATACGCGGTAAGCAATGCCCGCTTGGCACCAGGGAAGATCGCCATGGCTTCCTGCAGGAATTCGACGCCGTCCATGCGCGGCATACGCTGGTCGGCCAGGAGCAAGGCCACGGCATCGTTGCGTACTTTCAATTGCTTCAGGATGTCGAGCGCACCTTCCGGAGAATCACTGCCGATCACACGATATTCAGAGCCGTATTGCGAGCGCAGATCCCGCTCGATCGCCCGCAGAACATCGGAGTCATCATCCACACTGAGCAGAACTGGCTTGGCCATCTGTTTTCTCCGACATCGAAGACTTCCCGGCTGCGTAAATTAGATACCGAAAAACGCGTCCGGGCGCGGAAAGACGGAGCTTAATATTGAGAGACTCAGGCCGGGACTTTGGCCTCCAGGTTCTTCGTCAGATCCAAAATCACTTGGACGGCTGCCTCCTCGCTGATCGCGGTGTTGATCATGGCGTGGTAGATGCCGCGGTCAGGCCATTCGACGTGGAAATACTTCTGAATGAAATCGGCGCGCTCGCGATCGACAGTGTCGACGAGTTGTTGAGCTTCTTTCTCGCTTTTGCCGCGCGCCATGAGCCGCCGGACTTTATCTTCTCGCGGAGCATAAAGAAAGATGCGCAACGTGTCCTGGCGATCCCTGAGGAAATGCTGCGAGCCTCGTCCGACGATGACAGAGTTTCCGGATTTTGCCACGTGCTCGACCACGCGCCGGGTAATGTTCGAAATGCTTTCGCTGTCGACCAGGTTGAGTTTGTGGGCATTGATGCTGCCTTCATAACTCCCACGCAAAAAGGATTTGAAAAGCCGGTAGTAGAGTGGATCGGTTCGTTCCTCCCGGTCCGCCACGACGGCTTTGGGACAATTGGCCAGCCTTGCGATCTCCTCGGTCAACAACTGATCCCAAAGCTTCCAGCCCAACTGCGTGGCAAGCTGCTGCGCGATTTCTCCGCCGCCACTTCCGTACTCCCGTTCAATGGTTACGATTCTGATCATGCAAGTCCCTCGGTATTCCAATTCCCTCAACCTACCGCCGTCTCACCGCCGCCACCTGGGTCGTTCTTTTTCAAAACAAAACTGAGGCAGAACATGATGGCCGCGCCCACGGCGAGGACCATGAAGGTATCAATGTATGCGAGGCTTGCGGACTGCGCTTGCAGGCCCTGGTAAATCCTGGCGTACGCCTGCATCTGGCCCCCTTGCTTGCCCAATCCGGAGTGCGCCAGGTGCTGGGCGAGGCCGTTCGCCGAATTCAGAAAATTGGGATTGTCGACCCGGGCGTTATACACCAGTCTTGCCTGATGAAACTGCGAGCGACGGGCAATCAACGTGGTGACCATAGAGGTTCCCACGCTGCTTCCCATGTTGCGCATGAAGTTGATGATTCCGGCGACCGCGTTGTTCTTCTCCGGCGCAATCCCGACATAAGCCGCGAGCGTAATCGGCACGAACAGGAAGCCTAAACCGATTACCTGGGCGATGCGGAGCCACACGGCGGCGCTGAAGCTGATCTGCAAGTCAATCCGCCTGGTGGAATAGTACATGGCGATGGACAGAGCCATCCAGCCGAAGGAGATCAGGTAGCGCGCCTGCACCTTGGTGGTCAGTTGGCCCATGATGGGCATCTCGATCAGTAGAACTAGGCCTCCCGCCGAAAGCGCAAGCCCTGCCAGTTCGGAGGTGTAGCCGACCAGCGTCTGGAGAAACTGCGGCATCAGGACCAAGCTGCTGAACAGCATGATTCCGAGGGTGAACATCATCAGGCTCGAACTGGCGAAGTTAAAGCTCTTGAACATGTGCACATCGATGATCGGCGCTTTTTCGAACCACTCCCAGATCACCAGTGAGATCAGGCACACGGTCGCGATGACGACCAAAGTCGTGATGAAGTGCGAGCCGAACCAATCATCTTCCTGGCCTTTGTCGAGCAGCACCTGTAACGCCCCGATGCCCAGAGTGAGGAGAGCGATGCCAACGTAATCCAACTTGACCCCAGCCGCCTTGAGCCGGGCTAAATAGGGAGGATCTTCGACAAAGCGCCGCACCAGCAGCCAGGTGGTTATGCCGACCGGCAGATTGATAAAGAAAATCCAGCGCCAGGAATAGTTGAAGGTGATCCACCCGCCCAGGGTTGGCCCGATGGTGGGTGCCATGATGGCCGTGATGCCATACAGAGCAAACGCCAAGCCGCGCTGCTGCGGCGGAAAGGTGTCGGCCAGAACGGCCTGAGCCATGGGCTGCAATCCGCCTCCGCCCGCGCCTTGTAATACCCGGAAGAAGAGCAGGAACGCAAGACTCGGCGCGGTGCCACAGAGCAAAGAACTCACGGTAAAGACGCCCAGACACGCCATGAAAAATCGCTTCCGTCCCAGGGCACCGGCGAGCCAACCGCTGATCGGGAGGATGATGGCATTGGAGACCAGGTACGAGGTCAGGACCCAGGTGCTCTGATCGTTGCTCGCGCCCAGATCGCCGGCCATGTAGGGCAGGGCCACGTTGGCGATGCTGGTGTCGAGGACCTCCATGAAGGCAGCCATGGCCACGACCACCGCAATCAGCCAAGGATTGTACTTGGGCCGCCAAACGTCCTGGTCGATGGTGAGAGCGGCGGAGCTCATTCGAGGTACACGTCGGGCACAACGTTCATGCCCGGCCGAAGCTGACGGTCACGGTTCTCACCCGGTTCAAGAACGATCTTTACCGGAATCCTCTGCACAATTTTCACGTAGTTGCCGGTGGCGTTCTCCGGTGGAAGCAAGCTGAAGAGAGGACCGGTCGCGCCCGCAATGCTATCCACCCGGCCTTTCAAAGTGCGACCGCTGGAATCCACATGAATTTTGGCTTTCTGTCCAACGCGCATGCGCTTGAGCTGGGTCTCTTTGAAATTGGCGGTAACCCACACTTCGTCGAGGGGCACGACGGTGAGGAGTTGCTGTCCGGCTTGCACGTTCCAGCCGACGACTACGGTTTTGTTCACTTCGCCGGTGACCGGGGCGACAATTTTGGTGTATTGCAGGTTCAACCTGGCTTGCTCCAACAACGCGCGCTTCTGCTCCACATCGGCGATGGCGGCACGCACGCGAGCCCGGGTGGAAGAGACCTGCTGCGGCCCGGTGCCAGCAGACCGGTAATTCGCCTCGGCCTGCACCAAGCGGCTCCGGGCCTGCTGCACGAATTGCTGGGCGGCGGATTCACTGGCCCGGGCCGCGGCTACGGTGGCGGTGCTGGATTTGGCGGCGGCGAATGCCTGATCGTAAATCTGCTGGGACACTTCCTGTTTGTCCACCAGCAGTTTGTAGCGCTTCAGATCATCTTGCGCGCGCACATCGTTGGCCTCGGCCTGTTGCAGTTGGGCATGGGCGGCGGTGAGTTGCTTCTCGGCGGCGGTGACTCCGGCCTTGGCGTTTTCGATGTCGGAGGCGGTGAATCGCAGTTGGCTCGACGTGCTCACCGAGGTAATGGGGACGGTGATATTCAGCGATTGAGCGGTGGCTTCGGCGTTGGCCAGATTGGCTTCGGCCTGGGTCACCGCAACCTGATAGTCCGTCGGGTCGATTTCGACCAGCACGGTGCCTTGCTGCACCCACTGGTTATCCTTGACGTTGACCCGCACCACATAGCCGGAGACACGCGCGCTGACGGGATAGAGGTGAACATCCGCCTGGGCGTCGTCGGTTGATTCATAGGTGCTGAGATAGCGCCACAAGAATACTCCACCGACGACGAGCACCAGGACAACGATGAGAGTGATGATTTTTCTGCGGCGTTTGGGACTGCGGTTGGATCGCGGCGCGTCCTTCGTGTCCGTCGAGGACGAGGGATGGGCCGCGGATTCATTGGCTGCCGTAGGCACCGAGCGGGATGGGTTCTCTTCCGCCATGGTCATTTTCCTCTGAAATATTTCTTAACGCCCCCCTCAGCAAGACCCAGAGCGCGAACCAGTGAAATTTTTGCGAAGTTGTAGCTATACAGACTGGAGATGTACTGCTCGTGGGCGCTGGCCACGGTCTCTTGCGATTGCACGACTTCGACCGTATCGGTAACACCCGCGCTGAAACGGTCACGCGACTGCGCCAGCGTCTCCTCGGCGAGATCGATGTTGCTGCGAGCAACATTGACGAGGTTCGCCGAGGACTGCAGATTGAGCAACGCGGTGCGAACGTCGGCGTCGATCTGCGCGCGAAGATTGTCCAGGCGCTGCTGGCTTTGCTTGAGCCTGGCATCGGCCTGCAAAACATCACCATGAACGGCTCCGCCCTGGAAGATCGGAATCGACAAGGTTCCACGCACGTCGAATACCTGGGTTTCCGTGGAAGGATGCGCACCCCCCGCGCCATAGTCGGCGTTGAAGGAAAGCGACGGCAAATAACCGGCCAATGCGGCCTTTCTGGAGAATTCGGCAGCGCGTACGTCAGTGATTGCCGCCTGGTAATCGGAACGCGAAGCGTAAGCGCGCTCGAGAGCGTCATCCAGGGTGATGTTCTCGAACGGCTGGTAGGGCGACTTGTCCGTAAATTCAAATTCCTGTCCGGGAGCCAGGCCGATCACGCGCGCCACGGTCAGCTTCTGGATGGCGAAGTTATTCCTGGCTTGGATCAACTGTTGCTGGCGGGTCTGGAGTTCCACCTTGGCGCGCAGCGCGTCGATGGCGGCGGCGGTGCCCGCGATCAACTGGTCGGCGGCCTGATCGAAGAGCGCTTGCGCCGCCTTGACCTGGGCTTCGGCGGTCTCAATGCGGGCCTCGTCGGCGATGGCCTGCAGATAGGTATAACCTACGGCGAGCACGACGAGATCGCGCGCGTCCTTGTAGGTATATTCGGCGGACTTCAAGCTCTGGCCAGCCGCCCGCGTTGCGTTGATCGCCTTCCAGTCAAACAACGACTGGCTCACACTGGCGCGCGTGTCGAAATAAGAGAACGGACCCACCGACGGCGGGATGTGGAGCCCCGGAACGCTGGAAATGCCTAGCTCGGCCAGATTGATCTCGGAGACGTTTATGTAAGGCGCCGCCGTCACGTGCGCGATGAGAGCGCTCAAGGCCTCCCAGCGCTGTCCGCGGGCCGAGCCGATGTCGGCGTACAAAAGGAGGGCACCGAGATTCTGCTTCAATCCGCGGTCCATGGCCTCTTGCAACGAAAGCGGCAGCACACCTGGGATAGGCTTGGACGGCACACTGCCCGCAAACGGGCTTGCTCCACCCGTCCCAGGGATCGCCTGACCCGGCGTACTCGGACCAGGAGCCTCGGCTTGCGCAAGCGACAGTGCTGGTCCGCAGAGCACTGCGGCCAGCAGGAGAGCGCGGCCAAGTTTGTAGCCAAGTTTGTAACTGGGCCTCAAGGAAGCCTCCTTCACCTCCAATGCTTACTGCGGCGCCGAAGGGGGGCTACTTTGCCAATACATCATTCCGAAACCGGGGTTTGCCCTGCGCACCTTGGATGCGGGGGTAAGCGCGTGGGAGGCACCGTTTCGATTTGAACATTTGCCCGTACCGGGCGGCATTACTGATCAGGCAGGACGGGAAGAACCGCCGTATTGATGGCGAGTGGATCGTCGCGCAGCTTGATGTAGAGCACGGTTCCATGGGGACGCGGCACGGGAGGCTGGTGTCTGGAGCAACGCAGAGCGCTCTTTGAGTGCCTTGGGATCGTTTGCAGAAGCATCGCCTATGGCGTTCACGTACTTGTCCACACGCAAACGGCTCTGGCTGGCGAGATTCAGGTCCTGGGCGGCGCGCACGAATGCTCCTGGCTTGCCCTGAACCGCGGAGCGCAAGGTGCTGAAATCACCCGAAGTTTGCGGAGCGAGGAAGAAAAGAGCCTGCTGGGCACGCTCGGGGACGGTAATCACAATGCCTTCGTTACGTACTTGGCGAGTCCAAGTCTCAGCTTTGGTAAACCAATTTTCCGGGGGCGGATTGGTGGCTCCTTGAAGAAATGCAACCACCAGGACATAGTGCACGGTCTCGTTATCAGGAAATGCCGGATGCATCCAAAGCCGGTCGCCGGGTTGCAAATTTGGCACTTCGGAGATAGGCAACGTCTTGCCGCCGCGCGTCACCGTCATCTCCATGCGGGGTCCGGTAAGATCGAACGTGCTATCGGCGTACGCAAAACAACCGGTGACGAGCAGAATTAGTATTAGACAACGAATCCGCGAAGACAATGCCGCACTCCCAGGTGAGCACACAGCCATAGCTGATGTTCACAGAGGCTAATATTTTACCCGCTGGCGGCTGCGATGGAGGCACATTACCATCTATCGATGGATCGATCATCGGTTGCGCCGTCAACATGACCGACTTAACTACCAAGGGAGAAACAAGATGCCGGATATTCGCAAGGAAACCGACAGTCTGGGCGAAGTAGCGGTGGAGGCCGACAAGCTCTGGGGAGCGCAGACCCAGCGCTCGCTGGAGCACTTCAGCATCGGCCGGGATCTTATGCCGCGCGAGATGATTGCGGCCTACGCCATTCTGAAGAAAGCTGCCGCCCATGCCAACCATTTCGGCCAGCAGCTCGACGGCCAACGGCACAAATTGATCGCTCACGTCTGTGATGAAATTTTGAACGGCCAGCATGATGAAATGTTTCCGCTGCACGTATGGTCGACGGGCAGCGGCACGCAATTCAACATGAATGTGAATGAGGTGATCTCCAACCGCTGCTCTCAGCTTGCCGGCACTGCGCTGGGGAGCAAGACGCCGGTTCATCCCAACGACCACGCCAACCTGTCGCAGTCATCCAACGACTCCTTTCCTTCCGCGATGAACATTGCGGCGGCGATGAATGTGAAGCAGCGGTTGATCCCGGCGGCCCGGGCGCTAGAGGATGCGATTGCCACGAAGGCCGAGCAGTGGAAGGACATCGTCAAGATTGGCCGCACCCACATGCAGGACGCGACACCACTCACTCTGGGGCAGGAATGGTCGGGCTATGCGGGCATGCTCGCCGACGATATCGAGCGGATTGAAGATGCGCTGAAAGGTGTTTACCGCCTTGCGCTCGGCGGCACAGCGGTGGGCACGGGGATTAACGCAGCCCCCGGCTTTGCCGAAGCGGTTGCGTCCGAGATCGCCAAACTTACGGGGCTGCCGTTCGTCACCGCGCCCAACAAATTTACGGTGCAGGGCGCGCACGATGCGCTGGTGCAGCTCTCCGGAACATTGCGCACGCTGGCGGTCTCGCTCTACAAGATCGCCAACGACATCCGGCTTCTGTCCTGCGGCCCGCGCGCGGGCTTTGCGGAGCTGGAGATTCCGGAGAACGAGCCGGGCTCGTCGATCATGCCGGGCAAGGTGAACCCGACCCAGACGGAGGCGCTGACAATGATCGCCGTGCAGGTGATGGCGAACGATGTGGCCGTGGGCTTCGGCGGCGCCGGTGGTTACCTGGAAATGAATGTTTACAAGCCATTGATCATCTTCAATATCACGCACTCCATCACCATCATGACCGACGGATGCACGAATTTCCGCCGGTTCCTGATCGAGGGCACGAAGCCGAATCTGAAGAAGATCCAGGAATATGTGGACCGCTCGCTGATGCTGGTGACTGCGCTGACGCCGGTGATTGGCTACGACAAAGCGTCAGAGATCGCGCACTACGCGATGGACAACGACCTTACGCTGAAGGCTGCCGCACTGAAACTTGGCTATGTCACCGAAGAGGAGTTCGATCGCGTGGTCGATCCGCGGAAGATGACCCATCCGTAAATTCGCCGCAACCTGGTTTCTCTCCGGCTTCGCCAGAGCATCCAAATGCTACAACCAAATGTTGGCATCGCCGGACTTGCGACTTAGAGAAGTGCGCTGCAATGAAAGTGCGCTTAAGTCTATGATTCCCCGATTTCGGCAGGTGGCACGCAATGCCCAGTTAATCAGCACTGGCGAGTAAGTGCGCGATTCCAAGCGCGGCAAAGTCCAAAGCAGGAATCGCAAGGAAGCAGTGCAGGCCGAATGGCATTGCGGTTCCCGTCGAGAGGTGTGTTTTGGGCTGTCGAATCGCCGCTACAATTCTCCTCAGCCTCGTGCTCGCCATGGCTTCATTCTGCCAAATGCCTTCGACGCCGGAGTCATCGCCCTTCCCGCCTCGGCCGTTGCCGGATGCGCCCCATCCACAAGCCGGAGATATTATCGGCACGGTAACCGACGTGAAAGACGCTATCGTTCCGGGCGCCGCCGTCGTTCTGGCAGGGCCCAAAGAACACCGCACGGTGGTGACGAACGACAAAGGATTTTTTGAATTCACTCTGCTTGAGCCGGGAACCTATCGGGTCACCGCCAGCGCCAAGGGATTTGCGGATTGGACCTCAGCTGCCGTCGTGCTGACTCCGGGGAAGGCCGTAATCCTGACGGGCTGCAGGCTCAAGGTTGCAGAGGCGAAGACCACGGTCGTGGTTTCGCCCGCGCTGATTGCCGCCGAGCAGGTCAAGGCCGCGGAGCAGCAGCGCGTATTCGGCATCCTTCCCAATTTTTACGTTGTCTATGATCATCACGCCGAGCCGCTCACGCCGAAGCTGAAGTTCAGGCTCGCCCTCAAAACCTCCACCGATGTTGTTACCTTGGCCGGGGCAGCACTGCTTGCGGGCGTTTACCAGGCGTCAGACCACCTCGACTACGTTCAGGGTGCAAAGGGTTACGGCCAGCGCTTTGGCGCCATCTATGCCGGCGGCTTTATCGACATTATGATCGGGGGCGCTATTCTGCCATCGCTGCTGCACCAGGATCCGCGGTACTTCTACCAAGGCGTGGGCACAAAGAAGTCTCGCGCTCTCCACGCACTCTCCAACCCGTTCATCTGCAAGGGCGACAACGGACACTTGCAGCCGAACTACTCAAGCCTGGGTGGCGATCTGGCCACGGCTGCAATCTCGACCACCTACTATCCGGCATCGAATCGCAACGCGGGGCTGGTGTACTCGAATTTCCTGATCGTCACGGGTGAGCGAATGGCCGGCACCTTGTTACAGGAGTTCCTTCTGCGCAAGCTCACGCCCAAAGCCAAAAACCAAAACTAGAACTCGTAAAATCGAGTTGCCGACAATGCCCAAAGTGGCGCGAATGCAGACGTGTCCACGGGCGGCAAGAGGGCTAGCTGTTGTCAACTTCAAAGGGTGGCTCTGCATCCCATCTGTACAGCGAAAGACACTCACAATCAACGGCTCGGAAACTCATGAATTCCATAGTAGTATTGTGAGTTTCCTGCAACGGTGGGGACTGCGAGGTCGTCAAGTGGAACGATCTCACGACGGTAATCCATTCCAAAAGATCCGCGTTCGCGGCGGCCAAACTGGCTCGTCTGTAAGAATACGGGAGATGAAAGGAGCACGAATATGGCGACACCGTTCGAGATCGATACCAAGGGCGTCGAAGCGCTGACCAAGCGCGCGGCCTGGAAGGCTCTGGAAACGCATTACAAAAAGGCCCAGTCATTCCATCTGCGAGATCTCTTCACCGTTGATCCCGGGCGGGGCGAACGGATGACCGCCGAGGCCGTGGGGCTCTTCCTGGACTATTCGAAAAATCGCATCACCGACGAGACCGTGAAACTCCTTATGGAACTAGCCGAAGAGTCGGGCCTGCGATCACGGATCGACGCGATGCTTCGGGGGGAGAAGATTAACGTCACGGAGAAGCGCGCGGTGCTGCACGTGGCCCTGCGCGCACCGAGAGGAGCATCGATCATCGTCGATGGCGAGAACGTTGTGCCGCAGGTGCACGCCGTGCTGGACAAGATGGCTGACTTCTGCAACCGCGTGCGGAGCGGGGAGTGGAAAGGACATACCGGCAAGCGCATTCGCAATGTTATTAACATCGGCATCGGCGGCTCCGATCTTGGACCGGTGATGGCCTACGAGGCGCTCAAATATTACAGCGATCGCCGCATGACGTTTCGCTTCGTTTCCAACATCGATGGCACTGACTTCGCAGAAGCGGTCGGCGATCTTGATCCGTCGGAAACCCTCTTTATCGTCTCTTCGAAAACCTTCACCACGCTGGAAACCATGACGAACGCCCATACGGCTCGCGCGTGGCTGCTGGAAGGTTTCGGAGGCGACGAAAAGTCAGTGGCCAAGCACTTTGTGGCGGTATCGACGAACGCCGCGGAGGTTGCTAAGTTCGGGATCGATACGGCGAACATGTTCGAGTTCTGGGACTGGGTTGGCGGACGTTACTCGATGGACTCGGCAATTGGCCTTTCGACGATGCTGGCCATCGGCCCGGATAATTTCCGAGCCATGTTGAACGGCTTCCACCAGATGGATGAGCACTTCCGCACCGCACCATTCGAGCGCAACCTGCCGGTACTGCTCGGCCTGCTGGCCGTGTGGTACAACGACTTTTTCGGCGCCCAGACGGTTGCGGTGCTGCCCTATGAGCAATACCTGAAGCGCTTTCCAGCTTATCTACAGCAGTTGACGATGGAGAGTAACGGCAAACACGTCACGCTCGATGGCAACGAGGTCACCTACGCGACGAGCCCGATTTACTGGGGCGAGCCAGGCACCAACGGACAACATTCTTTCTACCAGTTGATCCACCAGGGCACCAGGATTATCCCTTGTGACTTCATTGCGTTTGTCCATTCTCTCAATCAACTCGGACATCATCATGACATGCTAATGGCAAACGTCTTCGCCCAAACGGAGGCACTGGCGTTCGGGAAGACGCCTGAGCAAGTCAAGGCCGAGGGCACGCCGGATTGGCTTGTGCCCCACCGCGTCTTCGAGGGCAACCGCCCGTCGAACACCATCCTCACCGACCGGCTTACGCCGGAAGCTCTGGGCAAACTGGTCGCCCTCTACGAGCACAGCGTTTTCACCCAGGGCACGATTTGGCAGATAAACTCGTTCGACCAGTGGGGCGTGGAACTGGGCAAGGCTCTGGCACAGCGAATTATTCCTGAACTCGAAGACCAGACGGAACCCGCACTCAACCATGACAGTTCAACCAACGGTTTAATTCGCCGCTATCGAAAGCTCAGGCAAGCATCGTGATGGCCCGTGGCATTGGCATCTAACGAGGTTTGCAAAGGAGCGGGTGATGCAACTTGGAATGATTGGGCTTGGAAGGATGGGGGCAAACATGGTGCGACGACTGCTTAGGGGCGGCCACCAGTGCGTGGTCTTCAACAGGTCTCCAAAAGCAGTGAACGAGTTGGTTCAGGAGAAGGCAATCGGAAGTTCCTCACTGCAGGATCTCGCGACGAAGCTTGAGAAGCCGCGGGCGATATGGATGATGGTACCGGCGGCCGCCGTAGAGCAGACGATTTCCGACCTGCTGCCCTCGCTGGAAGCTGGCGACATTCTCATCGACGGCGGCAATTCTTATTACGTGGATGACATTCGGCGCGCCAAAGAGCTCGACGCGAAGGGCATTCACTACGTGGACGTGGGAACCAGCGGTGGGGTGTGGGGTCTGGAACGCGGTTACTGCATGATGATCGGCGGTGAGAACGATGTGGTCAAGCACCTGGATGCCATCTTTGCGACGCTGGCACCCGGCGTGGGAGACGTGCCGCGCACGCCGGGGCGCGAGGAACTGGACGGCACCGCCGAACAGGGATATCTGCACTGCGGTCCAAACGGCGCCGGACACTTTGTCAAGATGGTTCACAACGGTATCGAGTACGGCCTGATGGCTGCCTACGCCGAGGGGTTAGGCGTGTTGCGCGAAGCCAACGTGGGCAAGCAACAGCATGCGGTGGACGCCGAAACGGCGCCGCTGCGCGACCCTGAGCATTACCAATTTGACCTCAATTTGCGCGACATCGCGGAAGTATGGCGGCGCGGCAGCGTGATCGCGTCATGGTTGCTGGACTTGACGGCAGCCGGGCTGGTGAAAGATCCCAATCTCTCCCAATTCAGCGGGCGGGTTTCGGACTCAGGAGAAGGTCGGTGGACGATCAAGGCGGCGATTGACGAGGCGGTGCCGGTGCCGGTCCTCTCGACCGCACTTTACCAGCGCTTCACATCGCGCGGCGAGGCGGATTATCAGGACAAGTTGCTCTCCGCCATGCGCTACGGCTTCGGCGGACACCTGGAAAAACCAGAGGACAAGACCAAGGCTGCTTAAAAGGAGTTAACCGCGACACCGCGATACGAGTCGCCGCGCTCGACATTCTCTGCGCTCAGTTCGTCTTTCCGTTGGGGTAGATGGAGACCTGCGCGGCCGGGGGCTTGAGACGGATCACGAACTCCTGTTTTGCCGCATTCACTTCAATGTCATCGCCATAGGTTTGCAGCCCGTGGGCCAGCACCTGCAGGCGCAGTTTGCCGTAAGGGATGTCGTCGATGGAGGCGCGGCCATCGGTATCGGTCTTGAGTTGGAAGCCCTCGGTGTCCTGGGTGCCATCCTTACGCAGAGAGTGAATCACCACACTGGCATTCTTGATGGGCTTGCCGCTGGTGTCCCTGAGCACGACAAAGCTGAGGGAGCAGAACTGCTCGGGCGGCTTCTGCTTTTTCTCTCCCGCCGACAGGGACAGGGGCAGGATGAGCAGCAAGGCAAAGGTCAATTTCAGGATCTTCCTCATGGTCTTCCTCACGCCGGGAGGAAATCGAGCGCGTCCCGGGTGCGTCCATTGTATGCGGAAGCGCCTCGCCCGGTTACTCGGGTAGGCCGACGGAAGCCCCACGTTCGCCAGAGGAGGGCGGATGTGGGCACCTGACTTTGGGATTGGTTGAGCAAGGCTTCTTCTCTGGAGTTATTAAATCTGAGTGAATTACGCTCATGGGAGCTTGACAGTCGATGAAGGGAAGGGGTAAATTAGCACTCGTATGACAGGAGTGCTAACAACATCCTCCTCGGATGTTGCTTCTGCCAACGTTTGAGATGCGGCAACCTCCGCAATCGTTTCACTCAATCCCGAAAGGAGTCCCAAAGAATGGCAACAAAGAGTGCAATTACCACCAAGCTGACCCCCTTGCATGACCGTATTGTCGTGAGCCGTATTGCCGAGGCAGAGACGTCTCGTGGCGGCATCATCATCCCCGATACGGCAAAAGATAAGCCGCAGGAAGGCGAAGTCATCGCCGTCGGCAAGGGCAAGTCCAACGATGAAGGCAAGGTATTCCCCTTGGCAGTGAAGGCGGGCGACCGCATCCTGTTCGGCAAGTATGCCGGCACCGAGATCAAGATCGACGGCGAAGAGCTGCTGATCATGCGCGAGGAAGAAGTCCTCGGCATTCTGGAGAAGTAACTCCGTAATTTCCGGCAGCCCGGGTTGGGCGCCCCTTGAGTTTTTATCCACCAGCGGACAGAAGTCGCTGGCGCAGCACATGTGAGCAATACCAAGAAATCCGAAGGAGCTTTTAACAATGGCAAAACAGATTGTGCACGGTGAGGAATCCCGTCAGGCGATTCTACGCGGCGTAAACATCATGGCAGACGCAGTCAAGGTGACGCTCGGACCGAAGGGTCGCAACGTCGTTATCGACAAGAAGTTTGGCTCGCCGCTGATTACCAAGGACGGCGTGACCGTAGCCAAGGAAATTGAGCTGAAGGACACGCTGGAGAACATGGGCGCGCAGATGGTGAAGGAAGTCGCCAGCAAGACCAGCGACATCGCCGGCGACGGCACCACGACGGCGACTGTTCTGGCGCAGGCGATCTTCCGCGAGGGCGTGAAGACGGTGGCTGCGGGCGCGAATCCGATGGCGCTCAAGCGCGGTATCGAAAAGGCCATTCTGGCCGTCAACGGCACGGTGGACAAGGACGGCAACCGGGTTCCGGGCGCGCTCGATGCGATGAGCAAGCCGGTGGACCGCGAAGAGCTGATCGCCCAGGTGGGCACGATCTCGGCGAACAACGACGAGACCATCGGCCACATCATCACCGAAGCGATGAAGAAGGTCGGCAAGGACGGCGTCATCACCGTGGAAGAAGCCAAGACCATGGAGACGCAGCTGGAAGTGGTTGAGGGCATGCAGTTTGATCGCGGCTATCTGTCACCTTACTTTGTGACCGACGCGGAGCGCATGGAAGCGGTTCTGGAAAACGCCGTGATCCTGATCCACGAAAAGAAGATCAGCAATATGAAGGACCTGCTGCCGCTGCTGGAGCAGGTGGCCAAGAGCGGCCGTCCGCTGGTGATTATCGCCGAGGATATCGACGGTGAGGCACTGGCTACCCTGGTAGTCAACAAGCTGCGCGGCACGCTGAATGTGGCCGCCGTCAAGGCTCCGGGCTTTGGCGATCGCCGCAAGGCGATGCTGCAGGACATTGCGATTCTGACCGGCGGCAAGGCGATCACGGAAGACCTCGGCCTGAAGCTGGAGAATCTGACGATGGCCGACCTTGGCCAGGCGAAGAAGGTTACCATCGACAAGGACAACACGACCATCGTCGAAGGCAGCGGCAAGTCCGAGGACATCTCGGGACGGGTGAAGGAAATTCGTGCCCAGATCGACAAGACCACCAGCGACTATGACCGCGAGAAGCTCCAGGAACGTCTGGCGAAGCTTGTGGGCGGAGTTGCGGTGATCAAGGTGGGCGCCGCTACCGAGACCGAAATGAAGGAAAAGAAGGCTCGCGTGGAAGACGCGATGCACGCTACCCGCGCCGCGGTCGAAGAAGGCATCGTCCCGGGCGGCGGAGTTGCCCTGATCCGCTGCATTCCGGCGGTGGACGCACTGAAGCTGCACGGCGACGAGCAGATCGGCGCGAACATCGTGAAGCGCGCATTGGAAGAGCCACTACGCCAGATCGTCGCCAATGCCGGCGAAGAGGGCGCAGTGATCATCGGCAAGATCCGCGACAACAAGGACATGGCTTTTGGGTACAACGCCCAGACCGGTGAATTTGTTGACCTGGTGAAGGCCGGCGTCATTGACCCGACCAAGGTGACCCGCACCGCCCTGCAGAATGCAGGATCGATTGCGGCCCTGATGCTGACGACCGAAGCGCTGATCGCGGAAATTCCGGAACCTAAATCGGAAGCTCCGATGCACGGCGGCGGCGGTGGTATGGGCGGCATGTACTAAACGGTTCGAACCGAAGACCGAGCCCCGCGCGAAAGCGTGGGGCTTTTTTTCGCGCCGAAACAAATCAGGAGCATCCAATTCAGTAACTGTGATAAAAATCACAAATCCGGCGTTGACGAGCGGTGTATAAACAGATCATGCAGTTGCGCAGACTGATCGCGTCGGGGTTGCTCCTCACGGTGCTGTTGGCACCGGTGCTGGGGATGGCGCTCTGCGTGTCTCCAGGAACGATGGCCAAGGCTTGCTGCGGGCATTGTGCGATGAAGACACAGCGCACAGGTTGGGTCGCCAAGCATGGACCGGCTTCGGCTCCCGCAGCGCCATGCTGCGAGCGCAAGACAACCGAGCCAGCGTTGCGCGAAGCAGCGCAGATCGTGGCTCCGGTGCAAATTGCATTGATGGCCGCGACATCGCCGATTGCGATGTTGCCGGCGGCATCCACGCATCGCGTGGAGAACGTGGCTACGCCTCCGCCACTGACTACAGTATTGTCACTCCTCTGTACTCTTCTTATCTGACATCTCGCTTTTGCTTGGCAGACTTGCGCCTGGACAGTTGATCCATGCGCGCGGCTTGGCCTTTGGCATGGAAGTGAGATGACCAATGTTTCGAAAATTGTATTTCCTGTTTTTACTGGTTCCGCTGGCACTGGCCTGGGGACAGACTCCCGGCATAGCGGCTTTGGACAAGCACCAGAGCGAGCACCAGAACGGACAGCGTAACGAAGTTCAGAGCACGAGCGTGCTTCGTCTGGAGGATGTTGAACGCGAGGTCCTGGCCGCGAATCCCGCACTGGGACGGGCGGCGACGCTGGTGGCGGCACAGCGCGCGCATGTCTCACAGATGGGGGTACTGCCCGATCCGACGCTGACGGCTTCATGGATGGGCAATGCGGTGCCGTTCGAGGTGATGGACAACGACCCTTCGAGCTACCGGGGACTGACGGTGATGCAGATGGTGCCGCTGGGCGGCAAGCGAGGGTTGGAGCGCGAGGTGGCACGCAAGGATGTCGCGGTCGAAGAGGTTTCCCAGAGTGCGGCGCAGAGAGCGCTGGTGACCGAGGCGCGGGCGGCTTTCTTCGACTACTACTACTACGGCGTGGCACTGGAGATCACGGCGCGGAATCAGCAACGGCTAGAACAACTCGCCGAAATTACCGAGGCGCGCTATCGGGTGGGAAAGGCGATGCAGCAGGATGTGTTGCGGGCACGGCTGGAGATCTCCATGCTGCTGCAACGCACGGCGGCCTTGCGGCAGCAGCGGTTGACGGCAGCGGCCCGGCTGAACACTTTGATGGGACGGCCCGCGGGTGCGCCTCTGGCGGCGGCGGCGGAACCGGCAGCGAGCGCACTGCCGGCGGCGGAGACGCTGGCGAAGGAGGCCGAGGCCAACGACCTGATGCTGGCACGCGAAGTCCGCATGGGCGAGCGCGAGAGTGCGGCGCTGGCCCTGAGCCGCAAGGACGGCACGCCCGACCTGAGCGTCGGCTACATGTATCAGCAACGCACCGGGCTGCCCGATATGTATGGAATGCAGTTCACGGTGAATCTGCCGGTGCACCGGGAGCGGCTTCGGCAGGAAGTTGCGGAGGGCGAATTGCGGGTGCGTGCGGCGCAGCAGGGGCAACAGGCGCGACGGCTGGAGCTGAGCTATGAGTTGCAGCAGTCCTATGCGGCGGCCGAGACGGCGAAGCAGATGCTGGAGCTGTACGACCAGGCAATCCTGCCGCAAGCGGAGCTGGCACGGGATTCGGCTCAGGCGGCCTACGAGGTGGGCAATGTGGACTTCCTGACGGTGCTCACCAGCTATACGGCAATTTACTCGTATGAACTCGACTATCACCGGCAGCGCGCCGACTACGAAATCGCCATTGCCCATATCCACGGGCTGACGGGCGACCTGGATGCGCCGAGCGCACCGGAGGCACACTGATGAAACTATCTGTCCGCAATGTGATTCGCCTGATCGCCGTGATCGGGGCCGCCGCTCTGATTGCGTTCTTGCTGTTCGGCAAACAGGTATCCGGCAAGCGCACCGGTTGGCCGTTTTCTACACAGGCCGCGGCGCAGACCAAGGCGGCCGCGCTGGCCAGCGCGGAGCCGCAAAAGCGCATTCTCTACTGGTATGACCCGATGCATCCGGCGTATCACTCGGACAAGGCGGGCATCGCTCCGGACTGCGGGATGGCACTGGTGCCGATGTACGAGTCGAAGACTCCGGCAGAGCAAGCCAGCGCGGACGCGGGGTTGATCCACATGCCGCCGAGCCAGCAACGGGCGCTTGGAGTGAAGCTGACCACAGTGGAGGAGCAGAGCGTGAGCCGCACTCTGCGGACATCAGGGGTGGTGACCGCCGACGAGACGCGGATTGCGCATGTGCACGTGAAGACCGCAGGCTGGGTGGAAGAGGTTTATGCAAATTTTGTGGGGCAGTTCGTGCGCAAAGGGCAGGCTCTGTTTACCGTGTACAGCCCGGATCTGGTGGCGACGCAGCAGGAGTATCTGATTGCCCGGCGGGGACAGCAGCAGCTTGGCAAATCACAGTTTGACGAGGTGGCAAGGAGTTCGCAGTCGCTGATGGAATCGGCGCGCGAACGGCTGAAACTGTGGGACCTTACGGACAAGCAGATTGCGGAGCTGGAGCGCACCGGACAGGTGAGCAAGACGATCACCATGTACTCGCCGGTCAGCGGATTTATTACCGATCGCAAGGCGTATCCGAACACTTCGACCAATGGCGATACGGAGCTGTACACGATTGCCGATCTCTCGCGGGTGTGGGTGACGGCGGATGTGTTCGAAGCCGACCTGCCGTATGTGAAGGTGGGACAGCAGGCGGTGATTCACTTTCCTTATGAGCCGGGCAAAGCGATTACCGGACGGGTGGGATACAGCTATCCGGTGCTCGATCCGCTGACGCACACGGCGAAGATTCGCATCGACGTGGCGAATCCGGGAACGGTGCTGAAGCCGAATATGCTGGCCGATGTCGAACTCACGATCGACTATGGACGGCACATGGTGGTTCCGGCGGAGGCGGTGCTGAACAGCGGCACCATGCAGACGGTTTTCATTGCACGTGATGACGCAACGTTTGAGCCGCGCATGGTGACGATGGGCGCAACCGTGGATGGAAAGACCATTCTGACATCGGGGGTAAAGAAGGGCGAGACGATTGTGGAGAGCGGAAATTTTCTGCTCGACTCCGACACGCGGCTGAACGCTCCGATGCAGATGGGAGGGATGAAATGATCGGGGCGATCATCGAGTTCAGCGCACGTCACCGGGGATTGGTGCTGATCGTGGTTGCGGTGGCCGCGATCTTCGGCTATCGCGCCATGCGCAACACCAAGCTGGATGCGATTCCGGACCTGAGCGATACGCAGGTGATTGTGTACGCGAAGTGGGATCGCAGCCCGGACATTATCGAGGACCAACTCACCTATCCGATTACCTCGGCATTGCTGGGGATGCCGAAGGTGAAGGACATTCGCGGCATTTCGGATTTCGGATACTCCTACATTTACATCGTCTTTGAGGACGGCACGGATCTTTACTGGGCGCGCTCGCGCACCCTGGAATATCTGAATGCGATCACCAGCCGGCTGCCGAAAGATGCCAGCGTGGAGCTGGCAAAGGACGCGACGGCAGTGGGCTGGGTGTATCAGTACGCGCTGGTGGACGACAGCGGACAGTACAGCCTGGATCAGATGCGCAGCTATCAGGACTGGTATCTGCGCTATGCGCTGCAGTCGCTGCCAGGGGTGGCCGAGGTGGCTCCGGTGGGCGGCTTTGTACGCGAGTACCAGGTGAACATCGATCCGATTCGGCTGCAGGCTTACAAGCTGCCGGTGAACGCCGTGGCCGACGCCATCAGCAAATCCAACAACGATGTGGGCGGACGGCTGGTGGAGTTCAGCGGGCGCGAATACATGGTGCGGGGACGCGGCTATCTGCGCTCGCTCGACGACATTGGGAAGATCGTGCTGCTGAGCAACGCGCAGAGCGGAACGCCGGTGCGCGTGCGTGATGTAGCGACGCTGGCGTACGGTCCGGCGATGCGACGCGGGGTTACAGACCTGGACGGGCGCGGTGAAGCGGTTGGCGGCGTGGTCATCATGCGGGTGGGTGAAAACGCGGAGAAGGTGATTGAGGGAGTGAAGGCGCAACTTGCGCTGCTCGAACCTTCGCTGCCCAAGGGCCTGCGGGTTGTGCCGGTGTACGACCGCTCGGAGTTGATCGACCGGGCGGTGCACAATCTGCGGCACACGCTGGTGGAAGAGCTGATTATCGTCAGCTTGGTGATTATGATTTTTCTGTGGCACTTTCCGAGCGCGGCAATTCCGATCATCACCATTCCGGTCACGATTTTGATTGCGTTCATTCCGCTACAGCTCTCGGGGATGACGGCGAACATCATGTCACTGGGTGGAATTGCGGTGGCGATTGGCGCGATGGTGGACGCGGCGATTGTGGTGGTGGAGCAGACACACAAAAAGTTGGAGCACTGGGAGGCGAACGGACGCAAAGAGGACTATCGGCGGGTGGTGATAGACGCGGTGAAGGAAGTCGGCGGGCCAAGCTTCTTCGCGCTGCTGGTGATCGCCGTGTCATTTATGCCGGTGTTTGCCCTGGAGGCGCAGGAGGGACGGCTGTTCAAGCCTTTGGCGCTGACCAAGACATTGGCCATGGTGATTGCGGCGCTGCTGGCGATCACGCTTGACCCGGCGATGCGGCTGCTGCTGACCCGGGTGAAGGATTTCAACTTCCGTCCGAAGTGGCTGGCGCGGGCGACGAGTGCGCTGCTGGTGGGAAAGATTCGCAGCGAAGAAGAACATCCGATCAGCAAGCCGATGATGAAGATTTATCAGCCGGTGGTGGAGTTCTCGCTCGACCACAAATGGGTTCCGATTACGGTTGCGCTGCTGCTGATGGCGGTGACGATTCCGGTTTACAACAAGCTGGGATCGGAGTTCATGCCGCCGCTGGACGAGGGCACTCTGCTTTACATGCCGACCACAACGCCGGGCATTTCGGTGGGAGAGGCGAGTTTGCTGCTGCGCGAGCAGGACCGCATTCTGCGCGGCTTTCCGCAGGTGCAATCGGTGTTTGGCAAAGCGGGACGGGTGGAGAGCGCGACCGATCCGGCGCCGTTCTCAATGATGGAAACCGTGGTGGTGCTGAAGCCACGCGAACAATGGCCGGAACGCGAACGCTGGTACAGCCGTCGGCTGCCAAGGTGGACACACGCGGCGCTAGCGCACATTTGGCCGGACCGACAGGAGACCAGTGAACTGGTTTACGGCGCGGGCGGACTGAACGAAGCCCTGACGATGCCGGGGGTAACCAATGCGTGGACGATGCCGATCAAGGGACGCATCGACATGCTGACGACGGGGATACGCACGCCGCTTGGCATCAAGGTGCTCGGTTCGAATCTGGAGGAGATTGAACGCATTGGACACGATGTGGAGCAGACGCTGCGCGGGGTTCCGGGAACGGCCAGTGTGTACGCGGAGCGGACTACGGGAGGATATTTTCTCGACTTCACGCTGAAGCGCGATGCGCTGGCACGCTACGGGCTGACGGTGGACGACGCAGAATCGGTGCTGATGACCGCGGTCGGCGGACAGACGGCGACCACGACGGTTGAGGGACGCGAGCGCTACGCGGTCAGCGTGCGTTACGAGCGCGGATACCGCAGCGATCTGCAATCGCTGGAGCGCGTACTGGTGCAGATTCCGGGCGGGGCGCAGGTTCCGCTGGGCGAGTTGGCAATGCTCTCGATGCGCAGCGGGCCGGGGATGATTCGGGATGAGAACGGAAGGCTGAGCGGTTACGTCTTTGTCGACGTGGCAGGGCGCGACCTGGGCAGCTACGTGGCCGATGCGCAACGCGCGGTGGATAGCAAGGTGAACGTGCCGACCGGATACCGGCTGGTATGGAGCGGACAATACGAGGCGATGCTGCGGGTGCGCGAGCGGATGAAAGTGGTGCTGCCGATTACCATCTTTGCGGTGTTTCTGCTGCTCTATGCCAACACTGGTTCGGTGGCGAAGACATGCATCATTCTGCTGGCAGTTCCCTTCTCCGCGATTGGCGCGATCTGGCTGCTGCACTGGATGGGCTACAACATGAGCGTGGCCGTTTGGGTGGGACTGATTGCGCTGCTGGGGGTGGACGCGGAGACGGCAGTGTTCATGCTGCTCTATCTCGACCTTTCCTGCGCCGAGGCGGCGGCACGCGGCGAATTGTCCTCATGGAAACAATTGCGCGATGCGATTGAGCACGGCGCGGTGAAGCGGTTGCGTCCGAAGGTGATGACCGTGGCTTGCATGATCTTCGGATTGCTGCCGATTCTGTGGTCGAACGGCGCGGGTGGGGACGTGATGAAACGGATTGCGGTGCCGCTGGTGGGAGGGATCATTACCTCTTTCCTGATGGAACTGGTGGTCTATCCGCCTTTGTTCGCCATCTGGAAGTGGAATTGGGAGGTCAAGCCTGCGATTCGTCGCGAGGCGGCGACTGCTGAAGGTGTTTTGGAGTTAGTACACACGACGAGTGAGTTTTAGCTGAATCTAGCGTTTAGTTTAACCAAGGGGAAAATCGATGAAAACAATGTTTGCAGCGTTGATGATTGTGACTGCCTTGTGCGCCATTCCGGCGATGGCCGCCACCACGACCTTGACTGGGGTAATTACCGATGACATGTGCGGCGCAAAGCACATGATGCCGGGAAAATCGGACGCGGAGTGCACTCGCGCCTGCGTAAAGCACGGCGCGAAATTTGCCGTGGTGGCGGGGGGACAAGTCTATGTACTGGCGGGAAAAACGTCCGCGGTGAGCGCGCTGGCGGGGAAAAAGGCAACGGTCAGCGGCGAGTTGACGGGCAACACCTTGACCGTAAACTCAGTGGTGGCGGCGAAGTAATGGGCTCAAGCGCGAACTTCTGTTTGCCGATCTATGAGGCAGGCCGGAACTGAAGGTTTCGGCTTCGAACGGCGACGCAGCGGACGCGAATTCGGGACCTTCACAGCCCGGCATTTGCGGCTAATTGCTTGACACACCGCTGGGGTTCCGTTATCTTTTCAGTATACTTACATGCGAATTACCAACCCATCCCGGACAACAACAATAACAGGCATGGGCCTGTATCCGGACGCATGTGAGTTCCGCGAAGAGATCAGCTAAATCAGACTGATTCGCACCCTTCAAGAACCCATCGTCCGGCAGACGATGGGTTCTTTGTGTTTTGCGAAGACAGGCTAAGGAGCCGGTAATGATTGTGATGAAATTTGGCGGCAGCTCGGTGCAGGATGCTACCGCCATTCGGCGGGTCGCCTCGATTGTGGCTTTGCGACTGGCGGAGCAACCACTGGTGGTGGTGAGCGCCATGGGCGGCGTGACCGATAAGCTGGTGCAGGTCGTCGAGGCGGCGGCACGCAACGAACTGAGCGCGGCCATCGGGCTGCTGGAGGCGATTCGGGCCCGGCATGTTCTGGCAGCCAGCGAGATGCTGAAGGCGCCCGCGGCAGCCGCGTTTTGCGAAGAGCTCGACGCGCGAATTGCGGAAGCGACCGAACTGGCGGGGCAGATTGCGGAACAGGAATCGGCCACTCCGGGACAACACTCGCACATGCTCACCTTCGGCGAAGTGCTCTCGAGCACGCTGGTGGCAGCGGCCTTCGCCGCCCTCGGAGTTCCCTCGGTGCACGCCGACGCCCGCAAGCTGATCGTCACCGACTCCCGGCATCCTGCGGCATCGCCTTTAGCTCCTCAGACCCGCGCCAGCCTTCTGGAAGCGATTCCCCCGCTGCTGGAGCAGAAACTGGTTCCGGTATGCGGCGGATTCATCGCAGCGAGTGAGTCGGGCGAGATTACGACGCTCGGCCGGGGTGGCTCGGACTACTCCGCCGCCATCATTGGGGCGGCCCTGTCGGTGGACCGGATCGAGATCTGGACGGACGTCAGCGGCATTCTGACCACCGATCCGCGGATCTGCCCGCAGGCGCAGCGGATTGAGGAGATCAGCTTCCATGAGGCCACCGAGCTGGCCTGCTTCGGGGCGAAGGTACTGCACCCGGCAACCTTGCTGCCTGCCGTGGAACACGACATTCCGGTGGCGGTGCTGAACTCGCACAAGCCGGGCGAGGCCGGAACCATCATCCGCGCCGTGGCCGCGCAAGGGCCGTCGGCTTTCCGAGCCATTGCCGTAAAGCGAAACATCTCGATTTTCAATGTTCGCGCCCCACGCCATGTTGGCTCTCTGCGCTTTCTGGACGATCTGTTCAGCCTGCTGCGCTGGCATCATTTGAAAAGCGAGATTGTTGCCATCTCCGGAGCCACCGCATCGGTGGCCGTGGAGGGAAGCAAGGAACTGGTGAAGCTGGTCTCTGAGTTGGAGGCGCTGGGCGAAGTCGATTTCCAGCCCGGAATGGCGATTGTTTGCCTGGTGGGCGAGGACATTCGCGGACGCATCGGCATCGCCTCGGAAGTGTTTGGGGTGCTGGCCGCGTCCGACATCAACATTCGCATGATCGCCCAAGGGTCCACGGAGATCAGCGTGAGCTTTGTGGTGGACGAGAAGGATGCGGTAAAGTCGGTGCAGCAATTACACCGGCATCTTTTCGAACAGCCTTCACCGCCTTCTTTCGTTTCGTCGGCAACATCTTGCGAGACCGCGAAAGCATAATTTTTGGTCACGGATTGGAGAAACAGATTGGCTACTACCACTGCATTCGATCAAACTTCGCGGGCACAGGCTCCCGCGCTGAAAGTTGCCATCCTGGGATTTGGCACCGTAGGCAGCGCGGTTGCGCGCATCCTCTGCGACCAGCCCGCGCACTCGCCACTTCGGCTGACCCACGTGTTCAATCGCAACGTGGAGCGTAAGCGGGTAGACTGGGTTGCGGATGACGTTTGCTGGTCCAGCGACGTGGAGCAGGTACTTGCCTCCGACGCGGATATTATCGTGGAACTGGTGGGCGGGGTCGATCCGGCGCACGATTGGATCTCGCGGGCACTGGCTTCGGGAAAGTCCGTGGTGACGGCGAACAAGAAGCTGATTGCGCAGCACGGTCCGCATCTCTCGGAGATTGCCCGGCAACACGGTGGGGCGATTTCCTTTGGCGCCTCGGTGGCCGGCGGAGTTCCGGTGATCGATGCGTTGCAGGAGGGACTGGCCGGCGATCAACTCTACAAGGTCTGCGGAATCCTCAACGGGACCTGCAACTACATTCTGACGAAGTTGGAGCGCGAAGGGATTTCCTTTGCGGAGGCGCTGACCGGGGCACAGGGCGCGGGCTTTGCCGAAGCCGACCCCACCGATGATGTGGACGGCTACGATGCCCGCGCAAAACTTGTCATCCTCACCCGCATCGGCCTGAAGGCGATTGTGCAGCCCGAGCAGATTGCGTGTACCTCGATCCGCAGCCTGGGCGCAGTGGACTTTACCTATGCGCACGAACTGGGCTGCACGATTCGCCAGATTTCACGGGCGCAGCGCCGCGACGGACATATCTACGCTTCGGTGCAGCCGGCGCTGGTTCCGATTGACTCGCCGATGGCACACATCACCGGCAGTTTGAACCTTGTGCTCTCCAGCGGCAAGTACGGCGGGCAGACAGCATTCAGCGGGCACGGCGCGGGCGGGCACTCGACGGCGGTTGCCGTAGTCAGCGATCTGCTGGAGATTGCGCGCGGACGCTCAGGCGATAACGCGCGCGCCGAGGCCGCAGCCGACGTGCTGCCGGTGAGCGGCAACTTTGCCTCCGAGTATTACCTGCGCTTCACGGTGCGCGACCGACCGGGGATTGTGGCGGCGATTGCCAATGCGCTGGCGGTGCACGGCATCAACATTAACGCGCTGCTGCAGAAGCCCGGGTTTGACCGGGATGCGCTACCTTTTGTGGTCACGCTGGAGCCGTGTCCGTCCGAGCAACTTGACGCGGCGATGCGCGATATTTCGAAGCTTGATTTTCTGGTTCACGCTCCCATGACCATGCCGATTCTGACGAAGGAACTCTGATGCAACTGCGCTGTTTTGACCCTGATTGTGCAACCAAGCTTGATTTGCACGCACCTGCCCTGGCCTGTCCGGCCTGTGGAGGACTGCTGGAAGTGGACGTGGATGGCTCGGCGGTAGACGCCGGGGCGCTGAAAGAACTCTGGAGCGAACGCCGCAGGTCGCGCGACGCCCGCGATATCAGCGGCGTCTGGCGATATCGCGAATTTCTTCCGGCTTACGCGGCAAACGAAATTGTAACCCTGGGTGAAGGCAACACGCCGCTGGTTCGGGGACACAAGAGCGCCGCCTGGGCCGGGGTCAGCGACCTGCAATTCAAGCATCTGGGATGGAATCCCACGGGCTGCTTTAAGGACCTGGGGATGACCGTGGGGATGACCGAGGCGGTACACGCGGGCGCAGAAGTGGTGGCTTGCGCCTCCACGGGAAACACGGCGGCATCACTGGCCGCCTATGCGGCACGCGCCGGATTGATTGGCCGGGTGTATCTGCCCGCGGGACAGGTTTCATTGAACAAACTGGCGCAGGCGCTGGATTTCGGCGCGGAGATTGTGGAGATTGAAGGCAGCTTTGATGATGCGCTGAACACGCTGCTGGCCAAGACGGGCGAGGGAGTTTATTTCCTCAACTCGATCAATCCGTTCCGCATTGAAGGGCAGAAGACCACGATGTTCGAGTTGCTCGACCAGCTCAACTGGAAGGCGCCGGACTACCTGGTGGTGCCGGGCGGCAATCTGGGCAACTCGGCAGCATTCGGCAAAGCTTTTGACGAGTTGCTGCGCTACGGATTCATCGACAAACTGCCGCGGATGATTGTGGTGCAGGCGGTAGGAGCCAATCCGTTCGCGCAACTCTGGCGCGACGGTGCGGAAGAACTTTCGCCGGTGGCCGAGCCGGAGACGGTTGCCACGGCAATCCGGATCGGCAATCCGCGCTCATGGAAAAAGTCACTGCGTGGAGTGCGGAACACCGGCGGGCAGGTGCTCGATGTCACCGACGAAGAGATTGCCGAGGCCAAGGCGGTGATCGGGCGCGACGGCGTGGGCTGCGAACCGGCATCGGCGGCAACGCTTGCGGGGTTGCGGAAGCTGCGCAAAAGCAATCAGATTCCCGAGGAGGCAAGCGTAGTGGCAATCCTCACCGGGCACGCCCTGAAGGACACCAACTTCATTATCCGGGCTCATGAGCGGGAGGAAGCACATGCGCACTAATCAGGACGAAATCGTCATCCGCGTGCCGGGTTCAATCGCCAATATCGGACCGGGCTTTGACACGCTTGCGGTTGCGGTTCAGCTCTACTTGACGCTGCGGGTGCGGGTTGTGCCGGGTGAGGGCGAATTAAAGTTTGAGTTCGTGAATCAAAAGCTGGTGGGCGAAAACTACATCGAGCGCGCATTTCGCTTCATCGCGGAGCGCCACCAATTTTCCATTCCGTCGCTTGAAATCCTGGTGGAGAGCGATATTCCGATGAAGGGTGGGCTGGGCAGCAGCGCCGCCGCCACGGTGGCCGGGCTGCGCTTGTTTGAGGCCCTTGCCAGCGCCCTGGATGAGCAAGAGTTGCTGACCGCGGCCTGCGAACTGGAAGGACATCCCGATAACATTGCGGCGGCGCTGCTGGGCGGACTGACGGTGAGCTGTGAGGTTCCGGGCGCGCTGCTGGTGGTGCGGGCGACCTGGCCGGATTCGCTGGCGATTGTGGTGGTTACGCCGGAGCAACACCTGGCGACCAAGGCCTCGCGCGCCGTGCTGCCGGAGATGGTTTCGCGGGCGGATGCGATTTTTAATGTACAGCGCGTTGCATTTTTGCTGGAGGCGTTGCGCACTGCGAACTTCGCGCTGCTGCACGAGGCTTTGCAGGACCGGCTGCATCAGCCCTATCGCGCCGCCATCGTTCCCGGACTCAAGGAAGCTTTGGAGTTGCGGCATCCCGGACTGCTCGGGGTTTGCCTGAGCGGTGCGGGACCATCCGTCATCGCGCTGGCCGAGCGGAATCTGGATGAGATCAGCGAACTACTGGCGGGGATTTACATTCGTAAATCTATTCCGTACCGCATCCAGACCTTGCGGGTTCATCCCACGCACAGTTCCGCACAATCGCAGGCAATTCTGCACGCGCGCAGTTGCTGCGCGGAAGCCTCAGGGGGATGGAAGGCGTAGGACAGCGGCTTTCTCGAAGGCGGGGATCGATGGCTCCTTCCCACATTCGCCAAAGGAAGGCGGATGTGGGCCGCCCGACGTAATAAAAATTATGCAACAAGAAAGACGGCCTAGCGGCCGTCTTTCTTGTTGCGGGAAAACCTTCCAGGTTATGCTCCGGCGGCTTTGGTGGTACTCAAGTAGGCGTTGACGGCAGCAGCGGTTTTGCGTCCTTCGGAAATCGCCCAGACTACCAGCGACTGGCCGCGGCGCATATCTCCGGCGGCGAAGATGCCGTCCACCGAAGTCATGTTGCTCTCATTGGTGGCGACGTTGCCGCGCCCGTCGAGAGCAACTCCCAACTGCTCCAGCATGCCGCCGCGCACCGGTCCGGTGAAGCCCATGGCGAGCAGCACGAGGTCGGCTTCGATCACGGTTTCAGATCCGGCAACCGGCTCGAACTTGGGCGGCGCACCGACCTGCACAGCGTGCAGACGCACTACGTTGCCTGCAGCATCGCCCTCGAAACGGACCGTACCCAGACTCCACTCGCGGGTTCCACCTTCTTCGTGCGCGCTCTCGGTGCGCAGTTGCAGCGGCCACAGGGGCCACGGGGTCAGCGGGGAGCGCGTCTCCGGGGGCTTGGGCATGATCTCAAACTGGCGGACACTGGCCGCGCCCTGGCGCAAGCTGGTGCCAAGACAATCGGCTCCGGTATCGCCGCCGCCGATGATGACGACCTTCTTTCCGGTGGCAAGGATGGAAAGGTCGGCAGGAACCGTGTCGCCGAGCACCCGCTTGGTCTGCTGGGGCAGGAACTCCATGGCGAAGTGAATGCCCTTCAACTCGCGACCCGGCACTTTGAGGTCGCGCGGAGCCTCCGAGCCGCCAGACAGCACGAGGGCATCGAAGTCTTTGCGCAACTGCGCCACATCCACGGTTACGCCGACGTGCGCGTTGGTGATGAACTTGACGCCTTCGGCTTCCATCTGCGCCAGACGGCGGTCGATCAGATGCTTTTCCAGTTTGAAGTTGGGAATGCCGTAACGCATGAGGCCGCCAATGCGGTCAGCTTTTTCATAGACGGTCACGTCGTGTCCGGCGCGGCACAACTGCTGTGCGGCGGCCAGACCGGCCGGGCCGGAGCCGATGACCGCAACCTTCTTGCCGCTCAATTCATAGGGTGGCTCGGGCTGAATCCAGCCTTCTTCCCAGCCGCGCTCGACGATGGTTTTTTCAATCTGCTTGATGGTTACCGCAGGCTGGTTGATGCCGAGAACGCAGGCGGCCTCGCAGGGCGCAGGGCAGATGCGGCCGGTGAACTCCGGGAAGTTGTTGGTGGTATGCAGACGGCGTACCGCCTCTTCCCAGCGTCCGTGATAGACCAGGTCATTCCAGTCCGGAATATGGTTATTCACCGGGCAGCCGGTATGGCAGAAGGGCACGCCACACTCCATGCAGCGAGCGCCTTGCTGCTGCAGAGCGGTGCGCGGGAAATCCTGGTAAATCTCAAACCAGTCCTTGACGCGTACTTCCTTGGGACGCCGATCCGGCAGCGTTCTTTCATACTCCAGGAATCCAGTTACCTTACCCACGCTGCACCTCCGCGGCCGCGACGGCCACCAATTCGCGCACTCCGCTATATTGCGTCGTGCTGCGTTCCACACCCCGCACACGTTTTAATTCGTGGGGATAAATCTTCACAAAATGCGGCAGCACCGAGGTCCAGTTGGCGAGAATCCGCTTGGCCTGCGGACTGCCGGTGCGCCGGGCATGCTCCTCGACCAGCAGGGTAACCACGCGGACATCGTCGGCACCCATCACCGGCTCCAGATCGACCGAAGCGAGGTTGCAGCACTTCTCGTAGAAGTCACCTTGCTCGTCATAGACGTAAGCGATACCGCCGCTCATGCCGGCGGCGAAGTTTCTGCCGCAGTGGCCCAGCACGACGACCGTACCACCGGTCATGTACTCGCAGCCATGGTCGCCAACGCCCTCGACTACGGCGGTGGCGCCTGAGTTACGTACCGCAAAGCGTTCGCCGGCGATGCCGCTGAAGTAGGCCTCGCCACTGGTAGCGCCATAGAGTACGACGTTGCCGACGACGATGTTTTCCTCGGGCCGGAAGCGCGATTCGCGCGGCGGATAGACGGCGATCTTTCCGCCGGAAAGTCCCTTGCCCACGTAATCGTTGGCGTCGCCTTCGAGGGTCATGGTGATTCCCTTGGCGAGGAAGGCACCAAAGCTCTGCCCGGCCGAGCCGTTGAAGCGCAGCCGGATGGTTTCGTCCGGCAGTCCCTCGGCACCGTAGCGGCGCGCGATTTCGCCGCTCAGCATGGTTCCCACGGTGCGATGCACGTTCTTAATTTTGAATGACACATCGACCGGCTTGGCTTCATCGAGCGCCGGTTTTACGGCGGTCATCAATTCGTGGTCGAGCGCCTGCTCCAGTCCATGATCCTGCTTGTGAATGCAGTGCCGTGCAACCCGGGTGGGTAGCGCGGGAGAGTAGAGGATGGTGGAGAGATCGATGCCCTTCGCCTTCCAGTGATCGCTGGCCACACGCGGCTCCAGGCGGTCGACGCGTCCGACCATTTCATCAAAGGTGCGGAAGCCGAGGCGCGCCATGTATTCGCGCACCTGATCGGCGAGGAAGAAGAAGAAGTTGACGACGTGCTCAGGCTGACCGGCAAAGCGCGCCCGCAACACCGGGTCCTGCGTGGCAATGCCGACGGGGCAGGTGTTGAGATGGCATTTGCGCATCATGATACAGCCGAGGGCAACCAGCGGAGTGGTGGCGAAGCCGAACTCCTCGGCACCGAGCAGCGCGGCAATCACGACATCGCGGCCGGTCTGCAGTTTGCCGTCGGTCTGCACGCGAATGCGGCTCCGCAGATCGTTGAGCAGCAACACCTGCTGGGTCTCGGCAAGTCCAAGCTCCCAGGGAATGCCGGCGTGCTTGATGGAACTGAGCGGCGATGCGCCGGTGCCTCCGCTGTCGCCGCTGATCAAGACGACGTCAGCGTGCGCTTTGGCGACGCCTGCGGCAACCGTACCCACGCCGACCTCGGAGACCAGCTTGACGCTGATGCGGGCTTGCGGATTGACGTTTTTGAGGTCGTAGATCAACTGCGCCAGATCTTCAATCGAGTAGATGTCGTGATGCGGGGGCGGCGAAATCAGCGTTACGCCCGGGGTGGAATGGCGCAGCTTGGCGATGATCTCATCGACCTTGTGGCCGGGCAACTGTCCGCCCTCACCGGGCTTGGCACCTTGCGCCATTTTGATCTGCAACTCGTCGGCATTCACCAGGTAATGGGCGGTGACGCCGAAGCGCGCCGAAGCTACCTGCTTCACCGAACTGCGCCGCAGATCGCCCGATTCGTCGCGCTGGAAGCGCGAGGCATCCTCGCCACCTTCGCCGGTATTGCTGCGGCCTCCGATGCGGTTCATGGCAATCGCAAGGGTTTCGTGGGCCTCTTTGCTGATGGAGCCATAGGACATGGCACCGGTGGCAAAGCGCTTCACAATCTCTTTGGCCGGTTCCACTTCCTCAAGAGGAATCGGCTTGTCGAGCTCTTTCAATTGCAGCAAGCCGCGCAGGGTGCAGAGTTGCTTGTTCTGCAGATCGATGAGATCGGTGTATTCCTTGAAGGTTTCCTTCTTACCCGACCGCACCGAATGTTGCAGCTTACTGATGGTCTGTGGGTTGAGCAGATGATATTCGCCATCGACGCGGTGGCGGTAGGCTCCGCCGACTTCCAACTCCAGCTCGGACGCGGTGCGGGGGCGGAATCCGTACTCGTGACGCAGCACCGATTCGCGGGCGATGACCTCCAGGCCAACGCCTTCGATGCGGGAGACGGTTCCGGAGAAGTACTCCTTGACCAGATTGCGGCTGAGGCCGATGGCCTCGAATACCTGCGCGCCGCGATAGTTCTGCAGGGTGGAGATGCCCATCTTCGAGAAGGTCTTCAGCAATCCTTTGTCGATGGACTTCATGAAGTTCTTGACGGCCTTTTCCTCGGTGATATCGGGCGGCAGCAGACCGCGCTGCACCATGTCCTCCAGAGTCTCAATGGCAAGATAAGGATTGATGGCGCTGGCACCGTAGCCGATGAGCAAGGCAAAGTGCATGACCTCGCGGGGCTCGCCGCTCTCGACGATCAAGGCAATCTTGGTGCGCGATTCTTCTTTCACCAGGTGGTTGTGCACCGCCGCCAGAGCGAGCAACGACGGGATTGGCGCGTAGTCCTTATCGACGCCACGGTCGGAGAGAATCAGCAGGGTGTAGCCGGATTCAACGGCGAGCGAGGCGCGGCGGCAGAGACCATCGAGGCCGCGCTTGAGGCCCGCGCCATCCTCATCGACGCGGAAGGCGGCAGAGAGCGTCGTGGCCAGCAGGTCGCCGCTGGAAACGCGACGCAGTTTCTCCAGATCGCGATTGGTCAGCACCGGCTGCGGCAGCTTGAGGGTGTGACAGTTCAGCGGCGTTTCCTTGAGAATGTTGCGCTCGGTTCCGATGTAGCTGGTGAGCGACATCAGGAGGTCTTCGCGAATGGGATCGATGGGCGGGTTGGTGACCTGCGCGAAGAGCTGCTTGAAGTAGTTAAACAGAAGCTGCGGCTGATCGGAGAGACAGGCCAGCGGAGTGTCGCTGCCCATGGAACCGGTGGGCTCTTCGCCCTGGCGGGCCATGGGCTCCAGGATGAACTTGATGTCCTCTTCCGTGTATCCGAAGACGCGCTGGCGCGCGATGATGGTTTCATGACTGGGGTTGTGGACCCGTGTGGGCTCGGGCAACTGGTCCATGGTGATCTGATTTTTCTTGATCCACTCGGCGTAGGGCTGGCGCGAGGCGAGCATCTCCTTGATCTCATCGTCGCTGATAATGCGTCCGGCAACGGTATCGACCAGGAACATGCGGCCGGGTTGGAGACGGCCTTTGTACTTCACCCGCTCGGGGGAAAACTCGAGCACTCCGACCTCGGAGGAAAGCACCACGATATCGTCATTGGTGACGATGTAACGGCCGGGGCGCAGACCGTTGCGATCCAAGGTTGCGCCGATCAGGCGGCCATCGGTAAAGGAAATCGATGCTGGACCATCCCATGGCTCCATGAGAGAGGCGTGGTACTCGTAAAATGCGCGCTTGGCAGGGTCCATGTGCGGATTGCGCGACCAGGCTTCGGGAATCAGCATGGCCATGACGTGAGGCAATTCGCGTCCTGAGTGCAGCAACAACTCCACGGCATTGTCCAGCGAGGCTGAGTCGCTGCCACCGGGAACAATGACCGGGAACACCTTCTTCAAATCGTCACCAAAGAGCGAGGACTCCAGCAGACTCTGGCGGGCGTTCATCCAGATTACGTTGCCCTTGACGGTGTTGATCTCACCGTTGTGGGCGATGTGGCGATAAGGATGGGAGAGCGGCCAGCTCGGGAAGGTGTTGGTGGAGAAGCGCTGGTGCACTAGGCAGAGCGCGCTTTTTACCAGCGGGTCGCTCAGTTCGGGATAAAACTTGGTGATCTGAGGAGCCAGCAGCAGGCCCTTGTAAACGATGGTGCGACAGGAGAGCGAAGGGATATAGAAGTTGTTGCGGCCTTCGATCTCGGCGTGCGCGATCTCGTTTTCAATTCGCCGGCGGATGACATAGAGCTTGCGTTCGAAGTCGGTCTCAGCCATGGGCTGCAAGGTCTTGAGGAAGATCTGCTCGATGTAAGGCTGCGAGCCGCGGGCGACCCGGCCGATGGCGGTGCCGTCGACCGGCGTGTCACGCCAGCCCAGAACCTCGAATCCCTCTTCGCCAATGATTTTTTCGACCACGCCTTCACACTGCAGACGCTCCAGTTTACCGACGGGCAGGAAGACCATTCCGACGGCGTAGGCGCCGGGTTCGGGCAGAGCCATGCCAATGGCGGCGCACTCGCGCACAAAGAACTCATGCGGAATCTGAATCAGCACGCCCGCGCCATCGCCTGTTTCGGGATCGCAACCACAAGCTCCGCGATGCTCCAGATGCGTGAGCACCTCGATTCCCTTTTCCACGATGGAGTGGCTCTTCTCGCCGCGAATACTGGCGACGAAACCGAGGCCGCATGCGTCATGCTCGTTGGCCGGATCGTAGAGACCCTGGGCTGGCGGCAATCCGCTGGCGTGCTGTTGCTGGTGATCCTCGTCGTGCAATTCTCTGTTGTCTGGCATTGGTCTCCCGTGTGCGCATCTTCCGCTGAAACATTGAGTCTAGAACACAAAACCCGCCCAATTTGTAGTTGGCGGGTGAGTAGTCTTCGGGCTGATTACGATTGCCTGATTTTCTATTCCCCGCGGCCGGTGGTAATTCGCTTGGGTACGCATGTTGTGCGCACGTCAAGCGCCAGCGTTGTTGTAAGCGGGGATGTAGCCATCAGAGTCATTTTCGGTAAGCATAGACTAACCCAATATTTAACTTAGAGTCAACCGTGCGGGATAAGAATTCTTAATGACACGATGAAGAAAGCATCATGAACTGATCGGCTGCTAGAGTAGTACGTTGGAGCGTAATACTTCGAGGCAAGAACGGGCCGAATGAGCCGGGAGTGGAAGGTAGATCGTGAGCTAGTCCGTTGTGATTACAGGGCCAAAGCAGAATACCGGATGACATCACAGGGCTTTGTGATAGTATGCATACAGTATCTCGCGAAAGTTGGATGCGCGATTCTGAGTTGACCCCGCCGAGCAGCACTGCGATTCGATCTCAAAATCTCCTCCCGACAGGAATTGCAGGATATGTGTTTTTGCGCGCACACATCCAACTCGCGCGCTCAGTAAGTACAGAGAGAAGAAGAAAACCATAGAATGAGTACATTTCAGGAAATGCCGCTCCAGGCGCAACTACAACAGGCGCTTGCGGCAAAGAACTTTGTAAACCCCACCCCAGTTCAGATTCAGGCGATTCCGCCGGCCCTTGAAGGCAAAGACGTGATTGCGACAGCGCAGACCGGTACCGGTAAAACGCTGGCCTTCTTGATCCCCGTGATGGAAATGCTGGCGGCAACGCCAGCGGGAAAGATCAACGCGCTGGTGCTTGTGCCCACGCGCGAACTCGCCATTCAGGTACATGAGCAGTATGAAGCACTACGTTCGAAGAAAGCTCCGCCGGCCGCATTGGTCATCGGCGGACTGAGCGAGAAGGTTCAGATCCGCGCCCTGCGCGCGGGAGCACGGATGGTAGTGGCAACCCCAGGACGGTTGGAAGATTACATGCGGCGCAAGATCGTCGATCTGCGCAGCGTACGCGTGCTGGCGCTGGACGAAGTAGACCGGATGCTGGACATGGGCTTTCTGCCCGCGATCACGCGCATCCTGGCCGCACTGCCGGCAGAACGGCAGACCCTGTGTTTCTCGGCAACCCTGGAAAAGTCGGTTCACGGACTGCTCCAGAAGTGCACTCGCATGGCGGTTCGGATCTCGCTGGGCAATGTACTGAAGCCGGCGGAATCCGTACAACTGCAGGCCTATGAAGTTCCGGCGATGCAGAAGGGCAACGTTTTGCGCGAACTGCTGTATGCAGAGAGCGGCAAGACCTTGATTTTTGCCCGCACCAAGCGCGGCACTGAGCGGTTGGCCAAGGATCTGATGCGCGACGGTTTCGCCGCCTCCATGATTCACGGCGACCGCAGCCAGAGCCAGCGTTCAGCGGCACTGGCGGGCTTTGAAGCCGGCCGGTACCAAGTACTGGTGGCAACCGATGTGGCAGCACGCGGCATTCACGTGGGCGATGTGGCGCACGTGGTGAACTACGATCTGCCGGCGATTGCCGAAGACTTCATCCATCGCGTGGGCCGCACCGGACGCGCCGGCCTTACCGGACGCGCGACGACCATTGTGAGCGGCGCCGAGATGATCGAATTACGCCGCTTTGAGCGCACGCTCAAGCTGCGGATCGAGCGCAAGGAACTGGGCAAGATGCGGTCTACCACTCCGCAGAATATGCCGATTCCGATCACCCTGCGTCCGCGCAAGGATACCAACACGTTGAAGTCGCGCACGCTGAACAGTTTGCCGGGCGAGATTTTCGCGTAAGCATTGCAGATTGGAAAATGCCAGGGGCCAAGGCCTCTGGCATTTTTTGGTTTGGAAGAGGCAGGATTTCACGGCGCTACTGAGCTGAGCCGTGGCGAGGGTACAAAAATCGAGAGACGACTTATACTTGTTGGTGCCTTGGCGAAAGCAATTCTGACGTTGGACTTGGTCGCATGAGCTTGGTTTGGAAGACGTTGCTGTGGCTGGCAGCTGCCGGGGTACTCACATCCAGCGGCTACCTGGGACTTCTGCTGGTGGCTGCGGCGCGCTTCGGCAGGCGGCGGCGTAAGGCTCAGGCCCACTCGTCTGGGCCGATGCCCCCGGCAACCATGATGAAGCCACTCTGCGGCCTGGAGCCGGGGCTGGAAGCGAATCTGACCAGCTTTTTTCTGCAGGACTATCCGGAGTTTGAAATCCTATTCGGCACCCGCGATGCCAGCGATCCCGCGCTGGACGTGGTGCGGCGGCTATGCGCACGATATCCGCAGGTGCCGGTGAAGATCGTATTCTCCGGTGAGCCGGACATGCCGAACGCCAAGGTTTGCACCTTGCGCGAGATGTTCGCGCAGGCCTCGCACGAGTATGTGGTCATCAGCGACAGCGACGTGGGAGTTGCCCGGGACTACCTGCGGCGGGTGGTGGCTCCCTTGCTGGACGACGCGACTGGCCTGGTGATGTGCTTGTATCGCGGAGTGCCGACCGGCGGCTTCTGGGCAGGGCTGGAGGCACTGGGAATGTCGGTGGAGATGACCGCCGGAGTGGTGGCGGCAGCGATGGTTGGTGAAGTTGATTTTGCGCTGGGCCCGACGATGGCGACGCGCCGGAGCGTGGTGGAAAGCGTAGGCGGCATCGGCGTGCTGGCGGAGTACTGCGCCGACGATTACGTGCTGGGAAACCTGGTGGCAAAGTCAGGCCGCAAAGTCGTAATCAGCGACGAGGTGATCGATCACTACGTGGTCAACCGAGCGTTCAAAACCTCCATGCTGCACCAGACGCGGTGGATGATGAGCACGCGCTTCTCGATTCCGACGGGACATGCCAGTTCGGTGATGACCTTTGCGGTGCCGTTCGGAGTGCTCGCGGCGGTCGCCGGAAGCTTCAGTGAACATGGAACGCTGGGGTTGGCGCTGTTGGGGTGGACGCTGGTCAATCGCATGGCGATGTCCGTGGCGGTGGGCTGGGGAGTGGTGCGGGACCGGCGCGCGCTGAACTACTGCTGGCTGTATCCGCTGCGAGACCTGATGGGCTTTGGATTCTGGCTGGCAAGCTATGCCGGAGATACGGTGGACTGGCGCGGCGAGAGATACAAGCTGGTTCCGGGCGGACGGATGATCCGGCAGGAGTCGGGCGCGGTGGCGGCTCCGGCGAAGGACGTTGACGTCAGCGTTTTGTAAGCGATAGCAGCCCGGGCTTGGATGGCCCACCCGCGAAGTGACTCTTGGGACCGCAGTGGAACTTGTGAGCGGCACGGAGGTTCTTCACTTCGTTGAGAATGACCCACCTAAAAACACACACTAAAACTAAGCACTTCGATGCTCGGCAGCGTCCCTAGCCCGGGACACTGGTCGCAGGATCAGTTGCGGTTGGTGTAGACAATTTTCCCTGAGCTGGAGGCGTAGATCAGTTTATTGGGACCGAGGACCGCGTTGACCTTGGGTTGCTGGTAGTCCGGTACGAAGAGAAAGACGCGGGTATTGGAGTTCCAGAGGCGGACGAGATCGGCGTCATCGAGGAAGATGTGGGGAGCGTCGGGAAACGTGGAGCCGAACCACATGGACGTGGTGCGTCCGTTGGCCAGATCAACGGGGTGGTGGAGATAAAAGACCAAGGATGAACCATAAGCCTGATCGCCATAGATGAGGACGCGATCCTGCGGCTGGAGCTGCTGCTGGATGCGGGTGGCCAACAGGTGCGAGCTGAGAAAGGGATCGAAGCGGATAAGGGCGATGTGGGCGGCGATGAAGAAGACCATCATGGTGACGGCCAACGCCCAGGTGGCGGCGAAGTTCTTGCGCTTGAGGCGCAGAACGAGTTCAGCCAGCGAACCGAAGACGAGGGCGACAACGGCGAGGATGGCCGGAAGGCGCAGGGCGGCAAAGGATTGCCCGGTGAGATTCAGGATGTGGCCCATGGAAAGCGTGTCAGTGTCGAGATTGGTCTGGGCGAGGACCTCACCGATATCCGGCACAAAGGGCAGGTGGCGCGAGGACCAGAGGCCCGCGATGAGGACCGCGGCAAAGATTAGGCGCACGGTGACGCTGACCGCCGAGGTGGCCAGCAGCCAGGGCTGACGCTTCTGCGTCGCGTCGCCATCCAGTTCTTCTCCGGCGAGCGCGGCGGCCAGCAGCATGAGGATCGCGAGATAAGCGGGGAAGGTGTAGTACTCCTGATTGGTGGAGAAGGCGAAGAACAGCAAGGTGACCGAGGCCCAGAGGACGCAGATCCAGCGGGTGCGGGCGCGGAAATCGAGGGTTGCGCGTTGCCCATATTCCTTCCCACATTCGCCAGAAGAAGGCGGATGTGGGCCACCAGTACTATGTGGGGTGCGCAGATCGGCGATGAGGCGGCGGAGGGCGAGCGGCAGGTAGAGGCTCCAAGGGAAGAGCCAAACCAGGTGCAGGGTCCAATAGAGATAGCTGGGAAGCTTGTTGTAGTCCTTTGGAATGCGCTTGCCGAGGAAGCGCAGGAAGTGCTCGTTGACGAAATAGAACCAGAAGAAGCCGTGATGATCCGGGGTTCCGGGATTGCGCAGACCAGCGAGGATGTGCCACGGCGCCGCGATGGCGAAGAACAGGAGGAGGCCGGAGAAGAGATGGAACTCGCGCCAGCGCCGCCATTCGCCGGTAATGGCGAGATAGGCGAGCAGGGTGACTCCGATGACGACCAGCGCGAGCAGCCCCTTGGTTAGCACGGCAAGCGCCATCAAGGCGTATACGGCGTACCAACTCCAGCGCGCACCGGGACGGGACAGGGCGGAGACCAGGCAATAGAACGCGGCAGCGATGAGGAGGCTGAGAATGGCCTCCGGGATGAGCACGCGGGTGAAGAGGAAATAGCCGACACTGGTGGCGGTGAAGAGTCCGGTGTAGAGTCCGGCACGCGGGCCGAAGGCGCGGCTGCCCCAGACCATGCCGAGCAAGAGCAGAAGAAACATGGCGGCAACGGTGGGCAGGCGGGCGGCAAAGTCATGGACGCCGAAGGTGCGGAACGATCCGGCAATCAGCCAGTACATCAGGGGCGCTTTTTCCAGGTAGCGCACGCCGTTGATGTGCAAGGTGACGAAATCGCCGCGGGTGAGCATCTCGCGGGCAGCTTCAGCGTGAGAGGTATCGACGTCATCCTGCAACGCAGGCGAGAAGGCGGAGCCGAGATAGACGGCTAGAAATAAAGCGATGACCGCAGCCCAGGCAAAGCGGCGCGATGAAGTACCGGTTTCCACGTCCAAGTCACATTTCCCGTATAGAGGTTCGTCTCCTATGCTACCAGCTTGGAGCAGCGGCACAGGCAGCGACTGGAGAAATGCGCCCAGCCGGATACGAGTCGGCACCGCGCGGAAATCGAGGGTTGCGCATTTCCCACATTCGCCAACGGAAGGCGGATGTGGGCCACCAGTGCCTACGGGATTTTTACGGCATTCGCAACGGCGTCCTTGATCAGGACTCCGGTACGTTCAGCCATGAAGTCCATCATCGCGGTGGTGATGCCGGGGTAGATGCCGAGCCAGAAGGTTTGGTTCATGACGATGTCAGTGTTCTCCAGGGTGCCCGAGACGCGGTATGGGACATCCTTGTAGGCAGGCTGGCGGGTGAGGTTTCCGGAGAACAATAGCCGGCTGCCGATCTTGCTGGCGTCGTAAAAGGTCAGCAGTTCGAGGCGGGAGAACGGAGCCTCGGGGCGCACGGTGATGGGGAATCCGAACCAGGAGGGCTCGGAGTTCGGCGTGGCCTCGGGGAGGATGAGGAACTCCTCGAAAGGCTTGAGCAGGTTGTGGAGATAGGCAAAGTTGGCGCGGCGCTGGGCGATGAAACCGCTGGCGCGATCAAGCTGCACCAATCCGACGGCGGCCTGGAAATCGGTGATCTTGAGGTTGTAGCCAATGTGCGAATAGACGTACTTGTGGTCGTAGCCGAAGGGGAGATCGCCGTGCTGCCAGCGGAATCGCTTGCCGCAAGTGTTGTCAAAGCCAGGATCGCACCAACAGTCACGTCCCCAGTCGCGGAAGGACTCGACCAGCACCTTGAGCTGATTGTCCTGGGCGAAGACGGCACCACCCTCGCCCATGGTGATGTGGTGGGCAGGATAAAAGCTGAGGGTTCCGAGGTCGCCGAAGGTGCCGACGATCTGGCCGTTGTAACGGGCTCCAAGGGCATCGCAGCAATCTTCAATGACCCAGAGATTGTATTTTTTGGCGATGCGCAGGACTTCAGCGAGATTGAAGGGGTTGCCGAGAGTGTGGGCCAGCATGATGGCGCGGGTTTTCGGGCTGATTGCAGCCTCGATCTTTTCGGCCTGAATGTTGTAGGTGGGAATGTCCACATCGACGAAGACGGGGATAAGGCCGTACTGTACTGAGGGATTGACCGTGGTGGGAAAACCGGCGGCAACCGTGATGACTTCATCGCCGGGGCGCAGCGCCTGGTTGCCCAGCTTGGACGAGGTGAGAGCGGCAATCGCAAGCAGGTTGGCCGAGGAGCCGGAGTTGGTGGTCACGGCCCAGCGGATCTCTAAAAACTCCGCGAGCTTGCGCTCGAAATCGGTATTGAAGCGTCCGGTGGTGAGCCAGAAATCGAGCGAGGCATCGACCGCATTGCAGAGCTCCTCTGGGCCAAAAACTTTTCCCGCGGGCGGGATCACGGTTTCGCCCGGGACGAAGGGGCGTGGCGCGTGGCGCTGCTTGGCGTACTCGGTGACCAGTTGAAGGATCTGCTCGCGTAGTTGTTCGGTTGTCATGCACTCACATCCGGGGCGGTTTGAAATTTTGATCGCTGCATAAAAGATTGAATCTGGTTGAGGGTAAGGGCGCGGACATCCTCACCACGGTAAAAAACCCTGTACCATTCGACGGTTTCGGCGAGCGTGCGATCCAGACTCCAGTGCGGGGTCCAGCCGAGTTGGGCGCGAGCCTTGGAGGAGTCGAGCCGCAGCAGATGCGCCTCGTGGATCTGTTCCAGCTCGACGGATTGCCAGGCGGCGCCGTCTCCCCAGAGCCTTGCCAGTTCGGAGACAAGATAACTTACAGGACGCGCATCGGAATCCGACGGTCCGAAGTTCCACGCCTCGGCAAAGCTCGCGCCGTCGTTAAAAAGGCGTTCGGCGAGAGCGAGATATCCGGCGAGCGGCTCCAGGACATGCTGCCACGGGCGCACTGCCTCGGGATTGCGGATGACCACGGGCTGGTTCACCGCCCAAGCACGCATGATGTCCGGAACCAGCCGATCGAGCGCCCAATCGCCACCGCCGATAACGTTTCCGGCACGCGCCGAGGCCACCGCAACCGGGTGCCCGGCGCGGCCATTGGAATGAAAGAAAGAACGGCGATAGGCGGCAGTTACCAGCTCGGCGCAGCCTTTGCTGCTGCTATAAGGATCATGGCCGCCCATCGGTTCGTGCTCACGATAGGGCCAGTGCCACTCCTGATTTTCATAGCACTTGTCACTGGTGACAACGACCACGGAGCGAACACTGGGAGTGTTCCGGACGGCTTCAAGAAGGTGAACGGTTCCGAGGACGTTGGTCGCGTAGGTCTCCACCGGACTCTGATAGGAGAGGCGGACAAGAGGCTGCGCGGCCAGGTGGATGACAATCTCGGGCTGGAAATCGCCCATGGCGGATTGAAGCGCGGCCAGGTCGCGAACGTCGGCGCGAATTGATTTCAGCTGGCGGTCCAGATCCAGCAGGCGATAGAGACTGGGATCAGTGGGCGGGTCGAGCGCATAGCCGCAGAGATCTGCGCCCATGGACAGCAGCCAGAGAGCGAGCCAACTGCCCTTGAAGCCGGTGTGTCCAGTGAGGAAAACCTTGCGGGATTTCCAGAAGGTTGTGTTCATGGCTGATTACTGAATCGTAACACTGGAAGGGCTGTGCATCCGCTAAAAATGGAGGAATTGGGGGCGCCCGAGGGTAAGAACAGAGTCAGGAGCCCCGCTCAACGAGAGTGCGTTGTGTGGGCCACAGGCACCCGCGTGGCTACAATAACGTTGTGCTCACCGACTTTCACGGCCACCGGCGTTGGCGGGTCCGGCGGTTTCGCATTCGCAGGCAAAACAGTTGTACAGCCAAGCAAAAAGTGCACCTCCTACCGCTCCATCCAGTGTGGCATAGGCGGCTCCAACAGCGGCATCGCGAAACTCTGGTCGCGCCTTATAGCCGGGGTAGATGGATGCCGCCATTTGCAGAAACTCCCGGCCGTACCGTGGCTGGAAGACATTGACAACTCCGGTGACGAGAACTGCTCCGCCCCAGAGTAGAGCGGAAGTAACCGCAACGGCTCGAACACTCAGCTTCATCTCCAGAACCTCCGCCTTGTTCGATGCGCGGCAACGTCCCGGTGACAGGAGCAAAATCAAAATCCCCACTCAAGCAAGAGGCTTGAGTGGGGACACCCGAGCCCACATTCGCCTAAAGCTGGCGGATGTGGGCCACCTGAATTCTCTAACTTTCGATGCCTAGTAACGATAGGTGTCTGGCTTATACGGACCAGCGACCGGGACTCCGATGTAGTCGGCCTGCTTCTGAGTGAGCGTGGTGAGTTTGACGCCGATCTTTTCAAGGTGCAGACGCGCGACCTCTTCATCGAGCTTCTTGGGGAGCGTGTACACGTCCTTGGCGTAGCTGTCGCGGTTCTTCCAGAGATCGATCTGCGCCAGGGTTTGATTGGCGAAGCTGTTGGACATGACGAAGCTGGGATGTCCGGTGGCGCAGCCTAGATTGACCAATCGACCTTCGGCGAGCAGGAAGATCGAGTGGCCATCGGGGAAGGTGTACATATCCACCTGCGGCTTGATGTTGGTGCGGACCACGCCGGGGGCGTTGTTGAGGCGATCGACCTCGATTTCGTTGTCGAAGTGTCCGATGTTGCAGACGATGGCCTGATCCTTCATGCGCGCCATGTGCTCAAAACGGATGATGTCCACGTTGCCGGTGCAGGTGACGTAGATGTCGCCGGTGCCGAGGGTCTCCTCAAGAGTGGTGACCTGGTAGCCGGCCATGGCCGCCTGCAAGGCGTTGATGGGATCAATTTCAGTGACGACGACCCGGGCTCCGAGGCCGCGCAGGGATTGCGCCGAGCCCTTGCCCACGTCTCCGTGGCCGCAGATGACGGCAACCTTGCCGGCCACCATGACGTCGGTGGCGCGCTTGATTCCATCGGCCAGGGATTCGCGGCAGCCATAGAGATTGTCGAACTTCGACTTGGTCACCGAATCGTTGACGTTGATGGCGGGGACCAGCAGAGTTCCCTCTTCCTTCATGCGGTAGAGGCGATGGACGCCGGTGGTGGTCTCCTCCGAGACGCCACGCCAGGCGGCGACAATTTGATGCCAGCGCTGCGGGGTCTCGGCGTGAATCTTCTTGAGCAGATCCTTGATGACCTTTTCTTCGTGCGACTCGGAGGGGGAGTTGACCCAGTCCGATCCATTCTCCAGCTCGTAGCCCTTATGGATGAGCAGGGTCACGTCGCCGCCGTCATCGACAACCAGCTGGGGACCTTTATCGTCCGGATGGCTGAGGGCGCGGTTGGTGCACTCCCAATACTCTTCCAGCGACTCGCCCTTCCAGGCAAAGACCGGGACTCCGGTGACGGCAATGGCGGCCGCGGCATGGTCCTGCGTGGAGAAGATGTTGCAACTTGCCCAGCGGACACTGGCACCCAGTTCGACCAGGGTCTCGATCAATACCGCGGTCTGAATGGTCATGTGCAGAGAGCCGGTGATGCGAACACCCTGGAGCGGCTTCTCCGCGGAATACTTCTGGCGAATGGCCATAAGTCCTGGCATTTCGAACTCGGCAACGGATATTTCCTTGCGGCCCCACTCGGCGAGTGCAAGGTCGGCAACTTTAAAATCGGTCAATACTGGCGTGAGCTGAGATCCCAAGGAAACATCCTCCAACTGAATTTATGCTGCGGCGTGGATTCGAAGGGACGAGTGCGGCGCGATACCAAATCGCAGTAGTCGTCGAGCCCCTTCCGAAGCGACGGACAATACATTGATTATAGCGTTCCTGAGGGGGATCGGGTAGAGTCAGGCCGCACTGTGGATATACCACCTGGACGCACGAGAAGGCTGGCAGATTTGTGGCACCCAAGCATAGGCCAGCGGGGCAATTATGGAACGCAAAGAGGGCCTGAGGGTGGGAACTGCTGATTTTGACACGCTTATCCGGCGGGCCTATATTCTGTAACCGGACAAAGGAGGTCCACTATGCCTTCGACCGACGAGAATAAGGCAATCGCCCGCAGATTCATGGAAGAGTGCTGGAACCAGGGAAAGCTGGATGCGGTCCGCGAACTGGTTTCCGACGATTGCCGCTACCATGATCCGGTGTTCCCAAACCTGACCTCTGGGGCAGAAAACATCAAGCGGCACATCCGTTCCTGCCGCAGCGGTTTTCCTGATCTAACCTTCACCGTCGACGACATGATCGCCGAACGGAATGAAGTGGTGCTCCACTGGACATGCCGTGGAACGCACCAGGCTCAGTTCCTGGGCATGGCGCCCACCAACCGGAAGGCGACGGTCTCCGGCACCTCGATTAACCGGATTGAAAACGGCAAAATCTCCGAACAATGGTCGGATTGGAATCTGCTGACACTGCTGGAGCAACTTGGTATCTCTGGAGTACCCACGTCCGGTTCCACGAGCGATACCAAGACCCGCGCCTAGCAAATCCGCACGCCATTCGGTGGCTTCGCACCGTTCCACTTCTTCTGTAGTGGCCACATTTCGGGGCGCAAGCCCTGAATGTGGGAAGCCTACGCGCTCGGTCAGCAGAGCGAGAAAATCGATTGCTGGTTGAAAAGCTTCAGGCGGCTGCGGGAGACTCGGACGGCGCGAGGATTCTTCGCCTCGCCCGGGATGACCCCTCTACAGAATACGGCACACCAAAATAATTGCGGTGCAATGCGACCTGCCTGTGATTACAACAAAAGGGTTGCGGTGATTCGTCTTGACAAAATATATGACCGGTGGTCATATATGGCCGATGGTCACTCGCAGCAAAACTGTCTCCGCTGATAAGCCGCTGCCGCCGACCGGCGGACGGCGGGAGCGGCGGCGGCAGGAGACGAGCGAGAAGCTCTTCATGGCGGCCATGGAGTTGTTCTCCCGCAAGGGTTTCGCCCAGACCAAAGTAGAGGACATCACCGAGGCGGCAGACGTCGGCAAAGGAACGTTCTTCAACTATTTTCCCAGTAAGGAACACGTACTCGGCTACCTGGTGAGCAAGCAGCGGGGCACAGTGGAGCGTCACCTGATGCTGGCGCGCGAAGCTACGATGCCCAGCGAGGAGGTTCTCACTTCGCTCGGCCGCAGCCTGGTAGCGTTTCCCGGCAAAAGCCCGCAGATGGCACGAAGCATCATCCTGGCATTCCTCGGAAACATCGAGGTACGTGAATATATAGTGCGGCAGCTTTCGCTGGGGAGGAAGTCGATTGCCGAGATCATACGGCGGGGGCAAGAGCGCAGCGAGTTGCGCGGCGAGATTTCCCCGGCGGAGCTGGCGCGCGTCTTTCAACATGCGCTGTTTGGAACCGTGCTGATGTGGGCGCTCGATCCTGCGTCGTCCCTGGAAAAACAATTTGGCAACACGATGCGGATCTTCTTTGCCGGGCTGAGCGCGCCTTTGAAACCACCGCTTGCAGTGCGCCGCAAAGTTCCGCCCACAAGGATGAAGGGCGAGGCGAAGGGCGAAAGGAAGGCAAGATGACGCGAGGCGTGAGAATTCCCGCAAGCGTTGCCGTAACTCTGATGGTGATTCTCTCGGCGGCTTTTGGGGGCGCGCAGAACGGGCCGGCGACGCCCCTCCGGCTCACGCTGGAGGATGCGATTCATCGCGGTCTGCAGGCCAATCTGGGAGTGCTGGTGGCGGAGACGCGCAGGCAGGAGGCGATGGGGACCGCCGAAAGGAGCCGGTCACTGCTGCTGCCGCGGCTGCGGATTGCAATCCCGGCGACGATCCAGAGCCAAAGCCTGGCGGCGGAAGGAATCAGCGTGCCTGGGTTGCCGCTGCCGCAAGTCGTGGGACCCTACAGCGTTTACGACGCCAGAGCCTTTGCGGATCTGCCAATTGTGGACATGCAGTTGTGGCACGGACTGCGCGCGGCGAGGCAATCGACAGCGGCAACCAAGGAGGATTATCAGGATGCGCGGGATCTGGTGATCCGCGATGTTGCGGCGCTGTATCTTTCGGCGCAATCCGAGTTTGCCGAGGTAGTGGCGGCCGAGTCGCGGGTGGATACGGCGCAGGCGCTCTATAAACTGGCCGCCGAACAGCGCGATGCGGGGGTGGCAACGGGGATCGATGTTTTGCGCGCCCAGGTGCAATTGGCGAACGAGCGGCAGTCGCTGGTGCAGTCGCGCAACCGGGCCAAGGGTTCGCTGCTGACGCTGGCGCGCAATATTGGAATGTCTCCGGGAATCGATCTCGCACTGGCCGATCCGCTGGCATTTCATCCGGTCCATTCGATCATCGTGGAAACGGTTTTGCCGCAGGCGCTCGTCTCGCGTCCCGACTATCAGTCGCTGCTGCGGCAGCGCGACGCGCTCAACGAGCAGCTTCGGGCCTCGCGCGCACGCTTTCTTCCGCGGCTGACCGCATCGGGAAACTACGGCGGGATCGGGCGGACCCTGGGCTCCATCAACGCAACGGAGGTGGCGCAACTCTCGCTCTCGTTTACGGTTTTTGATCGCGATCGCGAGGGTGAAGCAGCGCAGATCACGGCGCGCATCCAGCGCATTGAGCGGCAGATGAACGATGCGCGACTGGGTGTGGAGCAGGAGCTACGGCAAGCGCTGCTCGACCTGGACTCGGCGGCGGAAGAAGTGACCGTGGCAGGGGCCGGGCTGGATTTGGCGCAGAAGGAACTCGATCTGGCGCAACTGCGCTTCAGCGAGGGCGTGACCAACAACGTCGAGGTCGTCACCGCGCAGGATGCACTCTCGCGCGCGCAACAGAATTCGATTGTGGCGCTGACTCATCACGCCGATGCGCGGATTTCGCTGGCACGCGCGCTGGGAAATACGGAAGCATCGTACGCGGAATATCTTGGAAGCCGCTGAGCGGCCGGGAAGGAAAGGAACAAGACAATGAAGCGATTCATCATTCCCTTTCTGCTGCTGGTGGCCGTCGGCGCAGGAATTTTCTATTACTACCGCGTGTTTAACACCGCGAAGGCACCGGCCAACACGCTGCTGCTCTCCGGCAATGTGGAGGCGCACGAGAGCGTAGTGGGCTTCCGCACCCAGGGCCGGATTGTGGCACTGCCGGTGGAAGAAGGACAACAGGTCAAGGCCGGAGAGCTGCTGGCACGCCTGGACGACGCCGATTACCAGCAGCAGGTTCGCATTGACAAGGCGATGCTCCACACGCGGGGAAGAGAACTGGAACTGGCGCTGGCCGGCAATCGCCCGCAGGACATTCGGGCGACGGAGCAGACGGTGGCCGACGCCAAGGCCGACCTGGAACTAAAGCGCGCGGACCTGGCGCGATACAGCAAGCTATACAAGCGCGATGCCATATCGGCGCAGAACTACGATCAGGCAGACACGGCATGCAAGCGGGCGCAAGCAACCTACGAACGGGCTCAGCAGAATTTTTCCGAAATCCGCGAAGGCACCCGCAAAGAGCAGATCGCCGTGAGCCGCGCCACCCTGCGCACGGCGCAGCAGGACGTGGAACTATCCAAGATTCGCCTGGATTTCACCGTACTGCACTCACCGGTGACCGGCGTGATTACCGTAAGGCAGGCCGAACTTGGCGAGTATGTTGTGCCCGGCACTCCGGTGGTGACCGTGGCCGACCTCGATCACCTCTGGGTGCGCGCCTATGTGAGCGAGACGGACCTGGGCCGGGTGCGCTGGGGACAGGCGGCAACGCTGCGTACGGACACCTATCCGGGCAAGTCTTACAAAGGCACCGTTACGTTTATCTCGTCCGATGCCGAGTTCACTCCTAAGACGGTGCAGACCAACAAAGAGCGGGTGGCGCTGGTCTATCGCATCAAGGTGGATGTGGAGAATCCGCAGCATGAACTGAAGCCGGGGATGCCCGCCGACATTACGCTGGAACTGGGAAAGTAGCAGCCAAATGCCAGAGGCAGCGGCCATCCGCGTTCGCGATCTCGTACGCGGATTTCCCGGCGTGAAGGCGGTGGACCACCTGAGCTTCGAGGTGAACTACGGCGAAATCTTCGGCCTGGTGGGACCCGATGGCGCGGGCAAAACGACGACCATGCGCATTCTCGCCGGAGTTTTGCTGCCGGACGGCGGCGCGGCGCAGGTGGCGGGCTTCGACGTGGCGCGCGATCCGGAGCGGGTGAAACTGAACATCAGCTATATGTCGCAACGCTTCGGGCTTTACGAAGATTTGACGGTGGAAGAGAACATTCGGTTTTACGCCGAAGTCTTCGGAGTGAAGCGGGCGGTGTATCGGGAGCGCGGCGAACGGTTGCTGCAAGGGGCGGACATGCAGAGCTTCCGCAAGCGTCTCGCAGGCAATCTTTCGGGCGGAATGAAGCAGAAGCTTGGACTGATCTGCGCCCTGATCCACACGCCCCGGGTGCTACTGCTGGATGAGCCGACCAACGGCGTGGACCCGGTTTCGCGGCGCGATTTCTGGAAGATTCTCTACTCGTTGCTCGCCGAAGGAGTGGCGATCCTGACCTCTACCGCATACCTGGATGAGGCGGAGCGCTGCCATCGGGTGGCGCTGCTGCATGAGGGGCATCTTTTGTTCTGCGATCAGCCCAGCGCGCTGAAGCGTACCCTCGACAACTCCGTGATCGCCATCTCCACGGCGCAGGCGCGCACGGTGCGCACGGCTATCGAGAAACTTCCGGGCATTCGCAACGTGGTGCTGGTGGGAGACGGCGTGCACCTGGTGGTGGACGATGCGGCACGACGGATTCCGGAGTTGCGCAAGCGCATGGATGCGGCCGCGGCGAGCTATACGTCGGTGGAAGCGGTTACGGCCACGCTGGAGGATGTTTTTGTGAATGCCGTGGAAGGTGAAGCCGGGGTGCGCAAAGAGGTGCGGCATGAGTGATGAATACTCGGTGGTAGTGCAGGAGCTGGTGAAACGCTTTGGCGACTTCTGCGCCGTGGACCACATCAGCTTTCAGACGCGCAAGGGCGAGATCTTTGGATTTCTGGGACCGAATGGTGCGGGCAAATCCACCACGATCCGGATGTTGTGCGGACTGCTGCATCCGACCTCCGGAGTGGCGAGCGTGGCGGGAATCGATGTGGCAAAACATCCGGAGCAGGTGCGGCAAAACATCGGATATATGTCGCAGAGATTCTCGCTGTACAACGACCTCACGGTGGAAGAGAACATACGCTTCTTCGGCGGCATGTACCAGGTTCCTGATTCGGAGATGGGGGAGCGTTTGCGGTGGGTGCTGCGGATGGCTGGACTCGAAGGCCGGCAGCACACCTTGACGGCGACGCTAGCGGCGGGATGGAAGCAGCGGCTTGCCTTGGGCTGCGCGGTGCTGCACCGGCCCGCAGTGCTCTTTCTGGATGAGCCGACCTCCGGAGTCGATCCGATTTCGCGGCGGCAGTTCTGGGAGTTGATTCACGAGATGGCGGCAAGCGGCGTGACCGTGTTCGTCACCACGCATTACATGGACGAGGCGGAGTACTGCAACCGGCTGGTGCTGATTTACCGGGGCAGGATCGTGGCCTCGGGCTCTCCCGCAGAACTGAAGCGCACGGCGATGAAAGGCGAGCTGTTGCTGATTGAATGTGAACCGCTGGGACCGGCTCTGGAGGCGCTGGAGAAGAGCACTGTGGCGATGGACGTGGCCGTCTTCGGCAACGCGCTGCACGCGGTGGTGCAGAGCGCGGCGCAGGCGATTCCGATCCTGCGGGCGGAGTTGGAGAAGAAGGCAATCACCGTGACTCGTATCGAGGCGATCCCGGCCTCGCTGGAAGACGTTTTTGTTTCGCTGACCGCTCGTGAGCCATCGGCGGGAGTCGCGCAATGAAGATCAACCGGATTCACGCTATCGCCTGGAAGGAAGTTCTGCAGATCCGGCGCGACGTGCGCAGCATTCTGATCGTGGTGGCGATGCCGGTGATCCTGATGCTGGCATTCGGATATGGCGTCAGCTTTGACATCAAGCATCTGCCGACCTATGTATACGACCGCGAGAACAGCCAGCAGAGCCGCGATCTGATCCAACGCTTCCGCTCGTCGGAATATTTCAATGTCCGCAAGCAGGTGGACAATTACCGGGATCTGGTCGCGGCCATTGACTCCGGGGATGCGCAACTGGCGATTGTGATTCCGGCGCAATTTTCGCAGAGGCTGGCGGAAGGCGGCGCGGTACCAGTACAGGCAATTGTGGATGGCACGGACGGTAATAGCGCCAATGTCGGCATGAACTACGCGGACGCCGTTGCGCTTGGCTATTCGCAGCAGATCCAGCTTGACTGGGTGCGGCAGAAAGGGCTGCGCGTGATGGACCCGCCACTCTCGGTGGATGCGCGCACCTGGTTCAACGAAGACCTGGAGAGCATGGCGAACATTGTGCCCGGAGTGGTGGCGATTGTGATGGCGGTGGTCGGGACGTTTCTGACTTCGCTGACGATTGCACGCGAGTGGGAGCGCGGCACCATGGAGCAGTTGATCTCCACGCCGGTCTCGCCACTGGAGTTGATGATTGGAAAACTTTCGCCGTATCTTGCTATCGGGCTCGCCGATACTGCACTCTGCGCGGGGATGGGCGTGTGGTGGTTTGGCGTGCCGTTCCGGGGAAGCGTGGCCGTACTCTTCCTCAGCTCCACGTTGTTTCTGGTGGTAGTGCTGTCGCTGGGCTACTTTCTTTCCGTAACGCTGAAGTCGCAACTGGCGGCGAGCCAGGCGTCGATGATTGCAACCTTCCTGCCGGCCTTCCTGCTCTCCGGTTTCATCTTTCCAATTGATCAGATGCCGGTATTCATTCAGGTGGTAACACACGTCATTCCGGCACGCTACTTCATGTCGATCATCCGCGCCGTCTTTCTCAAAGGAACTCCGCTGGCACTGCTGTGGGAGGACATGCTGGCGCTGTTCATCTTTGCAACGGTGCTGATGCTGGTGGCCACGCGGGCCTTCCAGAAGCGGTTGAAGTGAGGGGAATATGTGGCTGAGACTGCGCGAAATGCTGCTGAAAGAGTTCATCCAGGTCTTTCGGGACAAGCGTACGCGCTTCCTGCTGTTCGGTCCGCCGATCATCCAGATGGTGATCTTCGGCTACGCCGCGACCTTGGAAATACAGCACGTGCCGACGGCGATTGTTGACTACGAAAATTCGCAGGTAAGCCGCGATTTCATTTCGCGTTTCCAGGGAAGCCGCTACTTCGACATTCGCGAGCGGACGCTCGATCGTGCAGTGGTTCGGCGGCTGGTGGATCACGGCGATGTGTTGCTGGCCATACAGATTGACTCCGGATTCTCAGAGCAATTGCGCAAGGGACAGTCGGCGCATGTACAGGTGGTCGTGGACGCCAGCAACTCCAACACCGCGCTCGTCTCGCTGGGCTATGTGAACCAGATCGCGTCGAAATTTGCGACCGACTACCAGGCGGAGATGCTCAACCGCACTTCGCCGGGGTTGCTGCAGCAGATGCCGTCGATCACGTTGGAGCGGCAGCCATGGTTCAATCCCGACCTGCGCAGCCAGTGGTTTTTTGTACCGGGAGTAATGGGAAACCTGATCACGCTGGTGATTGTGTTGCTGACCGCGTTTGCGATTGTGCGCGAACGCGAGATCGGCACCCTGGAACAGATCATGGTGACGCCCATCGGACAGGTGGAGTTCATCCTGGGCAAGACGATTCCGTTTTTCCTGATCGGGCTGTTCGATGCCGCGCTGATTACGGCGGTCGGTACGTTTTGGTTTCGAGTACCGCTGCGGGGAAGCCTGCTGGTGCTGCTTGCCGGAACCGTGCTGTATCTGTTTTGCGTACTGGGCATCGGACTGTTGATTTCCACGCTTTCGGCAAACCAGCAGCAGGCCATGGTTTCGGCGTTCTTCTTTCTGATGCCGGCGATCATCTTCTCCGGCTTCGCTTCGCCCATCAGCAGCATGCCCATGGGACTGCAATGGCTGACCTACGCCGATCCGTTGCGCTACTTCATCGTCATTTTGCGCGGAGTATTTCTGAAGGGGGTTGGCTTCGATGTGCTGTGGCCGCAGATGGCGTCGCTGGCGATCTTCGCCGTGCTAATTCTGCTGGCGAGCGCACTGCGCTTCCACAAATCGTTGGACTAAATGCTAACGTCCAGCGCGCGCAGCACCCGCGCGATGCCTTCGCGGAAATCTTCTTCCGGAGCGATAAGGCTGGCAACCAGGTAGCCCGCGCCGGGAAAGTCGAAGAAGTGTCCGGGATGGATGAGCACGCCTTGCTGCTCCAGCAGAGCGATGGCCACATCTTCATCGGAGCGCGCCGAAGAAGTGCGCAGCACGGCGTACCATCCGGCATCGAGTGCGAGGCGCGAGGTCATCATGGCTGCTGCCAGTTGCGCGTCGAGTTCGCGCAGGTTGCGCAGAGAGCGCTCGCGCAACTGGAGTTGAATCGGCTGGCGAGTTTGGAGCAGTTTGGGAATTGCCCACTGCACCGGCGCGTTGGGCGAGAGATAGGTGTCGGCGATGACGTCGAGGCGGTCGAGCGCGGTTTCGACCAGCTCAGATGGGCCACTGGCGGCGATCCATGCCACCTTGATCTGCGGTAGCGCGCATATTTTGGAGAGCCCGCTCAAGGTAAATGAGAGCGCGCTCTGATTGGCGGCAAAGCTCAGCGGCGCGGGGCCGGGGAGTCCGTAATCGAGAAAGACTTCGTCGGCCACCAAGGCAAGCTCGTGTTCGCGGCAGAGCGTGTTCAACCGCTCCAGTTCCCAGCGGCGAGTGAAGTGCCCGGTGGGGTTGTTGGGATGTACCACCATGATCGCCCGGGAGCGCGGCGTGATCGAGTGGGCGAGCGACTCGAACTCGATCTGCCAGCCGTGGTCGTAGACCAGTTCGTAGGGCACCAGCTTCACATCCTGAATGTCAGCCAGGAACTCAAAGAGTGGATAGCTGGGCGACGGGACCAGCACCTCGTCTCCCGGATCGCAGAGCAGGCGGAAGCAGTACGAGTAAGCCTCGCTGGTGCTGACGGTGAGAATGATGCGCTCGGGCGAGAGGGTAATTCCGCGTTCGGCGTAGTAGGCGGCGACGGCCTCGCGGGCAGGCAGAATCCCCTTGGAGGCAGGCTCGTATTCGAGCGCCCGGGGATGCTGAAGGGCTTGCAGAATGCGCTCGCGCTCAAAGTGCAAGCCCACGGTGGTAGGGTTCGAGGCGGTCAGGTCCAGCAGACGGCGTCCGCCGCGCCGCGCATTCTCCACGGCAAGCGAGTAACGGTTGGCGGAAAGATTCCAGTTGGTTCTACGCGCAAACATGTTCTCTCACGTTAGCGCGCAAACCGTTGTGGCGCAATCGAAGACAGCAGCGGAGATTACCTGGCGCGACACACTGCGGATTGACCGCGGATGGCGGGAAAGGTAGGCTGGGCGTGAACATTGCTTGCGGGAAGTTCAGGAGCTTCGGGATGGGACATTGATGGGCTTAGGGATGGGCTTGCGCAGGTTTTTCCAAATCGAGGCGCACGGCACGACGTTGCGTCGCGAGATTCTGGCGGGAATTACGACCTTCACGACGATGTCGTACATCATCGTGGTCAACCCGGCGATTCTGAAAACCGCAGGCATTCCCGAAGCTCCGTCGATGACGGCGACGATTTTGGCGGCGGTTTGCGGATGCCTGCTGATGGGGCTGTACGCCAATCGTCCGTTCGCCATTGCGCCTTACATGGGCGAAAACGCATTCATCGCTTTCACCGTCTGCCTGGGGTTGGGCGTTCGCTGGCAGACTGCACTGGGCGCGATCTTTGTCGCCGGTGTGGCGTTCGTTCTGCTGACTGTGCTGCGGCTGCGGCAACGGCTGGTGGAATCCATTCCCACTTCTCTGCGCTACAGCTTTGCGGTGGGAATCGGACTTTTTCTCACCTTCATCGGACTCAACCAGACCGGCATCGTTGAGCTTGGAGTTGCGGGCGCACCGGTGAAGGCGGGCGCACTGACGGCGGCTCCGGTACTGGTGGCCATCTTCGGATTCCTGCTGATTTCCGCGCTGGTGATACGCAAGGTTCCGGGCGCGATTCTGATCGGAATCATCGTCACTGCGCTGGTGGCGTTCGCAAGCCATGTTGCGCCGTGGCCCTCGGCGATCTTCGGAGCCCCGGTCAGCATTGCACCGATCTTCGCGCAGATCGACGTGCGTGGGGCGCTCTCGCCGAAAGCGCTGCCGGTCGCCCTCACCATCTTCATCATGGCCTTTGTGGACACCATGGGAACGCTGATCGGGCTCTCCGCCCGCGCCGGTTTTCTCGACGAGCACGGCAACCTGCCGCAGATCGAGCGACCCATGATGGCCGATGCCGTGACCACCGTGCTCTCGCCGCTGTTCGGCACCACGACCTCGGGCGCGTTCGTGGAATCCGCGACTGGTATCGAAGCGGGCGGACGCACCGGACTGACCGCCGTGGTGGTGGCCATCTGCTTTGCGCTCTCAGCCTTCACCGCGCCGTTTGTGTCAGCCATTCCGCCGCAGGCATACGGCCCGGCGCTGATGATCGTCGGCCTTTTTATGCTGGCGCCCATCGCCCGCATTGATTTCACCGACTACACCGAATCGATTCCGGCATTCGCCGTGATCGCGCTGATGTGCTTCACCTACAATATCGCCGTCGGCATCACCGCGGGATTCCTGCTCTATCCGTTCTGCAAATTGGTGCAAGGCAAAGCCCGCGAGGTTCGGGCGGGCTTGTGGGTGCTGGCTGCATTATCGCTGCTGTTCTTTATTTTTTATCCGTACAAGTAAGTATTCCGGAATCGCACGATTGTCATGGACATTGCCATGGAACGGCAAAAACTCAGCCGAGCGCATCTGAATCAGTGATAAGAAAGGTCGTGACCTGTGCGTGGATTCATCCTTGGTATCGTTTTTTGCATTTTGATTCTTGTGGTGGGTGGATACCTGTTCGTGCGCGGCGGCGGGATTTCGCTGGCTACCACTGCCCATCCTCTGCCGCTGGAAGAAAAGGTTGCGGAAATGGCGCTCCAGGCGAGTATGGGCAATGCCGCGGAGCAGAAGAATCCACTTCCCTTCAACGATGAAAACATGGTGGCCGCGGTACATGTGTACAAAGAGCACTGCGCGATGTGTCACGGTGCTCCGGAACACGTGCGCACAGCGATCTCGAAAGGGATGTTTCCCCCGCCGCCTCAGTTCCTGGAAAAGGCAGATATGATGACCGACGATCCGGAAGGCGAAACCTACTGGAAGGTGACCCATGGCATTCGACTTTCCGGCATGCCTGGCTTTGAAAACACGTTGTCGGATACCGAACGGTGGCAACTGGCGATGTTGGTGAAGCACGCCGATAACATTCCAGCTCCGGCGCAGGCGGCATTCCACTAAACAGGTTACAAAGTTTCAAGGTTTCAAAGTTAAAAACTAGGGCAACCGCAACCCGCCACTTCCTTAGAGGCGATGGCCTATTCTGATTCTTCCAGCGCTTCGCTGAGTTCGGCCCACTCGCTCTCCAGAGTCTGCAGGCTGCGCCGCTTCTCCTCCAGCAGCACGGAGACACGCTGCGTCTCTTCGGCGCTGACATAGTAGCTGAGCGATTGCTCGGACTCGGCGATGACGGCCTCGGTGCGACTGACCTCGGCCTCGACCTTCGCCAGGCGCTCGGCCATCTGTTTGCGCTTCATCGGATTGACGCGCTTCTTTTGTTCAGCAACCGGTTCGATCGCAGCTTCGGAAGTCCGCTCGGCGGCGGCCATGGCAGCGGTGGACGATGCGCTCATCGAGGCGCGGAGGGAATCCTCCATTAGTTGCGCGCCGTTCTGCTTGCGCCAGAGATAGTCCTCGTAGTTTCCCGGGAAGATGTTGACCGCACCATCGGCGACCTCAAAGACGCGGGTCGCAAGGCGATCAATGAAATAGCGGTCATGGGAGACGAAGACGCAGGTTCCGGTAAACTTCTGCAACGATTCCAGCAGCACATCCTTGGCGCGCAGGTCGAGATGGTTCGTCGGTTCATCAAGCAGCAGGAAGTTTGAAGGGTGCAGCAACATCCGGGCCAGCGCGTAGCGGTTACGCTCGCCGCCGCTGAGAACTCCAATTTTTTTGAAGACATCGTCGGCGCTGAACAGAAAGCTGCCGAGCAGGCTGCGCAGTTCGGTCTGCGAGCGCGGAGCAATCAGATTCAGATCGTCGAGCATACGAGCCTCGGTGTCCAGTTCCTTGTACTGATCCTGCGCGAAGTAATCGACGTCGACATTGTGTCCAAGGGCGTACTCGCCGGCGGTGGCGGGCTCGGCCTGCGCCAGCATCTTGATCATGGTGGATTTTCCCGCACCGTTGATGCCGACCAGGGCGATGCGCTCGCCGCGCTCGATGGTGAAACTCACATTGCGCAGCACTTGTTTTTCGCCATAACTCTTGCTGACGTTCTTGAACTCGGCAACGATGCGTCCGCTGGGCTTGGGCTGGGGGAAGGTGAAGTGGATAGTCTTCTCGTCCTCGGGCACGGCGATGCGTTCGATCTTCTCCAGCTCCTTGATGCGGCTTTGCACCTGCTTGGCCTTGGTGGCCTGGTAGCGAAAGCGGCTGATGAACGCCTCCAACTGCTCGATGCGCTCACGCTGATTGCGGTAGGCGGCGGCCAGCGAATCGCGGCGCTGCTCTTTGTCACGCAGATACTTGTCGTAGTTTCCGCTGTAGAAGTGCACGCCCTTGTTCCATATCTCGACAATCTTTTTCACGGTTACGTCGAGGAAATAGCGGTCGTGCGAGATGAGAACGTAGGCGTACGGATAATTGCTGAGATAGTCTTCGAGCCAGTTGCGGGTCTCCAGATCGAGGTGGTTTGTCGGCTCGTCGAGCAGCAACATGTTGGGCTTTTCCAGCAGCAGCTTGGCCAGGGAAATGCGCATCTGCCAGCCGCCGCTGAACTCCTCGGTCTGCCGCAGCCAATCTTCCTTGGCAAATCCCAGGCCGGTCAGCACGGTACCTACCTGCGATTCCAAGGTGTAACCGTCGCGGTGCAAAAACTCGCTCTGGACGCGGTGAAAGCGTTCGCTCACCTGTTCGTACTCAGCGCCTGCCGGATCAATCTCGCTCATCCGCCGGGTCAGGTCTTCCAGCTCACGCTCCATCGCGTGCACGTCATCAAAAACCGCGAGGCATTCGGCAAAGACCGAGCGGCCGCTCAGATTCAGGCCGTCCTGCGGTAGATAGCCGGCGCTTACGCCTTTGCCGCGGGTGATGTTGCCGTAATCGAGCGATTCGATTTCGGCCAGCACCTTGAGCAGGGTGGATTTGCCCGTGCCGTTGGCACCCACCAGCCCGACCCGGTCCTGCGGGGTGATCAACCAGTTCAGGTTTTCGAAGAGTAATTTGTGGCCGTAGCGTTTACCGGCGTCTGTAAGCTGAATCATTCAGAGATGAACCGCACCGTGAGTTATCTTTTCATTCTCTCACGGATGAGCCGCCTGTTGCGCCAGCCGCAGGCGCAGCTCCAGCGCATTCTCGGCCTTGGCTTCCTCGATCCTGCCCTCACCGCGCAGGCACTGCGAGAGCGTGCTGTGATATCCCACACCGTTGGCGTTCATGCTCAATGCCAACCGCACGTAGCGCTCGGCCTCCGGGAAGTTGTTGGCGGAGATATCCATCAAGGCCAGATGATAGGCGGCAGCGGCTCGCAGACGCGTGGGAGGTCCGGCTGAAACCGCCTGACCCGGCGCAGGTTCGGTCACCTGCAGCACCTTGAGAAAGGCCGCCCCCGCCTCGTCCCAACGTTTGTCGTCATATAACATGCGGGCGCGCACCAGCCAGAGATTCGGTGAATTAGGACGATAGCGCAAGCCGTCGTTCAGGATGGCGAGAGCCCTTGGAGTGTCTCCGGCTTGTTGGTAGATGAAAGCGAGTTGGATTTGCGCCTTCGGCTCCGAAGGAGAAATCTGCAGCACGCGAGTCCACAGCGTGGTATCGCAATCCCAATAGCCCATCTCATGCCAGCTCAGTCCAGTCCAGAGGGCCACTACGCAGAGCGCTGCCACCACGCGTGTCCTGATCCGTAAGCTGCCGATCTGCGCATTGGCCAAATGCAAGATCGCCCAGGCAACCAGAGCGCAAAACGCAAAGGAAGGAATGTGGAGATAACGGTCGTGCTGCAGCACCATGGGAGCCACGATCACCGCAGGCGCAAGCGTGAGTACAAACCAGAAGATCAGGAAGGCGGCCATCTTTGAACGCTGCCGCCGCCACATCCACCAGGCCGCCGCCAGCAACAAAAGCAGACAGGCCGCGGGGAAAACAAAGCCCAGCAGAGTAGGACGCTGCAGAATCTTCGCGGCATACTCCACGCTCAATCCCCAGGGAAATACGAGGTGCCCGATATACCACCAGATCGCGTATGGCGCGGTCCATAGGTTGCTGAGTGTGAAAGTTGGATGAATATATTCGGCGCCGGCGCTGGCTGGTTTAATGACCTGATGGCGGATCGCCATGTAGACGATCCACACCACCCCATACGGCAGCAACACCCGCAGTACGCGCGAAATGCGTCCCGCAGCCGGGGTCATCAAGCAGAGATAAGCAGCGATCAGGATGGGAATGAACACCATCGTCTCTTTGGTGAACATCGCAGCCGCAAACAGAAAGACTGACGCGGCCTGCCAGCCGGCGTACCCGCCCTCGCGCCACTTGAAAAGCGTGATCAGAGAGGCGAAGAAAAACACCGCGCCGAGTCCATCGACACAACTACTGCCAATCCACACCACGCTCTCAACTTTGGAAGGATGCAAGCCGAACAACACAGCCGTCAGCAGCGCCAACCGTTGGTCGCCGAACAGGTGGCGTCCGAAGACGTAGGCAAGGATTACGACGGCCACATGCAGCAAAATCGCCGACAAGTGCAGCCATCCAGGCGCACCTCCAGTAGCGAGCGACACCAGAAAACCCCAGGTTTCCGCTAGCGGACGGTAATAGACCGAATGGGCGCTGCCGTCGAAGCCGAAAATGTCATGGGTGAAGAATTTCGGCACATCCCGCAGCGAAGTCCACGGCGTGATGACGTTGTCGTCATAAACCGGCGCGAAGCCGACCGCGCGCACATACAGCCCGAAGACCAGAAGCAGCGCCATCCGGATCAACCCGCCCTCGTTGAGCAGTGCAGAGACGATTCGCGACCATCGCGAAGGCGTTCCGGAGAGATGGCCGGAGGCATCGAACACATGAGCATGCAGTGCGACGGCACGGGTCGCTTTACCGGCGCTTGCCTGACGGGATGGAACTTCCTGTATGGACATGACTTGAGGTGAAGTTTAGCGCAAGCCAGATTCATTTTCGAAGCAGATTCGTTGCCGGGGCGGGGCGCGCGGGTTACCGAAGCTGCGGAAAATGGCACTTCGGGATATAATGGGTTCAGTATTTCCTGAGTTTTCGTTCCCCTCGCTTCGTAAAAGAATCGTGCAACGGACTCGCGGCAGAGTTCTCTGCCACATTCGCGCGCCACCGGCGCAGCGTCCCATGCAACCAGTTCGTTCAAGTTCTCTCCATTAAGGATTAAAGTTTGACCACCCAGATTCGCAACATCGCTATCATTGCCCACGTCGATCACGGAAAGACCACGCTGGTTGACTCCATGCTGCGCCAGAGCGGCGTATTTCGCGCCAACCAGGAGTTGGTGGACCGCGTCATGGATTCCAACGATCTCGAACGCGAGCGCGGCATTACCATTCTCGCCAAGAACACCGCCGTGTTTTATCACGACCTCAAGATCAACATTGTGGACACGCCCGGCCATAGCGATTTCGGCGGAGAGGTGGAACGTGCTCTGAAGATGGTCGATGGCGTGATGCTGCTGGTCGATGCCAGCGAAGGCCCGCTTCCGCAGACGCGTTACGTTTTAGCCAAGGCGCTGGAAGCCCGCCTGCAACCGATCGTGGTGATCAACAAGATTGACCGCCCCGATGCGCGTGCCCAGGAAGTACTCAACGAGGTTTATGACTTGTTCATCGATCTCGATGCCGAAGAGTCGCAGCTTGAGTTTCCGGTGCTGTACACGAACGGCAAACTGGGCACGGCGACAACCGATCTGGCTGTGCCCGGCACCAATCTTCAGCCGCTCTTTGAAGCCATCGTCAAGACGATTCCCGAGCCGGCAGGAGATCCCGCCGCACCGCTGCAGATTCTGGTGGCCAATCTCGACTACAGTGACTACCTCGGCCGCCTGGCGATCGCGCGGGTCTTCAACGGCACCCTGCGTACCGGGGAAGAGGTCGGCATTGCCAAGCTGAACGGTGAGATTGAGAAGGTCAAGATTACCAAGCTTTTCAGCTTCAACGGGCTCAAGCGTACCGACATCACGGAAACCGAACTGGGCGACATTGTGGCCGTGGCCGGAGTCACCGGCATCACCATCGGCGAAACCATCACCAGCTTCGAAACTCCCGATCCGCTGCCCGCGATCCTGATCGACGAACCCACCATAGCGATGCAGTTCGTGGTGAACACATCACCCTTCTGCGGACGCGAGGGCCAGTTCGTCACCTCGCGCAATCTCGCCGAACGCCTCGATAAAGAGTTGCTGACCAACGTCTCCATTCGCGTCGACCAGAACGCGCCGGACACTTTCACCGTCATGGGCCGCGGCGAATTGCAGCTCGCCATCCTCATCGAAATGATGCGCCGCGAAGGTTTCGAACTCGCCGTAGGCAAGCCTGAGATTGTTACCCGCACTATCAAGGGCAAGTTGATGGAGCCGGTCGAGGCGCTCACCGTCGATATTCCGGAAGAGTTCATCGGCGTGGTCATCGAGAAGCTTGGAGCCCGCAAGGCCGAGATGCGCAAGATGCACAATCACGGCTATGGGCGCGTGCGCATCGAATTCCGCGTCCCCAGCCGCGGACTGATTGGCCTGCGGAGCGAAATGCTGACCGAAACTCGCGGCACCATCGTGATGAATTCACTGTTCGACGGCTACACCGAATGGCTGGGAACCATTCCTCAGCGCGCCGCCGGCGTACTCACCTCGGACCGCAACGGCTCGACCACGACTTACGCGCTCAATGGACTGCAGGAGCGTGGCGAACTCTTCGTCGGCCCCGGAGTGGAAGTGTACGAGGGCATGATCGTTGGTCAGCACTCGCGTGAGAATGATCTCGACGTAAATGCCGTGCGCGAAAAGAAGCTCACCAACATGCGCGCTTCGACCTCGGACGAAGGGGTTCGCCTGATCCCCTTCCGCACCCTCAACCTTGAACAGAGCCTGGAATTTATCGCCGACGACGAACTGGTCGAAGTTACGCCCAAGTCGCTCCGTCTGCGTAAGAAGATTCTGCAGGCTGGCCGCCGCCCCCGCAAGGGTACCGAGCCGGTCGCCTCGCAAGTATAAAAACTCGGTCTGCGAAAAAGCCCTTCGGCTGTCCCGAGGGGCTTTTCTGCGCGTGAGGTACTAGAGCGTTTTTGAAATCGGTGTGTCCGTCGTTATCATCGCCGGGTAAAACGCCCGGCTGCCTTACCGGATATACCTTCCGCGATTCCGGTCTAAGATTTTGCGTTCAAGCTTGGATTTTGCTCTAAGATACTCGACAGCCTCAGTCCGGCAAATCTTGCTGATTGAAGGGACTCCATCCTTGAAAACGCGCCGCCATGGCCTTTCCATTCTGGCTTTTGCTCTCCTTGTGCTGACCTCCGTTGCCGCACCCGCCCAACAACTTCCACCAGCTCTCCAGTCCGCCATTGGTCATTGGCAGGTAATCAACGACGATGGCAAGCCGTGGGGCCAGGTGGAGATTTACCTGGTCAACGGGAAACTGTTTGGTAAAGTCACCCAGCTCCGCCCGGGCCGCCATCCCGGCGATGTCTGCGACAAGTGCTCCGGCGAGCTGAAAAACCAGCCAATTATGGATATGGTCATCATCCGCAACTTCAAGCCGGACGGCTCCGTCTGGATTGGCGGCACGGTGGTAGATCCGGAAAATGGCAAGGAGTACAAGGGTAAGATCTGGACTGTGGGTCAGGACAAGTTGTCGATGCGCGGCTTCATCGGCTTCTCGCTGCTGGGACGCACCCAGACCTGGACGCGACTGCCGTAGCCGGGTGCTTCGAATCGTCGGTACCTAAACGATCGTCAGTAGCTAAAGAGCTCAGTACCGGGGCCGTCAGCAGCGCGGAGCAGGGGTGGCATCAGCCGTCGCCGCTCTTATCCACGCACGCGTTCGCCTCGTAGCGCTCGCGGCGGTTTTCCATCAGGATGCGCAGGATGTATAGCACCACCAGGATATTGACGACCAGCACCCCGAACCTGACCCAGTGCGGGTGCGCGATCAGCGCGAACAACTCGAACGGCACATAGATTGCGCCCGAAATCACGGCGAACCACTCTGCCCAATGCCGCTCATGCCAGAGTCCGTAGCCCTCCACAAAACGGCAAGCCGCATAAGCCACCCCAACCGTTACCGCGGTCCAGATCCCGCGTCCAGTGGTGCGATCGGCCAGTTCATAAAACCAGTCCGCAACTCGCGAGTCCGGATTCAGCCGCAACCACTCGGTCAAATGATCGACCACTGTGTCCAGGTCTTTGTGCAGCAACGAGAGCAGCACAAAACAGAGCGCGACCACCGCCACGCCTTTCAATGTTTCCACGACCGCAACCGTCCGCAGGCCGTACTTGTGGCTATGCATCACCATTCGTTGCACTTCACCGGGGTACCTTGCAATTATACTGAGTCCAATTTACACGACCTCACCCATGTCCTCGGAACCGCGAAGAATCCAGCCCGGATCGCAGGTTTTCTTGCTGCGCTTTTCGGATGCGTTCGCCACTCCTGCGGCAACAACACGGGCTCCGCAACGGGCATCTGAACAGCTAACGTCGGGTTCACCAATTGCGTGACGCGACACCGTTACCGGCCAACGATTTCAGCTTTCAGGCTAAAATATACGAATGAAGGTTCTTACCAGATTTATGCTCTCGGCGGTTGCGCCTGAACACTTCCCTCCCGCCGAGTTGCCGGAGGTGGCTTTTCTTGGCCGCTCCAACGTAGGCAAGTCCAGCCTGATCAATTCTCTTGTAAGCGCCAAGATCGCCAAGACCAGTAACACTCCCGGGCGCACCCAGGCGATCAACTTTTTTGAGATTCGCTGGCCTGGCCGCCCTCGTCCCGAGCTTATTTTTGCGGATCTTCCCGGCTACGGCTACGCCCGGGTTCCGCGCGAAATCTCCCGCACATGGCCGGAGTTCATCGAACCCTATCTCGCCGAGCGACCGACTCTCTCGCTCTGCCTGTGCCTGGTGGACGCCAACATTCCGCCGCAGTCTTCGGACACGCACATGATTGATTATCTGCGCCGGACCAATCGCCCGCTGATCGTCGTCGCGACCAAGGCCGACCGTGTGGGGACTCGAATCCAAGCCTCGCTCAACGCTCTCAAGAAAGCCCACGGAGTCGATTACGTGCTTGCTTATTCGGCCAAGAGCGGCCTTGGACAGGACGAACTCTGGAAGCGGCTGCGCACCGCCAGCTCGGTTGCCAATGTCAGCGGTGAGAGCGCCTGACTTCTCTGCCCTTAAGTCCTCTGTTTTGGTGAAATTGGAGGCTTTTCAGCGTCTGCCCGAGAATAAATCGCTTTCAGTGAAGCCGATTGCATATCACGGCTTGTGAACTACCAGGCCGTACTCTCTGCAACCCTGAAGAAATTGCCCGATTACCAGGTTTTTTGCCCGAAGCAGCCGTGAATATGCAGATGAGGGCTGGCAATCTCACCTGAATCCATAGTATTATGGGTCGATATTGTGTCTCGTTTAGATTCGTTAGACCGGGCGGTTTGGCGAAAGAACGCGCGGAGTGCGAACCCTCGCAGGCTGATCTCAGGCCAGCGCTAGTTTCAGTCGGCCTGAAGTGTAATATGCCCGATTCCAGCACGTGGCGTACTGTAGAGCTTTCACTCGGACACTCTAATCTCATCGCAGAGGTAAATCATCTTCATGGCGAAACGACGCGGAAATCCCAACTGGGGCAAGCCTGAACCAATCGGCCCCGTAACTCCCACGATTACCGAGTTTGAACAGGTTGTCCGCGAATTCAAGCTGACTCCAGACCAGTATCTTCGTTCCACCCGTCTGCGCGAATGGGCGCGCCGGAACAAGAACTCGAAGTACATTCCCGAGCCGCTTCTGGAAGCTTGGGGCTTTGAAATCGAATCGACTCTGTAGCAGTAACGCGGAAGCATCCCTCACCAGGCCGCCTTCATGGCGGCCTTTTGCTTAGCCTCTGGGCGAGCAATCACCGAGTCCGCCGCCAGTTTCGCGACACTCTCGATTGACGGCCACGGACTCTGAATGCGATAGTCGTGTTACAGTCCGGTTAATAGAACGTTACAAAGTCTGGGCGGTCATCACTTGATCTGCGAGCCCGACAGGAGATTGTTCCGCCGATATGGTCCGCTTTATCCCGCGTGAAACCAAGTTCTTCGACCTCTTTGCAGATATGGCGAAAACTCTTACTATCGGAGCCCGCCAACTGCACGACCTTTTTCAGGACTACCGAGACGTTTCGGCCGGAGTTCAGAAGATCAAGGGCACCGAGCACAAGGGTGACGACATTGCCCACACTATTTTCATCAAACTGAATTCGTCATTCATTACGCCTTTCGACCGCGAGGACATTCACACCCTGGCCAGTTCGCTCGACGACGTGCTCGATTACATCAACGCCGCCGCCGACCGCCTCATCACCTACAAGATCACCAAGCCTCCCGCAGCCGCAGTCGAGTTGGCAGCCATCATCCTCCGTCAGGCGGAGGAGTTGGCCAAGGCTGTCGCGCTGATTGAAAAAGGCGACGCCCTGATCGAGTATTGCGTCGAGGTCAACCGGCTGGAGAACGAAGCCGACGGCATCAGCCGTGCCGCGATTGGCCATCTCTTTGAAACCGAAACCGATCCCATTCGGCTCATCAAGCACAAGGAACTGCTCGAAGTTCTTGAAATGGCTACCGACAAGGCTGAGGACGTAGCCAACGTGTTGGAAACCGTGGTACTCAAGAGCGCCTGAGCAACGGCCCACATCGCGGAAGGCGCAGCGCCTCCGCTAGAGGTACGTCTTGAACACTGGATTGATTCTGGTCATTATCACCTGCGGGGTGGCCCTGGCCTTCGACTTCATCAATGGCTTTCACGATGCTGCCAACAGCATCGCCACCGTCGTCTCCACCCGCGTACTTTCGCCCAAGCTGGCGGTGATCTGGGCGGCATTTTTCAACTTTGCCGCCGCCTTTCTGCTAGGCACCGCAGTGGCGAAAACCATCGGCAAGGGCATGGTGGATCTCAGCATTGTCACCCAGTATGTGGTACTGGCGGGGCTGCTGGGAGCGATTGCCTGGGATCTGCTCACCTGGGTTATGGGCCTACCCACCTCATCTTCGCACGCCCTGATTGGCGGTTACGCCGGAGCCGCCATTGCGCGCGCAGCAATGGTTCGCGGCTGGCATAACTGCCTCAGCGTGATCATCCCCGGCGGTTGGACCAAGACTGTCATCTTCATATTTGTGGCCCCGGTAATGGGCTTTGTCCTCGGCTTCAGCTTTATGGTCGCCATCTATTGGATCTTCCGCAACAAAGCACCCCGGCAGGTCGATACCTGGTTCCGCAAGCTCCAGCTGCTCTCCGCCGCCGCCTATTCGCTGGGCCACGGCGGCAATGACGCGCAGAAGACCATGGGCATTGTGGCCGGAGCACTGTACACCGGCCACCTCATCTCCCAATACGACATTACCCATGACTGGGGGCGATTCCATTGGCCGATCATTCTTTGCGCCAACGGCGCCATCGCCGCCGGAACCTATTTCGGCGGATGGAAGATCGTTCACACCATGGGCAGCAAGATTACCAAACTGAAGCCGGTCGGCGGCTTCTGCGCAGAAGCCGCCGGAGCCATCACGCTATTCGGCACGGCGCTGGCGGGAATTCCGGTCTCCACCACCCACACCATCACCGGAGCCATCGTCGGAGTGGGCAGTACGCAACGGCTCTCGGCGGTGCGCTGGGGAGTAGCCACCCGGATTGTCTGGGCCTGGGTGTTCACCATCCCCGCCGCGGCCGCAGTTGCCGCCACCATCTTCTACGTGGTGCACCTCATCCATCCTGCCGCTTAGCAATCTCCCGCTCTACCAGACGCTGCAAGCCGGGTGCCTTACCATGGGCTGACCCTGTTTGCAGCCGAACGCCTTGGCGAAGTCCGGCTGGTTGCTGAGTGGAAGGTTCACGCGATAGCGTGCCAGCGAGTGCGGATTCGTCGTGATCTGCATGCGCTCCACATCCGGACGCGCGCTCTGACACCAACTGAATGCGTAGCTGGCGTAAAAGCGTTGTCGCGCCGTCAAGCCATCTTCTTCCGGCGTATCCAGCGACTTGCCGCGCGCCTTGTACAGATTTTCCAGAGCGATCATGGCGAGGTGGATGCCGCCGTTATCGGCCGTATCCTCACCCTGGGTAAGCTTGCCGTTGGTCTTCACGCCCGCGCCCAGCTCCGGAACGTCATGAGTGTATTCGGTGGCGAGGCAGTTACCGCGCTCTTCGTAGGCTTTGGCGTCCGCCGGGGTCCACCAGTCGCGCAGGTTGCCCTTGGCGTCGAACTTGCGTCCCTCGTCGTCAAAGCCGTGGGTCATCTCGTGACCGATCACCATGCCGATCGAGCCATAGTTCGCCGCGTCGGTCTGGGTGGCGCTAAAGAGTGGAAGTTGCAGGATTCCTGCCGGGAAATTGATGGTGTTGTTCTGCGGATCGTTGTAGGCGTTGATGGTCGGCGGCGTCATCCCCCACTCCATCTTGTCCACCGGTTTGTTCACCTTGTTCAGTTCGCGGTGCACTTCGAATGCAGTGGCTGCCTCGGTATTTGCCAGCATGTTATCCGGCACAATCTTTACCGAGGAGTAATCGCGCCATTTATCGGGATAGCCGACCTTTTGAATCATGGCATCAAGTTTCTCGATGGCCTGCCGCTTGGTGGCATCGGTCATCCAGTCTACCTCGCCGATATCCTGCTTCAAGGCGTTGCGGATTCCGGTCATTAGCTCCACGGCTTTGGCCTTGCTCTCAGGCGGGAAAGCGACCTTCACGTATTCCTTCCCCAGCGCCTCGCCCAGGAAGTGATCGGCCGAAGCCACGCAGCGCCGCCACTGCGGCAGCATCTTCGGAGTTCCCTGCAACGTGGTGCCGAAGAAATCAAAGTTCGCCTGTTCGAGTTCCGGAGCCGTCTTGTTGGCCGCTGACTTGATCGTCCACCAGCGCAGGTACGCCTTCAAATCATCGAGCGATCTGGTCTTGATCTGCTGATCCAGGGCCGGAAGGAACTCCAGCGTCGTGACAATGTAGAATGGAGGCGTCGGCGCGCCAACGTCCTTGAGATATTCGTCCACGTTGAGGGAAGGCAGCGCTGCCTTGATCTGAGCCAGCGACTGCTTGTGATAGGTCTTCACTGGGTCGCGGCGGTCCACGGCATTCATCTGCGCCTTGGCCAGCGCGGTCTCGATCTCAAACACCGCGTCGGCTTCCTTGGCTGCCTTCTCCGGCGTGTCTCCGGCAAGCTGGAACATACGAACCAAGTGCTTTTTGTAGGCTTCGCGAATCTTCTTCGAGCGCTCGTCGTCGTTCAGGTAGTAGTCGCGCGAAGGCAGCGACAAACCAGCCTGATCGAATCCCGCAACCACCTTCGAGGAGTCCTCCAGATCCTGCGCCGGCCCGAAGCCGATCAGGGCGGTGTTGGTCTGATTGTCGGAGCCCTCCCAGGCGGGCGTCAGTTGCATTTGCAGGTGCGCCAGCACCTTGGCCAGTTGCTGCTTGTTCTTCAACTCATCCACCGGCTTCAGCGCCTCAGCCAGCCACTGCTTGCCCTTGGCGGCGCGCTCGTCCAGATTCATGCAGCTCTTCCAGTAGTCGCCCACCTGCTTCTCGGTTCCCTTGGCGGCGGGATCGGCGGCGGCTTTCTCCATGGTCTCGCGCAGAATCGTCTGGTTCCACAGGTAGAGCGGCGCGCCGCTGGAAAATGCGGTGGAAACTGATGACATGTCGCTGGGGATCGGATGGGTCGCTTCCCACTTCGAGCAGGAGTATTGGTAGAAATCAACGCATGGGTCCTTCGACTTGTCCAGCATTGACGCGTCGAAGCGGTCAAGCTGCGGCGGGTTCTGTGTGGGCGGCTGCGCCAGGCAAACGCTGGCAGACAACAACACCAACCAACCCATCCGGCTAAACTTGTTAGGCATGAGCTCTCCAGATCGTACAAAGATTTGTCCCGGCGATTTTACTCTCAACCGGCAAGTGGCTTCAGGCAATACGTTTTTCCGGGACTGCTAGTTCCACGAATCTGCCCGAATTCGCTGCGCCGCCGCAGGTGCTAGAATCCGGAGTGTATGAGTCCAAATCCGCCATTCTGTAATGTTCCCGCCGCGCTGGAAGAGATGCGCTCCGGACGCATGGTTGTCGTCGTCGATGACGAAGACCGCGAAAACGAGGGCGACCTAACCATGGCCGCTGAAAAAATAACTCCGGAGGCCATCAACTTCATGGCGCGCTTCGGACGGGGACTGATCTGTCTCTCGCTCACCGAGGAGCGCTGCGACTTTCTGCGGCTTGGCCCGATGACCAGCGCCAACGAGTCGCCCTTTGGCACCGCCTTCACCGAGTCGATCGAAGCCCGCGAGGGCGTCACCACCGGAATCAGCGCCGCCGACCGTGCCCGCACCATCCGGGTTGCGGTCGATCCCGCGTCGCGCCCCTCGGACCTGGTGCGTCCGGGCCACATCTTCCCCCTGCGCGCCCGCAAAGGCGGCGTCCTGGTGCGCGCTGGACAGACCGAAGCTTCGGTCGATCTCGCCCGCATGGCCGGACTCGACCCTTCCGGTGTCATCTGCGAAATCATGAGCGATGACGGCACCATGGCACGCGTCCCTGAACTCACCGGCTTCTGCCGCGAGCACAATCTCAAGATGATCACCACCGCCGAGATCATCCGCTACCGCATGGCCAACGAGCGCCTCGTCGAGCGCCAGGGGGAAGCCCTGGTGCCCACCCGCTATGGCGAATTCCGCATGATCGCCTACCGCTCGGCACTCGACGGCCAATCCCACGTCGCGCTGGTGCGCGGCGATATCGAGGCCACCGGCGGCGATCCGGTGCTGGTCCGCATGCACAGCCATTGCCTTCTCGGCGATGTTTTTGGAGCTACCTGGTGCGAGTGCGGCAACGTCCTCGACCAGTCTCTGCGACGCATTGCAGAAGAGGGCCGGGGAGCCGTCATCTACCTGCACCAGACCTCGCTGGGCTTCACCGTGGAGCCGCTGGCGGGCAAGCCCACGCTGCAGTTCCACAAGGACCACGCCCTGCCCACGCTGCCGGAAAACCAGCGCAGCACCCAGCGCGACATCGGCATCGGAGCCCAGATTCTCGCCGACCTCAAACTGCGGCGTATCCGCCTGCTGACCAATCATCCGCGCCGGGTGGTGGCTCTCGAAGGCTTCGATCTGGAAATCACCGAGCACGTCTCCCTGCGCAACGCCGCGGTGATGCCGAAGTAGCGGCATCCGCGGTCATGCGGACGCGCTGCCGGGTGCCGCACCACGCCGAGGTCAAAAAGTATCGGCCATAACGTAGCCCTTTTTGCGCCTCTCGGCCTCCTTCGGATAATCGCCAAGCCATACGTATTCCTTGCGCGTGTTAAGCAGCGAGAACCTGCCGAGCAGGACCTGTGCGAGTCCGAGAGCGAAGCTCTTTTGCCTGACGCTCGCTCGCATCCTGTCGGCGCCACGTTGCTTTTTGCGGATATACCCGTCCAGCGTGTCGTCGCGCTCTGGTGCAATGCTAAGGTCCGTACAGACCTGTCCACGCAGCTTCAGAAATTCCTGCAGCAGCTCCGACATACTAGCCCCAGGGTGGTTGATAATGATGCTCTTTCCCGATTGAAGAAGGGAGGCTTCGGCCCTGGGTTTACTGTCGCAAAACTGAATCTCCCATCCTTCCTGCAAGTCGCCTTGGATATCACATTTCATAGGCCGGGGAGCTTGTCCGGCGGGAAAGAATTGATAGATCACCGCGAAACAATGATGCCCGGTGTGCACCAGCGCCCGGCAGAAATTATGACTATTTCCGGTCTTATCGCCCACGAGCGAGTAATCCAACAGACGGGTAAACCCCAGGGACTCGAATTCTCTGGTGCAGCGCTCCAGTTTGTCGGAATCAAGGAAGGGGAACTGTTCGGGAGTTGCGGGCGGGAGTGAGAATGCGGTCGGCATCCCGTTGATCGTGGAACGCTTCATGGTTGCCACGCCAAACAACTGCGCCAGTCTCCAAATCACCAGCGCGACGAAGATCACCGGCCACAGCCAGGGATACTTGGTCGTCCGATGTCTGCTCTGGGTGAGGCTCGGCAGGCGTCCAAAGTCGCTCTTCGACACTTCTTTCCAGCCATTTTGCTGCCACAACGTTTTGCTCTTAGCCAGCGGACCGCCAGCGAGCGTCAATTCCTTCGCGCCCACGCTGAGCAAATTGAATGCCGCAAGGTCCTTTGATGGGGGGAAACTCTGCTGGGTCAAATTGAACGTGTTCTGCCCAAGCTTGATCGGCAGCACCGCTTCCGCAACCTCGGATTTATTGCGTACCAGCATCCGGCGATGCCAGCCTGCATTCTTCAAATCTTCGGCTTCCTGGGAACGCTCCGCCGAGGAGTCGGCATCATCGAGGCTGCTCTGTGCCGAATTTGCGACTGCCGCTCCAGTGGCCGCTGCCCCGGTGGAGGCGGCAGGCAACGCAACAAACTTTCCGCCCTCCCAGCGTAGAGGCAGTCCCGCATCGCCGAGGCGAGCCCGGTTGCTTGCCGACGGCGTGAACTGCAACGCCCCGTCACGCAATGCCCAGGAACCGTAAACCCCGGTACCTTCCGGCAAATCGAAACGCTCCAAGGCACCCGACGAAAACAGGTGATACGCCACGGCACCCGGCTTGATCCGAAGTCCATCGGCTCCCGCGCTTAGCAGCAGAGCGATCGCCAAACCATAACGAGTGCCCGCCAGTTCATCCTGCACCACATTGGTGGCGCGGCCTTCGGAAGTAACATTCACCATCAGGAATGCTTCCTGATCGTTCCAGAAGACGGTGGTCGTGCCCAGGCGCTCGCCGATGCGGTAGGTCTTTGGCAGGAATGCGAAAGCGGCTACGAGCACAACCGCCGCCGCCAGAATCGCCAGTGTGACAACTGCCCTTCGCTGGGTCATCGCCGCCCTCGCGAGTGAAATTTACATCGCGTTCTATAGGCCTAAACAGATAATCCAGCATGATTCACGAAGAACCGGTGTTTGTCGAGTGAATTCCAAGACAATAAATGGGTGGGGCGCAGAAGCCCATTCAAACCATTTTTTGTATTGGGCGGCCTTTGATCTTGCTTGCTCCAAGTAGTTCACAACCCCGGAGCGCCAAGTTCAAACCACTACTCGTTAAAGGCGGCGTTTAGAAAGACCCCCAGAATTTGGTATTCCGAAGGAAAGACTATCAGTGCCACCAGGAAGAGCTTCGGGCCGAATGGAGTTAGATGTAGCACCAGCGCTCCGGCGGCCAGATGGAAGACAAACAGGAGCGAAAGCGTCATCCAACATCGTACGGTTCTCCAGTACGCGCGATGGTCGCGTATGAGCATTGCGAAGAGGCCGAGCGAAACCAGGAAAAGGGCCGCGTTAGCAAAAATTTCCTTCGTGGGCTTGTCAGAATGCGCCGCGTAGATCCCGGCCACGGCAATGCCTGCGACCGCGAGGCCGGCGCCAAGGTAAAGCAGGAAATCACGTACGCGTTGGTCTTGTGTATCCATACGGTTTCACTCCCGGCCCGCGTCGTGGCCTGCTTCCTGTTCGTACCGCGCTATGGCTTCTTTACCCGCAGATCACGTCCCGTCATCTCCACTGGCAGGGGCACGCCGAGAATTCCCAGCATCGTCGGCGAAATGTCCTGTAAGGAGCCATCGGGACGCAGAGTGTACTGCTCGGCCGCCTCGGCAACGTAGATGAACGGCACTGGGTTGGTGGTGTGCGCGGTGAATGGACCACCGGTCACCGGATCGATCATCTCTTCTGCGTTACCGTGGTCGGCGGTCACCAGCATGGCGCCGCCGCAGCGCTTCAGCGCCGCGTATATCTCCCACAGACAGGCGTCCACGGTCTCCACGGCCTTCACTGTGGGCTCGATTTTGCCCGAGTGACCGACCATGTCCGCGTTGGCAAAGTTCACCACCATCACATCGAAGGTATTGTCCTCGATGTGCTTCACCACCTGCCGTGCGACCTCGGGTGCGCTCATCTGCGGCATCAGGTCGTAGGTGGCAACCTTGGGAGACTGCACCAGCACGCGCTCTTCGCCGGGAAACGGCTTTTCCACGCCGCCATTGAAGAAAAACGTAACGTGGGCGTACTTCTCCGTCTCGGCCACACGCAGATTGCGCATCTTCTGCGCCGCCATGACGTTCGCCAGAATGTTGTGCAGGCGCTCCGGCGGAATCACTACCGGCAGTTTGAAGCGCTGGTCGTACTCGGTCATGCAGAGGTAGTGCAGATCCTTGGGCAGCTCCCGCGCTGGAATTTCGGCTTCCAATCTTTCGGCGTCCGGCAGGTCGCGACCTGCTTGGTCGGTGATGCCGCTCCGGCGCGTCAACACCTGCGTAATCTGCCGCGCGCGATCCGCCCGGAAGTTAAAGTTGATGATTACGTCTTCATCGCGAATCGTTCCCACCGGCTCGTTATTGGCATCCACGCACACGAATGGAATCACGAACTCGTCGTAGACGCCGCGGTTGTAGGATTGCTTCACCGCGCGCACCGGATCGGTAGTGGCTCCGCCCTCGGCCTTGCCGACCACCATGGCGTCGAACGCCTTGCGCTCGCGATCCCATTTCTTGTCACGGTCCATCGCGTAGTAGCGCCCGCTCACGCTGGCGACCTTGCCCAATCCGCATTCGCGCATCTTCTGCTGCAGTTTTTCCAGGTATCCCGCGCCGGAGTCGGGAGCCGTGTCGCGCCCGTCGAGGAAGGCATGGACGAAAGCCCGTTCCACGCCGTTCACCTTCGCCATCCGCAACAGCGCATGCAGATGATTTTCGTGCGAGTGTACGCCGCCATCGCTGAGCAGACCGATGAAGTGCAAGCGCCGCCCGTTGATCCGCGCCTGCCGCATCGCCTCCAGCAGCGCCGGATGCTTGAACAACTCACCGTTCTCGATCATCAGGTCGATGCGCGTAATGTCCATATACACCACGCGTCCGGCGCCTATGTTCAGGTGTCCTACTTCGCTATTGCCCATCTGTCCGTTCGGCAGTCCGACAAAGCGCCCGCTGGTGTGGATCAGCGTGTTGGGAAATTCGCGCAGCAGTCTGTCATACGCCGGCTTGCGCGCCAACGAGATGGCATTGGATTTCGAGGGCGGAGCATAACCCCACCCGTCCAGGATGATGAGCACCAGCGGTTTCGGTCGAGCCATGAGCTTTCGAAAATTCTCCGGGATCTGCGCGTTAGCGGCGCGCTACTTGGACTTCTCGTCCGTGGCTTTTGATTGGTCGCCGGCGGCATTGGACTTATTCGCCGCCGGTTTCTGGTTATCCACCTCTGACTGGAAGACAGCCAGCTTGTGTTCCAGTTCTTCGCTGTATACCGCCAACTTCAACTGCACCTGTTTTCCACCACTCTCGCTGGCTTCGCGAATGATGAGCGGCACTTTTTCCAGCAGCCGTTGTCCCGCATCTGAGCTGTAGAAATCGATTCCGGCCTGCACATCCGAGGCACTCAGATTCTTCTGGTAGGCCGCGACCAATGGCTCCGAGAGCGCATCAAAGCCGAACAGTTCCGTGCTATTGAAAACCTCGTCGAGTTTTTTCAGGGTCGCATCATCGGCGTCCGGATATTTCTTTTGGAACGAGGCGCGTGCCGCAGCTCTGATTTTGCCCTGCATGCCCTTCAGAGAAGCATCCACACTCTGCTGAATGCCCATCGCCGACATCAACTTCAAAACCTGGGCGCGTGACGGCGGCGTACTTTCCAGAGTGATGCCCTGTGCCAGTCCCATGCCGCACATCGTTGTGAATAACAGAACCAGCACTCCCAAGCGACGCATCATCCGCCTTCTCCTGAAGAAAACATTTCCTCTCCACGCCACACGCAGAGAGGAATCCCGCATTGATCGTGAAACTCCGAAAGCCCGGCTCTGCCAAAGGCATTCGGACAGTCACGAGTTAATCTTCGTCGCCTGCGGTCTCCAGCAGTTCGCCGCCGTAGTTGAGTGCGCCAAAGCCCAGGAAATTCGCGCCTGCACCCAGGTCTTCTTCAATCCGCAGCAATTGGTTGTACTTGGCGATGCGATCGGTGCGGCTGGCCGAACCGGTCTTGATCTGACCTACGCCGGTGGCCACGGCGAGGTCCGCAATGAAGGTGTCCTCGGTCTCGCCCGAGCGATGCGACATCACCGCCGTATAGCCGTTGCGGCGCGCCATCTCAATCGCTTCCAGGGTCTCGGTGATTGTGCCGATCTGGTTCACTTTGATCAGAATCGAGTTGGCCACGCCACTGTCAATGCCTCTCGCCAGGCGCGCCGTGTTGGTCACAAACAGATCGTCGCCCACCAACTGAATTTTGTCGCCCAGTTCATCGGTCAGAATCTTCCAGCCGTCCCAGTCGTCCTCGGCCAGTCCGTCTTCCAACGAAACGATGGGATACTGGCGCGCCCAGTCGGCGTAGAACTTCACCATCTCTTCCGAACTCCTCACCGACTTATCGCCCTTCTTGAAAACATACTTGCCGTTCTCAAAGAATTCGCTCGACGCCGGATCGAGGGCAATGGCAATGTCTCGGCCCGGCCTGTAACCGGCCTGGGTAATCGCCTCCAGAATCACTTCCACGGCTTCCTCGTTGGACTTCAGCGAAGGCGCAAATCCGCCTTCATCGCCCACCGACGTGCTGCAGCCACGCTTTTTCAACACACTCTTCAAGGCGTGGAAGGTTTCCACACCCCAGCGCAACGCTTCGGAGAACGAGGCCGCGCCGACGGGCATCGCCATGAATTCCTGAAAGTCCACATTCGAGTCCGCGTGGGCTCCGCCGTTGATGATGTTCATCATCGGCACCGGCAGAATCGAAGCGTTCACTCCGCCCAGGTAGCGGTAGAGCGGAACGTCATAGTGCACGGCCATGGCGCGAGCCGCCGCCATACTGACCGCCAGGATTGCGTTGGCACCCAGCTTTGCCTTGTTTTCGGTGCCGTCCAATTCGATCATCTCGGCATCCAGTTCGCTCTGCTGCGCGGCATCCAGGCCTTCCAGATGCGGGCCGATCACGGTGTTCACGTTATCCACGGCCTTCAGCACACCCTTGCCCAGGTATCGCGATGCATCGCCGTCGCGCAACTCCACCGCTTCGTGTTCGCCGGTGGAGGCGCCGCTCGGAACGATGGCGCGCCCGATGGCGCCGCTGCCCAGCGTAACTTCGGCTTCCACCGTCGGATTACCGCGTGAATCGAGAACTTCTCTCGCATGTACCAGATCAATCTCGGTCATAGATCCTCTTTATTGTCCTTAAGAATTTTCAGGGATAAGTGCGCGGGCACACCGGATGCTTTGTCCTCCGGCGGCGGTGAAGAATAGGCGAGATGGAGCGATATCGCCAAACTATGGAATTATATGCTAATCGCTGGCCATCCATGGTTTATGGCGCGACCACCTTTTGTGCGGTTTGCCATTTCGGCCTCTGCCTAGTGGATCTCGCTATTCTAGCTGCGGCCTTTACTGGCTTGGTACAGCCGCGTTGCGCTCACCCCGGGGCTGCTCTACGCTCTTCGCGTGGGTGCATCTTCGCCTGCCCAGGAGTTGCCAAAATGAACATCTTCCCCCGATTGCTTTGCCTGGCGACGCTGGCCACCGCGGCCTTCGCTCAGTCACCCTCCACGACGTTCGTCACCTCTGATCCTTCCCTCGCAGGCGAAAGCCCGGCGGCCACGGCACAACCGAACAACCCGCCGACGCAAGGGCAGACTCAGTCCGACGCGATGGCTACCGCCGGCAAACCGTTGCAACTGCGCTCGACTCCGGAGCGCCTCGCGCTGCCCACGGCCACCGTCCTGCGCCTCAAACTGAATCGCAGCATCTCCACGGCCAGCGCCCGGCCCGGCGAACAATTCGCCGCCACGCTCATCCGTCCGGTTGAGGTCGAAGGACGCACGATCATTCCCGCCGGAGCAATGGTGAATTGCGAGGTGAGACGCACTCACGGGGCGCACCGCTTCGCCAGCAAGCCTTCGCTTTCGGTCAAGGCTCTCAGCGTCCGTATGCCCAGCGGCGAGGAGCTCAGCTTCACCGCTTCCGTGGTCGACACCTCCAACCCCCACAATCTCGATGTCGATCAGGAAGGCAACGTCCGCGGCAACTCGGCTAACCCGATGGACAAGGTGGAAGTGGGCTCGCTGGCCGGGGCGGGTGCCATCGCTGGGGCAGTCATCGCCGGTCCGGAAGGATTCCTGATTGGCACCGCCAGCGGAGTCATTGTCGCCGCCGGACATATCCTCATCAAGCATCACGAACTGACTCTGCCCGCGGGAACCGAACTGATCTTCGAACTGGACGCTCCAGCCACGGCATCGCATCCCCTGATGGGCGGCATGCAATAGCTCATTATTCCGGCGCACAAAAATAGGCTGGTGCCTCCATTCGGGGAGCACCAGACCTTCGCCCCACCTGAGCACTTGCCTTGGCAATTCAGAACCGAAGCACTGGCCCCGCCGTTATGCGCAGGTTGTGATTCCATCCGTGATCGAAGTAGATCTCATCACCAGCTTCAAAGCGCGCTCCCAGCCAGCCCGCGAAGAACTCCATTCCACCTCCCGGATAAAACACGCCATCCGTGTTGCCACTGGGAATATTGTTGACCTGCGAGATAAAATTTGGAGTGCCGGAGAAGTTCACCAATCCGCCTTTGAACGTCAGAAAAACGTTAACCGGACCCGACGCCCCCCACTGGAACTTAGGACCAGCCAGAAAGTGAGCCATGCGCAGGTGGCTGGGTCCGGTGCTGAACGTGCTACTGTCGTTCACCTCGCGCCGAAAATCGTTTGCCCCTTCGAATTCAATCTGAGCGTACGAAGCAACGTCGAAACCGATTCGTCCGCCCAGACCGAAGAAGTTGGTGTCATTCACGTTGCGCAGGCGGGTGTAGTTAAGAAATGCGCCAACCTCGGCGTGGCCATAAGGTCCGCCGGAGCTGCCGTAGACGACCTGTGCAAAGGACACAGGCGCCAGCACAAGCAGCGCCAGGGCCAGTCCTGGAATTTTTCGTTTCATTCGGCTCTCTCCCGATCCAATCCTTCCCCCGCGCGCCGGAACGTCCGGCGAGCAAACCGCAAGCAGGAATGCTGACCGGTAAGATGGCCGCTGACCATCCGGGGTGGGCTGTCCAGCGTTTATCGCATCCTGCACATGTGCAGCCGAGACCGCGTAGTCCGCAATGCAGGCCGCTACTCGACTACTTTGGCCAAGGCTTCAAAAAATTCCGGGAAAGAGACGGCGACCGCTTCCGCGCCCTTGATCGTGGTTTCGCCTTCGGCCCGCAACGCAGCCACGGCAAACGCCATCGCGATGCGATGATCGTCGAAGCTCTCGACTTCGGCGCCGTGTAACTTCTGTCCGCCGGGAATCAACATGCCGTCCGGAAACTCCTCCACCTTGGCGCCCATGGCGCGCAGATTGCGAACCACGGCGTCGATGCGATCGCTCTCCTTGACCCGCAACTCAGCGGCATCGCGTATCTCTACGCCCTGCGCGCTGTAAGGAGCCACGGCGGCAATCGCCGGCAACTCGTCGATCAATGCCGCGCTCTGCGCGCCACGAATTACTCCGCCATGGAACACGCCGCCTTCGGCCTGCATCGTTCCAATCAACTCGCCGTACTGCTCTTCCACCTTCAGGAAGCTGATCTTCACGCCCATGCCCGAGAGCACATCCAGCACCACGGAGCGTGTTGGGTTCAGCAACACCGAGTCCACCACCAGCGACGAACCCGGAAACAGTACCGCCGCGCACAAAAAGAACGTAACCGACGAGAGGTCACCTGGCACGTATGCCTTGACGGCGTGCAAGTGCTGTCCTCCGCGGATACTCACGCGACTGCCGTCGCGAAGCATCTCTCCGCCGAAGGCCTTGATCGCCAACTCGGTGTGATCGCGGGTGCGCACCGGTTCGATCACCGTGGTCTCGCCTTCCGCGAACAGGCCCGCCAGCAGCACGCAACTCTTCACCTGGGCGCTGGCCACCGGAGGCTGATACTCCATGGCCTTCAGCTTCGCGCCATGAATCGTCAGCGGCGCACAACCGTCGTGCGAATCGATCCTTGCTCCCATCTTCTGCAGCGGATCGATGACGCGACGCATCGGACGCTTGCTGAGTGAGGCGTCGCCGGTCATCACGCTGGTAAAAGGTTGCGCCGCCAACACGCCGCTTAACATGCGCATGGTCGAGCCGCTGTTCCCGCAGTCCAGCTCCCGCGCCGGAGCCAATAATGCGCCACCAACTCCGTCCACCTCCACGTGGTTGCCGCTGCGCCGCACTCGTGCGCCCACGGCTTCCATGCAAGCCAACGTGCTCGCGCAATCCGCCGAGCTGGAAAAGTTTTCAAACTCCGATGTGCCTTCGGCAATTCCTGCCAGCATCCCGTACCGGTGTGAAACCGATTTGTCACCTGCGGTCCGCACACTGCCGCGGATCTGCTTGGCCGCACTAATTTTTACATCCATGGATCGGTCCTTGTCCTCGCTTGGCTGAGCTGATGGCAGCGCGCCGGGTTGTCCGCATTATTAAAATATAAATCCAGCTATGTCCTTGACAGAAGCCAACTCCCCATTAGCGGTCTTTCTCTAATTTTGCACTGCGAGATGGAAGCATTTCGCGTTGAGTGCAACCCGATTCCAGCTATTTGATTTGCGCAACTCAACATTCGCTCGTAAGGGGTGGGCGATGTCTATGTATTATCGTTTGGCCACAGCGTCCTTCTCGCTGCTCCTCGGCACCTTGCTCATCGCCGCCCCCACGGTGGCGCAGAACCGTCATGATCCGCAACCGAGCGCCTCCGGCCTCCCGGGTAATCCTTTCGATAATTCCGCAGCGGACGGATTCAGTTCAGGCCGGATTACCGGAACCGTGCGCACCTTCGACGGCCACGCCATCGGCAACGCGAAAATCGAGGCCCGCGACGTCGAGCGCGGAACCACCTATTTCACGGCGCTCTCGGATTCCCGCGGCTCCTTTGCACTGTACAACATTTCCCCCGGCACCTATGACGTCATGGTATCGGCGGGAACCGATGTGACTCATGAGCGAGTGCAGGTGGAGTCTGGCACGGCCAACTCCAATGTCGATATCCGCCTGGGAAACAAGCCCTCGGGACCAGGGATCGGTGAGACCGTTTCACTTTCGCAGTACAGCGTTCCCGCCAAGGCACGCGGGCTGTATGAAAAAGCCTTGCAGGCGATGCAGCACGGGAAAACCGACGACTCCCGCAACAAAGTGAACGCCGCCCTCGCCATCTGTCCCAAGTTCCCCGAAGCTCTAACCCTACGGGGAATGCTCGAGGGGGACGCGGGCAAACCAACGGAAGCCATCGCCGACTTCCAGCAGGCGATTCAGTACGACTCCACCTATGCCGCCGCCTACCTGGCGTTGGGCTCGATGTTCAACTCTACCGGACGCTTTGACGATGCACTTCTCATGCTCGGGCAAGCCGAGCGGCTTGCGGCCAGCGCCTGGCTGGTCTACTTCGAAATGGCCCGCGCCGACGTCGGCAAGGGAAAATTCGCCGAGGCGTTGCGCAATATCGACCGCTCCTCTGAACTTCAAGGCGGTGTGGCGAAAGAATCTCCGGAGCTGCATCTGGTCCGCGGCTATGCCTTGATCGGCCTCACCGAGATGCCGCAAGCCGCCCATGAGTTGGAGACGTTCTTAGCTCGCGAACCGCGTGGCGAACTCGCCGACCATGCCCGCATCATTCTCGATAAGCTGCGCGCAACCACCGTCACGGCAAGCCAATAACTCTACGGGTGTTGCCAGCGCCGCCTCAACCTTTTCGCTAGCGCCCGTTTCTCTCCAGGAACTCGCGCACCAATCGGCCCACCTCATCGGGTTGTTCCAGGGCGGCGTAGTGTCCGGCGCGGCCCACGATCTTCAGCTCCGCGCCGCGAATTCCGCGCGCCATCCGCTCCAACTCACTCACCGGAGAAGGGGCATCGGATTCTCCCCCCAGCACCAGCACCGGCACACCGATCTCCGCCAGGGTCAAGGTGCTGTCGGCGCGCAAGGCCATGCCGCGCTGCATGGCGGACATCCCTGCCGCGCCCGCCTGCAGCATGGTTCGCTTGGCGCTCTCCACCACGTCGAGCCGGGAGTTCAGCGTCTCCGGTGCCAGTAGCTTCGGCATCATCTGCTCAATGGCCCAGCCCGGCCCCTTCTGCAGAATCTCCTCGGCATTTTTCAGCCGCCCGGCGCGCCCGTCGTCGGTATCCACGATGGCCTTGGTATCCATCAGCACCAGCGCCTTCACCCGCTCGCGGCACCTCCGCCAGAACTCGAACAGGACGTATCCGCCCACCGAGCAGCCCACGAAGCTGGCGCGTCCAATCTTCAGTTCATCACAGAGGCGCAGCAGATCGTCGGCCAGCCTGGGCATCGTGGTTGCGCCTTCACCCACCCCGGAGCGCCCCAGTCCGCGCAGATCCGGCAGCACCAGCCGGAAGCGCGACTCCAGATGCCGCGCCATCGGCAGCCAGTAGCTGTGATCGGAAGGATAGGGAGGCAGCAAAACGACATCCGGCCCTTCGCCTCTGATTTCGTAAAACAGATCGACATCATCGCAGCGCAGCATCATGCGCACATTCTAACCGCACGGGTAAATTCGCGCCGGTGATATTACGACCCTTGCCCCGGTCGTCCTCTTGCGAGCTTCTCTGCACCCCCAGCTTCGAAAAAACCTGGTTTCCGCTCCCATGGTGGAATCGTCGCCAAAATGGCTTCCGGGGATACGACTCGTCCCCCGCCAAGTGCTGAATCGATGAGCCGCAGGCGGGAATCATGGTACATCTGGTATGTGAGCGCCTCTCCCCGACCCGGTTCCGTTGCTTCGACTCCATCGCCTACGCTCATCAGCGTCGAAGCCGAGTCGTACACACGGTATATTGCGCGCCAGCCGATTCTGAATCGTGAGCAGAATACTCACGGTTACGAACTGCTCTTCCGCTCCGGCCCGGAGGCCTTCTTCCACTCCGAGGACCCGGACGAAGCCACCTGCAATACCATCGACTTCTCTCTGCTGATTGGTTCGGCGACGCTAACCGGCGGCCATCCCGCCTATATCAATTGCACCCGCAACGTCCTGCTGCGCGACGTGATCACCTTGCTGCCCCGCGACCGCGTGGTGATTGAGATACTGGAGGATGTGATCGCCGATGAGAAGACGATTGCGGCCTGTGACCGTTTGCGCCGCGCCGGCTATGTCATCGCACTGGATGACTACGTTCCAAACCCCGACAGCATCCGTCTGCTACCCTTCGCGGACATGGTCAAAGTGGATTTTTTGACGACCGATGCCGCGCACCAGGCATCGATTGCCATCGATATGCGGCGCCGCGGCATTAAATTGCTGGCGGAAAAAGTGGAAAGCCGCGAGCAATTTCAGTATGCCTTGCACCTCGGCTATCACTACTTCCAGGGATATTTCTTCTGCAAACCACAAACCCTCACCCTGCAGGACATTCCCTGTTCCAAGGTCTCCTACATCCATGTGCTGAGCATTGCCAACCGTGACTCTTACAATGTGGAAGAGCTGGAGCGGGCCATCCTGCGCGAACCGTCTCTCTGCTATCGGCTGCTGCGCTATCTGAACTCCGCAGCGTTTGGCTTGTTTCCCATACGGTCGATCCGGCACGCGCTGACGCTGTTGGGCCAGCGCGAGATCCAGAAGTGGGTTTCGATCGTGGTGGCAATTTCAATCGCCGGCGACCACCCCGGTGAATTGATCTCCAGCACACTCACTCGGGCGCGAAGCTGTGAGGCTCTGGCTATGATCTCCGGAGAAGACTCGTGCGGAGCCTTTATGGTCGGGCTCATGTCGCTGATGGATGCGATCCTCGACTGCTCGATGAAGGTTGTAATTTCCCAACTGCCGCTCTCAGTCGAATGCAAGAAGGCGCTGCACGGAGGAGATAACGCTCTCGGCAAAATGCTGCGCCTGGCCGTCTGCTGCGAGCGTGGCGCGTGGCAGGAGATATCCGGCATCGCCGCAGAGTGCGGCCTTCCTGAGGATACGATCTGGGATATTTACCGCGAAGCCCGCCAGTGGAGCAGCGGGATACTGCGGGAAAACAACCTGACACAGTAGGAGAACTATTCGTCCGGCTGGCGCTTTGCCCGCGGCTCTTTGCCGGGAAGCGCCGTTGGATTTTCCTGGGTACGCTCGCGGAATCGCGCGCTCATCCCACTGGCCAGCGATACCGCCGACTCGCCAAAGCGATCGCGCAAGGCGTCCACGGCATTCATCGCCTGCTTCAAGCGCGTCTCCTGTGCACTGGCCAGCAGCTCCATCTGTCCGCTGCCGGATTCCAAGGCGCTGGCCTGCACGCCGATGAGACGCACGGCGCGTCCCTTTTCCCAGTTGACGCGGAACAACTCGCGCACGATCTCCAGAACTTCCGCGTCCAGTTGGGTGGCGCGCTCCAGGGTGTGCCCGCGCGTGTAGGTGGTGAAATCCGAGTAGCGCAATTTGATCTGCACTTTGCGGGCGTGCAGTTGATGTTCGCGCAAACGGCGGCACACCATCTCGGTGAGCCGCGCCAGCATGGACTCCAAGACCGCCGGGTTGCATTCATCGCGATTGAAAGTGTGCTCATGGCTGATGGACTTGGGCTCATCGTTGGAGCCGACATCCTGGTCGTACCATCCACCGGCGTCGTGCCCCCGCGCCTTTTCTATCAGGGCCGCAAGGCCGTCTCCGATCCTTCTGCCCAGCGCCGCTTCGGTGAGGCTTGCCAGATCGCCGATGGTGCGGACACCGCATTCGCGCAAGCGTTCCTCGGTGACCTTGCCCACGCCCGGCAGTCGCCGCACATCGAGCGGAGCGAGGAAGCGCTCTTCGAGGCCCGGAAGGATGTACAGCACGCCGTTGGGCTTGGCCTGATCGCTGGCGACCTTGGCGACCACGCGCGCCGTACTGATGCCGACCGAGCAGTTCAGCCGGGTCTCGCGCTGCATGGTTTGGTGCAGTGAATCCGCGGACTTCATGGCGGGGCCGTGCAGCCGCTCGGTGCCGGTCATATCGAGATAAGCTTCGTCGATGGAGGCCATTTCCACCACCGGAGTAAATTGCAGCAGCACCCGCCGCACCGCAGCTGAGGCTTCGCGATAACGCTCGGGATGGCCTTCCAGGAACACTGCTTGCGGACAGAGCCGGGCGGCTTCACGCAGCGGCATGGCCGAATGCACGCCAAACTTGCGCGCCGCGTAGGAGGCGGCCGCGACCACGCCACGCTGGTCGGCACGACCGCCTACGACCACGGGCTTGCCTTTCAACGAAGGATCGTAAAGCTCCTCCACCGAGACAAAAAAAGCGTCCATATCGACATGGAAGTAGGTGCGCAGCATAAACCGGCAGTCACCGATTGTAGACGAGAGCGGAGCATACGATTAACCAAATTGACAATCGTTTGCGGAGGGATTTTACTGATGGAGCAATCGTTGCGAGAGGAGACGAACCATTGACCTAACCGTTAATACCGTGGCGTGATCCATTGCCGGAACTGCCAATCGTTGGAGCGCCCAGGGCCAGTTCCGTAGAAGGTGTCCCGAGCACAGAGAGAATCGCTCGCCAGTTGAAACTTGAAGCCGCGCGGGAGATTCAGGAGTAAGGGGATGATCCTTCGGTGACACCCAGGATGACACCCGAAAAATTCTGGAAGGCGCAAAAGGAGCGGCACGAGGCCGCTCCCTTTGTATCCGTTACTGATGACGCCTACTTCGGCATGTAGCTGGACAGCACCTTCATGTAGTTGGCACGCTGGTAAGCCTTGGGATTGGGGACGTTCTGCTGGCTCATGCTGCCCTGCATCTGCTGGACACTTTCGTACTCATGCTTTTCCAGCCAGGCTTCGAGTTGATTGCGCAACGGGCGCAGGTAGCCAATGCCGTTCTGCAACAAAGCCGAGGTGAGCATGGTTACCCGAGCGCCGGACATCATCGACTTGATAACGTCCTCCGCCGTGTGGACGCCGCCTGTGATGGCGATGTCGGCTTGGATGTGGCCGTAGAGGATGGCGGCCCAATGCAGACGGAGTAACAGTTCGCTGCTGTTGGAGAGGGTGAGCGAGGGCTTGACCTCAAGCGCATCCAGATCGAAGTCCGGCTGGTAGAAGCGATTGAAGATCACGATGGCGTTGGCGCCGGCGGCTTCCAGACGCTGCGCCATGTTGGCGATGGAGCTGAAGTAGGGACCGACTTTTACCGCAACCGGAATGGAGACGGTATTCCGGATTTCCGTTACCAGGTCGAGATAGAGCTTCTCAATTTCATCTGCGCTGGAGGAGGGATCAGCGGGAACGAAATAGACGTTGAGTTCGATGGCATCGGCGCCAGCCTGCTGCATATCGCGAGCGTAGCTGACCCAACCTCCGCGAGAGACGCCGTTGAGCGAAGCGATCACCGGAATGGAGACTGCCTGTTTAGCCTGGCGGATGTGTTCGAGGTAGCCGTCAGGCCCGATGTTGTAAGAGGAAAGATCGGGAAAGATAGTGGTGCTTTCGGCGCTGAGATCTGAGCCGTCCCAGAGGAAGCGGTCGAGTTCACTGGACTCGATGTTGATCTGCTCCTCGAAGAGCGAATGGAGGACGATGGCGGCGGCGCCCGCATCCTCCATCTGGCGTAGGTTCATGATCTCCTTGCACAGGGGCGAGGCGGAAACCACGAGCGGGTTGCGGAGCTTAAGTCCGAGATATTGTGTAGAGAGATCGATCATTACTTTCCTCCCTTTTCGGCAGTGGCCTTGGCGGCTTCGGCGGCGGCAGCGGACTGCTGCGCCCGCGCTGCATAACCCTTCCAGCGGTCGGCGACATCCTGCTGAGCGAGGCCGAGCAGCTCTTTGGCGGACTCGGGATCGTGCTGGCGCAGCATGGTGTAGCGGGTCTCATTGTAGATGTACTGCTCCAGCGGAATGCTGGGAGCCGCACTGTCGAGAACAAAGTTCGGCTTACCGGGCTCGGCATCGGGATTGAAGCGGAAGAGCGGCCAATGTCCACTCTGCACCGCAAGCTTCTGCTGATCGAGGCCGTGCACCAGATCGTAGCCGTGGGCGACGCACTGGCTATAGGCGAGGATGAGCGAGGGCCCGTCGTAGGCTTCCGCCTCATTGAATGCCTTGAGGGTCTGGGCGTCACTGGAGCCCATGGCGACGCGGGCGACATACGCCGGGTAGCTCATGGTAATCAGTGCAAGATCCTTCTTGGGACGCGACTTACCTCCGGCGGCGAACTTGGCGACCGCACCGCGGGGGGTTGATTTCGACATCTGGCCGCCGGTGTTGGAGTAGACCTCAGTATCGAGGACCAGGACGTTGACGTTGCGGCCGGAAGCCATGATGTGATCGAGGCCGCCATAACCGATGTCATAGGCCCAGCCATCGCCACCGACGATCCAGACCGCCTTGTCCACCAGCATGTCAGCTACGTCCAGCAGAGCGCGGGCATCCGGTAGATCGATACTGGTCAATATCGGTTTCAGTTGAGCAACGCGCTCGCGCTGCGCGGCAATTGCGGTCTCGCCCTTTTGCGACGCGCCGAGGATGGCTTTGACCAGTTCTTCCGGCAGCTTTGCCGCCAGGCGGACCAGCAACTCACGGGCGTAATCGCGGTTTTTGTCGATGGAGAGACGCATACCCAGGCCGAATTCAGCATTGTCTTCAAAGAGCGAATTGGACCAGGCGATGCCGCGGCCATCCTTGTTGAAGGTGTAAGGCGTGGTGGGCAGATTGCCGCCGTAGATCGAAGAGCAACCGGTAGCGTTGGCGATGACCGTGCGGTCTCCGTAAAGCTGTGAGAGCAGTTTGATGTACGGGGTTTCACCGCATCCGCCGCAGGCTCCGGAGAACTCGAAGAGCGGCTGGAGCAATTGCACGTCCTTGACCTGGGTGAGCGAAAGCTGCTCACGCGGGGTCTCCGGCAGGGAAAGGAAGAATTCCCAGTTGTGCGCTTCGCGCTCGCGAATCGGCGGCTGCGGAACCATGTTGATGGCCCGGTGCTTGGCTTCGCTCTTGGACCTTGACGGGCAGGCTTCGATACAGAGACCGCAACCGGTGCAGTCTTCCGGCGCAATCTGAAGGGTGTACTTCAAGTCGGCGAAGTCCTTCCACTTGGGTTCGGCGGACTTGAAGGATTCAGGGGCTCCGGCGAGCAGCTCGCCGGGATACACCTTGGCGCGAATGACGGCATGGGGACAGACCATCACGCACTTGCCGCACTGAATGCAGAGCGATTCATCCCACACCGGGATTTCCAGAGCGATGTTGCGTTTCTCCCACTGCGCGGTACCGGTGGGATAGGTTCCGTCGGCAGGCATGCTGCTGACCGGAAGATCGTCTCCAGTGCCGAAGATCATGGGCGCCAGAACATTCTGCACGAACTCGGGAGCCTGGACCGGGACCGGCGGACGAAGTTCAAAGACGCTGGATGCCTGGGCAGGAACCTCGACCTGATAGAGATTGGCGAGACTGCCATCGACGGCGGCGAAGTTCTTCTGAACCACGGCCTCGCCACGCTTGCCGTAGGTCTTTTTGATCGCTCTCTTGATGGCCTCGATCGCTTCCTCGCGAGGAAGCACGCCGCTGATGGCGAAGAAGCAGGTCTGCATGATGGTGTTGATGCGCTGCCCCATGCCGGTTTCCTTGGCAACGCTGTAAGCATCAATCACGTAAAACTGCAGCTTCTTGCTGATGATCTGCTGCTGCACGGGCCGGGGCAGCTGATCCCAGACCTGATCCTTGCCGAACTGGCTGTTGAGGAGGAAAACTGCGCCTTCCTCGGCATGCTTCAGCATGTCCACGCGCTCCAGGAAACTGAACTGGTGGCAGGCCACGAAGTTAGCGCGCGAAATCAGATAGCTGGAGCGGATGGGGCGGGGACCGAAGCGCAGGTGCGAGGTGGTGATGGAGCCGGATTTCTTCGAGTCATAGACGAAGTATCCCTGGGCGTAGTTCTCCGTATCCTCACCGATGATCTTGATGGAATTCTTGTTCGCGCCCACGGTGCCGTCGGCGCCAAGTCCGTAGAAGAGAGCGCGGACGGTGCCGTTATCCTCAGTGGAGAACTTGGGGTCGAAGGAGAGCGAGTTGTGGGTGACATCGTCATGAATGCCGACGGTGTAGTGATTGCGGGGCACGAGTTCGGCGAGATCGTCGAAGACGGCCTTGACCATCGCGGGGGTGAACTCCTTGGAGGAGAGACCGTAGCGGCCACCGACGAGGCGGGGCATGGAGGCGATTTTGCCGGCGGCGAAGCTCTCGGCAATGGCGGTCAGGATCTCCTGATAGAGCGGCTCTCCGAGGGAACCGGGTTCCTTGGTGCGATCCAGCACGGCGATGCTGCGAACCGTCGCGGGAAGCGCCGCCAGGAAATGCTCGGTGGAGAAGGGACGGAACAGGCGAATCTTGAGGACGCCGATCTTTTGACCATTGGAGACGAGACGGTTGACGGTCTCCTCTGCAACATCGCAGCCGGAGCCCATGAGAATGATGACGCGATCGGCATCCGGGGCGCCAACGTATTCGTAGAGCTTGTACTGGCGGCCGACGAGCTGGGCGAAACGGTCCATCGCATTCTGCAGAATGGTGGGCACGGCGAGGTAGTAGGGATTGACGGTCTCGCGGGCCTGGAAGTAGACATCGGGATTCTGCGAGGTGCCGCGCAGCACCGGACGGTCAGGCGAGAGCGAGCGCGAGCGGTGCTGACGAATGAAGGACTCGGGCAGCATGGCGCGCATATCGTCGAGGGTGAGTTGCTCAACTTTGGAGACTTCATGCGAGGTGCGGAAGCCGTCAAAGAAATGCACGAAAGGAATGCGCGATTCGAGGGTTGCGGCCTGCGCGATGAGGGCGGTGTCCATGACCTCCTGGACATTGTTGGAGGCCAGCAGCGCCCAGCCGGTCTGGCGGACAGCCATGACATCCTGATGATCGCCAAAGATGGACAAGCCTTGGGCGGCGATGGAGCGTGCCGCCACATGGATGACACACGGCGTAAGCTCGCCGGCAATCTTGTACATGTTGGGGATCATGAGCAGCAAGCCCTGCGACGAGGTGAATGTGGTCGCCAGGCTGCCGCCTTGCAGAGCTCCATGGAGGGCCGCCACGGCACCGCCTTCGCTCTGCATTTCCATTACGTGTGGCACCGAGCCCCAGATGTTGGGCTTGCCGTCGGAGGACCACTGGTCACTAAACTCGCCCATGGGGGACGACGGGGTGATGGGGTAGATAGCTATGACTTCGTTGGTTTTGTGAGCGACGTAGGCTGCGGCTTCATTGCCGTCAACGGTCACTTTGTTCCGATTCATGAATCGGGTCCTCCAGAGGATGAAAACAAGAGATGCACACACGAAGCGCTTCCGACGGTACTCCGCCAAATGGGCCGACAATCCTTGATGCAATGGATCATTGCACTACGAAGGACACAAAATGGCTGTGACCTAACTCACAAGCAGTGATGGAATACCCGGAAAACCAGACGGAAGCTGAAATTCTCGTGGATTGACTAGGTTGGGGTCCAGCCCACCTTTTTGTCAAGTGGTTTACCGCCGAAATGCACAACTCCCGGCAGAATGCGCTCATCGGAACTTCGGGCGATGGAATAATTCCTTTCGCCGAGGCTGGGCCGGAGATGAAGTTCCGGCTCACTTTACCCACGATACCTACGTCATTAGGAGGACTACGATGAAGAAGCTTCTAGGGCTACTGTTGGTGTTGATGCCGGTGCTGGCACTTGCGCAGAGCGGGATCGACGGCACCTGGCGGATCGACCTGAGCAAAACGCAGTTGGACTCGAAACCGCGGGTCTATGAGTTGAAGGACGGCATGTATAGCTGCTCCTGCGATCCGAATGTCAAGATCAAGGCCGACGGACAGGAACACAAAGTGACCGGCTCGCCCTACGCCGACACCGAGAGCGCAACCGTGGTGAACGACAACACGGTCGTAGTCGCGGGAAAGAGAGATGGCAAACCTGCGTTCCAGGACACGATAACTGTTGCGCCCGACGGCAAAACCATGGCCACCAAATTCGAATTCCATCCCAGCGTGAACGATCAGGTGGTGACGTATAACTCTAAATTTGTGCGGGTTGGAGAACCAGAGATGGGAGCCCATGCGCTCTCTGGCTCCTGGGTGCGGGACAAGATCGAATCGGCATCCGACAACGGGCTGACCTTTACCTATGCCATGACTGGCGACGGGGTGAACTTCAAGCAGAGCGACGGGGAATCCTACAGCGCCAAGTTCGACGGAAAAGATTATCCCTACAATGGCGATCCCACGGTAAGCACGGTTTCGCTGAAGAAGATCGACAGCCACACCTTTGAAGAAATCGACAAGAAGGATGGCAAAGTGGTTGGGATGGCGCGAATTTCGCTTTCCCCAGACGGCAAGTCACTCACCCTGGTGAGCCAGGATATGCGGCAGGGTGTCACCGACACCTTTGTTGCCGACAAACAGGAAAAACAAGAGGCGGAGAAGTAGCGACAGGAAGGTCTACGGTGCCGCAAAGGCACCGTAGAACACGCTCACTTGGCGGAATGGAACTCGGGCAGGCCGATGGTAATGTGGGCATCGAGATCGCGCTGCAAGGCAGGCGTGGGAGTGACGGAATAGACGAGAATGAGCCAAGGACCGCTGGAGGTGGCGGCAACGCGCAGGCCCAAGCGGCGGGAAAGCTTCTCGCCAGGGAGTTGGTAGGGGAGAGTGCCATCGAGGTTGAAGGTGAGACTGCCTTCGGCGCGGCGCTGGAGACTGGCGCGCCTGAGCAGAGGCACCCCCAGGGAGCGGACCAGCACGGTGGCAAAATCCGCGGTGGCGGCGCGGTCATCCAGGGTTGTGGGCGGCACCATATCCGGGACGCATCCCTGAGGCATGGCAACGATGGCGAGCGCGGGATGCACATCCGTGATCATCTCCGTCGCCGGATCGGCGGCGGTGAAGAGCACTCGCGAGCAAGCGCGGAAGAGGGCGCGGCGGCGGTCACTGACTCCGGGGTCGTCGAGGGGATCGCGCATCAGCTCCGTCACCCGGTCGGCTTGATCGCTGGGCAGCGCCTGCCAGCCCCGGGGCAGCACGGCACGCACTCCGAGAGCGGCATCGGCAAAGGTGCCGCGGGAGAACTCGCCGAGCGGGACAGACTTGCCGGGTGAGGCCCGGAGAGTTGCTTCGACCAAGCCGGTAGGAAGGGCCGGGCCGTAGTACAGACGGGCCGGCTCCGGAGCAGGCTGCGCGGCGTTAGTGATCACGTCTGGGGTGATGGTGTCGGGGGAGCTGGCGGAAGCAGACCCGGTACACGTAGACTGGTCCCGCTTCAGGAATTCAAGGTGCTCCAAGGCAGCTCTGAGAGAGGCAGCGAGATCGTCGGCGTGCGAAAAAATGGCCATTTGCAGGACGTAGCCTCGCTGGGCAAGAAAATAACTGCTCTCATTGCCAGGGCCCGGAGCATCGTTGAAAATATTGAGCCGGTAGAACTTGTGGTCATCGACGGAAAGCCCGTGGGGCCCGTTGGTGGGGAAACCTGCATCGCGCGCCATCCGAACCCTGGCCTTGGCGGCCAGGTGCGCGGGATTTTCCGAGCCGTCCGCGAAGGCGGAGATGAAAAGATCGGCGTAGCGGTCGAGCCGCCAGAGGCGCAGGGCGAGCAGCATATGACGGCGATTCGATTCCACGGGAAGAAAGAGCGGCTCGGACTTGAGTTCCGGGGGCAGGGTGAGGCGAAAACCGAAATAGGGATTGCAGTAGGAGGATCGCGCCAGCCACGCTACCTCGGGGTAGGGCTGGGCCGATGCGACGGAGCAGAAAAGGCCGAGGCAGATGAGAAGGAGAACAATGTGCTCGGCCGGGCTTGGCAGGTGGAGCGATCGGGGCGCGATTCGAGTACAATCGAATTTTCCGGGAAATCTTAGCATCCGGCTTAATCCAGCTTCTTGGGACCTGCCTTGATCAATCAGTTTGCGGCTATGATCGCGCTTGTACCACGGCCAAGCCCGGTGGTGCAATTTTTGCAGAAGCAGACCAACCCTGCTTTCAAGGGACTGTATCACGCCAACGGTTTCGACATGGCGCTGCTGATCCCCTACTTCATCGTGCTGGTGATTCTGGCCTCGTATGGCTTCCATCGCTATCAACTGGTTTGGATGTACTACAAGCATCGTAAGAACAAGACGACCAGCCCAAAATCCTTATTCCCCCAACTGCCCCGAGTCACCATCCAGTTGCCCATCTTCAACGAGCAATTTGTGGTGGACCGGCTAGTGGAGTCGATCTGCAATCTGGAGTACCCGCGGGATCTGCTGGATATTCAGTTGCTCGATGACTCGACCGACGAGACGGTGGCGGTGGCGGCAGAAGTGGTGGCTCGCTACCGGGCACTGGGACACGACATTGTGCACATCCATCGCAGCGACCGTACGGGCTTCAAGGCGGGCGCGCTGGAACATGGACTGCAGAGCGCCAAGGGCGAGTTCGTGGCCATCTTTGACGCCGACTTCACGCCACCAACCGACTGGATCATGCGGGTGATCCATCACTTCGCCGAGCCCAACATCGGCATGGTGCAGACGCGCTGGACTCACATCAACCGGCACTACTCGTTCCTGACCGAAGTGGAAGCGATTCTGCTGGACGGGCACTTTGTGCTGGAGCATGGCGGGCGTTCGCGCGCGGGAGTTTTCTTCAACTTCAACGGCACGGCGGGAATGTGGCGCATCCGGGCGATTGAGGAAGCGGGCGGCTGGCAACACGATACCTTGACCGAAGATACGGATCTGAGCTATCGCTGCCAGTTGAAGGGCTGGAAATTTCTCTACCTGCAGGACGTGGAGTGTCCGGCGGAGTTGCCGATCGAGATGACCGCCTTCAAGACGCAGCAGGTGCGCTGGGCGAAGGGTTTGATTCAGTGCTCGATCAAGGACCTGCCGAAGGTGATGAAAGCCGATGTGAGCCGGCGGGAAAAGATCGAGGCGTGGTATCACCTGACGGCGAATCTGAGTTACCCGCTGATGATCATGCTCTCGGTGCTGCTGCTGCCGGCGATGGTGATTCGCTTCTACCAGGGCTGGTTCCAGATGATGTACATCGACGTGCCGCTGTTTCTGGCCTCGACATTTTCGATTTCGAGCTTTTACCTGGTCTCGCAGAAAGAATTGTTTCCCACGCGATGGTGGCGAACTTTCTTCTACTTACCTTTCCTGATGGCCCTGGGAATCGGTTTGACGATTACCAATTCCAAGGGTGTGATCGAGGCGCTGCTGGGGAAACAATCGGCGTTTGCGCGCACTCCGAAATACAGCGTGCAGGGCAAGGGGCAGACGAATGCCGCGGCGCTGGCGGCGAGAAAATATCGCAAGCGCCTGGGAGCGATTCCATGGATCGAACTGGCCGTGGGTTGCTACTTTGCGATGACAGTGTGGTACGCCATTGCAAATGAAAACTACATCACGGTTCCCTTCCTGATTCTGTTTGTGTACGGATACTGGTACACCGGATTGATGTCGCTGCTGCAAGGACGCTTTGACCTGTTAGGACGCGGCTCTGGCAGCAATGCGGAAGAACACGTCAAGCCGTTTCCGGTTGGGGTTTAACCACCAGGTAAGAAGAGCAATCGGAGCTCAACGCGCAACTCCAGCGCCGGCAGGTTTATACTCGGCTGTCATGAAGCTTCGCACGCTACCGGCAGTAGTTCTCCTCCTCTGCGCAACCGCACTCTTCAGCTCTGTACTCACGACGCGACTGTGGGCGCTCGACCGTCAACCGGGCGCGGACTATCGCGTGCGGCGGGTGGCATTATCCAAGAAGCTGAATGGCGGAGTGGCCGTGCTGTTTGCGGCGACGGAGGCGGAAGGCCCCAACGCCATCTACGGATTCCGGCAAGACAATGATTTTTTCTACCTGACGGGCTGGGCTGAGCCTGGTGCCGCAGTGATCATTGCGCCTGCGGTGGAAGCCACGGGCGACACTCCGGCGCGCGCGTACACGGAGGTTCTGTTCCTCCCGGCGCATAACCTGACGCAGGAGAAATGGACCGGACCAAAGCTCGGCGCGGACGACCCGAAAGCCGCTGAGATCACCGGCTTCGACCGGGTGGCGAACTTGGAGCAGATGCACGATCTGCTGCTGCAAATCGTGCCGCAACCGCGGGCAGTGATTTACTCGGCGATGGCCGAAGCACCGGAGACAACGCCCTCGACCGCCCCCTTGGAATGGCTGAAGCGCAGCAATGCGTTTCCGAATTACGTCTCCTATGTGGGAGTTGAGGACAAGATTGCGGAGCTGCGCAAGCACAAAGATGCCGGGGAGATCGAACGGATTCGCCACGCGACCGAGGCTTCGATGGCGGGGCACCGGGCGGCGATGCAGGCGATGCGTCCGGGGCTGTACGAGTACCAGATTGCGGCGCTGATGCAGTACAAGTACATGGACGGGGGCTGCGAGCGTCCGGCATATGCGCCGATTGTAGGCTCGGGATTTTACTCGACGGTGCTGCATTACTCGGAAGACTCGAACCAGATCCACGATGGCGACGTGGTGGTAATGGACGTGGCGGGCGAGTACGCCATGTATGCCAGCGACATCACGCGAACCCTGCCGGCCAACGGACACTTCACGCCGCGGCAACGCGAGATTTACAATGTGGTGCTGGGCGCGCAACGAGCGGCGATGCAGGCGGCGGTGGCGGGCAAAAGCACGTTGGGCAAAACCGAACCGAATTCGCTCTACCAAATTGCTTACGACTACATCAATACCCATGGCAAGGATCTGCACGGCGAAGCGCTGGGCAAATACTTCATTCATGGGCTGGGACATCGCGTGGGACTGGAAGTGCACGACGTGGGCTCAGGCCCGCTGGATAAAGGCGACGTGTTCACGGTGGAACCGGGAATATATATTCCCGAGGAAAAAATCGGGGTACGGATTGAAGACATTGTGATGCTGGATGAAAGCGGTAAGCTGGTGAATCTGACCGCCGAACTGCCGCACACGGCGGAAGAAGTGGAAGCGGCGATGCACAGATAAGCGATCGAAAAGGTAGGCTCGTGCGGGCACTACTCTGGTATGCTAGAACCTTGTGAACATCAAAGTTCTTTTTGCGATTCTGGTGGTGTCGTCAGCAGCTCTCATCGGAGTGGCAATTGCAGTGTTTGTTCGCGTCCGGTGGCATTTAAAGTCGCGGCGGACACAGGCACGGCATCTGGCGGAAGCAGCGCGGGAGAGCGGCCGGGATGCTTAATTGCCGCAAGCGATGATCCGCGACGGATGGCACGGCGATCCGGAGAACCGAAGTTCCGCGCCACACTGATTTCGACAGGGCGGCATCTCACTCGTACTCTCATTGCGGGCCACTTGGCCCCGGAAAAAAGGTCTATGAGCACCATCGGTTCCGAAGCGATAGAAATCAAGATTGCACACAGTCCGGATTCGGACGACGCGTTCATGTTCTACGGTCTGGCGACCAACAAGGTTCGCGTTCCGGGTCTCAAGTTCACCCATGTCCTTTGCGACATTGAGACGCTGAACCACCGGGCGATTAGCGAAGCCTACTTTGACGTGACCGCGATCTCCTTCCACGCGTATCCGTACCTGCAGGACCGCTATGCGCTGATGCCGAGCGGCGGCAGTGTAGGCGATGGTTACGGCCCGATGATCGTCGCGGCCAAGACCTTTTCGCTTGACGAAGTGAAGAAGCTGAAGATCGCCATCCCTGGTACGCTAACCACGGCGGTGCTGGCGCTCAAGCTATTTGCGCCCGAGATTCAGACCGAAGTGGTGCCCTTCGATAAGATCATTCCCGCCATCCTGGAAGGCAAGTACGATGCCGGGCTGATCATCCACGAAGGCCAGCTTACGTACGACAAGTGCGGGTTGCGCCGCATTCTGGACCTAGGCAAGTGGTGGCGCGAGTTAACCGGATTGCCGCTGCCTCTGGGAGCCAATGCAATCCGCAAGGATCTGGGTGCGGAGACCATCGCCAAGGTTTGCAAAGCATTGCGCGACAGCATTCAGCACGCGCTCGACAACCGCGAGCAGGCACTGGCATACGCCATGCAGTTTGCCCGCGATCTGGACACGAGAGATGCCGACAAATTCGTTGGCATGTATGTGAACGAGCGCACCCTGGACTACGGCGACGATGGTCGCGCGGCGGTGGCCAAGCTGCTCAACATGGGCCACGAAAAAGGCATAATTCCGCAGGCAATCAAGTTGGAGTGGGTGAGCGAAACGGCATCCGCAAACAAGGTGTAGCAGTAGAGATAGTGTGGGGACAGATATACCGGTCGAGGCTCCGCATCGTGCGGGGCCTCTGCTTTTGCGCGCTACTTTAATTGTCAATCGGCTGGCAACCGGATGGGGCTGCTCCGCTAAACTGGGTTCGTATGCTCCAGGACGAAGGATTCCAAGTGGGACTTAATACGACGCTTGATACGAAGCACCAGACGAGGCGCCAGACGTTGATGATCGACGCCGACGACACGTTGTGGGAAAACAATATTTACTTTGAGCGCGCGATTGCAAACTTTATCTCATTTCTGAATCACAGCCACTTCACCGCCGCGCAGGTACGGCACAAGCTGAACGAGGTGGAGCACGAAAACATTGCGAAGCTGGGATATGGACTGCACAGCTTCGCGGCCGCGCTGGTGGCTACCTTCGAGCGGCTCTCGGTGGAGCCGCTGACCCCGGCGTTGCATGAGACCATTCACGGCTTCGCCAAGGTCATTGCCGAGCAGCCGATTGAGCTGCTGAAACACGTCTCGCCTACGCTCGACGAGCTACGCCAGCGGCATCGGCTGCTGCTGGTGACCAAAGGCAACGTGCGGGAGCAGACGGCCAAGGTGGAGCGCTCCGGGCTGAAGCCGTACTTTGAGGCCGTGGAAGTGGTCGCCGAGAAGAACGCGGAGAGCTATCACGCCATCGTCGAAAAGTACGGGCTGGAGCGGAGCACAACCTGGATGGTAGGCAACAGTCCGAAATCCGACATCAATCCGGCCATCGCCGCCGGACTGAACGCGGTGTTCATTCCACACTCCGAGACCTGGATTCTGGAGCACGCCGAGCTTTGCACGGCGCCGGAGCCGCAGAAACTGCTGACGCTGGAGCGGTTCGGACTGCTGAGCGAAGTATTCTGAAAGTACAGACAACCCCAGCAGAAATGCAGAGTATTCTTTCTTGAAAACTTTCTTGCCGAAGCGGGTTCATACTCGCAAGCGGGATGAACTTTGCTGTGCCGGAGGTGGGAATGCCTCGGAAGAAGCTGATGCTGGCGGCGCTGGCGCTGCTGTTGGTCCTGCCCTCCTCTTCCCTGTTTGCCCGGAAACATAACAATAAGCAAGTGGCGGCTCCGGCCGTGCCGCAGATGGATGAGCGCGAGCGGGCGATTCATGCGCTGAACCGGCTTACGTTTGGGCCGCGTCCGGGAGATGTGGACCGGGTGCTGGCCGTGGGCGTGGACCGGTGGATCGATCAGCAGCTCGCGCCGGAAAGGATCGACGACCGGGTGCTGGAGGCGCGGCTGGCGCCGTATCGCACGCTGCGGATGTCGGCGACGGAGATGGTAGAGAACTTTCCTCCTCCGCAGGTGCTGAAGGCGGTCGCGGAGGGAAAGCTACCGATGCCGCGCGATCCGCAACTCAAGGCGGTGTATGCGGCGGGGATCGCGCGGCTGAACGACCGGCAGGCGACGAAGAACGCGCAATCTGCAGACCAAGCCGCGCAAAATGCGGATCTGCTGGAGATGAGTCCCGACGACCTTACGCAGGAGATGAAGGCGAGACGGCAGAGTGCGCGGGAGCATGCGCGCTCGCGGGCGCTGGACCTGATGGAACTGCCGCCGGGAGTGCGCACGCAGAATCTGGCGGCGATGGATGCAGATGAGCGGCGCGGCTTCTGGCGGGCGCTCTCGCAGGACGACCGCGAGAAGCTGACGGCGGATATGACTCCGCAACAGAAGGAGCTGCTGCTCTCGCTGGAGAATCCCGTGGCGGTGGTGAACGGTGAGCTGATGCAGTCCAAGCTGCTGCGCGCGACCTACAGCGAGCGGCAACTGCAGGAGGTGATGACCGACTTCTGGTTCAACCACTTCAACGTGTTTATCGGCAAGGGAGCGGACCGGTATCTGATCACCGGATATGAGCGCGATGTGATTCGTCCGCGTGCGCTGGGCAAGTTCAAGGATTTGCTGCTGGCGACGGCGAAGAGTCCGGCGATGCTCTGGTACCTGGACAACTGGCAGAGCGTGGGACCGAACTCGGTGGCGGCGGCACGCGGCAGAAATAATGGAAAGCCCGCGCCGGGATTGAACGAGAACTATGCGCGCGAGGTCATGGAGCTGCACACGCTGGGAGTAAACGGGGGATACACGCAGAAGGATGTGACCGAACTGGCGCGGGTGCTGACAGGATGGACGCTCGAAGAGCCTAGGCTGGGCGGAGGATTTGTCTTCCGCGAGCCGCGCCACGAGCCCGGAGACAAGACCGTGCTGGGACACACCTTCCACGAAAACGGCGAGCGCGAGGGCGAAGCGGCACTGGAGATGCTGGCCCGGCAACCGGCAACCGCGAGGTTCATCTCCGCTAAACTGGCGCAACGATTTGTCAGCGATACGCCTCCGCCAGCGCTTGTGGAGGCGATGGCGAAGACTTTCCTCGAGAGCGATGGCGACATCAAAGCCGTGATGCGGACCATGCTCGGCGCACCTGAGTTCTGGGAGAAGAGCGCCTATCGCGCCAAGGTGAAGACGCCGCTGGAATTCACGGTGTCGGCGATTCGCGCCACCGGGGCCGACATCCAGCGCACGCAGAGCGTTGCCGACGCGCTGAACCGCATGGGAATGCCGCTCTATGGCGCGCAGCCGCCGACTGGCTATTCGATGCGGGAGGAGAGCTGGGTGAACTCTGGAGCACTGCTGAGCCGGATGAATTTCGCGCTGGCGCTGGGCACGGGCAAGCTGGCGGGAGTTCGCATGGACGCCGCTGTGCTGGCAGGCAGCGGCGCGAGCGCGGAGGACCTGCTGCGCACGCTGGAAGGGACGCTGCTGGCCGGTGAGGTTTCCGCGCAGACGCATGAGACGATTGCGCGGCAGATGAACGATCCGTTGATGACGGGCCGCAAGTTGGATGATCCTCCGCGTCCGATAAACCAAGGCGCGGTGGCTGGACTGATACTGGGCTCGCCGGAATTCCAACGGCGATAGGAGAAGTTGCGATGGGAATCACGCGGCGGATCTTCCTGAAGAGCGGGGCGATAACCGTGGCGGGAATGGCGGCGGTGCCGCAGTTTTTGGCCCGGGCGGCGATGGCTGCCAGTGCGGCCCCGGCACACAAGCGGCTGGTGGTGATTTTCCAGCGTGGCGCGGCCGACGGGCTGAACATCGTGGTGCCGCACGGGGAAGCGGCCTACTATGCGATGCGTCCGGGGATTGCGATTCCCCGGCGCGATGTGATCGACCTGGACGGATTCTTCGGACTGCACCCGGCGATGAGCGCGCTGAAACCGCTTTGGGATGCGAAGCAGTTGGCGATCGTTCATGCCGCCGGATCGCCCGATCCGACGCGCTCACACTTTGACGCCCAGGACTTTATGGAGAGCGGCACGCCGGGAGTGAAGACCACGGAGGACGGCTGGCTGAATCGCGCCCTGGCAGCTTCAGCTGCAAAAACGGAGGCTGCAAAAGAGGATGGGGCGTTTCGGGCGGTGGCTTTGGGGACGGCGCTACCACGCATTCTGAGCGGAAGTGCTCCGGCGCTGGCCCTGGGCAATGTGAATGACTTTGGCGTGGCGCCGCGCAATCCGCAGGGGCAGCCGCTGGCTAATACCTTTGAATCGATGTACGCCGAGAGCGTGGATGCGGTGCTGCACGGCACCGCGCAGGAGACCTTCGACGCGGTGAAGATGTTGAAGGCGGCAGATCCGTCGCGGTATCGGCCTGCGGCGGGAGTTACTTATCCGAAGGGCCGCTTTGCCGACGCGCTGAAGCAGACGGCGCAACTGGTGAAGGCGAACCTCGGAGTGCAGGTGGCATTTACCGACATCGGCGGTTGGGACCATCACGTGAATGAGGGTTCGAGCGAGGGGCAGTTGGGGAATCTGCTGAAGGAATTCAGCGGCTCACTGGCCGCCTTCTGGCTGGACCTGGGAGTACTGGCCGAGGATACGGTGGTGGTCACGATGAGCGAATTTGGCCGCACCGCCCGCGAGAACGGAACCCGAGGCACCGATCACGGCCACGCTAACGCGATGCTGGTGATGGGCGGCGCAGTGCGCGGAGGCCGGGTGTACGGGCGCTGGCCGGGACTCGAAGAACATCAGCTCTACGAGCAGCGCGATCTGGCGCTGACCACGGACTTTCGCCAGGTGATCGCCGAGGCGGTAGCGAAGCAGCTCGGCAATCCGAGGCTGGAACGCGTGTTTCCCGGCTTCAGCAATCCGGGATATTTGCACATGCTGGGGTGAGGCTTTTCTCGACGGTGACTGACGGCCTCTCACCTCTTCCGCTGCCGCTTCTTCCAGTCCCGCTAACAGTTCCAGAATCGAGATAGTGAGTTACCTCGGCTGGGTTCCGCCATCTGACTCCGGTTGTCGATATCTGGTACGGCTATGCGAGTTGGGGTATACTCCTGCCGTTACCCTCCGCATGGAGGAACACGGAAAGGAAGCTCCCTTTCAATGACTGGAAAAGTCTTTTTCCGGAAGCGGCACCGCTACGTCGATGGTGCCGGGGTGCCGCGCTATCTCCTGATGGCGGCCGAAGGTCTGAATCTCGACGTTTACGGGCAGCACCTGCGGATGAGCGAACTGAAAGCCATCGCAGAGGCGACCGGGGCAGAACTCGTCGTGAGCAGCCAGCAACCCGCAACAACATTCCATAGCGATTCCGACTCATGTAGTGGTCCTCCGAGGACATTGGAAAATCTCTCGGAGCCTAGTTTGGTGACTGCCAAGGCAATCGCTCGCCTCACGTGGGCTGACGAGGAAGGTCGTAAGCATACGCTGGCCGGGGATGCCAACGTCCTTGCAAGACGGCTCAGAACCCTCCGTTCCGAGGCTAAGCTGATGCTGCTCAATGGAGAAGTAATTGGTGAATGTACCCGGCTTAAGGTGGCAGGCGACAGTCGAGTGGCTCGTTGGATTTGGTCGTATAAGTCACCTAGTAGACCAAAATACAAACTTGGCGATACTCCCTGCCCAAACTGCCTTAAATCCGACCACAAAAGGTGCCGTAAGCATTTGAAAGATGGAACCTGTTGCAGTTGTTGGTGCCCCGTCGCTACCGATTACCGCTACGAACTGCTCATATCAAACAAAAGAAGGTAGTAACCGACATCCTGCTTCTTGTGTTCAGGTCGGTATCCTTGACCCTTGTGACCCGAATTTCCGGAAAGGATCAGGATGGCTGCTCAATGGCCCCTGCTGGCGATTCCGGATGATACATCGCCAAGTCGCTCACAATCCCGAAACGGAAGCGTGTGGTTGAACGCAGCTGAACGTTAGGGGCGGGTGGCGGTAACAAGAAGGGCGCCGATGCGCTTGAATTCGCGCAACTCCTCGGAGTTGGCAAACCACTTACCGGTGTACTCGTCGGGCGTGGGAGTGAGATCGGGGATGCGCTCGGAGTGGGCTTGCTCAAAGCCGTCTTCGGTGAGCATGATGAGGTACTCGGCCTCGCTGTGCACCTGCACGGGGACGTTCAGGGCATCCACCCAGCGCAGCGAGTATGGATTCTCGCGGTAGAGATTGATGAGCAGGAACATCTTTCCGCCGGGGTCCATGACCCGGTAGAGTTCGCGCAGCGCCTTGTGTTGATCGGCATAGTAGTAGAGCGACTCGATGGAGAGCACCTTCACGATGCTGCCGGCGTCAAGCGGAAGTTCTTCGGCGGAGCCGGTGAGGAAGCGCAGGTTCTCAATGCCGACAGAGGCGGAAGTGGCGCGCGCGATCATCTGGTCGCTGACATCGACGCCGACAACCAAGCTGGGTGCAACCTTGCCGGCCATCAGGCGCGAAGCCCATCCCGCTCCGCAGCCCAGGTCGAGCGCGGTGTCGCCGGGCGCAAGCTTCATGCGGTCGATGGTTTGGCGGGCGATGGAGAGGTGGTGCTCCTCCATCTGTTCGCCACGTCCTTCGGCGGCCCACTGGTTGAATTCTTCGCGGAGTTGCTGGTCCCGAGACTCGCTCATCGGAATTCACCTCGCATCTGCTTGCTTGATGACGCAACCTGAAACCGCTGTGCGCTTGGCTGCCAACCCACATTCTCCCAGCCACAGGGCGGCTATGGGCCACAAGCTTCGCAGCCGGGCAAATTCCAAAATACAAATCGCCGCGGGCGCTTGGTCAATATGCGTGCAGCTTCTGAATGGCCGCGAAGATGTCATCGGCCTGGGGCAGAATAGCGTCTTCAACTTGCGGCGAGTAGGCGACAAAGGTGTCCTTGGCCCCGATGCGCTGCACCGGAGCATCCAGTTTATCGAAGAGTTCGCTGCCGATGCGGGCGGCGATTTCGGCGCCATATCCCCAGCTCAACATGTCTTCGTGGACGACCAAGACACGGCTGGTCTTGCTGACCGAGGCGGCAATGGCCTCGAAATCATAGGGGTTGAGGGTGCGCAGATCGAGCACCTCAACGCTGATGCCATGCTCGCGCTCCAGCCGTTGCGCGGCCCGCAGAGAGCGCGGAACAGTAGCGCCGTAGGTGACCACCGTAATGTCGGTGCCCTGTTTCCAAATGCGCGCTTTGCCAAAGGGGATCGTGTAATCCGGGCCGGGATAGGGAGCGCGGCCAAAGGGCTCGCGGTAGAGCCGCTTGTGTTCGAGGAAGAGCACGGGATCGTCGCAGCGAATGGCGGTGCGCAGCAGGCCGGCGGCATCGAGCGCGTTGGAGGGAAATACCACGTGCATGCCGGGGGTGTGCGTAAAGATGCTCTCGCCGCACTGCGAGTGATAGACGGCACCGCCGGTGAGATAGCCTCCGATGGCGACCCGGACGACCGCCGGGCAGGAGAATGCGTCATTGGAGCGCCAGCGAATCAGCGGCAGCTCATTGCGAAGCTGGTGCATGGCGGGCCAGATGTAATCGAAGAACTGAATCTCGACCACCGGCTTGAGTCCGCGAGTCGCCATGCCGAGGGCGCGGCCCACGATGTTAGCCTCGGCGAGCGGCGAGTTGAAGACGCGGTCAGAGCCGAACTGGCGCTGCAGACCGGCGGTTAGTTTGAAGACTCCGCCCTTGCCCTTGAGCTTCTTGTCATCCAGATACTCGGGGTTGGAGCAGTCGGCGACGTCTTCGCCGAAGATTATGACGCGCTCGTCGCGCTGCATCTCATCGCGGAGGCAGGTGTTGATGAGGTCGGCCATGGTGCGATCGCCGCCCTCGGAGAGTGGCACCGACTGGAAGCTCTTGGCGGTGGGCTTCAGGTTCTCCGAATAGACGTGGAGAGCATAGCTACTGGCTTCCGGGAAGGGCGCATCGAGCGCGGCATCGGCTGCGGCCTGCACCTCGGCATCGACCTCGCGCTGCAGGTTCTGCATGGAAGCCGGATCGAGAATGCCCTCGGCAAGCAAAAACTTCTGCAAGCGCGGGAGAGGATCGCGCACGGCGTCCTGCTTGCGCTCGAATTCGGGACGGTAGAGCTTCTCGTCGTCGGAGAGCGAGTGCGAGTAGGGACGGATGACGTGGCCGTGCACAAACGCCGGGCCGTTGCCGGAGCGGATGTGCTCGATGGCGCGGCGCAGGGCGGCAAAGCTTTCGAGAAAGTCGGTGCCGTCGCACTCCTCGAAGTGGAAGTTGGGGAAGTTTGCCACCAGCGGACTGATGTTGCCGCCCGCCGTCTGGTATTGGACCGGGACGGAGATGGCGTAGCCGTTGTCTTCGATGAGGTAGAGCAGCGGCAGCTTGCGTTTGGAAGCCGTGTTGATCGACTCCCAGAACTCGCCCTGAGAGGTGGTCCCTTCTCCACAGGAGACGTAGGTGACCTCGTCGGGGTAATGCTCGACATCCTTGAATTCCCGATAATCGCCGTCCACCTTCGCGTCGGCTGAAGGATGGTGGGTGAAGTAGAGTCCGGCCTCGGCGCAGCCCACGGCTTGCAGAAGCTGGGTTCCGGTGGGGGATGAAGTGGTGAAGATATTGTGCTCGCGGCTACCCCAGTGGGAAGGCATCTGGCGGCCACCGGATGCCGGATCGGCGGCGGCGCCGACAGCTTGCAAAAACATGGCTTCCGGGGTCACACCCAGGGCAAGGCACAGGGCGCGGTCGCGATAGTAGGGGAAAAACCAGTCGTAACCGGCGCGCAGGTTGGCGGCGGCGGCCAGCAGCAGGGCTTCATGTCCGGCACAGGAGATCTGAAAGAAAACCTTCTGCTGCCGTTTGAGCATGATTTCGCGGTCATCGATGCGCCGCGAAAGACACATGAGCCGGTAGATCTCCAGCAACTGCTGCGGGACGAGTCCCTCGTAAGTCTTTTCTTCCGTGATCCGTGGCTCGCTCGACACAACTCTCGACGACATTCGCGCTTTCCCTCGATGATTTACCAGCCGTTGCGGTTGGATGCGGAAACCAGCGGCCCAAGGCATATTGTAAATGAAACAGACGGGTCGCCCTGCCAAGGCAGCCGCACACGAATATACTTAGAAATAAGATGATTGAGAGCAAGCGGCCGATTCCAGCCGCACAGATAAAACTGCTTCTCTGGGACTTGGACGGCACGCTGGTAGACAGCGAACTGGACCTGGCTCACGCGATTAACGCCATGCTCCGCCACCTGAAGCATCCTGAGCTGCCCATCGAGGTGGTCGCCAGCTACGTTGGCGACGGCGCGCCGATGCTGGTACGTCGCGCCCTGGGCGATCCGCAGGACGAAGCCTACGTTAGAAGTGCGCTGGAATACTTCATGCTCTACTACCGCGAGCACAAACTAGACCACACCTACGTCTATCCCGGAGTGCTCGACACCCTGAGGGCCATTCGTGAGCGCAGCGATCTGCAGATGGCGGTGCTCACCAATAAGCCCATCGGCCCTTCACGCGGCATCTGCGATGGCCTGGAGCTCTCGGCGTTCATGTCGCAGATCTATGGCGGCAACAGCTTTCCGACCAAGAAGCCCGACCCACACGGGGCGCGGGTGCTGTTGGAGGAGCACGGCGCCAAGCCCACCGAGGCCATCATGATCGGCGACTCGCAGAACGACGTGCTGACCGCCAACAACGCCGGAATGTTCTCCATCGGCGTCACCTACGGACTGGCCCCGGAGTCGCTGAAGATTCACCCGCCCGACGTGCTGATTGACCAACCGGGGGAATTGCTGGAAGTGCTGGGGCTGTAAGCGGAACGGCTAGCCCTCATTGCCCTGAACTCACGGACGTACGGTATTCGGGTGGAAGGGTGCGGCCCGAGTGGCCGAAGAGTCCGTAGACAACAATGTGTGCGGGAGCGGTCTGCACGGCTGCGGGATAGCCGGTCTCGGGGGCGAAGGTCGCCATGTAAACTCTGCCATTGACCACCGTGGGAGGGCAGAATTTTGCAAAATAGCCCAACTGATCAGCCGGGTTCATGTCGCTGTTCCACAACTCCCTGGTGACGTCAGATGCGTCGATGGCGCGCAGGACTCCGGGGACGTTCTGGCGGTTAGCGTTTTGGTTGACCGGGATGGATGACCAAACAATCGCGCTCCCGGGTTTATCGCCATCGGAGGAGAGCGCCAAGACACCTCCCGGCATCGACGTCAGCATGTTTTCCATCGGCATCGGAGCCGTCATCTGGCTCTCGCCATCGGGAACAAACTTTCCGTTCACCAATTTGAGGTTCTTGAGGCTCTCCATCTCCGGCCAAATGTAAATATGGAGGCCATCTGACGCCTGCCAGAATACCGGCGCACCATGCAAATGGTGGTAACAATAGCTACACTCGGGCGTAGGTTCGTCGGGAGGGGTCGTCACCTGAATTTGCTGAACGATTTCAGCATCCTGAGCCTGCAGGGTGGGGCTCACATGGCCGAGGTGATCGCGCCGGATAACGTAGAGCTTGCCTTCTTTGCCTCCGCCAACGAATAGATTACCGGGCAGCAAAACCGGCCCACCGGAGCCGAGATCCACATCGTGGCTGTCCAAATCCTTGTGATTCCAAGGGGTGAACCAGTCGATGATCTTCAGCCGTTTGCTTAACTTGAGGTAGCTGTCACTGAAGTTGCGCCGGCCATCCCAGGCGCCGTCGCCGGTGGATAGATAGATGGCGCCGTGCTCGTCGGCAGCCAAACCAGCGCCGGACTGCCAGATTCCGCCTCGGTTCCATTCAAAGGTCTCCCGCGGAGCATCCGGAGGGCGGGTCCCGTCGCGGTCAGGAGTGCTACAAAATATCGTTGCGGGCCGGTTGATGGCGGCTGACCGATAACCGAAGATCCATCCGTGGTAGGGTCCGGCGTCCCCGTGCGATCCAAACGCGACGTACACCATTCCATTCAGCAGCAGCAGCCCGGGCCGATTAAGTTGGAGGAAAGGATTGAAGACGATTTTGTTGTGCCTGGCATCCACGGCGGAGCCCCGGAAGGTGCCTTGGATATCGGCTGGCTTCTGCAATTCCGCACCTGTCCGCATATCCATGGCGTGCAACCGGTAGTGGTATTGCGGAGTGGCGGGCGGTCCTTCCTTGGTCTTTGCCACCACGAAGATGGTTCCGGAGGGAAGGTCGATGACCGGCGTGCTGGTAATTCCAATATCGGGGTAGAGGTCTTTGTAATCCCAGCTATTACCCATCTGCAGTTCGGTACGGGCGAAGGCCGTAATGTCCACCGCGTGGACGGAAGGACCAAGGTTTTTGGCCCAAATCTGCTCGCCGGTGATGGCATCGAGGGCATAGACATTGTTCTTTTCGGTGGCCACGTACAGGACATCGCGCCGCGGGCCGGTCTTGAAATCCACGTCAGCCGCGTAGAGGGGTTGGGCATAGACGTTGCCGTCCACGGCCACGGAAAACAGCTTTCCAAATGACTTCGCATTCACGGTCTTGGGGTTCAGGACGACTTCGGCAAAATTCGTGCCGGAGCGGGCATTGTCGTAACGCTGCGTCAAAACGCTTACTTTCCGGGCGGCGGAAGGCGGCGGGTCGGTTTGGCCGAACCCTTGGATGGCACAGAGAAGCAGACACGCGAAGGTGATCACTGAAAACCGCACGAGCTTCGGTGATTGGGATGCCGATGCGAATCGCAACATTGTGCTCTCCATGAGGACAATCAACCGCCTCGCGCTTCGCGAGGCCAACGCACGATGCGTTCTACTACTTTGCTGAGATGACAGCAGATGATTCTAAGCTGCTTTGCGAGGAAGCTGCGTGAGGCTCACAACATTGCGGGATAGTAAATAACAACATTGTGGGGCAGTAAACAACATTACAGGGCAGTAAGCTCGGGGCCGAATTCAGAGTTGGCTACCAAATTGCTCCCTGCGCCACTCGCCCCGCCGCATTGTTACTCAATAGTAAATACCTGTTCTCCCCTAACTCCAACCATTGCAACATCTACTCCCTTGATTGACTTTTTGAGGATTCAGGCCGAGTACGGCTCTCATTTCGCCAATCGTCGAGTCAGTGCGGCCGCGGCTTTGCGCTGGTCGCGGAAATAAGCCACGATCTCCGCCATGTAGCAGCCAAAACCTCTATCAAGAGGAGTCTCCATCAACGCCGCGAGTTCATCCGGCAAAGCCACCCAGCAGCCCAGGCAGAGTGCCCGCTTTTTGCTCTTCCAGCCGCCACAGATGCAGCGTGGATTATGGATATGAAACATGGCGGCGTCTCCCGCCAAACGCATGCGCTCCAAACACTCCGGGTGATTGCAGATCGTGCGTCGCGGATCTATCCAAACGCAGTGCTTATCCGAACGGCCACAGAACCGGCAGATTCCTTCCGAAGCCAGAAACCTACAAGGGTCTGTGTGTTCATCCAGGGCTCTCATGCCTGCACCAATGACTTAGAAATAATGTTGTTAGCCAGGAATGCATCGGCGAGTTGGCGCTCGGCGCGCATGGACCTCCGCTCGACCGTGGTGTTACCCCTCTGGATAAGTTTCGCCGTCTCCGGCACCGTGTAACCAAGCAGGCGGGTAACGAGGATCTCGCGATCCAAGTCGCATAATTTATCAAGAGCCCGTTCCACATCGATCAGCCACACCAAGCCGTTTTCCCCTATGCCCCTGGACTCGCTCGCCAGCCTGATGCGAATGTACTTCGCAAGCGCCCGCTTTGCGACGTACCGGTTCCGGAAGTCATTAAACTCTTCGTTCATCGGCCTACCCTTAGTTAACCGTGATCGTGGCGCTGCCCGTGGCAGGTGCGCCTGATGTGGTAGTAGCAGTAATGGTGTGTGTGCCGGGCGAGCCAGGCGCGTTATAGAGGAAGTAAGGTGCGCCGCCGCCAATCGTCCCCACCGTGGTGTTTCCACCAGCAACTCCATCCACACTCCAGCTCATCGGTGAATTAAAGGTGGTTCTAAAGGCATTCGTGTTGTTATCAGAGCCGTATCCCACCAACGCAGAGACCAGCAGAGCTGTGCTCCGGGTTACGCTTGGACTTACGGGAGTGACAGTGATCACCACAGTGTCCAAATCCACACTGATCTGAACACCCGTCGCGTACTGAGAGCACCCGTTGGCCGAGGTAAAGACCACGGCTACCCATGTCTCGCTGCTGTTCGCCACAAACAGATTTATGGGTATCGTTCCCTTGCTATAGGTCGCTCCCAGGCTCACTGAGCCCATGTTGTCGCCCAGGTTATCAATCAGCGCGACAGTAGCAGGGGAACTGCACCCGACCCACGGAGCCTGTGTGGTAATTGAGATCGAGCGGATCGCTGTATTAAGGCTGACGGGAACGTTGGCGGTCGCCTGCCACGAACTAAGTGCCCCGGAATCTGTGAACAGCCGGAAGCCGCTGACTGAACCAGGAGGGCCTTGTGGGATCGTCAGACTTAGCGTCTGTGCGGGAGGTGTGCCGGTGATCGTAGCTGCTGCCGGGGTTCCAGGGGCGCCGGTAGTAACGCTGCCAATGGTCAGTGTGACTGCGGGACCAGGTGCCCCAACCGGCCCTGCAGTCACAGCCACGTTCGGCGCGTTATTCGGCGTGAAGTTGTCGAGGTCGCAGGTACCCGCAGTTGGGCTGCACCAGTATGCGCTCGGCGATGGTTGCAGGCACTCATAACCTTTATCGAGCACTGTCTGGCCATTGCTCGTATCAGTGACCGTGAGTGCGAGGCAGGGATTGACGGGATTTGTGACCGAGGTATTCGGGAGCGCCACGGAGAACGCTCCGTTCGTCACCGTCACGCACTTCGCGCGGCGCATAATTTGACCACCCGATCCCCCTTCGAATGAGATCGGATTGCCCTGGTTATCAGTCGCGAGAAAACACGCCTGCCCAGCCGCGAGGTTCGTCGTGCCGGAAAGGTCTTCAATCGCCGTCGATGAAACAGTCATAAAAGGAGGGATCCATGGTCCCCCACCGCTACCCTGCGCCAGCGAAGGCATACAAATGGATAGCAGTAGGGTAATCAGCAAAAGCTTGCGTGCGGTCATCTTGAACTCCCTCCTCATACCTCTAAAGCTGCGGAATCATCTTTTCGTTGTGGGCGATGTCGCCATTGCATAGCCCGTAGTGACGGTCCTCTGGGTTCTCGCTCAGGACGTGCAGGTTGTAAACCTTCCCGGTAAAGCGGACGATCTTGCAGTCCTTATAGAAGAGCGCGGCCGGCGTCCACTTCATACCGTCTTTGATCAAATGCTCCGGAGTCACCAGTTCGCCGTTGCCGGTAAAGTCGATCATCGGTCCGTCGTGATCGTGAATCAGCAGCTCGGCGAGATGGATTCCGGTTTCGTTCTCGATGTACACGAACGATGGAAGCTCGTCGAAGCGCTGGAACATATCGATCAGCTTGATCGGTACGTTTCCACTGAAGCAGCCACCGGGAGGAAGGCCTCCGCCACCACCGCTTGTGCCTCCTCCGCCGCCGGTTGTACCGCCCGACCCGCCCGCAGCGGGCGTTGTCACGGAGCCAATCAGGACGTGGCCATTTCCAATTGCCGATAACACAGCGGAATAGCTCGTCAGCCAATAGGGCGCGTCTGCCAGGCGATTGAGCACTGCGTAGAACGTAGTGGTCAACGAAGAGCCTGCTTGTGAGAGCGCGGTGCAGGCGAAGGTGCTCCCGTCCTGCTTTTTGAAATTGATTGGATCGCCAGGCGTCGGCACACCTGCGGCAGTGCCATAGGCGCGAATGGTCACGCCGGAAGACGAGAGCGTTGTGGAGTCGTAGTCCACGGTGCCATCGTTGGCGACAATCTGCCCGGAGTTGTTGAATAAGCCCTGAAGCCCGTACTGGTACTCGGTGACGGCGGAAAGCGCTTCTTCTGCCAGCCCGTACTGATTGAAGCTCGTCGCCTTGAAGTACGCGGCCTGGTCAACGTCGCTCGCTGAAAAAGTGAGCTTCGTGATCGCGTCATCGCAGCGCAAGAATCGCATTCCGGCGGGATGATCGAGCACCGGCGTCCCGTAGACGCCGCGCTGGAGGCTCGTCAGCTGATACTGGTTGCCGCTGACCAGCGTGGCCGTCATATAACTGATCAGCTCGTAGAGGCCATTTGCGCCCTCCACCCAGCAGAGGGTACGGAACGAGTCGCGATCGGCAGCGGTCCCGCTCAACATCATGCCACCGCTCTCGCTTAGGTCGACGGAAAGCGTGTTGGCTGCATCAAGTCCAGCCACTGCCGGGGACAAAGCTGGAAAGTCCGCCAGCAGGACGCCCATGCGGCTTGGGCCGGACTGTTGTCCAACCTGCTTGTAGGTGTTCCCATCCGATGAAGCATAGAGATGGCATCCTCCCCAGGTCGTATCTTCCGCAGACAACAGCGCCAGCATCGCGCAATCGACACGGACATCGAAGGGGCAGCCGTTAAGCGTGATCGGCGCACCGGTCCCATTGACAAGTTGCACCCACACGAACACGTTCATCCCTGTGATGGTTTTTCCAGCGGGCGCGGCCGGTACGGTGAATGTCCCATTGAGTTGTTGCCAACCGGTTCCGATGGCAGCCCCGGTCAGCACATTGCTTGAAAAGTCCTGGTAGCTTCCATCGGAGAAATTGATACGGCCGTCAAGGAATGCCAGGGCGGAGATTCCATTTAAGGGATCGCTCGCCTGGATATTTGCCCAGCAGGACATAAGGTATCGCTGCCCTGAAGAAACGGGGAATGTCGTCCGGCTGAAGATCGCGGCGTAAGACGTTGAGTTCGCCGCAACCACCAAGGGAGCACCTCTGTGGCAGGGAGAGATGTACAGATCGCTCTCCCCTGAATAGGATTCTCCGATGCCTGTCTCGATTCCAACGTAGAAGCCTGGCGCAACGGACTGCCCGTACCATCCGTCGGCGATGTCGCCTGAGCCAGGCGCGGGCGCGTTCTCGAATCCTGGGTTATTCAGCAGGTTCAAAGCCCCGCAGAGGCCAAGCCACAGCTGATACTGACCCTGCGGCATCAGTGGATCGGGAGCCTCAAAGATGATTGGCGGAAGAATACTTCCCGGAGCCGCGTCGCGCTGCGTCGAGCCGCCGCCCGGCGGTTGCTTCGGATATAGCGTCGCGTTGCAGCTGCCCCACATTACCGGCTCGGCGGTCCACTCGGTTTCGCCGGTCTCGGGATCTTCGTCGGATTCCTTCAGCCGGAACGGCTTCTTCACCCAGCCCGCCTCCAGGCAAGTGATGGTGACGATGTCCATCTTCTCCAGCAGTTCGTACTGCGAGCCGAGCTTAAAAGTGATACTGAGCACATCGATCTGTGTCGTACGCAGCCGAATGTGGTTGGCCACGATCGCGCCGACGTTGACGTCGCAGATGAAGTCGTACTTCCTCGCGCTCGCTGGAATTGGCCCAAAGCGAAAAATCAACGCGGAGTCGCGATCCTTGATCGGGTGCGTGTTGTAGCTCAGCGCGCGATCGAGGATATCGATCTCAATGATGTTGGTAAGCGTCTCCGGATCTTCGCGCTCGATCTTCAGCGGAGGTTCGTCGTCCTCAGCCTGAAAATCATCGTCGTCCAGGTCGTAGATTGGAGTGAGATCCGGGACATAGGTGAAACCGTTGCCGGCGAGCGGCGTATCGCCGTAGGGAATGAACTTCAAAAACCCGTCATTCCAGCACACGGCAAGGTTCGCGGCATCGCAGTAATCCTGTAAATAGCTCGCTGCTGTTTGCTGCCGGTCACAGATAGGAGAGAAGAAGATTCCCGCCGAAGCACAGTAAGCGATCGCTGCCGTCAGGTCTCCGATCAGCGCCGTAGGAAAGCCGCAGCCTCCGTCCGGATCGTCGGTCACCAGGTGAATGCACTGATCGATTCCCGCATCCTGGATCCCGCCGCCGAAGACGCCCGGTCCTACCAACTCAAAATTCAGATTGTCCAGCGTGCCGCTGCTTCCGAGTTGGAAAGCCTCCGCCGCGACGTGGCAGGTTCCGGCGTAGGCCAGCGCGCGCGAAGGATAGCGGCCCAGCATATAGGCCCAGGGTGATTGCGGCCGTGAGCCTGGGAAGAACGTGAACTCCTGCGCGATATTGACGCTCAGCGCGTACACCAGCTTTGCGTCCTTACCCGCGTCTGCGGAGTTGAAGAGGTATGCAAGCGAGGTGCCGCTGCCTGTGATCGAGTACTGGCCCTGGCCTGGGTTCGAGCCGCCCACTCTAGTCATCGGCGTGTAAACGTTCTGCGTCTCGTAATAGCCATCGCCCACACCCGGCGCGCCGCCGCTCTGCGGCAAGCCGCTGGTGGGGTCGTAGGCAGGCACCCAGACTTCCTCAGTCGTAATCAGCGAGACGCCCACATCTGCTAAGTAGTCTTCGTCCGTCGCGCCAACCGGGGTATAGCTTCCAGGGACGCCGGCCGGAATGGTGATCTGCTCGATCATCTGCCCATTGCCGTACTCGCCCTGCCCGTCCCAGATCATGCCGATCCGCACGCATCCCTGCGTCATGGCCAGTGCAAGGTCCACCGCGGCTTGATAAATATAGTTGGTGATATTGCCGCCGCCGCCCTTGCCGCCCACGCTCTGCTGCTGCCCTATCGCCGTGAAATCGGTCCAATCGATCATCTTCGCCGGTACGCGATTTGTACCCCGGATCGTCGGCAACACCACGCCATAGACACTCGACTGCGCGCGCAGTGTGCTGATGCTCGGGGCCGTCTTGGCGTTAGAGCCGAACATCGTCACCCCCGATGGAGTAGCACTTCACGTCGCCACTGGCGATCTTCTCGGCCAGCGGCTTGTTCTGCAGCGCGTCGACGTAGATCACTCCGCGGCGCATATGAGCGTGGATACACAGCGGCCAGTCGATCACGATGACGCCATGTGAATAGGCGCGGGCAAAGTGAAAGAGCAGGAAATCTCCAGGCAGCGGCGTGCGCTCAGGAGGGGGAACAACCGCAATCAGACCGTTCTCACGCGCCACGCGCTCCACCAGGTCTAAATAGACCGGCGTGTTGTTATGGACGGCCCAGTCCACGGGGTAATGGGGCACTTCCGGGACGGAAGCGATGATGCCTGCTTCGTGGTAGACCATCAGCGGCATCATCGCGCAGTCCGCGCCCGCGCCCTTGATCCGCGCCTCGGAATGGTAGGGCGTGTTCAGCCACTGTTTGGCGATCTCAGCGATTCTTTCGCGATCTCTCATTAGAATGCAGTCTCCGGCGTGGGCACAAAGTCCCAGCCCGCATACCGGCCAGCATTATTGAACTTGGCCGCGCAGGTTGCGCTCGTGTAGTCGCAACCTGGATAAGCCGTGAATTGATCTCCGGCGGCGATCCCGGCCAGCAGTGGAACGTCGAGCTGTATCCCATTGGCCAGCGCGTAGCCTTTGATCGAGGCGGCCAGTCCCTGATTCGCACCGGAGGTAAAGACGAGATATCCGTTATCAAACCATCCATCGGCTTGAGTGAGCTGGGGGGCCTGCAGTAAAACCGGAGTGCTTCCAGCGCCAGCCACGCAATTCACCGCATACGTTGCGGGATTAACGCCGCAGCGCGCGTCGAAGACCTGGTAAGGGCAGCCCGGCTGCATCACCGTGTTTGGCACCTGGCGTTGCAAGCGCTGCGTCCAGGCCAGCACGTCGAGCGACACCAGCATCCGGCTGATCTCTCCGGGCTTTGAGACCAATCCGCTGAACTTCCACACGGGGCCCCACGGCGGATATACGAGGAGAGGCGCTCCGGTGCCAGTTGCCACCTCCCAGAAGAGCCGCTGCACCAGCACGGTCGCCTGGTCCAGCCATCCCGCGGCGGCCAGCATCTGCATGGTCATGCCGCGCAACACATTGGCCCAGTTTCCGTTGTCGTCCTGGCCAAGGAGGAAGTCGAGCTGCATCTCATCGACTTCCGTGCCCACCTGAGATTTCAGGTTGCCGCGCTTCGGGATTACCAGACCGGTGCCCACGAAGCGCGTACCGCCAATGAGTACGTCCGCGTCAAAATCCGTGTAGGTCAGCACATCGCCCGTGGTCAACGTCAGCGTAAACAGCTCGCAATAGGGCAGCTCGTCCATGCCCAGGTCAATGCACTGCTGCAGATATGTGATCAGCGTGGCGTCGGCGGTTTTCATTGGGGCACCGGGGGAGCCTGCGAAGCCCCAGATACCAGAGTGCCGGGCTTCACCGTCACGAGCGGAGTATCCACATGCCAGTAGCCTTGCATCCACTCCTTGAATTCCATCTCTTCCGCGTCGAAGACACAGCGGTAGGCAAAGGTGAAATCCGCAGTCACCAGGGCATTCGCTGCCGGAGCGGCCGACAATTGGAACTGGCCGTTACCCAGGGCGGTGACGTTGGCAGCAGCTTGGGCTACACCCGCGACATATATAGCGGGAGCGTTCTGCGGCCAGTAGATCGACTCTGGCCAGATGCCGATATTGCGCACGAGCTGAAATACGGTCGTCGCGCCATCGCCGACGAACTGACGCTCGCCGTGGCGCGTGTATTTTCTCTGCTCGCGGGCGTTCACGCCCTGGAAGAGAAAGCTCTGGAATCCGCCGCCGTGGTAGTTGAAAAATCCGTACATGGTATCGAAGTCGTTGTAGACCGCCGATCCGTCGGGTGCGGGCTTGGGAGCATCCTCGGAGAGAAAACCTTCGTCAGAGTATGAGATCGAGATCTTCGTCACCGGCTGCGACGCGTGTTGTGCGCGCACGGTGCGGCCGCTGCGGGCCGTCTGCGTGCTGAAGAAGTGATGAGGCGCGACGCTGCTATTCCATCCCACTCCGCGGAGCTTTGGGAATAAGAGGTTACTCATTGCTGCCTCTCGAAGCGGCTTTCTTCTCGTTCTCCATGCGACGCAAGCGCTCACGGAACTCGGCGGCCATTGCGTCCATTTTTTCTGCCCACGGTCCGAGCCATGCAGGAGGATTGCCAGTGGCACACTTAGCCAACTCTGCAACCAGATTGGGATTTCTCCGGCTCTTGCTCATCCGATCTTCCCCAACCGCATGGCGCGGGTCACTTCCTTGACCATGTCCTTACTGTTGCGGCGCATCACTCGCCGGGTGGAAGTGCCGTCCAGCGCAGACATGTTGTTGTGAACATGTACGTCGCCGCCCCTGCCGGCATTGTTCGTGGTCGATTGATTGACCATCTGCTCAAAGAAGCTGTTCTGCCGCCCAGTAAGCACGCGCTCGCCACCGTGGACCATTGCCACCTGGGTCTTCGGCACAACGCCGCCGATATCGAACGCGGCCATCGCGGCGAATGCCTCGCCCGTGGCAAGCATCGTTGCGGCCGCCGCCGGGGCAAGTGCGGGGCCGACAATCGGAATTGCCGCCGTCGAGGCTAAAGCAGCCGCGGCGGCCACCGCCGCATAGCTGGAAGCGGCCATCGAATTCATCATGCCGGTCACGACCAGGGCGCTGGCTTGCGCCTCTCCGGCGGCCAACATCGTCGCCGAATCCAGCCCCATCTTTGCCAGCGCGGCGGACGAAGCCTGCGCCACGTCCGTGGTGTGGAACAACATGCTCGCAGCGCGCATGAGCACATGAGTCATTACCCACTTTTCGCCCATCTGCTCGAACACCTTGATGGTGTCCATCGCGATGCTGTTCCACTCCTGCTTCATTCCCTGGCCGAAGGTCTTCTGATGTTGCATCCAGCTATTAACGCCGCTGAACATGGTCCCGCTGACCTGCTGTGCCCACTGCTTATACGCTTGTTCCGAGAGCTGCAATTGCGTGTACTGACCTTGTAACTTCTGCTGTGCCGCTTTCTGCTCCAGCTTCACCTCCTCATTTTGGTCTTTGAGGACGGCCTTGGTGTCGCCAGCGTCAATTGCCTGCTTCGCCGTTACGTATGCACGCTCAATCTCTAGCTTCTGCTCGTCAAGATTGCGCAGCTCTTCAAGTTCGTCTTGATGGCCTATTTGCCCGCTCGCCGCCTGCCCCTTGACTTGCGTTTGTTGCTGACTGACGTTCGCCAAGGATTTATCGCGCGTGGCCTGCAGGTCATTCAGCTCCTTGGCGTAGGCCTTTTCATCACCGGCGTCGATTTGCATCTTCGCGGCGATGTAGGCGCGCTCGATTGCGAGCTTCTGTTCATCGAGGCTACGTAACGCCTCCAGCTCCTGCTGTGGAGTGATCTGCCCGGTAGCGGCCTGTCCCTTGACCGCCGTCTCCTGCACATCGATCTTGCCGAGGCCTTGTTCGCGCGTGTTCTGCGCCCCGAGGTCCTTCTCCTCGCGCATCTCCTGTGCCGCCTTAGCAGCGGCTTCCATCTCCTCTTTTTGCTTTTGGTAAAACTCCTCCGCTTTTTCGGCGCGATGCTTAGCCTCTTCATCAATTAGCTTTGTTACTTCCTCGTGGTTATGCTTCACCGCCTCCAGAGCGCGGCGCGCATTCTCTTCCGCGATGTTCATTGAGTCCGGCTTCACAGAGTCAAGCGAGTTAGCCATCCCCTGCAGCCCATTGTTAGAGAGTTCCAGCTTCAAATGCGCGAGCTTCTGTGCTTCCTCCAAGGCGCGGCTCGTGTCCTGGACCGTCTTCTTCAGCGTGGAGGCTGGCTCGTTGGCTTCCTTGAGCTTGTCTTTAAGTACCTCAATCTGGGCACCGGACTTGCCGAGCTCGGCGTTCGCTTCGGCGATCTCGCGGTTCCAGCCTCCCTCCTTCGCCTCGTTCGCTTGGGCGTTCTGCCCGGCACCCGCCCCGGTGTATCCTGGTGTGCCGCCCCTCGCCTGCCAAGCCGACTGTGCGGTGTGCAGATCCGCGATGTCCTTCTGCCGCGCCTGGATCTGCTCGCGGAGCTGCTGCTGATGTGCGATCTCCTGGGTTAAATCGCGCTGAGCGACTTCGGATGCCGAGTGAGTATTGGCAAAATGTTCCGCCTGCAGTCTTCGCGTTTCGTCTATGGCGTTGGCGACCTGCTTGTTACACTCGATCTGCGCTGCATAGGCCTTCTTCATCTCCTCGGTGTAGATCACCCAGTCGGAGATCATCTCGGAGAGCTTTTCTGCTCCCTCCTTGATCACATCGAAGAAGCCGATCGCCGCGGCGATTGGGAATGCCGCTTCAAGAATCGGTCCCAGCAGTTCACTGGAGGCTAACACCCCGCGCAAATGGCGATTGAGCCGGACACCTGTCTCTTCGCCCAGCAGCGCGGCCGCCCCCTTGGCCTCGTGCATCGAGACCGCGTGCCTATTCTCAGCGCCAGTGGCTCCGATAGCTGCTGCAGTCTCGGCCTGCATAGCTGCCGTAGCAGCCTTCTCAGCTATGGCAAGCTGCTGTGCCGCGGTAGTGGCGTTGCGCTTTGCTTGCGCCAGTTGCGTTACGGCCGCAGCGGTGCTCTCGCTCGATCCGCGCGCCGCGTCCATCGCAACCTTGAGTTCCTTTTGCGCGTTCGCATTGGCCAGCGCAGCCTGGGCAGCCTGTTGCCAGGCTGCCTGGGCGCGCTGCCCCGCAGATACCATCTCGTCCGTCGCGGAGCGCACGGTCGCCTGTGCAGCCTTCCACTGGCTGTTCACGCCGCTCAGTTCCGAGTTGACCGCGATATTTACGCTAGGACTCGCCAACTTTGACTCCCAACTGCTGTTTCATCTGCTCTGCCCAGTCCATCAGTTGCTTGACGTGGTCTGGAGCTTTTTGCGCCCCGCCGAACACCTGTGCCAGGCCTGCGGCGGATTTGGAATCGATTCCTTGCTTTACTACCGCGGGCGCCTCATATCCGACAAAGCCGCGGAGCAGAACGAATTCAGGAGGCCATTGGGTCCAGTGCTCAAACAGTTCCCAGACATCCGGCATCAGAATCTGGTCGACCGCCGAAGGCAACTGTTTGAGCGCCGTGGCCATGTACCCGCGAAGGTAAGGCCAATCTATTCCTGAGCCTTGGCGGGTTGATCTTCCCCCTGCTTTGGCCTCCGCAGTCCGTTGATTTCGAGACACGCGGGAATCAACTGCATGGCGTGCGGGTAAGGGATCGCGTCGATATCGGCGTCCGCGTAAGTTGTGCCGGCATTGTTCAGCGAGTAGCGCAGCAGTGGCGTGTTGATGTCCGCCTTGGGATCAGCGCCAGCGAAAAGTTCTTTACCCTGGCCGAACGTCAGCGGGGCGATGTTGTAGTTCTTGTCTTCGATTGGAATCGTTTTATTTGCCATCTTTACTTTTCGGAGAGTTTCAAGCGGGGCCGCGACTTGTGCGACCCCTACTTTTGCTCTGGCTCTCCGGCAACCTCCATGAAAGAAATTTCACTGCACAAACGTTTAGTAGTTATCCGCGTACAAATGACCCAGGATGTCGTTCGAATCGACACAGGCATCGAAAGCAATATCCGAGATCCAAAAAGCACCCTGCTTCGTCGGAATCGAAAACTCCGAGGCGATGCAGTCGTTCAGCTCGACCGCAAAATACTTGTTGTTGTTATCCAGGTCGTACAGCAGCGCCTTGAACTCCGGCGCGCTGCCCTGCGGCTGGTCATTGATGGTGACCGTGGTACCGCGATTCGGCACTGAGTAGGTGTAGCTGATCTTCATCTGGGAAGCAGCATCGGCGGCATTGAAGACGTAGAGTCCATTGCTGACCTGGTACTGTCCCTGCTGCGGAGCAACGAGCCCGGAGCACTGCAGCGGACCGCCGCCGACGAAGTAATTCACACCGTAGTCGACAAGGAACGTAGCCGCGTTGGCAACGCTCACCGAATTGGCCACTGCGCCGAGGCATTGCCACACCACTCCGCCATCCGCGCTCTCCGAGCCGACGACGGTCTGCAATGCGGGGAGCGCCGCCGCGGATTCTCCACCGGCCTCCACGCCAGCGCACTTGTAGATGAAGCCGCCCGAAGACATCAGCGCGCCCACGGCGTAGACCGTGGAGTTGGCGCGGGCGGCTGGAGCTGCTCCGCCAGCGGTCTGTAGTTCGCTATCGGAAATCAGCGTGATTCCGGGAGTCTGCGGGCAGCCGAGGAAGAGCTGGTTCAGCATGTTGGGATCGAGGCTGGCGATCTTCGCCTTCACGTCCACGTCGATTTCGCCGCGGCGCACCTTCACCGCGTGCTGGCTGCGGCCGCGCAGCTTCACGTTCTTGCCCTTGATGCTGAGCTGCGCGTCCTGGAGTACTCCAAATCGCCATGGCGTGGGATTCGGCGCTAAGACGCCCCCCACCGGCACACCGAACAGAACTCCTGTTCCAAAAGGCGTAATCATTTAATTTCTCCTTAACTGCTTTGTGTCATGACCTGAATGGTGATCTCCGCATGGTGGCAAAGCGTCTGCTCCACGCCGAAGTGCCGGAAATCGATCGCTTTGACCCTAGGTGTCCTCGTCATCTTCGCCGTGTGATTGAAATAGCCGGGAAACTCCGAATCGTTGTGGATGGCCCAGAGCATCGCGGTGACAAGGGTGTCGAACTTATCTTCCGAGGCGCTTGAGTCCTGCACGGCGAAAAACTCATGGACTGAAATCGCGTCCCATTCGGAGGTCATGCTGGGCATGTCGCCGTGGCTCTCCAGCTCGACAGCGCTACGCGAGATGAAGCAGCAGTTCAATACGCCGTTCGAAACGAACTGGGCGAGTTCGACGGACTCGATGTTCACCGGCCGCATGCGTGTAAATACCGTGCCGATGCCGGCAACGCCTGCGAGTACCGCCGAGATCCGCGCCTTGATGTCTGTTAACGCCATTAGAATCCGGCTCCTTCCAGCGCTTCGGCGATAGCGCGTTCGAGTATTCCCTGGGCTTCTGTCATCAACTGCTGGTACGCCTTGTCGTACTGTGCTGCCGGCAGCGTTCCGGAACGTGCGATCTTGCGCGCAATCAGGAACGCGATCGAGCGAGCTGTCTTTTCATCTGTCGCGCCGAACTTCGCGACCACCCAGGGGATCAGCGCCTCGTAGGGCGGGAAGTGCGGACGCGATCCATCGTTGACCGGCGAGGAATACACATCCGCCGGAGGTCCATTCGTGATGATCTCGGTGACCAGGTCTGTCCCTTGTTCCAGGTGCGGGAAGACCGTATGAGCCAATTGTCCGGTGGCTCCGACTGGCGTTCCCTCGACGACCAGGCCAACGCCGCGCTCGCCGATCTTCTCCATGCCCAGAAGAATCCCAGCCAGCGTAGCGTTCTCCGCGCCTTCGAAAACCTCGGAGATACCTGTCACCGTGATCTGCATTTAAAGCTTCGCCCTTACGAAACAGTCTTTTGCTTCAAGCAGCTTGCGGAATCCCGCCGATTTTTCCGGGCCATCGGGAGTGACATCCTCCAGATGCATGGCCATGTCGCGAAAAAGCCCGGCGAGTGGCTGAAGATTCGGGGGAAGATGGGAGCATTCGAAATACTTCAAGATCGGTGATTTCATCGTTTACCTCGGCCTCTGGTGCGTCAGTCGATCGACGCCAGTGCCCATCAACTGGGTCATCGGAGCAACTACCAATGCAGGCTTGGCGATCGCTTCCTGATTTCCGTCCTCAGGGATACCGAAGAAGCTGCAGTAACGCTTGCGCGCCGCCTTGGCCAGCGCCAGATACTCCTGCCCCTTGGTGCGGTAATTCACCACGTCGGCTGCGATTGAGTTGTTGCCGGTCTGGGCGTAGATTGCCGCCAACGCCTCAAAGCAGTAGCTTGCCGAGAGGTCGATCACCGCGTTCTGATCCTGCGGATAGATCGTCGAGGCGTCCGGAGCATGGCGCTGGGTGAAGCTCATCCGAACCATCTCGTCCGCTGCCGGCACGTCCACCAGTAGGCGCACGACCAGCCCCGATGGCGCGCGATACATCTGCCACTCGAAGTCCTGCAAGCACTCCGCCGGTACCTGGCCGCCTGGATACTCGACCTGGGTGATGTAGGAGAAGCCATCTTCGTACCCCTCGGGCAACGGCAGATCGCTCGTGCCGTTGCCGGGGATATCGATGACCACTTGCAGCGGGTGATCCTTGCTGTATCGCTGCAGGATCGCCTGCTGCACTGCCGCCGCGCGATCGTTCGCAGACAACTTATTGGCTGCGTCCTGGATTACGCTGGCGACACCGGTTAAGAGGTCAGTGAGCTGCACGGTCCTGCTCCTTTACTGCTGTACGTAGGTGAGAACGCCGTTAAACGCCGGAGTGGTGCCGCCCGCGACGACGCATAGTTGGTTGCCGCTGGGAGCCGCAAAAAGCGTGCCGCCCGCGCCGAGTACCAATCCCTGCCCGGCGGTGACTGGAAGGCTCATGGCGCCGGTGAGCGTGACCGGGTTGGTGTCACAGGCCGTCGTCGTCTGCGTGCCAGCCTTGAACTGCACCGTCGGGGAGGTGCCCGAAGCGAAGATCGTAGTTATCGCGCAGACCGTGGTAACCTTCGTGCCAACCGTCGGCACCAGCGCCGTAGTTCCCGCTGCCGAGACGGCGATCGGGAGCGACTGCTTGGGAATGCCGGGTTGCTGGCAGGGATCTCCGAGGCCGACGCGAATCTCTCCACCGTAAGGCTTGAAGGCGCCATAGATAGAGAATGTCGCTGACGGCGTTCCGGTACCGCCAATGGTCCAGAGAACACGCAACCACCGTGCGAATCCCTTTACGTGGAGCTGGTGCGTCCCCGCGGCGGTAAACTGCTCCGCCATCTGGAGCGGAACACAATACGTGGTTGTCGCGTCCTGGCAGGCCTGGACCATTACGTCCAGGGTCGGATTGGTTCCGGTCAGAGCCGTGGCCTGGATGGTGAACTCGCCACCGTGGTACGCGCCCACATCGATCACGGGCGACGCACCGCTCGCGGTCTCCGTGATGCCGGTGGAATGGAAGTTGTACTCCTTCAGGAATCCGCTGGTCGCGTCGATATAGCCAACCTGGGCGTGCGCCATCATCGGAACAATCAGGAGCGTCAGGAGCAAGGCGAGGAGCCAGCCAAGCGTGAAGTCCTTAGCGGGTGATCCAAACGTCAGAAGCCTTTTCATGTTTCTGTCCTCTCTCTCGGAACTTGCCAGCGGCGGGAACGCGGCAAACGATGCCGCTCCGGCCGCTGGCGCTTGTTTAGTGCTGCGCTGAATAGCCGACGCCGCGGTAGTCGATGACGTTGCCGCCGTACACTTGCTTGACCTTGTACTGAATTTCGTCCTTGCTGAAGGGAACGGAACCATTCGACGGGTTGTTGTTGATGTACATCTGCGGCGTCTCGTAACCACCGAGGAAGCCGATTTCGACGCAGGGGCACTCTGTGGGGAAGCAGCCCCAGAACCAGTCGTTGGCGTATTCCAACAGCTCGTTCTCGATGATGCCTTCATTGTTGACGCCGAAGGCGTGGTACCAGGGGTTCGCTGAGAACGTACCCGGACCGGTGGGCCAACTCTCCGACTGATTGATGGCAACCGCCACGCCCCACAGATCGGGGTGGATCATCAGCCACTGCAAGGGCAGAGCCAACGGCTTCAGCGAGTCCTTTTCTGTCTGGAGCTTCAAGGCCGCGCGCACCGCGGTTAGGTTCGTTGGCGTCAATGGCAGTGCGAACAGGTTGTTATGCGCTGCGTTGAACCAGCTCAGTGCGTCCGGGTTGTATGCCGGGTTGTTGATGAAGAAGTTAGTGACCTGCTGCTTCAGCGTGCGCTTCGCCGCGCGTGCCATGCGGCCGGGGAACTGTGCGATCTTGCCGAGATCGTCGTTACGGATCGTCTCCTCAGTGATCGACAAGATGTTACCCATCTTGTTTACGCCGTAGCTGACCAGGTCATCAGTCGGGCGGGTGAACTCCGTGTAGTTGTTACCTTCACCAACCACCGCGAGGTCGCCCAAGTAACCCATGCGGACTCGGTTCTGCGTCTTATAGTCGCTCACGGTCGTCGTGGTATAGAGCTTCTCCACTCCGCCGGAGGGAACTTCCGCATAGTCCTGGATCAATCGCTTGGTCATCGAGTTGAGCAGGATGTTCGGGAAATCGCTCGACTGGATGTTGTCGGCCGCTTCACGCGTGGCAAAGAAGCCTGAGAGGCGCAGGTCGCTATCGCCGGTGATCGCGACGTATGCCTGGGTGAGAGATGGCACGCCACGATGCTTGAAGGGCTTGGCACCCTTCGCGATTGCTTCCTTCACTCCGAAGGTCGCATCCATCGCGTCCTGCAACGCATCCGCGCTTCCGCCAACCTCGATGGCGCCGTTAACCCGGCCCACGTTCGAGAAAGCCGCAAAAGCCTCGCGCGTGCGCTTGATCTCAGCGTCAATCACTTCGGCCGTAATTCCAGCGGCGTTTGATTCCAGCACCGTCGCCAGATGTTCCTTCACCAGGCTCGCCGCAGACGAAGGCAGCTTGGAAGCCGTCAGCTTCTGGTCGATCAGGTTCTGCGCCTGCAGCTTCTGCGCCAGCTTCAAGGTGGCGTTCGCCTCGGCGACCAGAGCCGTGTTGTCGTTGTTGTTGGCTGCGGTTACAGAGGCCATGGCCGCTTCGGTCACTTTCACCAGGAAATCGGGAAGCGCGGCTTCCGCCAGGCCCTCCAACTCCGTGGTGAGCGCGCCGGCGCGGTTGGCATCCTTCGCCCGCAGAGCTTCTAGCACCTGCAAAATGCGCTTCTTCATTGCTGCTCCTTCATCCCGGCCCGCCTCGGCGTTGCCGTGAGTTTGTCGTACAGCTTGGGTTTGAAGTTCGGAGATCTCCGTCAAGGTCGCGCGCGATGCAGCGACCAGGAAGCGTCCGCCAGCTCCTGCTTCGGCACAAAGATCGACGCTCGAAAGCTTCGCCAGCTTGCCGGAAACCATCGCGTCCCGGCCGTCGATCTTGCCCTTCTTGAATCCGATCCAGGCGTTGATGGACAAGCCGAAGAGTTCGCCGAGCTTGCCAGCCTTGCGCGCGGCGCTGAACTTGTTCGCCAGACCGGTCTCACTCTCCAGCAAGTGAAGATTGGCGGCCGCGCTATTTCCATCCAGCCGTCCTCCCTCGAACCAGCCCGCGATGCGGTCCGGTTCATTCGCGCCATCCCCCACGAGAGGATGGCATCTGCCGAATTTCGTGCTATTCAGCGCCTCGGCGACCTGCGCCACCGTCTCCGGCGTGAAGTAATGCGGCGCGTTAGACCCGTTGACGGTACCGCCGCCCCAGCCTGACTCAATGGCAATTACCGGATAGACGAGTGGATCTCCGCCGCATTCGGATTCGACCACGAAGCGCGCTGCTTGGCTGACCGGGACGTACGCCGTCTCCACCTGGATGGGATCCTCGAAGGTATAGCCGTCGCCGGAATCAGAGGCCGAGTATTTGATCTGGTACAGCTCGCCGTCCGGCCCCCTGGCGATGACGTAGGCAGGGAAGGTCTCGACGATGCGGTAATTCGACCAGCCGTTCTGGTCTGTACCGAACTTCTTATCGAGGGCGCGATCGATCTCGGACAACTGATCTTCGATCGACTCGCTCTCATCGCCGCCGACAACGCCCGCCTCGGATACCTTTGCGCGCTCTTCAATCGCCAGCAGTATCCCGCTTCGAGCGTTCCCGTCCACCATAAGCAAAGCAGTTTTGTGCTTCATCGCTCGCTCCCTTGCGGTTAGGCTTTCGTGGTCTTCGGTTCCTCAGGCGCAGGCGCCGGGAACTTATGCTTCTTGCCGTCGGAAGTCACCAGGCGCAGCTCGTGCCCCTCGTCGGTTTTAACCACCTCGCGCTGTACCACATGGTGGTTCGGCAAGTCGATCGCGTCCTTGTAGGACCTGATCTCCGGTACCTGCAGGAGGCGATTGGCTTCGCGCAGCGCGCATTGTGCCTGCATCGTCTTCTGCTCGGGATAGTCCGCCTGCGCCTTTTTGTATGCGGCTAAATAGGCTTTCTTCCACTCGGCCTTCAGTTTTGCCGGCAGATGCTTTGGCGCTTCCGGAATTGCGATTTCTTCTGGCATGATCCTCGTTCTCCTTTACGCAACCTTGATTGCGATTCCCAACTTGTCCAACAACGCTTTGTGTCCTGCCGTCGGCTTCAACGCATCCGCCGAAAAGTGCGGAACGCTAAGGCAGTGGCAGTTGATCGTGTTCTCCGGCGAGCCGTTCGGATCGCGCGGATACATCAACTCCTCCGGTTCCGCGCCAGGCAGTACCGGAATCTCAAAGGGATCGGTCACATCCTTGACCTGCCCGTTCGCGAGGTAATGCGAAAGCCGAGGCACACGCGCCACCGGAATGTGGACCCACTTCTTCTGCAGATCGGGATGGCGCTCCGCAAGTTCTTCCATGCGCGCCTGTCCACTGATTGCATGCACTCGCAGGATCTCGTTCTCGGCAATCGTCGCGGCACGGTCGCCAATCTTGTCGAAGATGCTTACGCGCCCTTCGGCTCCCAATCCACGGCCGATCTGCTGCACGATCTGGTCCCAGCTCTGGCCTCCCAGGAAGGCCCGCTGCAGCGCCGCATTGATGTCATGCGACGCCTGGCGCGAGAGGTTCGTGATCAGATCGGCCGTGTAGCCCTGGGCGATCGAAAGCGTCGTCGGATTGACGTGGCCCATCGTCACCGCTTCCAGGCCTGCGCTGACGAGCGGTTGAGTCACGCCCTGCGCACCCAGCCGGGCCGCGTGCGCTTCCGCCGAATCCAGGAATGAGGTTGCGTCCGAGCGGAACTTATCCATCGCGGCGTCGATCGACCGCTTCAACTCCGTCAACTGAGCGGCCGAGAAGCTGCCGGGATCCACATCCGCCAGGCGTCCGAGGATCTCGCGGCGGGCGGCGGCGAGCATCTCCAGGACACGCGAGCGGGCAGCCGGCGCCAGATCCTTCGTCTGGGCGATCAGCTCAGCTACCTTGGCCGCGAATTCGGATTGAACGCTCATTAAGTCCTTCCTAGCCTTCTCGGGTGTATCTGCCTTCAAACGTCGCTGCCGGCGAGAACGATCTGTATCCGTCCTCATAGACGACGTAGTAGCCACCGGCCACCGGATTGTGTTTCGCGATGAACGCTTCCGTCACCGGGCAGCGCAGCGTATATACAGTCGGCCCGTGGACAACGAGCACGAGTTCCCGGCCTTCGACTTTCGCGATCTTGGCCGCACGCACCTTTTTGTGGCACCGATACTTCGGCATCAGATTCTCGACGCTCATCAGGTTCGGAATTTGTTCTGCACCCGGCATTTCGTCTCCTCAAATCCAGAATTTCTGTTTCGGAGGGTTAAGGCCCTCACCTTGATCCCCGTGTGAGGCCTCACACGGTACCGCCCTGCCATTTACTCCGTCGTCCAGCTACTCACCTACCCTGAAAACGTCCTAGGGCCGTTTCTGCGCGATTCCCAACTCCTTGCCCCTCATGCCTTTCCGGATGCCCGTCGCGCTTTTCAATTGACAACCACATCCGGCTGCTGTAACGGCACGCCGCCGCCGTCCTGCGGTGCTTCGCCGTTCACCTTCCCCGGTTCCGGTTTCTGGGCCAGCGCGTTTGCCAGGTTCTTCTGGGAACTAAGGCTGTCGATGTCCCGCGCTTTTTTGTCCTGCTGCTCCTGCTGCGCCTGCTCATACTCGTCCTGCGGATCATCGATATCCGTACCGATCTGCGTCAGCACATTGGCAAACGCCCGCGCCGCCGTCACTCCGCGGATCCAGCCGCGGTCTTCGGCGATCGACAGCGAAGCGGTTGCACCCTGCAGAATCTGCGCGCCCTTGGCGAAGTCCTTCATCAACAGGTCCGGCGTCTGGATGGTGAATGTTTCGTCGGCATCCTCGGCCAACGTGCCGTGCGCCTTTGCCTGGGCAATCACAAACTTCAGGATCTGGGTGGTATCGCGGATCACGAGGTTCTGGTGCTCGGTCAGCACCTTGCCAGTCGGACCATCCATCTCGGCGGCCACTGCGCGGTTGGCGTCGTTGGGGTCGCCCATCCAATGCGGAGGCAGACCTGCGCCGCCGCAACCGTAGTGCTTTACGTTGCGGATCGAGTCGCCGAAATCATTGCCTTTCAGATCCGGGGTCACCGCGGTGATCGCCATCTTCTCGTTGTGGCATCGCACCGTTCCCTGGCGGGGAGGCTGGCGGCTGAACTCGTCGTTGAATTTCTGCAACTCGTTCTCGGTTGCCCCGGTCACGCAGACATCCCAGATGAACTGGTTCAGGTAGCGGGCGCGATCGGCGAAGTCGAAGACCATCTGATCGAGCACATCCACCCAGTCCGCCAGGGCAAACAGCTCGGAGATCCCGCGCGTGCCCATCTTCGCCTTGTTGATGGCGAAGTAGAACGTCTCGCCGACCAACTGGCCGTAGGTAGGCGAGCTGACGTCTTCGTCCTGGCGGATGATGGCCAACTCGCGCGCCGCCGGATCGCCCGCCCGCGAACAGAGCTTTACCTGGGTGGGAATCGAAATCTCCTGCTGCCCATTGCCCGTCGTCAGCAGTCCGTAGCGGATTGAGGCGACATCGGCCGCGTCGATGTACCCCAGGCGAACAAAGCCGTCCACCGGATTGACTGCCACCGGCAAGCAGAGTTCGCCGAAGATCAGCTTTTCGCGTGTCCAGTTCGAAAGGTTGTTCTCCAGGTCGTTGATCGGATCGTCCCAGAACTTATCGATCACCTCCTGGGTGCGCTTGTCCTCGCACTGGACGGCAAAACCTTCACCCACGATGAACGCCGTGATCATGCGAATGATCTGCTTGGCGAATGGATTCGTGACCGCCAGATAGAAGCAGACCTGCTGCATCCGCTGCTGCATGAACGGATTCAGGTCGCGCAGGCTGTTCGGCGAGGTGATGCGCTGGAAGTGAACGTCTTCGCCGTCGCCTGCGTTCATGGTGAACAACATCGGGCCGACGACTTCCTTGACGTGTGCCGGTACTTCCTGGAGGTGGGCGTTCGCCGTAGCCTGATACACCGCCTGGCTTGCCTCTTTTAGATCGAGCAGCGTCATGCCGGCGCGCTCGTGGAACGATGCCCCGCGGCGTCGCGTAAGATTCTTTAGCGTCCAGCCCATACTGACCTCCGGTCGCTACTGCCGTGATTCCGCATGGTGCGTGATCCCCAATCCTGCCCGTCGTCCGTTCCGGGCTCGTCTCTTTCCGGCTCTTGCATTGCCTGGCTCATGGCTCCGCGATCGCGGCCGTGCGCTTCCGTGGAAGTATTCGAAGCCATCGCGGGCTTATAGCCGCGCTCCCGAGCCAGCGAGACTGCCATCGTCAATGCATCCGCTAAGTCGTCCTTGATCTTTCCCAAATAAAGGAGCTGGCTGATCAGCTTCTTCTGTGTACCGTCCAGGCAGAAGCGAATGGTGCCGTTCTCAACCAACGGCGAAATTGAAACGATCCTGCGAAACTTGTCCTGGTCGGACTTGATCTCAACGACTGGGATATAGCGCTGGGTCTCACGCGAGACCTCCTCGACGTGCTCCTTCAGCGCTTTCTGATAGGCAACGGTCTCCACGCCAATCGCAATCGGCTGCTCCTCGTCGAAGCGATTGAGGACAAATCGCCATTGCTCCGGGAACGAAAGTTTCTTGCCTTCCGCACGCAGTACCAGGATGTAGCCGTGCTCGTCGATGCCAACCGTGACGCTGGCAAAGTCGTCTGCCTTTTCCTTCTTACTGATCGCCGGATCGATGCCGGTTAGCTTCACCAGCTCCTTGCCCTCGATCGACTCGCGGGTGAAGGCGTGGCGAATGATGTCCGACTCTTTGAAGCTGGCAGTGTCCGAGCTCACCGGCTGATTGCGGAACTCCTGATTGAATTCCGTAAGACCGATGTCCTCTTCTTTAGCAGCCAGATCCGCGGCGGACCACTTCGCCGCCCACAACACGGACCCCGGAGTTCGCTCTTCATCGATCGCTTCAAACTTCCGCTTCAGGAACTTCTTAAACTTTTCCTTATCGAGCAGGTGCGAGAGCAGCGAGTCGTAGTGGAGGATGGTGCCGATGGCAAACACCTGGCAGCTCTTGCCAAGATTTAGGACGACGTTCTTGAACCAGCGCTCCAGCTTGAGCCGGTATTCCGGATTGTCGATGTGTTCGTCATCTTCCAGGTCATCGCAGATCACCAGGTCCGGACGGTACATGCGCTGACGCAGGCCGCGCAGTGACTGACCGGCGCCGCGTGCGCTCAGACGCGTACCGGTGGCGGTGATGATGTCCCGCTCTCCCCATTTGACCGAGTCCACCAGGTCGCCGAAGTCTTTCCGCAGCTCGTCGTTGCTTTCCAGCTCCGTTTTCACCGCAGACAGCAGCAGGATTGCCTGCGCCTCGGTATCGGAGATCAAGACGATAAACTTACGGAGCTTGTAGCAGATGCAATACAGCACGAAGAAAAGAGAAATTACCGTGGATTTGGCGTGCTCGCGGGGCGCGGCGATCGCTGCCCTCTTCGTTGTCAGTGCCAGCTGGTAAATCTCCCGGTGGAAATCGGCCGGCTCAATCGCGATGCCCGTCTCCTGGTCCACCATGTAGTGAGCCAGGTACTTGTACACAAAGCGCTCGATGTCGCTCGCGAGCTCCCACGCCGCCTGGAGAACAGCCTCCGGCTCGGGAGGCTTAACCTCTCCCGTCTGCGTGGCTTCGACCTGGAACGCGGCGCGGAGTGTCCCGCGCGCCTCCTCAAGCCGATCGCGTTTCGATTTGTTTTGCGTACGCTTCTGCGCCATGTGAGAACTCGGTAATCAACTCTTCGCGGATCGGGTCCAGTACTTCGCGCACTCGCTCGCGGGTGCGCAGCTTCTTGAGCAGATCCTGCGCGATGTTCAAATACATCTCGCGCGGATTGAAATCGGCGTTCTTTTCCTGTTGCGCGGCCAGCTTCTGTTGCTCCACCGCCAGCTTGGCTTTATCCAGTTCCGCCTTCTGAAGCTTCGTCAGCAGGAAGAGCAGCTCGCCCAATTCCTTGCGAAATGCCTTCGAATCCTGCGCGTCGGCCGAGTTTGTGAGCATGAAGACCTGCTCGGCCAGGGCATTCTTTGTGGACTCGGTAAGCCCCTCGAACGTCCGCGAGGCAAAAGCCTCTGCAATGGTGCGTGCCTTCGCCGCGTCTCGGTCGACCTCCGCGATCCGCTGCTCGAATCGCAGGTCATACCAGCGGTGAAGATTCGCGTGCGGCAGCCGCTTTTCCGGAAAAAGCTCAACGATCTCGGGAGCAACGCTCTCCCATTCCTTCCAGTACGGAGACTCCTCTTCGATCTCCTTCCAGACCCGCCCTGCGATGCGCGCAGCGCGGATACGGTCCTGTATCGCCAACGGCAGCCGGTCGATCTTGAGAGGCTGGCGGACTTTCCGCGCCTCTCCTGTCTTAGGGCGAGGGTTCATTTAGTCAACACCGCCTGGTCAGTCTCGTAGCCGTCCACCAGATCGCGGCCGCTGGAGGTGATCTCGATCTCGAAGATGAAAAGGCGCTCGTCGTCGCCGCGCATCTGGCGATAGCGGAGATAGTCGCGGTCTTTCAGGTCCTGCAGCATGGCCAGGACATCGTTGCGTGAGAACTGGTAGCCTTCGCGCTGCAGCGTGCCCCGGATCACCGTGGAAGTCAGGCGAGCACCTTGGCGGCGATGGTTCACATAGACGAGCGTGAGGATCAGCCCTCGCAACTGCCGCGCCGCCATTGGGTCCAGGATCTGTTCGTCCGCCATTACAGGGTTCCTCCTGCCGCCTGGGCACTGCTCCTGGCGGGATAACGCGATTCCATCGACTCCACCTTGTTCAAAATCTGCTGTGTCGTGTACGCCAGGTGATCCAGCACCAGCTCGCGCTCACGGTCGCGCTCGTCTTCCTTCTGCGAGATCCGCTGCATCGCATCGGCCATCGACTGGAGAGCTACGGCGTTGGCGGTCGCGGCCGTAACAAACTGCTTGCCCCAGATATTGATCGTCGAGTGCAGCAGCGCCATCCCCACCAGCACGATGACGAAGAGCGGTCCCCAGCGCAGGACCGCCTCCACCATCGGCTTCGTCTCCGGACGCGCAATTTGCAGGATTACCGTCGCCAGCGCCACGCCGCTGCCCGCCCCTAGCGCAATCACCACCGGGCGCGACACCTTGTTCTCCGGAGTCACCTGGGCCGCTGTCGCCATCAGTTCGCCCCCAGCCCCTGCATCGCGGCCAGCAAACCATCCAGGTCGAGTCCCGAAGGCGACTTACCCTGTGAATTCAGCCAAGCCGCAGTCACGACCGCGTACGCTTCGTCCATGAGCTTCAGAGAGAATTCCCAGGTACCGGGGATACACAGGCCCCATGAATTGATGTGCCAGCCCGCGCCGCCCTGGCCCACCATGTTGATGCCGTGCCCGCCGATAATCGGAGACGAGGGGTCGTAGGTCCAGTTGCTGGTATCGTCCTCCGCCGACTGCGGGCAGTTGATGCCCAGCAGTATTCCGCCGAAGGTGTCGCAGGCGTAGCGCTGCTGCGCGATCGAAGACAAGTCGAGCGACGCCCAGCCGAGGATCTTATGCAGGACCTGGTTACCGTTCTTGTCCAGCATCGGGATACCGGTGCTCTTCCAATATGGGAGGGCTTGTCCTTGAATATCCGTTCCCTGGTCGGTGCTCGGGTCATCCGGGTTGTAGCCGGTGATCGCCGAGTAGGTCTGGAGTGCCAGCTCCTTGGTCGGAGTCAGGGGATTGTCCGTGTTGGCCGTCTCCACCTGGGCGTAGTGCATCATGGCGGCGATGACGCAATCTCCGACCGTGTCATTCGCGAGCATATCGAGCTGGATGCCACTGGCGTATTCCCAGCCTCGGGGTGCGACCGTAGGCCACTCGGCAGCTCTCGGCAGAAAATCACCGAGAGCGGGAGTGGAGAGCAGACGTGATGCGGGTTTCTTGCCGAGCTTCATAATTTCCTCTTAGCGGAACGTCGGATAGAAGTTGTGCCAGCCGAGAACGAAGAAGCGCGGCGTCTTCGCCAGCACCGCATCTACCTTCGCGTCACCGGACTTCTCGGCGGTGATCCGGTTGAACTGCCGCTTGTAATTCACCCGGATATTGCCCACGTTCACCTTGAAGGCGGACATTTGCTTGGCGCTGGGCTGTTGCGCCGGCAGGGCGTTCACAATCTCGTCGATCACGGCGTTCCCGAGATCGACGTAGGCTGTCACTTTGGCCACGGTCGCCGGATCGGAGATGTGCACGGCCGTCAGATAGGAGTTCAACTGCCCTTTGGCGTATGCGGCGAGGGAGACGATCTGCGCCCGTTGACTGCTGTAGTTGGCCGCCGTAATGGTGGACGCGGTGGTCTCGATCAGCTGCAGATCGTTATTGACCTGGGTCTCCACGGACTGGGCCTGCGATGCGACCGCCGGAGTCTCGGTGGCAATGACGAGGTTGGCGACGGCTTCCGCGATGGGAAGAAACTCGTTTACGTAGGTGACAATTTCCTGGTACACGGTCTGCGAGCAGGCGACGGTGCCTGTGATCAGTAGCGTGCACGCCAGAAGCACAATAAGAGCCGGTGAGAAGCGGTGAGACAGTTTCATGCGATAGCGCCCTCCTTGGACGCCAGTGCGTTATCAAGCAGCGTCTGCACGCGGGAAAGCACCTCCGCGTTGGTGACGAGAAACGGCTTGTGCTCGACGGTGACGGTGAATAGACCGCCAGCGTAGGTGTAGCCAAGTAGCACGGTGACTCCGTCCTCGTGGACTGAGACCGTGCCGGCGTCGTCGGTACCGGCCATGCCGCAGTTCGGATCGGCCTGCACGGCAGCTTTGAACTGCTCCAACTGCTCCGGCGTGATCGCCCGCGTGATGGATGCGCTCGCCATGGCTAGTCCTGGCTGAGCAGGCCGAGGAAGGCCGTGGCCATGGCGGAGATCAGCGCGACCACGGTGCCAGTCCCGGCGTGGCCGAGGCTGACACCCTGCTGCGAGAGCACTCCGCACGCGGTAGCGAGGCCGATCAGCAATCCGGCGATGGAGGTCTTCGGGTTGGTAACGACGCGTTGCCATAACTCATTCATGCGGCTGTCTCCTTCTGTGCCTGGGGCATAGTCGGCTCCGGCGGGTTGTCGAAATTAGCCAGTTGGTAGCGGCGGATTAGGAAGGTCAGAACCTGAGCGTAGGTGCGGCTGGTCGAATAACCGCAGGCCTGCAGCTGCGCGGCGAAGGCCACCGGATCGTGGCAAACCTCCATTGCCGCGCGGTATCGCGGTTCGTTGGCGATCAGCTCGCCATGACGAAGGAAGGAGTCCTCGACAGTCGCGAACTTTTCAAAGTGCGCGCCCTGCTCCATGTAAGGATGTCCGTTCGAGTATTCCTTGGTGGAAAACTCGACATACGGCTCTGTGCCCGAAGCCTTGATGCCGAAGTAGTTATTTGCCTGCACCGCGCATTGCGACTGCCCGCAATTGCCGAACTTATCGCTCGATTCGAGGATCGCCTGGGCCAGCGTCACCGAGGCTGGCTGCCCGAATTGCTTCTGCGCGGCCTGCGCGGCCGGTGCCCATTTCTCTATCCACGCGAGTCTCTGTGCTGGCGTCATGAGACGACAGTAAGGCAGAGTCTCTGTTTTCCGTGGACACTTTGGCCACTTTGGGACGCTTTAGTTTTGAGGCAGAGAAAGGCGAACACGCGGGAGAGGCGCAAGGGAGAGATGGCCGGGCGGAATAACGGTGGCCCTCTTTACTCGACCTTGATGGAAATGCCGTACTTCTTAAGCACAGCCTTGCACTCGTCTGGCGTCTTTCCGGGATAACATCTCCTCGTTTCCACTATTGGACGCGGAGATAGAGGGGAACGGTCGAGCAGATGTTTCGGATTCCGCGGTATCCACGAAATGCAATCTTGCAACAACTCCTGCGGGAGCCGCTCCATACCGGGTTTAAGCGGATCAACATCCAGAGGTAAGTCGGCATAGGGCACGCTTACGATCATGCACATGCAGTCCCAGTCGAATGGCCCCCTAAGCAATCTCCATACAGGGTCAGTCTGGAGCGCGGTGAAGCCATCTAATGCGGCATGCCGCGATCTCCTACAACAATCGTCCTTCATCGCTATCTGATAGAAATTGTCTTTGAATCGGGACGCCTCCCGCCTTTTTTCGGAGGCAACGGCGTTCATCAGGCTCAGTGCGGTGCGGTGGATTGTGTAGAACCACCAAAAATCCAGCGCGCGAATCTGTGCAGGAGTCGTCTCCGCCCTCCTCCACTTTTCGACGGCAACTTGCGCCCTGACAGGGTTGATCATGTCAGCGAAGATAAGAACGAGCTCGGGGCTTGGATCAAGGCCCGCATGCTCAAGCCCGCATCGGATCAGTTTCAGAAGCTCAGCCTTTTCTGTCACCGCCCGGGCGTCTTCGTCGCTCGCGACTACAAGCGCGAGATTATCAGTTTTATTCCCTATTTCAACAGCGGGGGCCATCGTCGGGACACACCCTGGGTGCATCATCTTGAAAAACCCAGCCCACTTTCCGCAATGGATGCAATTCCCCATGGCTTCACCTCTGTCTTACGATCCACCATTCAACGCGGCCGGCGATCCGCCAGCCGGGCTTGAACTCAATAGGTGGATAGATTGGATTTTCTGAGACCAGTATCAACTTGCCTTCGTGAGAACGAAGGCGCTTCACGACAACGCCTTCAACATCATGCTGCGCTGCGATTACTTTACCCAGTAGTTTCCTTGCGTTCACCTGGAGACAATCGACGGCGACAACGCTACGGTCCGGAATTAAAGGTTCCATGCTGTCTCCATGCACGCGGACACAGGCCACCTCTCCAGTAACTAGGTCAGGAGGAAGACTGAGCTGCCCCTCGATGTTCTTGCTTTCATGCAGCGCTCCACGCCCCGCTCCGGCAGGGTCGGAGACAAGCGGGGCAGAGCGAAAACCTCTTTCCACTACCATGTGCTGAGACATTGTCCCCACAGCGTGTCCGATACCGCCGCGTATCCCCGCCATTTCGTACCACTCGTCCTCCTGTTCTGGCGGCGCAAGGGTTGCAGCCTTTAGGAGCACAGCCACCGGCATCGGTCGCTGATCGTTCTCCCATCGTGGGATAGAGGCCTGATTAACACCCAGCAACTTGGCAAACGCGGACTGGCCGAGACCCAAAGTCTGCCGCAGCTTCAGGAGCTTCTTTCCCTTCCCGGTTACTGCCTTGGTGTCCCTGCCAATAGTCATAGAAAGTCGTTGACACGATATGACTATTGTCATATCGTGCATTCATGCGTCAGAAACAAACACGTCAGAAAAGAAAGTCTACACCAGCGCGCAAGCCTTCGCGTCCCGCGGAGCTTACCAAAGCCCTTGAACATGTCGGTTTGTTCTCCAGGGTGGCGAAGCGCGGCGGCTGGACTTTGGGCCACGTTCTTCAGGTCGCAAAGGGGAAGCACCAGTCCCAGCTCGTGATCGACGCAATTGTTGCCGAGGTTCGGCGAATTGAACAGGATGCGGAGGACGCTGCGTGAAAGCCAAGGGACGCGTAGCAACCTCAATCGACCTGATCTGTGCCGCGTTCGCTGTCCTGTTGCTGGGAGACTCCGGCATCTCGCTCTCACAGGGTGGGTCTCCCAACCCATCTTGCCCGGTCAGCTCTGACGGGCTTTCCCCAGACCTACTCTCCAAGTTCAGATTTGGGGGCCGCTATTTTGGGTGCTACTCACGCGCCGCAAAGGCCACCGGGCTCAGCACACGAATCATCCAGAACGTCGCACATGGGAAGCAAAGAAAACACTTTGACAAGGTCATGGTTGCGCTGCGAAAGGCGATGGCAGATGTAGATGCCTCGTCAGAGCAGCCGCCCCAGCCAATTGATCCGTCGCTCCTTAAAGAATTCTCCTTTGCGTGGGGACGTTACTACGGATTACAGAGCCGACTTGGCAGACAACTCGGGTGTGGCACCGCGAACGTCAACCACGCAATTAGGGGGACGAACAAGAGCGCCCGTGTGCTCCGGGCGGTTCACGCCGAGATGGCCCGCGTCGACGCCGAGCTTGCAGCAAAGCAGGGCGGTGCCCTATGAGCGGCCAAGAGCTGTGGCTCACAAAGCGAGAGGTGATTGACCTCACCGGGGGTTCGAAGCGAACGACTGAACTCAAGGCTCAGCTCGGCCACCTTGTATCGAAGAAGTCCGATACTCCTGGACCCAATGGCAAGCGCGAGCGTGTGTACGCCGCATCGTCGCTTCCGGCCAAGTGTCAGCCGAAGCTGCTGGAACTGTGCATTCGCAAGGCTTCGCGTGAGCACGCGCTGCAGGCGTCAACCGCCTGGGTCGACGACGGAGGCGAACCCGCTGCTTCTACCGCCCTCACCGTGCAACAGCCGCTCTTCCCAGTCCCGGTCCTGATGATGCAGGCACCGGAGCTTGCAGATCTCAATGAAGAGCAGCGTGAGACCGCCCGCAAGCGCTTTGACATCATCTCTCCGCTGCTCGAATGGCGCGAAGGCTCGATCACTCCATTCTGTACGCAGGGCGGCGTCGAGGTTCGCACCTTCGATGACTTCGTCGCCTTCCAGGCATCCATCGCGGGCGTTATCAAGAACACCGTGTACAAGTGGCTGCGGCGCTACGGTCGCGGAGGTGAGACGCCCCTGCAGAAGTTCAAGGCCTTGGCGGATCACGCTCGCGCCGACCGCGGCGTTTCGCGCGTCCTGGCTAAATATCCCAAAGCCGCTGAATACGCGTTGATCAAGTATCTCGGCCTGGCGCCGAGCTCGTATCTCCAGGCCGCCCGCGAGTTGAAGCTGCCCGAAGAGTCCGGCCTCGATTACCAGATGCCGCGCTACCACTCGGAGCGGCTGCCGATCACGCTGGTTTACGAAGGCATCGAGCGCGAGTGGCCGAATTGGTACAATCACGGGTCACGCCCACCTTCCTACGGGACCATTCTCAACTTCATTAACAGCATTCCCGACTGCGTACGCGTCATGGCGCGCGAAGGCCAGGAAGCCTACGAAGACCGCTGCGAACCGCACGCCAAGCGCAAGTACGACATGCCGGTCAACGCCGTCTGGGTGAGCGATCACCGCATCCTGGATGTTTTTGCCTGGAACGATTATTTCCCGCCGTTCCTGCAGGAGCTCTGCTCCTGGATGCGGATCTGGGTCACCACGATCGAGGACATGCGCTCCCGCCGCATCCTGGGCTGGGCGTTCTCGGTCAATCCTTCCTCGCGCTCGGTAGCCGCCGCAATGCGCATGGCTGTGATGCGTTACGGGCTTCCAACAGCGATGCTCGACGGCAGCAACGGGATCTTCTATATGGACAACGGCAACGACTACCTGTTGTTCCAGAAGATGCTCTGGGAGAGCTTCCGCATCAAGGCGCAGCGCGCCAAAGCCTACCGCGCACGCTCCAAGCCGGTCGAGTCCTGGCACGCCATCATGTCGAAGCAGTTCGATCCCACCTTCGGCCCGGCGTACGCAGGTAAGGATGCTGGCGACCGCAGCGAGGAAAACACGCTCGCACTGCGCCAGCACAAACTCTGGCGCGAAGGCAAAGCTCCCTCCACGCCTCTGCCTCCCGTGTCCCACCTAATCGAGCAGCTCGAAGCGTGGATCGGCGAGTACAACGAGCACGAACACGGCGGTCACAACATGTGGGGTCTTTCGCCGCGCATCGTCTTCGATCGCGAATGTCCTCCGGAGCAGCGCAAGCCGCTCGATATCGCGCAACTGGAGCCGCTCTTCTGGCAACGCGAGACACGCCTGGTGCGCAACTCCAAAGTGCAGATCTTCACCGCCGAGTATGAGCCTCTCGATCCGGAGAGTGATTTCAACCTGCGCATGTATAACGGCCGCGAAGTTCGCGTGGCTTGCAATCCCGATGACCTGGCTGTGGCTCTCTGTTATGAGGCCGAAGGTCCCGATCACCGCTTCATCGCCCGCCTGCGCGCACCGCAGCTACTGGCGCATAACCCGGTCTCGCGCGACGCCGTCCAGGCGATGGAACGCGAGAACGCGCGCTGGCGCAAGGGCCTCAAGCACTTCGAGCGCGTTCTCAGCCGCCGCGCCGTTGCCGTTGGCATTACCACCGAAAACGATGCACGCGCCGCCCGCGCCGGGATTGCAATTCCCCGGCCCATGGCTGCGCAGGCCGTACTCATTGGTTCTTCCGTCCCCAAGCCCGAGCTTGGACCCGCTGTCCCCAGTGCGGCCGACGCCGCCAAACACTTTCTCGCCCTTGAGGAGGATTAATGGCTCTGAAGCAGGAACTGAAGGACGCACTCGCGCAGTTGGAACTGCCGGAGGATAGGGCTGTACGCGCGCGCGTCGAACTCTTTTTGATGGAATCCGGCTACACCATCCGCGACCTTGCGGATAAGATCGGCTACTCGCCGGTGAGCACCTCTCTTTACCTCAATGCCAACTACAACCTGCATCATGAGCGCGACAGCAACACACGCCTGATCCGGGCGCGCTTAATCTCGTATCTCGACGAGGCCGAACTCCCCAAGGACAACACGCCGCAGAAGCCGCTTTACAACACTACTGCTCACGCGGCGATCCGCAAGGCGTTCTATCGCGCTCTCAACCATCGCGCCGACAACCGCGGATACGGCTACTGCTTTGATGGAGGTCCGGGCACCGGCAAGAGCCGCATCGCCGAGGCTCTTGTGCGCGAAGTCGGAGCGAGCGAATCGCACTCTGCCTACTACATCTACTGTGGCGACCACAACTCGCCCATGGAGCTGCTCAAGACCATCTGCATCGAGATGAGAATCCCGGCGCGCGGATACCTTGAGCAGCTCATAAGAAAGATCCAGTTTGCGCTGGCAAAAAAGCGCGGCATCATCGTCTTCGACGAAGCGCAGCACCTGCCGCGGCAGACCGTCGAACGTATCCGCCAGCTGCTGGACCGGCCACCGTACATCGGCATCATGTTCCTGGGCTCGCACGATATCCAGCAGAGCTTCCGTGATCTCAAGATGGAGCAGTGGCGGCGCCGCTTGGTGGCCACCATCGTTCTGCCCGGCCTCACCGAGGAAGAGGCCGAGCAGATCATCGTCGGCGAGTTCGGCCGAGCATCGCGCAAGCAGATCGACTATCTCATCCAGGCGTCCATTGTTCCGGATCCGCGCTACCCGATTCAGAAGGGCAATGCCGAGCGCACCTTCGCTTACGAGCGCGTCTACCACGGCCGCACCTATGAAGCCTATTTGTCGGCGGGCGCCCTCTTCGCCGCCATCGACCAGGCCAAGATCGAAATCGCGGAGGCCGCCCATGCCTAAGCCTCCCGTCGAGCAGTTCCAGGCTCCTCGCGGCGTCTGCCGGTATTGCGGTTGCACCTATGAGAACGCCTGCATCTTCCCGGACGCGCTGCCGACTCCGCAGCGCTGCTACTGGACCGATCCGCGCAACACTATCTGCTCCGCGCCTGCGTGCCGGGAACAATACCGCGCGCTGCAGGTGGACACTTTGCGAGCTCTGGTCAGCCACCGCTGCCTGTGCGGAGGCCTCAAGAGCCGACGCCAGATGCTATGCCCAATCTGCTGGCGGTTGCTGCCCTGGGAGATGAGCGCGCTGCTCTACGAAGGCTTGCCGCGCGGCCTCTCTGTGTATTACGTCGAGGCCGTCGCATGGCTGAAGGCGATGAGGGAAAGCCGATGAGAAACCTTGACGCCTGGATGCTCCGCACTGTCCGCCGTATTGGACGCCACCCGCGCTACCGCGCAATGGAGGCAACTCTATGCACTCTGTTCCTGGTGCTGTTCGCCGCATTCCTGATCGTGCACCTGCTGTTAGCCGTGGCGCGATGAAAGGCCTCTTCGTGGCCATCGCCATCTCTGTCCCGATCTGGGGACTTCTTTACACCGTCTACGCCTGTGCACGCTCACTGGCTGGAGGTAAATGATGGCGAACCTTCTAGTGCATTACGACTATCTCTGGCTCGAATGCATTTTCAGAGTTCCCGGATTTGGAGGAAGGTACGTCATCTCCTTTGAAGACCAGGACTGTCGTGGAATCGACTGGGTCGAGCGCAAGGCAATTCGTTTTGGCCGCTATGCACGCCGCTACGCGCGACGTTCCGGAGGCCGCTGATGGCGGACGTTGAGCCCATCCTCGATCACTGCCTGGCTGAGCTGAGGAGCACGGTCGAAGCGGCAAGCCGCTTTGTTACCGGGCTGTTCAACCTGGCATTCCTTGTTCCATCGCTGGCCTTTGTCGGCTTCGCACTCGGATTACTGCATGTTCACGCGTGGCTCTCGAAGACACCCAATCTATTCAAGCTTCCCGTTCGCATGAAAGGAACCAACTGATGTCTGAACTTGCCGTTACCCCTGTTAATGCTCTGCCCGCTCCTGCAGATATCGCTGCGCCGCCGGCAGCTCCTGTGCGGCCCACGCCCGACCAGGTCGACGAACTCGCGGAGAAGTACTTCGCCGCCGACAAGGCTTTCAAGGACGCCAAGAAAGCTCTCGATGTGATCGAGACCGAGGCCATCAAGCTGGTGCAGAGTTTCGGGGTCGTGCCACCGAAAGCGGAGAACTCTCGCCGCCTCGATGGTAAGTTCACCTTCCTCACCGTGACCGCCGGCAACACAACCAATATTGACGAATCGCGCGTGCAGGATTTGAAGGAAGCGCTTGAGACCAACAACTTTGATGCCGTCTTCTGGAACCTGTTCAAACAGCGTACCCGGCACGAGCAGGTAAAGGGTGCGGCGCTCGCGATCCTCGCTGCCGGTATGCCGAAGCGGCTGACTGAGAAGGTACAGAAGCTATTCTCCCGCTGCTTTTCTACCACCAAGAAAGCTCCAAGCCTGAAGGTGAAACGCATCGTCGAAAAGCCTGCGAAGAAGTCACGCAAGGCAAAAGCCAAGAAAGGCGGCCAGTGATGGCCACGGTCACGATCACATTCACGGATACCCCGAACGACCCTCGGGGCGAGGTGTGCATACAAGCGTCTTCGTCCCTTGCAATCGACAACGGGGCTTCCACCAAAGCCGAGAAGCTGGCTCTAAAAGCAATGCACTTCCTCATGGTGCACACCAAGCTCGACGCCATGAAGCGCGGAGAAGACGAAGCTCGGACCGCCCAGAAAGCAGGCAATTAATGGCGAGGGTCACGTTCGTGCTTGAAGATGCCGCCGAAGACTCCCTCTCTCCAGTGATTGTCGTAATGGAGGGAGACAGCTATTTCGATCCATTGGATCCCGACAACGCCTCGCTCACTTCGGCGCAGCGCATCGCGATCAAACTGCTGAAGACGGTGGCCGCCAATGGCAACCTGCAGAGCATGAAGGTCGAGCGTCTTACGGCCTCGGCAGGTACAGGAACGGTGAACTGATGGAGCCCGATACCAGCGGTCTTTATTACTACATGGTTGGCAGCGCGGTGACCATCATCGTCCGCCCCGCCGGCGTGTGCGGGGGATGCGGCAAGCCGCGCTTCAACTTCGTCAATCGCGAGGGCCAGACGTTGTGCATGATCTGCGATTACCTGCGCCAACCTGAGCGCCAGCAGCCGGCAGCGGAAGCGTTACCCGACGGCACGAGGTGTGCCTGATGAGCACTCGCACCGTCACCGAGTACTGCAACTGCGGAGCGCGCATTCTTTGCTGCACCAATGTCGCCGGCGTTCCTCCATCCGTGCGGGAGCGGCGCTCGCGTCACCAGGGCGTGGGACACAAGTCCTGCAGCAAGGCTCATGCCGATCGCGTGCTGCGTCGTCGCGAGCGGCGCGAAAGCAAAGGCAAAGCCCATGCGTAGGGAACTGCGCGAGCGTCTCAATCGTCGAGGCCAGTTCAGCGCGACGTTTAAGCGCTTCGGGCGGCGTCCTGCGGGCCGCAACTATCCCTCCGTGCCAACCGTGCTGCTGCTCGCGATCAAAGACGAGCACGGCACGGTGGTTGCCGATCACGTATGGATGCTCGCGGGCAAGCAGGTTATGGCTCTCAATCTTCACGAGGGGGATGAGATCTTCTTCAATGCCCGCGTTACCCGCTACTGGAAGCGCAATCCAGAAGCCGTCCTGGATGACGATGAACCGGAGCGCATCGCCGATTACCGGCTCTCCAATCCAAGCGGCCTTCGCAAACTGGGAGCGGACGCGCTGCGCTCCCTTCCACTCTTTGAGCAGGGAGAGCAGGTATGAACCCCGTAGCCACCAATTGCCATGCATGCCACCTGGAGGGCCGTACCACGCCCGCGCAGTGGTCCACAAAAGACGATGAGTTCTACTGCGACACCTGCATTGTGAGCGAAGGCTTGCGCGTGACAGACCTGATCAGCATTCGTCGCTGGAAAGCGAAACACGGCATCGTTGAGCCTCGCCCCGAGCCAGGGCTTGACCTGGAAGAGATGCCCGGTCCCGCTCCGGTGCGCCATATCGAGGTAACAGAGGTTCAAGCGACAGAGGCTGAGCCAGAGCCGAAGAAAGTGTGTAATCCGAAATCTTCCTGGCGTGGTTACGCCACGCTCGGGATCAATCAGTCCATCGCAACCAAGGAGCCAACCAAAGAGGAGAACGAAACGATGCCCGATGAAGGAACTGCGCACTGGTGCTCGAAGTGCGGAAAGATCAAGGTCAAACCGACCAGCAAAACCGGCCTCTGCACGCCCTGTATGTGCGGATTTTCGGCGACCAATCCTAAGCGCCTGGCCCTGGAAGCAAAGAGCGCCGGCCGCGAGCCAGAAGCTGCCGTCGCTTCTAAAAAGAAAGCTCCAAAGCGTGCTGCTGCTACTTCAACGCTCATCCCCCCCTTGCACGCAGGAGTCCAATATGCCTGATGAAGCCGTACGCATAACTCTCAACGGAGCGGTGATGATGAACGGCCGCCGCTACGTCGGCGCCGATGTTCCGTCGTCCTCGGCATTGCACATTGCCAACGGAAGCAAGATCACGGTGATGATCGACCCTGCCTCGGCGGACAAGGCCGAAGCATTCATCGGTGATAACAAGATCGCCGACTTGCGCATAGAGCAGGAACTTGCACAGCATGCATGCCTCGCTGCAGCTTCCCTCCGAGTCACGGAAGCACAGATGGACCGCATGCTGAAGTCGCTGCCCTTCGAGGGCAAGGTGATTGCGCTCCAGGCGTATCTCGATTCGGCGGACGTGTAGCAATGGCCGCGCTCGTGTACATCGACGAACCCGCAGAATCACCGCGCCGCATGGCCTGCCGGAAATGCAAGGCGAAGCCGGGCGAGAAGTGCAAGAACTGGCAGGGGCACGAAGTCAATCTGTACTGCAAAATCCGCTGGAACGATTTGAAGAAGGTGCTCGAAGGCGAAAAGCGCCTAGCGGATTGGAATGAAAAGCTGAGCAAGGCTCAGGGGGTTTAGCCATGGGACTCTATAACTTCCAGCCGCGCTTTGCGCCCTTCATTCTCGCGGGGGAGAAGAAACACACCATCCGCGCTCTCCGCGCCAATCCGGACAAACCCGGAAACACGCTGCATCTTTACGTGGGACTGCGGCATAAGAACCCTCGGCTGCTCGGGCGATTCGAGTGCACGCGAGTGGAGAGCATCACCATTTCGGTGAGCCAGCGGCCATTTGATCCCGATTCGCATCGGGGCGCGGAGTGGCATGTGTTTGTCGAAGGCGTTGAACTCTCAGAGTCGGAATGCGAAGCGCTGGCCGTGCGTGACGGCTTCAAGGATTTCGCGGAGATGAAGGAATTCTGGGCAGATCGTCTGCCCTTTAACGGACAAATCATTCACTGGAAATAAGGAGCTGCGATGACACAGGACGAAGCGATCTTCGAAGCCACAGCAACAGCGACGCCCGACGAGTACGAAGACGGCAGCGGTATCACCGTCTTCCCCATCGACGACGAAGACGAGGAGTACTGATTGAACGACCAGCAGCAGTTCACATTCGCAATCGATCCGGTGGCAGCCCTGGAGAAGATCATCTCACAGGTGCTCGCCGATCCTGCGCTTGAGGCACACGCTCGCGAACTGCTGCTGATCCTCCGCTACCACAAAGGTCCGCAGAATCCGCGGGCAGGACAGGAACTGGCCGCGCAGTTAAACATCTGCGAGCGCGAGTTGAAGCAGTTGGCGCGCACTCTGCTCATGGATCACGGCGTGCCAGTCGGCGCCAACCGCCATCCTCCTTATGGCTACTACCTCTGTGTCACGGCCGAAGATCGCCAGCGCGCCTCGCGTCACCACATTCACCAGGGAGCTGCAGAGTTCGCTCGCGCTCGCGCCCTGCAACCCGAGCGCACCATGCTCGAACTGCTCGGCCAGGCTGAGCTAAAGAAAGAGAAGGAATCCGCATGACGCCCTTACGCAAACTGAAGCCGTCACCGCAGTCGCGTCTTACTCTCGCCAATTTCGATGTTCAGGAGTTCAACGAACACAACCCTATCGGGACGCTCGTCCGTTATTGGACCGGGGCCCGCGAGGGCGAAGGAAAGCTCGCCAAGACTGATTCTGCCGCCCATGTCCTTGGTGGCCATACAGCGGTCGTGTGGCTCGCAGGTGTGAGTGGGTGCATTGCCCTGACTCACGTCGAGCCAGTTGAGGTGACCGCATGATCGTGCAAATTTTCGAACTTAGATGTGATGACTGCAAAGAGCGCTTCGAGGACCTTCACGACTTCGCTCTGGTGTCGCACGCCGATGTGCGCGCCGAGGCGAAGAAGCGCGGCTGGGTGCGACGTGTCGAAGGCGAGGACCGCAAAGACTACTGCCCGCAGTGCAAGGGGAGGCACTAATGTCGGAATGGATCGATGTCTGCGTGAAGTGCAACAAGACGCGCGATAACCATGTTCTGGGCGATGAATGTAATTTCCCGATCTTTCTGCCGATGGCGGTTGGCGGAACAATCAAGGGGATTGGCAGCCGCCAGCTCTTTCTCAAGAGCATGGAGATCGGAGCACTCGCAGAAGAGAAGCGCCAGCTCTACGGAGACAGCGCTGCGCAATACGAAGCATTCCTCCGGCTGCTGTGGCCCAACGGCGTTCCTTTATCGAGCGCACGCGACGCAGGCCTGATGCTGCGGATCTTCGACAAGTTCATGCGGATCGCCACCAGTAAGAAGCAGGACGCCGAGAACCCATGGGATGATGCCGCCGGCTACGCGCTGATCGGCGCAGCGGGAGAACGGTAATGGATTCGGGCGCATGGTTTCTCACCGCGTGCGTTGTCGCCGTGGGCCTCTGGTATCTCTGGCTCACGCTGAGCTTGATTGGTGTCCGCTTCCCGCGGGTCCGTGTTCCGCGCTGGATGCGCTCCCAGCGGCTGCGCGCCTGGCGCGCGGCACGCATTCGCAATCAATGCCATGAACGGTCGGACTGCAACTGCGACATCTTCATCCTCTCGCACTGCGAGGCTCTGTACATCTGCAATACGCACGGCCTGGTCCGCCTCATTATCGGAGAAAAGAAGGTCGAAGAGTTACTCAACCTTATGCGTCGCTGTAGAGAAGGAAACTGCTGATGCCCTGTGAACACGTCAAAGTCGGCGATACCTGGGCCATCGTCTGCAGCCGTGGCAAGCGCAAGAACTGGTGCGAGTTCTGCCACGAACGCCCGGCCTCGAAGCTCTGCGACGCGAAGATCGAGAACGGCAAAACTTGCGACGCCGCAATCTGCGATCACTGCGCCACCCATAGCGACAAAGACATCGACTACTGCCCGCGCCACAAGCACGAGGCGAAGCAAGGAGCGCTGTTCGCATGAGCGAGATCTCAGCGCGGTCCATTTGGATCATGGAGTTTTCCGCCGACGGCGGTAAGTCGTGGGAGATGTCGCAGAGCCACGGCATATATAAGACGCAGGCGCGAGCCGAAGCCAGAGCCAATAAAGAGAACATCTGGCACAGCCAACACCTTTCGCCGGCAGCGTGGTGTTATGGCCGAAAGTTTCGGGCGCAAGAGTACGTTCCGATCAGTAGCCACGCGGCGGTGGGCGCATGAAGTTCACGCGCATGGGGCGATATGAGTTCCAGGTTACGGCAAGAAAGATCGCGTTCATCGAGCGGAGGAAACGGCGCGAGCAGCAGACTGCTCCCCTCTTCGCGGACCAGATCGCCGAGGCCCAGGCGTCCGAACCTACGCCAGAGCAGGAGATGGAGACTCGACGGAAGCGCTTTAATGAACAGATCAAAATTGATCGCAAGCGCCGCGCCGAAGACTGGCTGCGCGCACGCCGTGCGTTGCGCGGCTTATCACAGACGGATCGTGAGGCCGTGTTGCTCCGTTACAACGGGCGCTGGATGCCAGCCGAGCCCTGCTATCTCCTTGATTTGATCCACTGCCAAATGCGAGGTACGCGATGATCGACGAAGACTTGATAAAACAGGTTCGGGCTGAGCGCGAGGAACGCGCTAAGAGGCTTGGCGGACGGAAAAAGTTAATCCTCCGATTGTCAACGCTGTCTCCCGAAGCGGTCCTCGAAACCATCATCGGCCGATGGCTCGATGCTGAGAGATTCCTGAAGGATGCAGAAGAACATCAGCTGCGCCTCACCTATGAGCGATTGGATCGCCAGGCACAGAAGTTAATGGCCAAGCCTAATCGCAACGCGCGGGAGTGCGAGCGCCTTTACGAATTATGGGACGAGATGGACGAATTGGGATATCCATGCCCAGTCGATCCGGAACGCGCGCCTTTATCGGAAAAGTACACGAAAATGCGGGCGCTGAAGGCGCGGATCGCAGAGCGGAAAGAGATGAATTATGCCTAAGCTTTCTCCCGCGCAGCTCAAGCGTCTGCAGGTCCTTTACTCGCAGTTTTCCGCTCGCTCGCTGGATGCTGGCACTTCAAGAGAAGAGCGCATCGCATGGGCCAGCGAGCAGCTCGGCCGAACAGTTACAAGTTTCTCTGACTTATCGAAAGATGACGCTCACAAGTTGATCGATCAGCTCCAAGGTGGTCTCGGCATTGCGCCCACTCCGCGCCGCCGGCGTCCGCGCACTAACTCGCAGGCTGCTGGTACCGAGGGCCGTCGCGACGGCGCGGATAACATGCGCACGCTGCCCACGCAGGAAGACTGGGACCGCATTCAGAACGCGCTCACCCGCCTGGGTTGGTCAGTGGCTCAATACGAGGCATGGCTGCGCTCGGTGCGATCTCCGTTGGCTCGGAAGATGGGTAAGACGCGCGTTGCCCCTACAGACATCACTCTGCGCACACTACACGACACCAACCGTGTCTGGTGGGCCTTGAAGCAAATGTTGAAAGCGAGAGGACTATGGAGCAAATAACAAAAGGCACCTTAATAAAGATGCCGGATGGCGAGCTGATCTCCCCCACCGAATACGTTGCTCGCAAGTGGGAACGGAAGATAGCTAACTCACTTTCGGATGAAACGCTGCGAAACATTCGCTTCGGGGTTGAGCGTGGCGCCACTTATGAAGACCTTGAGCCGTTCTACTTTCTCTCGTTTTCCGATGAGAAAAGGAAGGCTTTGGAGTCGCTGGGAGTCGATGTCTCGGCTTTGTTCAGGCGTATCCATGGTGCCTGCGTTGAGAAGGTAGTGAATTAAAAGGGGACCCGTAAGAATGCGACATTGTGGGCACTGCACGAAGGAACTTTTAACTCCGGCCGGAGAGCCGGACTATAGCCGCTATTTCTGCGCGCCGGATACCTGCGGAAAAGCCGATCGAGCCGAGCGTATGGCATCGAAGCGAGCCAAGGTAAAAGGCGACATCGAACGCAAGATCGAGCGCGCGATCCGCGCTCACTGTAAGAGCTGCCAGGCGGGGACCGAGGGTCGCCGCGCGCCAGCCGGCAGCGTCGTGTTACCCGCAACGGTGAAAGCCGCGCAATGAACTATCGCGCAGGAGACTACATCTCGCTGCCTCGCGTGGCCTCGACACTCGGCTGCTCACGCCAGACGGTCTACCGGTTAATCGAGTCCGGAGACCTGGAGGGAATGCAGCTAAAGGACCACGGATGGTGGCGGGTTTTGGGGCGTTCGCTGGACCAATATTTGCAGCGGCGCACAGGTGCCAGGCGTAAGCGGAAAACAGCCCAGCCGAGGCACTTAAAGGCCACGAATAAGAAGACACAGGGACGGAGAAAATGAACGGTCAAATCAATCTGCAGCTGAAGCATGAACGATGCGTTTCACCCGGCCGCGCGGCGCAAATAATGACCTCCGCGCTGGGCCACGGATACTCGCGAAAGTCGGTCTATCGGTTGGTCGAGAGCGGCGATCTGAAGGCCCACCGCGTGCGCCGTGGCGGCCACATCTGGGTTGACCTGGACAGCGTGCTCGCCCTGATCTCCAAGACGCTCCAGGAGCCGGCTATATGAGTTGCAGAGTAGTAAATAGATGCGGCTGTGGATCGCCGCTCTCCGGAGGACGCTTATCTTTGCGCTTGGAATTTCCCATAATCCGGAGTCAGAGAAGGCTTTGCGCTAGGAATATCTCTCGCGCTTTTAAGTACTTAGCGGATGTTGATGGTCCTGGAATTGAGGTTGCGCTTGGATTTCGTCGCTGCGAAGCGGTTATCAACAACTTACGTGCCGTTTTTGGGCCTCTGACGCCGCTTCACTATCCTGTAATGTTGTAATCGCCATCCCGCGACTCGCCCGTTTCCATCCCGCCGTCGAGCGCGCTAAGTAGCTGAATTCACTCCGGATCGCCCGCGCATATCCCGCGACCGCTCACCACTTCCCGCGCCATCTCTCCACTGCCCTGTAATCTTGTTATCTCCACTGCGCGGATTCGCCAATTCTTCGCCACACGATATAATCAAGAGTTACGCAGAGCCCGCGGTTGCTCATGGGGAGCCCGCTGGAGTTCTACGGAAGTGGGGACCGCTGGCGGTCCCGGAATTGCACTCATGGAATTGAAGGTTCATAGCCATTACAAGCCGCAGGGCGATCAGGCCTCGGCCATTGAACAGTTGACACGCGGGCTGAGCGAGGGTGAAAAGCACCAGGTGCTGCTCGGGGTTACCGGCTCCGGCAAGACTTTTACCATGGCCAAGGTCATCGAGGAATGTCAGCGTCCGGCGCTGGTGATGGCGCACAACAAGACGCTGGCGGCGCAGCTTTATCACGAGTTCAAGAGCTTCTTCCCGGCGAATGCGGTCGAGTACTTTGTCTCCTACTATGACTATTACCAGCCGGAAGCCTACATTCCTGCGGGCGACATTTACATCGAGAAGGAATCGACGGTCAACGATGAGCTGGACAAGCTGCGGCTGAGCGCCACGCGCTCGCTGTTCGAACGACGCGACTGCATCATCGTCGCCTCGGTGAGCTGCATTTACGGACTGGGCTCGCCGGATGCCTACTATGGAATGTTGCTCTTTTTGGAAAAGGGACAGAAAATCACGCGCAAGGAAATCACAAGCAAGCTGGTCGAGATTCTCTACGAGCGCACCGACGGCGACTTCAAGCGCGGAACATTCCGGGTGCGGGGCGATGTCATCGAAGTCTATCCGACCTACGACGACCACGCCTACCGCATCGAACTCTGGGGCGATCAGGTCGAGTCGCTCGCGCAGATCGATCCGCTGTTCGGCACCGTGAAGCAGAAGTACCAGCGCCTGCCCATCTATCCGAAATCGCACTACGTGATGAAGCCCGAGACCAAAAGCGCAGCGGTGGATTCGATTGTGCAGGAGATGCTGTGGTGGGAGAAAGAGCTGGAAAACCAAGGGCGCATCGTCGAGGCGCAGCGCATTCACCAGCGCACCCGCTTCGATCTCGAGATGATCAAGGAGATGGGCTACTGCCACGGCATTGAGAACTACTCGCGCCACTTCACCGGGCGGCTGCCGGGCGAGCCTCCGCCGACGCTGCTGGACTATGTGCCGCGCGACTTCCTGCTCTTCATGGACGAATCTCACCAGACCGCGCCGCAGGTGCGTGGCATGTGGCATGGCGACCGCTCCCGCAAGCAGAACCTGATCGACTACGGCTTCCGTTTGCCCAGCGCGCTCGACAACCGCCCGCTCACCTTCGAGGAGTTTGAGGCGCGGGTCAACCAGGTGATCTACGTCAGCGCGACGCCGGGACCGTACGAACTGACCAAATCGGCGGGAGTGGTGGTGGAGCAGATTATTCGCCCCACGGGACTGGTCGATCCGCAGGTTGAGGTGCGTCCGGTGAAGGGGCAGATCGACGATCTGCTGCATGAGATTCGGCTGCGGGCGGAGCGCGGCGAGCGGGTGCTGGTGACCACGCTGACCAAGCGCATGTCCGAGGACCTGGCCGAGTACTACGCCGAGGTCGGGGTGCGCTGCCGCTACATGCATTCGGAGATCGAGACCCTGGAGCGGATCAACATTCTGCGCGATCTGCGCAAGGGTGAGTTCGATGTATTGATCGGTATCAATCTATTGCGCGAGGGACTCGACCTGCCCGAGGTCTCGCTGGTGGCGATTCTGGACGCCGACAAAGAGGGCTTCCTGCGCTCGGCAGGCTCGCTGATCCAGACGATTGGCCGCTGCGCCCGGCACATCGAAGGCCGCGCCATTCTCTATGCCGACCGCATGACCGACTCGATGAAGAAAGCCCTGGGCGAGACCAACCGCCGCCGAGCCATTCAGGAAGCTTACAACCAGGAGAACGGCATCACCCCGCAGACCGTGGGCCGCTCGGCCGATATGTCGCTGGCCCACGTCGTCGCCGCCGACTACGCCGATGTACCGGTGGAGAACGACGGCATGCCGGAGTTCAAATCGCAAGAGCAGCTTGATGCTTTCATCGCCAAGATGGAAGAGGATATGCGCGAGGCCGCCAAGCGCTTCGAGTTCGAGCGGGCAGCGAAGCTGCGCGATCTGGTGAAGGAGATGCGGACGAAGGAGGTTCTGTTCAGCTAGCGGAGATTGCGGCGCAAAGAAGAAGCCCGGATCGCGGTCCGGGCTTTTTGCAGCAAAGAGGCGGGAGCTAATCGGCTTCCTGCAAGGATGTGACGTGCTGTTCCAGGGCTTTCGAGTATTCGCGTTCGGCGACCAGCTCCGCCTCAAGTTTCTTGATCTGGCTGTGCAGCCGCAGGATTTCCAGGCGCATTCTTCCGGCGTCTGAACTCATGCCGGGGATGGGCGGAGGAGGAACTCGTCCGGGTTGGGGCGGCGGCACGGGCATTTGCGCCGCACCGGTGATCTGCGCACCGGGAATGGAAACCGGAGGGGCCACCACTGGCGGAGTCATCGCGGCTGCAACCGTGGCGGCAATCGAGGTACCGGGGGCCATCGGCGCACCGGCGGCAACTGACGTACTGGGGATGCGCGGAGCGCTACGCGCCGGCACCGGCACTGGTCCGGTGATGCGCGACGGACCGTGACCGTTACGGGCCGGCATGGGACCGCTGAAAATGCTGTTGAGCACGGCGCTGGCATCCTGATAAGCACGATCATCGCCGGCGGCCTCGGCTTCCACCGGGGCGGCCAGCAGATGGCGCACGCGGGCAATCAGGTCTTGCGGCTGGAAGGGCTTGCGGATCAGCTCATTGGCATGGACGGCGAAGGCGCGCTCCGCCACTCCCTTATTGACCACGCCGGACATCAAAATCACCGGGGTTTGGCCAAAACGGGGATGCTGCTTGATGTACTGGCAGACATCGTAGCCGTCGCGCCCTGGCATGATGACGTCGGTGATGACCACGTCCGGCGCGCTATGATCCATCAGGTCCATGGCGCTGCTGGCATCGTGGCAGGTGATGACCTCAAGCTCTTCGCGGCGGAAGGCGATTTTAATCACCTCGCGCATCGTCGCACTGTCGTCAATAAAATAGACCACCGGCTTTGCGCTCATTTGTGCCCCCCCTCGAATTTGTGTCCTCCCTCGCTGGCCGCGCGCTCTTCATCAATTTCGCGCAGAGCCTCCATCATCAACTCCGTCACCGAACGGAAGACGGTTCTGGTAGCCGCCAGCGAGCCGGGTACGAACTTGTACACGCCACGCTCGACGCCGTTGCAATTCTTGATGATGAAAATCACCGCTTCGTCGCCGATGGTCTCGCCCACCTCGGCGTGCAGTACGGCCCCGCGGTTGAAGAAAACGGTTCCATCCAGGGTTTCCGCATTGATGTAGAGCACGCCCGACTGCCGGGAATGAGCCAACATCTGAATCACGCCGGGCAGATCGAGGTGCGACAAACTGCCCTCGAGCACGGTCTGTTCCGACTCCAGCATCTGGGTGGGATGGAAGCCCTCAAGGCGGCTGAGCAAAAACGTGTGCACCTGCGCGGCAATGTTCTCCGGGCCACGGCGGCGGTCGATGTAATCGTCGCAACCGGAGCGGAAGGCTTCCATCAGGGCCTGCTGCCCACCTTCACCCATGGCAATGATCGGAATATTCGCGGTGACCGCATCGCTGTGCAGGATTTTCGGCAGGTCGAAGACGCTGATCTCGCGCAAATTGGTGGCGCACAGAATGGCCGTGGGCGCGTCCCACTCCAGCATGGTGAGCGCGTAGGTCGCCTGGGTACTGTGGATGACGTTGAATCCATGCGCTTTGAGTGCATCAGTCAGGCGTCGCGCAAAAAACACATTGCTGTCAATCACCAGAATGCGCTGATTCAGACCGTCGGTTTTACTGCTCATTGCTGCGCCTCCCCGCAATGGCTGGCTGAATGCAGTGTGCCACAACCTGGTCCAGGTCCAGCAGAGGAACCGTCCTGCCTCCGGTACGCAAGAGGCCAGCGACGAAGGTCACCGGTTGCTGGGGCGTCGCATCGGGCATCTCGTCGCGCTCGCCCTGTACCAGTTCGCAGTCGCCGCTCACTGGGATGGCGACGGTGGAAGCGCGACCCGCGTAGTTGCATCGCGCCACCACGTAGAGATTGCGTTCGGGGCCCTGTCCAAAGGCGCTACGCAGATCGCAGACCGGAATCACCGCCCCGCGCCGTACCAGTACGCCTTCCAGAGACTGCATGGTGTGGGGAAATGAGTAGACCCGGCTCGGCATCACCAGTTCCTTCACCTGGCTGGAGTCCAGCGCATAGCGCTCCTCTCCCAGGGGAAAGGTCACGAATCGGGTTGTGTCATTCATGTCCACTCCCTTTGGCCGGAACCGTGGCAGTCCAATACTCTGTTCTTACGAGTGGAACTACATCGTTCTCCAGCAACAACAGACCGCGATACCACTGGCGTTCCGCTCCCCGGAATAATCCCGGCAGCGGCACCACTTTGGGCAGACTCGTCATGCGCTCGACCTCGGTTACACCTAGCGAGCACTCGCCCGGCTTCAGCACCACGAAATGATCAAGTATTCCGGCTCCGAGGCCGATCTGCAAAGCGAAATCGATCGGCTCCGGACCCTTTAGTTTTCGAACCGAGGTACGATCGTCACCATCGCGAATTTCCTTGACCTCGCTGGCCGCCACAGCAAATCGCCTTCCGCCCGCGGTAAACAGGATCACGGGGCCGGGCGTAACTGCCGCTGTTTTGGGCGGACGCGCGACAAACAAAGGACGCCGTTCGTACTCTTTCACGGTTTCCGCCCGCGCTGCGCCGAAGAGAAGGCACCACCGAACTCAGCCAAGGTCATACTCCTACCACCCGCTCCGTCCTCGGATAAAACGTCAATCGCCGGGTAATCGCCGCCGCAATCTGCTCCAGCGGCAGAACGTGGCCCACGGCACCGGTCTTGATGGCCTCGGCGGGCATCCCGAAAATTACCGAGGTCGCTTCATCCTGGGCGATCACCAGTCCACCGTTTTCCTGAATCGCCATCGCGCCGCGTGCGCCATCGTTGCCCATTCCGGTGAGGATCACGGCCACGGCGTTGCCCCCGGCCAGCGCTGCCACGGATTCCAAAGTCACGTCGATGCTGGGGCGGTAGCCGGCAATGCGGGGGCCGTCGTCAAGCACAATGCGCCCGGGTTGGGCGACCCGCAAATGGCAGTCTCCGGGGCAGACGTACACTTGTCCGGCACGCAAGGTTTCTCCGCTCTCGGCGTGCTTCACCGGAAGCTGCGAGACCGCCGCAAGCTGCTCGGCAAATTGGGGAGTAAAGCTTCCGGGCATGTGCTGCACCACCAGCACCGCTCCGGGAAAGTCCGCCGCAAATTCCGCCACCAGCTTCATCAGCGTCGCCGGACCACCGGTGGACGCCCCGAGCACCGCCAACGGCATGCGAGCCGCTTCCCGCTGATGGGATGGTCCGCAAAGGCTGGTCACCGCGGGCACGGCAAATTCCTGCAACGGCTCCTCAACCCGCGCGACTTTGGCCGGCGCGGAGCGTGCGAGGTTGCGGATGACGCGAACCTTGGAGGCGATGCGCAGCTTGCGGACCAGTTCCTCGCGCACGGTCGACATGTCGAGGTCGATGCCGCTGCTGGGCTTGGCAACAAAATCTATGGCTCCCAGCTCCAGAGCGCGCAATGTGGCATTGGCTCCGTCCTTGGATTCCGAACTGACGATCAGGATCGGCCGCGGATCGGTGGCCATGATGATCTCGGTTGCCTGCAGCCCGTCAAGGTGCGGCATATTGATGTCCATGGTGATGACGTCGGGCTTGAGTTTGGCGGACTTCTCCACCGTCTCGCGCCCATCCCGCGCCTCGCCCACCACCTCAAAGGCGCCATCGGAGTCGAGAATGCTGAGCAGCACCTTTCGCATGAACGCCGAATCGTCGGCCACCAGCACCCGGATTTTTTCACCCATCGTCATTGTCTATCTCTCAGTGAACCACCGGCGGCGCGGCGGCCACCTGTCCCGAAGTCCCGATCAACTCCGCCACCTGGGCGATAAAGGATTCTTCCTGCACCGGCTTTACCATGAACGCGGCGGCACCTTCCTTCAGCGCCCGCTCGCGATGCTTGGCGCCGGCGCGCGAGGTCACCACCATCACCGGAAGCTTGCTGGTGGAAGGCGTCTGCCGCAGATGCAGCATCAATTCGTATCCGTTGGTACGTGGCATCTCCAGATCGGTAATCACCAGATCGCACTCGTTCGAGGTCGCAATCTCCAGCGCCTCCAGGCCGTCGGAGGCGAGTTTGACCCGGTATCCGGCCTTCTCCAGCATGCGTCCCACAAACTTGCGTACGCTGATCGAATCATCGGCCAGCACCACCAGTTTTTCCTTGCCCACGGCATCGACGGCAGCGGCGGGAATCTCACCGCGCGCCACGGCGGTGGCACCCGGCAGGAACAATCGTGCCGCGTTCATCATGGTGGTCAACGGGCGGCGCTCGATGGATTCGCCCATGATCAGGCGGTTGACATCGACCAGCAGAATCAGGCTGCCATCCGGCGCGATGGTGGCTCCGGGAAACAGCTTTACGTTGCGCAGATACTCGCCCAGATTCTTGATGACGATTTCATCCTTGCGCAGAACTTCCTCCACCACCACGCCGACCTGCCGGCCTCCGATATTCACCAGCACCAGGCGGAAATATCCGTTGATCGGCGCGAGGCGCGGCAGTTGCAAAGCCTCATCGAAGCGCACCACCTCGGTTAGCACGTCGCGCACCTTGGTGATGAGCTTGCCGCCAACCTCTTCGATCTCGCTGGCGCGAATGCGGCGAATCTCCTCGACGAAGCCCAACGGGAAGGCGAAGGTCTGCTCTCCGCACTGCACAAAGAGCGCCTGCGAAATGATGAGCGTTAGCGGAACCTTCAGAGTAAAGCGCGAGCCAATTCCCTTCTCGGTCTCGACCTCGATTTCGCCGTTCAGATTGGTCACGTTCGAGCGCACGACGTCGAGTCCCACGCCCCGGCCTGCCAGCTCGGTGCGGCGCGGTGCGGTCGAGAAGCCCGGGCGGAAGAGCAGGTCCACCAGCTCGCGGCGGCCCAGGCGCTCGGCATCGTCGGCGGAGAGGAATCCGCAATCCACCGCCGTAGCCTTCACCCGCTCGAAGTCCACGCCGCGGCCATCGTCTTCCACCTCGATGTAAATGTGATTTCCCTTGTGGTAGGCGCGGACCGCGATGTTGCCCTGATCGGGCTTGCCCGCCTCGTAGCGCTCGTCCGCCCGCTCAATGCCGTGCGCTACGGCGTTGCGAACCAGGTGCAGCAAGGGGTCGGCGATCTGCTGCACGATGTTGTTGTCGAGCTCGGTCTCGGCCCCCGCCAGGGTTAGCTCAACCTGCTTGTTGCTGGCCTTGGCGGCATCGCGAACCGTGCGTCCGATGCGGGTGAACAGGTTGCCGATGGGAACCATGCGGGCTTGCGTGATCTCATCCTGCAACCGGTGCGCCAGCTTGGTGAACTCGTCAATGTCGCCGTCGACGCGGCGCACAAAGCCGTCCAACTGGGTGAGCACTTCGGTGATGTCGGCGGAGATCTCCGTAAGCGAGCGGGAGAGGATGCCGAAATCATCATAGCGATCCATCTCCAGTTCACTGAACTCCGAGGGGCTCGCGTCGAACGGAACACCGTAGCCGGAGCCCTGATTTCCGTAGGCATGGGGGAAACCCGAGCCGCCGGACAAGGGACTGCCGAAGCCGTAGCCGCCCGCGTGATGCTCCAGGGCTGAGCCCGGCCACTGCGTCGATGACAGCAGGGGCGCGGAGTTGATGCGGCTGAACTCGTACTTGTCCTGGAATTCCGTAACCTTGTCGCTCATCCGGCCCTTGGAGAAATTCAGCACCTCGGCCAGCTTCTCCAACTCCGCCAGGCGGCCCAGCATACGGGTGCGATTGATGACCAGCTCGCCGACCGCGTTCATCATGCGGTCCAGGCGCTCCAGCGCAATGCGCACCGACTTGGATTGCGCCATGCCAACCGGCGGTCGCGGCGCAGCCACTGGCTCCGGAATCTCAATTTTCGGTTCTTCGCTGACCTCATCGACGGCCTTGGCCGGAGCGCCAACCTCGGCGGCCTGGGGAGAGGATGACGCCGGGAGCGACGCCGAGAATAATGCCGCATGAGCAGATGCGGATGGCAGTGCGGATGGCGTCGCGGGTGCCGACACCGGCTGGGTCGACGCGGGTTCGGACGACAGCCCGGCCTCGGCGACGACGGGCTCGGCGGGTTCAACCTCGGCGGGCGCGATCTGGTCCAGTCGGGCAATCAGGGTGCGCGCCGCGAGCTGGAAGCTGGCCTCGTCCTCCCACTGCCGGTAGATCAGTTTCTTCAGCACATCGACCGATTCCAAACAGAGGTCGATGATGGTCGCGCTCGGCTTCAGTTCGCCATCACGCAACCGTCCCACCAGGTCTTCGGCACGGTGCGCGATGCTGGCGATGCGGTGCCAGCCGACCTGCGCGGCCGATCCCTTGATGGTATGCATGGAACGGAAGAGGCGATGGATATCCTCTTCGTTCGGGTTCGCCTCCAGGGCCAGCAGACAGTCCGTAATGGCCTGCAAGTGCTCCTCGACCTCGGGGATGAAGAACTCAAGCACCTCCGCCGGAATCTCGCCATCGGGCTCCAGTTCGGGCACGCTCTCGACGGAAATCCTTGCCGCAGCAGGGGACTTGGCCGAAGCCGTGGAAGGCTTGGCCTGCTCTGGGGGAAGCGCTGGAGAAGACTCCGCAGGCACGGCTGGCTGCACCGGGCTGGCAGGCTGGGCCGAGGGTGCCGGCTCGGGCGCTGGCGCGGACGATTGGGCAACCGGCGCGGACGGCGGCGGGGTCACACTGGCCTTCGCCGGAGGCGGTGCCGTCTCCGCCGCAGGCTCTGCTTCGGGCCCGTGCGGCTGTTCGGTCGGAGCATCCACGGCAGGCGGCGGTCCTTGGAAAGCGAAGGGATAGCGCTGCTTGAAGGCGTTGATGTCCTCGATCGACTCCACGCTGTTCGCGCTGATCATGATCAGGTCGCTTTCCAGCACCGCGATGGCTTCGTAAATGAACTCCACCAGCGGGGCCGTGGCCTCCGGGCTGATGGTCGCGTTCATCGCATATTGGAAGATGTGCGCCAGCTTGCTGGCAACCTCGTTGAATAGCTGGTAGCCATAGGTTCCGCCGGTTCCGGCGACCCCATGAGCGGAGATGTAAAGACGCTCGATATCCTCGTAGAGCGGATAGGGGTCCTGCAGAATGCCCGAGTATTCCCGCAGGAACTGCAGATGCTCGCTGGCTTCCTGGAGGAAGAGTTCGATCATTTCCGGGCTGGGACCGTTCATGCTTCGTCCCCCGCAGCCCTTGCCAGGCTGGCTGAATGGTCCAGCGGCTTTTGCAACAAGCGGGCTCCATTCATAAACGTCTGATGGAATTTCACCGGAACGTTGGCGACGGATTCGGCATGGCCCAGAAACAGATAGCCGCCCGGCTCCAGGTACTCAAAAAAGCGCTGAATCAGCTTGGAGCGCAACTCTGCGCCAAAATAAATCAGCACGTTCATGCAGAAGATGCAGTCGAAGCGTCCCAGGTAGAGCGGCTGCGCCAGGTTCATGGGGGCAAACTTCACCATCTCGCGAAGCACCGGCTTCACCTGATAGGTGTCACCCTGCTGGGTAAAATAGTTGGCGATCTGCGGTCCGGAAAGATTTTCCAGCACGCGCGAACTGTAGACGGCGCGACCGGCGCGCTCCAGGGCCTCGCGACTGATGTCGGTGGCCATGATGCTGGCTTCCGGTCCGCCGCGGAGCCGGGCAGCCTCGCGGACGCTCAAGGCGATCGAGTATGGCTCCTCGCCGCTGGCGCAGCCCGCGCACCAGATGCGCAACTCACGGTCGGAATTACGCTCTTGCATCTCCGGCAGCACGTGCTGTTCAAAGGCGGAGAACAATCCCGGATAGCGCAGAAAGCGCGTTTCCTGGGTCAGCAGCCGCTCCAGCATGGTGTCGTATTCCACGTTGGAGCCGCGCACCATGCGCAGCAACTCCATCCCGTAGGTCAGGCGCTTGCGCTGCATGTGCTCGACCACGCGCGAGGTCAGGAAGCGTTCGCGCGATTCATCGAACACGATGCCGGAGCGCTGCTCGATGAGCAGTTGCAGCTCCCGCACTTCGTGCTCGGTCAGCACCGGATTGACGCCCGTCTCGTTCATCGCCGCCTGTTACTGCTTGCTCTTCGAATCTCTCGTTTCCGGATCTTCAGCTACGCGCCGCGCCGGTCTGCAACTCTTTCCGTGGCGGCAACGGCTGCGCGGCTGCGGCCTGCACGCGGAACTGCGATAGCGCCTCGTTCAACTGCTCGCTCATCTTCACCATCTGCTCCGTGCTGCGAGCAGTCTGGCGAGCTCCCTGCGAAGTCTGGCGGGTAATGTTGGAGATAATTTGCATGGCGTTGGCCACACCCTCGGTGCCGCGCACCTGCTGCTTGCTGGCGAGTGAAATCTCCTGCACCAGCTCTGCCGACTGCCGCACCACGGCGGAGATGGCCTCCAGTGCCTTGCCCGCCTGATCGGCCAACCGCGCTCCCACTTCCACCTCGCGCGTGCCCTCTTCCATCACCACCACCGCCTCGTTGGTCTCGGCCTGAATCGCCTTGATCAACGCGGCAATATCCTTGGTCGCCGTGCGGGAGTGTTCGGCCAATTTGCGGACCTCGTCGGCAACCACGGCAAATCCACGGCCTGCCTCACCAGCACGCGCCGCTTCGATCGCCGCATTGAGCGCCAGCAGGTTGGTCTGCTCGGTGATGTCATTAATCACGTTGATGATTTCGCTGATTTCCAGCGAGCGGTCGCCCAGCGACTTGATCTTCTTCGCCGTGGCCTGCACGCTGGAGCGGATGCGCTGCATGCCCTCAAGCGTGTCGCGCACCGAACGGTTGCCCTGCTCGGCGGCGTCCAGAGCGCGGCGCGCGGCCTCGGCGCTGGCTTCGGCGTTGTTGCTCACCTGCTTCATCGAAACCGTCAACTCCTCCACGGCCGACGAGGTATTGGTAATCTCGTGATCCTGCTGGGTGGCGCCGGTCGCCATGGTCTCGGAGGCATTGAGAATCTGATTCGCGCTGGTCGATACGTCATTGGCGGCATCGCGCACCCGGCGCAGCACCGAAGTAAAGTTGTCGAGCATGTAGTTGACCGAGTCCACCACATTGCCGAGTGCATCGGTGGTGACGTTGCCGCGCAGTGTCAGGTCGCCGCGCGCGATCTGGCTTACGACGGTCAGGAACTCGGTCACCGAGCGCTGCAGATTGCGCTGTGCCTCTTCGTCCTGCATCGCCTTGGCGGCCTTCTCCGCGGCTTGGTTCAAGCGCAGCGCGATGTAGCTGAAGTCGTCGCTGCCAGCCTCCGCCAGACGTGCCCCGAAGTCGCCGGCGGCGACCTCATCGGCAAAATCTGCCAGGGCTTTTACCGGCTCGGAAACCTGATTGGAGAGACGGAAGAGCACAAACAGCGAAGCGATCACGAGGACGCCGATAGCGCCGAGCAACCGGTACAGCGTATCCGAAGGCAGTGCGCCAATTTCAAAAAGCCCTCGTCCGCCGGACTTGGCACCAGCCCCAAACGCCAGTACAACGACCACGAAAGTGGCTAGCGCATTGATCACCACCAGCGCGATGATTGTCGAATTCAGACGACCTTTCATAAAACCTCCGGAACCACGCGACGTACACGCACGCGTCGCCTTACACTCGAGCGCCATGGCGCTCCAAAAACCGTATGGCTGGAACCTGCCATCGTTCCATGCTTCAAATCACGCCCACCGGAAACGACTCCAACACGCGTTTCAAATCCAGCACCAGCGCCAGCCGGTCTCCCTGGCGCAGCATCCCGGCGCAGTGCGGGACCTCGCGCGGCGCCTCGTCTTTCAGCAAAGGCTCACTGGTGCTATGGGTGCCGATTACCTCGTCCACCGCGATTCCCAAGCGCACGTCGGGCGCGGCGTCGCGGCCCCGCAGGCAGGCCACCACCACTTGCTTCGGCGGCAGATCCGCCCGCCGCACTTCGGTAAATGCAATATCCACCACCGGCACAATGGTTCCCCGCAGATTGAACACGCCCAGCAGAAACGGCGGCGACAGCGGCAAATAGGTCAACCGCGGCCACTCCACCACCTCATCCACATCGAGCACGTGCAGGCAATAGCGTTCGCGACCGGCGCGGAAGATGCAGTACTGCTCCTCCGGCAGCGCGGGCTCGGCCTCAAATCCCTCTTCCTCGATCTCAAACTCGGGATCGAGCGGAATCGGCTCAGGAGGCGGCGCGTTGTTGGGCGGTTCGGCCATGGTTTAACCGATCACCCGCTGCACTTCGCCCACCAGTTGCTCACCGGTGAAGGGCTTGATCACATAACCGTCGGCGCCCTGCTGCAAACCCCAGAATTTGTCGCTTTCGCCATTCTTCGAACTCACCAGCACAATCGGAATGCCGCCGAATTCCTGGCTGTTCTTCAGTTCGCGGCAAGCCTGGAAGCCGTTTCGTCCGGGCATCACCACATCCAGAAGAATCAGGTTCGGATGTTCCGAGGCAATCATCTGCTCGATGCGCAGAGGGTCACTCAATGCCACCGCGGAGTATCCCGCGCACTGCAGCAAAGACTGCATCAGCCGGCTTTCCGCTTGCGAATCGTCAACAATCAAAATCTTCTTTAGCAAGAGATGCACCTCAAATCTTTCCTGTTGCGCCGCTGCCCGGGTAGCGCTTCCCGTTCTGCCTATCGTTCCCGCCACCTTTTGGCTACGGTGTAATCCTCGTATCCAGCAGCCCACTCCGCCAAGTCTCAACTTTGAGACAAGAGTATCATCCGCTCCGCCGCCGCATCAGTCTTCTGTTCCGCATCTTCCGGTGGTTGCCGGAGCGGTCGCGCCTTTATCCCGTAGCGCTTGAGTTTGCGATACATGGTCGCCCGGGAAATTCCGAGCAGCTTCTGCGCCTTTTCTTTGTCACCGTCCACCTGCTCAAACACTCGCTGCACGGTGAAGCGCTCCAGCTCTCCCAGATCGGTGCTGAAAACCGGCGGCTCGGAGGCCAATGGCGCTCCGCCACGGGGACCGCATCTACCTTCGCTGTCCCGCGCCAGCCGGACCTTCTCCACCATGCCCTCCAGGACCAGCCTGAATTCCTCCGCGCGGAACGGCTTGACGACAAAGTCATAGGCGCCCAGACGCATCGCCCGCACCGCGCTCTCAATCGTGCCGCAGGCGCTCATCAGCGCAACCTCGGTCTGCGGAGAGCGCTTTTTCACCTCGGCCAGCAACTCCAGGCCGGAGCTTTTGCCGGGGACCAGATCGGCGAGCATCAGTTCGGGGGCATCGCTCTCCACCCGCTCAAGCACTTCATCGGCACTCTCTGCCTGCGAGCACACCAGGCCCATCGCGTGCCCCACTTCCGCGCACAGGGCGCGCACGCCCGACTGCTCATCCACGATCAGCAGGCGCATGGGACGTTGATCAGAGATGGGCCGATCAGCCATGTACCCGCTCTCGTGCCGTGATCTGGCTGATCAATTCGATCAACAAGGCAATCCGGAATGGCTTCTCAATAAACAGTGCTCCGGTGCGCTTTTGAACCTCAATGGCATACGGATCATTGACATTGCCGGTAATGAACAGGAACCGTGCGGCCAGCTCTGGACGATTCTGCCGAACCCAGTCGAAGATCTCCCCGCCGCCAATTTCCCCTGGCATTTTCAGGTCGGAGACCACGCCCGCAAACGCTCCCTGCTCCAGCAGGTCCAGGGCCTCGGCCCCCGACGATGTGCCAACCACCTTCACCCCGCCGCGCGCCAGTGCTGTCTGCAGAAAACAGAGCAGAACCTCTTCGTCTTCCACAACCAGCACAGGCAGCAAATCAGTCATCTCACTTCTCACTTTGTCGCGTCCCGGAGACCAGGAACACGATCCTGTAAACGGCGGAAAACGCGCCAGCAAAAAGATTCGGCGTGCATTATGTACCCGAAGATACGCATTTCTCTTGGGGGAGATTGAATCCAGAGTAGGCCCTGTCTCAATGTGAGTCAAGTGCGATTACGGGAACCTCGCTCCACCCGGTAATGGTTTTCTCAATCCCAGACGTGGCACCACACCGCTCTTTCCGCCTCGCCCCTGCCTTTCTTCTAAGCAAATGAAAACAAATCTGGTCAAAACTTTAGTACTAAGCCTTTTGCCCCTTTCGGATTCGACGAAAGATTGCTATCAATGAAGGCGGAACCCTTCTGGATTCGCGTCCGATATGCGCGCAGGCGGCCAATCGCTTGCGGCGGCGGGCTCGCCATACTTATTACCTTCCGTGGATTCATGGAGTTCACGGGGGTTGTCCGGCTTAGAGGGTTCAAGTAGTTACTTGCGTACGGCTGGCTGGGAAGTCATCTTTTCCTACAGGCCTGAACCGGTGGGCGACTGACTGGACCAGAGGATGAAACAATGGTTCAAGCTGACGAGACCGGTTTGGCAAGGCACGGGAACTGGTTTCACGGGCTCCGGAGGCGGGGAATGAATATCCGTAATAAGTTGCTGCTGAATTTTGCACTGTTGCTTGGAGCTTTGGGGCTGGGCTTCGTCTTAAGTATCTATGCGATGTACCGCGGGCATGAGGCCAGGAACTCTTTCGGCAGCGCGCTTGAGCTTTCGCTGGCAACCGAAAACGTCCGCCACCAGATGATGGAAAATCGCCTGGCGCTCAGCAACTATCTGCTCACCGGCGCCGGTACCGAGCTGGACCTCCTGCATGAAGGTACGAACCGCACCTATGACCTTCTGCGCGAGGCGCAGACCAAAGCAACCGACAGCAGTCAGCGCGCGGGGTTGAACCGCATCGAAGCCATTGAGCACGACTGGTACGCAAACTTCGCCGATAAATTCATTCAGGAACACAAGCAAGTTGATGAAGGCAAGATCAGCGCGAACGATTTGCTGGAGCAGTACACCAACTCCGATCCGACCGAGCAGCTCAAGCGCTCCAATGAAGTCATCAATGAAGTTCAGAACGAGAATCGCCACCTGCTTGAAACCAGCCGCACTTCGGACGAAGATGCGTCGCGGCTCATCGTTCTGGTCAGCATCTTTGGCGCACTGCTCGGCTTGGCCCTGGGTGCCGTGATTGCCTTCCGCACCGCGCATTCCATCACCGACCCGCTGGAGCATCTCATCACCGTGGCTCGCGAGGTGGGCGACAAGGGCGACCTCGATCAGGAAATCGACATTGAGAGCAAGGACGAGATCGGAACCCTGGCCCAGACCTTCCGCAACATGGTCATCTATTTCAAGGAGATGGCCACGGTTTCCCAAGCCATCGCAGGCGGCGACCTCTCCGTCGAAGTCACACCCCGCTCCACGCGCGATACCCTGGCCTCGGCCTTTTCCCAGATGACCAACGGGCTGCGCACCCTGGTGCGCTCCGTGCGGGACGCCGCCGCGCAGGTGGCAGCCGGTTCCAATCAGGTTGCCGACGCCTCGGAGGATTCCGCCAAGACCAACGTGCAGTCCGCCTCGGCCATCGATGAAGTCACCAGCACCATGCATGAGATGAGCATCAACGTGCAGAACATGGTGAAGAACACCCAGATGCAGGCCTCCAGCGTTAGC
>Ga0181520_10000088_pt1 | contig 173680 bp, 146 predicted proteins | sample PEATcosm2014_Bin_29_FD_132451 | JGI IMG/M metagenome (GOLD analysis project Ga0181520, IMG submission 132451) | Peatland microbial communities from MTU Mesocosm Facility, Houghton, MI, USA - PEATcosm2014_Bin02_30_metaG | ecosystem: Environmental > Terrestrial > Soil > Wetlands > Peat | place...
AACTTCGATCGACTGCAGGTACAAATAGGCGCTCGCGCCGGCCTGACCCTTCACGCTAATTCCGCGGACGCCGATCTTTTTGACAAGCTTTTGATTGAACGCATCCAGCGCATCCAGCCGGTAAACCTTGTTATGTTCCTGCTTGTGGGTGGCTGAATAGCGCAAGATGAAAAGCGGGTTGAACTCCTTCATCGACTCAACCGTGCGAGCGCCTTCCATCTTTTGCGGCTCATCCAGAATCAGAATTGGCCGGTTGGCGGCGATCACATCAATCGGACGGCGCGACTGAAAGTCGTCGAGCTCTTCGTAAATCCGGCGGGCATCCTTGCCACGGGCGTTGAATGCCTGCACGTTAATGATCATCAAGTTGATGCCGGAGTCGGAGCTGAAGCTCTCCAAATTGTGCAGTGCTTTGGAATCGTAAATGAACGAGCGGACTCTCTTGCCGTAACTTTCCAGGAAATGTTCCGCCGTGTCGGCCAACGATTGGGCCACGCCTTCCCGGATTGCGATCGACGGAACGACAACAATGAACTTGCACCAGCCGTACTTTTTGTTCAGCTCGAAGATGGTCTTGATGTAGCAGTAGGTCTTGCCGGTGCCGGTTTCCATTTCCACATCCAGGTTCACCGGACTCACCTTAGTCTGCTTCAGCGAATCGGAGACGGGCAAATTCTGGCGGACCTGCACGGCCTGAATGTGGGTCAGGATGGCCTCAGCCGGCAACAGCAGATCGCTGTTCCGGAAACCCGAGTCCATCTCCAGTCGCGCCTGCTGGCCTGTCGCCACCCTGCCGGGATCGATTCGGTATCCCAAGCCGGTCTGCAGCGGCTGGCCGTCGAAACAATCCACGACGGCTTTCACCGCTTCGGTCTGGTAGCTCTGGACTTTGAATCGGAACTTCATCGCTAGATTGACCTGACTTCCGTGTCCGGAGAGAGCAGCCTGAAGATCTGGTCCACGTTGATCTTGACCGAGTCGGTGCCGTAGCTGGCGTCGCGGAAGACGGCGCGTAGGGGTTTCCGCTTGGCAATCTCCTTCACCATGTCGTCCGTCAGCCCGGCATCGAAGCAGGCAGCCAGCGCATTCGTGTCCACAAAAAAGACCTTGTTGCCGGCGATGCTCTCGGTGGCAATTGGCAACGCCAGGTCGATTCCCCAATCCACCAGCACTTGAAAGAGCAGGTCCTCCGGCTTTCGGTCCGGCTTGATGTTGTCCACCTGCGCCAGCAGATCGCCCTGCGCAACGGCGTCGGGAGCGTAGTAGACATCGCGCATATTAGATGTGTCGACCTTCATTGCGCGAAAGCCTGTGTCAAGATTCTGCGTGTTCAGTGGATTGCCTGTCCTCACTTTGTCTGCAGCTCGACGCAATCTCCTTCTGCCTAATTCAGCGATGGTCGAATAACCTACGGAATCGGTGGGTTCGGGGTACTGGACCAGTATTGAGCGCCGATTCCCAGTGTCCTCCGCGTTCGCGGCAAGGAGTGCGTGGCCTGTCGTTGAACTGCCCGCGAAAAAGTCTAAAACAATATCTTTCGAATCTGGTCTTGTCGCAATCTCGATTATTCTTCGTAGCAGCTTCGTGGGCTTGGGTGTAATGAATAGATCCTCGCCCGCTCCTGCTTCCATGATTGCGCTCAGCTCTTGTTTCGCGTTTCTCGTACTTCCGACGTCCTTCCAGCTCCAATACGTTTGGGGAACAACGCCTTCCCGAACCTCGGATAGAAATCGCTTTATGCCCGGCCTATTGTCACCTGATTCACCCCACCAAATCCGATTATCCAGATCAAGTTCGTCGAATTTGGTTCTGTTGACCCGCCAATAGCTGCCAGCCGGAGGGCCTTCAATGATTCTGCCCGTTTTCGTTGTGATCGCGTATCGGCCCAGCGAGTAGTAGTTCCGAGCGGCCAGGTCGCTCAGCAGCCACGGCCCCCGCGGGTCATTGTCTGGATTCTTATAGCGCGCCACCATCTCGTCCGTTCGTGGGAGCCCATTGGGCCGCCAGATTTCCGCTTCTCGTGCATACACGATTACGTAATCGTGATCTTCGCTGAAATGCATTGCGCTGTTCTTAGGGCCGTCCATCTTGTGCCAAATGATCGTTGCGATGAAGTTTTCTGCCCCAAACACCTCGTCCATAAGAAACCGCAAATTATGCACTTCTTGATCGGCAATGCTCACGAATATCGCGCCGTCTTCTGCGAGCAGATTCTTGGCAAGTCTGAGCCGTGGATACATCATGCTAAGCCAGTCAGAATGAAAGCGCCCGTTAGCTTCCGTATTTGCGATTAGGCGATTGCCTGCCTCGTCGATCTGATTAGAGTTTCGAAAATATGTCTCGCTTTCTTGCGCAAAAGCATCCCGGTAGACGAAGTCATTCCCCGTGTTGTACGGCGGATCAATATAGATGAGCTTTACCTTGCCAAGGTAAGTCTCCTGCAGCAGTTTAAGCGCGTCTAAATTGTCGCCCTCGATGAAGAGGTTCTTCGTCGTGTCGAAATCGAAGCTCTCTTCGCGGCAGGGTCGGAGCGTCTTCGCGATCGGCGCATTCGCGGCGAGTATTGCCTCGCGCTTACCTGGCCAATCAAGGTGGTACCGTTCGCGCGGTCCCTCCACGATTGTCCCAGACAGCTCCTGGCGCAACTGATCGAAATCAATGGCGCGCGTCAGCTTGCCGTTCTCGTCCGTGGCCTCGGTCACGCAGTTCGGAAACAGCGCGGCAATCTTTTCTACGTTCTCGCCGGTGAGGTCGGGCGTGTGCATCTTCAGCTTTTCCATCTGCGTTCCCCGGGGTGGCTCAGGTCTTGAGCGCGGGATGAAATTGGAATGTTGTTCTTCAATACTCTAAACCGCCAAGCTCAGGTGCGGGGCACCTGTTCGATTTGGCTAATCCCCGCTTCGTCAATGGCATGCGGGTACGGTTCGATGGTGTAAGGTGTTAGCAACAATCACTAGCAGTCGGGAACGGCATTATGATTCTGGAACTTTTTTCTGCACTAGCACTCGTATTTTCAGGAAGCGCTGCCTGGCGCGTCAGCTCTGCCAAGGAACGTATCGAAGGCGCCGCCTGCGAATACGACAAAATCATGCTTGACCTTGAAGAATCGAAGGGGAAGATGGAGCGGACAATCGAGCACATCGGCAGGGATGTGATTCGATCGCTCAAGAGCCTGAAGATTGCAAATCGTGCTTTGCGACCTCTCAAGCAAGACCTGAGAATTCCGAACATTCGCAATGTCGCTCAATTCGAGCAGATGGTGACCAAAACCATGGACCGCTCGATGATGACCGTTTCTTCTTCCAATGCAATCCTGGCGGGCAGCGGGGTCGGGCTCGGCGTTGGATCCGCAGCGGCGGTCGGGTCGTGGGCCGCTGTTTCAGCTCTCGGGACCGCTTCGACGGGAGCCGCCATAACAACTCTCTATGGAGCAGCCCACACCAGCGCCACGCTTGCCGCTTTAGGAGGTGGCACTTTGGCGGCGGGTCACGCCGGCATGGTTGGAGGGGCGCATGCCCTAGTGGGAATTGTGGCTCTTCCCATTGCCGCCATTGCCGGGTTTGTCGCCCACGCAAAAGCAAACGAAATCAATGAGAAGGCTGCGGAAATTGAAGCGGCCAATCGAACGAACTCCAAGGCTCTCGTTCAAATCCAGGAACAGACGCCAATCTTCGATGATCTGGAAGCGCGGGTGGACCGTGCCGCCGACAGGTTGGAGGAGGCAGTTCGAGAGGCGAATAGAAAGCTCTTTCGATACGGTATTTTAAGCAGGATCTACAAATTCGCCAGGCGCATTCTTCGCGGCTATTATTACGGTCCGAAGGAGCAGGCACATTTAAATACGCTCGTATCCGCCATCGATCAGTTCCTCCAGTCAATCGGCGCCGACAAGGAGCGAAACGCTTCGGCCAATCAGTCGGCCGGAGCCGGATTGCTCATGCTCAGGTAGAGTGTGATCCGCGGACCACATGTCGTGCGGTCTCGCTTCGAATAGTCGAAAGCCCGCTCACTGAAGAAGTTCCAACGCCGCCGTGCATTGACGAAGCTTTGAGTTAATTTCAACTTTACGATTGAACTGGCTCTTCCTGCGCAGGGCGGCTTCAAGCCGCCGTATCTCGCGTTCATAACCGCGAATGGCCTTGCCGCGCTCGATGGCAGCGGCGAGGGTTTCCCCGGCACGGGTTGCGATTGCCAATGGGCTTGCCTGCCAGTGTCGGAGCAGCATCTGTTCGTAAAGCGAGGCAAGGTCGAGCGCCACCGGAAGCGGCAGGCGCGACGTCCCGGTTGGCTGCCACGGTGTGAGGAAGTAGTTTTCAACGACCGGAATTCCGGAACTGCCTTCGCTGGTGCGTTTGTAGGCGGCGGCGAAGCGGACCTGACCGTTGAATGTCAACTCAAAAAACAGCCTCCAAGGGATGGCGCGATCGAGCGAGCGCAAGACATCTTCCTTGAGCTCCCCCGTTTTGAGCGCGATCTCAAAAACCTGAATGCCTTCGATCCCATCGCGGGCGGGGAGATTGACCGTCTCTGAGATCAAAACGTTGCGCCAGACGATCTGCTCAACCTGGTTCACGAAGCGCTGGCGCACGGCATTGGACGGGTGCGCATTGCCGTAGACCTTGTTCTTGGGCAGGATACGATCTTTTCGGGTTCGCTCCGGGTAGTCGAACATAGTCAGATTTCAGTTTTGCATGTTTGGGGTGTTGTTCGAACGAGTGGCTTTGATCTTGCGTCGAGAGATCTAATGGCAACGGCCCTACCAAATGGGTAGGGCCGATTGTGAGCTTATTGGCTCAATGGGTAAGGGTGGGTACTATAAGTTCTGCAGCTGCGCCAGTTCCAATCGTCCAAATTGTATCTGCGAATTGTGAAATGGCTGTTTTTGCTACCGAGAACCTTATTGCACGAACATTGTCACTCTGTTTTTTCTTCATAATCGTCTCCTTTAGTGTTTCGCCGCCGATGCGGACGATAGTTAAGAAAAGAACGATTAGAATAAGCGCAATTGCAGGACTCGCACCTGCCCCAACCCCCGAAACTTATTGATTCTAAAACTAATTATACACATTTCAGCCTAAAAAGTCAACAGCATCCTGGAGGTTCCGAGGCCCGAGTCTCCCCGCCGTTTCTTCTCTTCGGCCAGCGCGAAGATTGCCTGGTTGTCCACTAACAACTGGGCTCAACGACCAGAAAGGCGATGAGTTCGAAATCATCGATTCCGGCCGCTGGCCCGATGGCGATGCTCGACTTCTGGCCGGAGAAGAGCCCGTCAAGCTCCTTTTCTTCGCCGGTATCGACGATGGAGCGAATGGCCGCGGTTAGCAGATTCGAGTAGGTGCCCATCTCGCGCCCATCCTGCGTGCGTTCATTGAACGCCTGATAAACGCTCAGGATCGGCTCGGTACAAGGCTTGGCGGCGGAACGAATGAGATCGAGCAGCCGCTTCACCTCGGTGTACGGCACCACGGTCTGCCCGTCCATATCCACGTAGACAAGATAATAAGGATGCAGTCTGTTGAGCTGCTGAATATTGACTGACCCATTGCGGTTGCGGAGAGCGAAAATGACACCGGGAACGAGGCCGAGCCCTGGGTCGGCGGGCAGCACGGCGTGCATGCCTGTCGGATAGCGCGACAAATCGCCCTGCTCTTTAACGTAATTGACCAGGTCCATGCGGAAATCGTTGAGCCCAAGGTCGGTGATGCTGACGCCGGTCTTCAAATCTTCAAGCTCGATGACCTCCTCCTGCAGGCGCCGCAACTGCTCCTTGCGATACGCCAGATCATTCGACCGGCCGTCGAGCGGGTTGTCGTCGCCCGTGGCGCTGACGTCGGCGATGACCATTCGGCTCTCAACACGCTCTTTTAGCCGGATATACTCATCGAGCGAAATGTCGGGCCAGTAATTCACCAGCTGGATGGAGGCATTCTTTGAGCCGATGCGGTCAATGCGCCCAAAGCGCTGAATGATGCGAACCGGGTTCCAGTGAATGTCGTAATTAATGAGGTAATCGCAGTCCTGCAGGTTCTGGCCTTCCGATATGCAGTCCGTAGCGATGAGCAGGTCGATTTCGCTCTGTTCGTCCGGCAACAGCAGGGCTTTTTCCTTCGACATCGGTGAAAACAGAGTCAGCAAATCCTGAAAATCCATGCGCCGGCCGAGAGTGGATTTTGGCCTGTCGGAGCCGACCACGCGCGCCGTATGGAGGCTGTGCCTCTGCTGGAGGACCGGCGCCAGGTGCTGGTACAAGTAGTCGGCAGTGTCCGCGAACGCGGTGAAGAGGAGCACCTTGCGATTGCCGGGATTGATAGGCGCTTCAATCTTGGCAAGAATGTGCTCTTTGAGGTGCTGGAGCTTGGCATCGTCAGTCGGCGAAACCTTCTCCATTTCCTCCAGGAGCCCTTCGATGCGGTCGAGATCAGCTTTCAGATCGCGCTCCCATGAGGGTAGGTCCATGTCGGCCAGTTCAATTACGATCTTGCCGGGGGTTTGCGCTTCAGGACCGTCCTCCGGGTCAAGAAAATCGACATCCTCGTCCGGCTCGGCATCGTCAAAGGCAAGCGATGGATCACTGAAACTACCACCCTGGCCGGTGCGGCGGAAATTTTCAATCCGCGCCAGAGTGCTCAAATGGAGGCGCTGAAGCTTGTCGAGCGTGAGCCGGAATGCGGCCACTGAACTCTCAAGGCGCTTGAGCAGGTTCACTGTCATCAGGGAGCGCAGGCTTAACTCGCGGTCTCTTTGTCTTAGCTTGCCGCCGCCACCACTGACCTCGGTGTCGTAAATCTCCTCATATTCGGAAACCCGGCTGGGCAGAATGTAGGAAACCGGCATGTACACGCCAAGCTTGAGCGCTGCCAGTTCCAAAAAGATCTGATTGAAACCCATCACGTCGGTCCGACTGGTGAGCTGCCAATGGAACGAGAGCGGCTTGCGCCGGGTAGGGAACTCGCCAATTTCCTTGGTGTCATAGAAGGTCGTGATATGGCGTCTGGAGCGGGCGATGGTGACCGCATCCAGAAGCTCGAAGAAGTCGAAATCCAAAGAGGAGAGAATCGCCGAGGGCGTGCGCTGCTCGGCGGGGAGCTTTGACCAGACATTAAAGGCAGTCTGCGCACGGCGGAAGATCAGATCTATGTTCCTCTCCGTGCTGAGCTTCGATTTGAGATTTTCCGGCTCGCCTTCATAAGCAAGAGCGAGCTGGTTCTTCAGGTCATTGAAGCGATTATTGACTGGGGTTGCCGAGAGCATCAGCACTTTCGTGCGCACGCCCTGCCGCACGATCCGGTTCATCAGGCGTTGATACCGCGTCTCGCGATCTTTGAATGCGTCGTCGTTTCGGAAGTTGTGCGACTCGTCAATGACGACCAGATCGTAGTTGCTCCAGTTGACCTGACTCAGCCGCATCCCCAGCGATTCCCCGCGATCACGAAGAAGATCGGTATGGCAAAGGACATCGTAACTGAAGCGGTCCTTAACCAGTGGATTGTTCTTCAGGTTGCCTTTGTATGTAGTCCAGTTGTCGGCAAGCTTTTTAGGGCACAGGACCAGTACAGTTCGATTGCGCAGCTCGTAGTACTTGATGACCGCCAGCGCGGTGAACGTCTTCCCCAGCCCGACGCTGTCGGCAAGGATGCAACCGTTGTAGGTTTCCAGCTTGTTGATAATCCCAGTTGCTGCGTCGCGCTGAAAGCTGTAGAGCTTCTGCCAGATCGCGCTTTCCTGATAACCTGTTCGCTCGTTTGGCAAAACATCCTCGTTGATGTCTTGGAGGAACTCGCTAAAGATGCTGAACAGCATCAGGAAGTAAATTCGCTGTGGGGAGTTTTCCTTGTAAACCGAAGCGATATGGTTCCGAATCAGATCCGTGATGTCAGTTAGCTTCTCGGTGTCCTGCCAAATCTGATCGAACAGCGCGAGGAAGGTGCGGGTCGCAACTGGCTCGTCCATTTTGTTGACGAAATTCGAAACCGCATTTCCCTGCTGGTAGCCCAAGTCCACTGCGGTGAACCCATGCAATGGCATGTACACCGCGGAACTTTCCGCCACCTCGACGCACGCGAATTGCTGCATGGGTGCGCCGCTCCGGTTAGATCGAAACTGCGCTTTCCGCCGTATCCATTCGGCGCATTCTCGGGCGATCGCGCGCTGGGTGAGCTTGTTTTTGAGCCGAATCTCAAACTCGGACCCGTAAAACCCCCTCTCCCCTTCGGCTTGGGGAATGTGGAATTCTCGTGGGGCTTTTGCAACCCGGTCAGTCGCCTCCTGAGCAACGAACGTCGGCGTGGTGAAAATGAATTGCAGATCCTCGACACTCTCCAGTTCCTGCTTCAGAGCTTCGAAAGCAAAGATCGAGAAGCTGGACGCCGCGATTCTTACCTTTGCGCCGGGGCGCACGGTCCCCTTAAGGTCGTCCCCCAGCAGCCTCGAGATGTTATCCAAAACTTCCATTGTTTGGCACGGGCAAGACCCGCAAAGTGCCGATCTCGCTGTACAGGTCTCCGGACCAGCCTGACGAGCGGGGCTACTGGCCACTGAGCCGGTGAAGGTCGACCCGTGCCAGCCATCGAGAAGTCAAATTCCACCCTGAACTTGGGTTGCATCATCAATTTACAGCACGAGAGCGGTAATTCACGGGCCATTGCGGGATCCTCGCCTCAATTCCGGGCAAAGGGTCTCGGGTTGGCGCCTTTGAACCCCGCAAACGCTGCATGTGTGGGCAATTTTGACCTGGGGTTAAAACGACCCTAGGGTCGTTTTAACGATTCGGCGGGCACCGAACTTGATTCTTGGCTTTTGTGGAGGCTGGGTCTCGCGCCTCAACCCAAAGGGCACAATGCTGCTAGGCTGAGAGCCTTCCAAGAGCCGTCAGGCACTCGTCTGACATCGAGCCTACAACCACAAGCAGTTTACGCGAGGGTAGGTGGCAAAATACGTCTTGCCCCTGTAGCTTCATGCCGGTCCGGATTAGCGTCTCCTCCTCCTCTGCCTTCACCGCCCGCCGCGTGGGGGCGGTTACGTTCCGCAGGTTTGATGGAAGTGGACGATGGGGGTGATCCGCCCCGGCGACCTCCCGTTGGAAAACCTCTTTTTCGAGCGCGCTCCGATCTTTGGCAGCCGGCTCGGGGCGGAGCGATTCCAAAAGGTCGTCTATATCGTCCTCATACCACCCTGCGGACGTACTCCCCGCAAGCTTCTTGGCCTGCGGGGGGAACTTGCCTGCCTTTATGTCGCGGCGAATCTTTGATTCTGACCAAGGTACACGGCTCAACACCTCCTCAAGCCCGATGATGCGGCTCTTCTGGCGCTCCGGTTTGTGGGTGGCAAACATTCCTTATACATGCTAAAAGCCGCATAAAAAAACCGATAGGTGAGCCAGAGCAGAAAATTCAAGAAAAAATAGGGGTCTAGCGATCGACCTTCGAACCGCCTGCATCGAATTCAAAAACGATAGCGATGCGACTGACGTGATCCAGATCATCTTTGCTATTTCCAACTGAACGCAACATCGCTTTTGTGTGGATGAGTGCCCGAACCGCACGCTCACGCCCCGGTGGTTGAGGTCTTTGTCCCGCCGGGGTTCTGCAGATCACTTGCACTAATTGCGGTAGCCGGCCACCTGAATCATTCTGATGTCTGTCAGCTGGACTGGCTTGGCAAGGGTGATTTTCTTGCCCGACTTCAACTGGTCAAGATAGTTCGCCCATTCTTGCATTAAGAGACGCCTCTCCGGCAAGAGACCTACACGGTTATATGCGCGCCCATTGGGGTCGATGACCTGATGCCCCAATTCATGTTCAATGTACTCAGGTTCGATATGCAACTGTTCTCGCAAGATGGTGCGGGCCGCCGCCCTGAATCCGTGGCCGCACATCTCTTCTTTCGGGATTCCCATCCGGCGCAGAGCTGCGAGGACTGCATTCTCACTCATGGGCCGGTCTTTTGTGCGCTGGCCAGGAAAAACGTAGACGCCATCGCCGGTGAAGCGATGCAAGGTTTGCAGGATTTCGATGACCTGATTTGAGAGCGGAATCGTTAAATACTGATCGAAGTCAATTCTGCCTTTACGGTCCTTATTTTCCTTCGCAAGTTTCGTGCACCATTCGGCGCTTTCAAGGTTGATGTCCACCCATTTCGCAGTTCGAAGTTCGAACGGCCGAACAAACAGCAGCGGAGCAAGCTTCAACGCGCATTGCACCGGGAAAGTCCCCTTGTAACCGTCAATCGCCCGCAGGATTCCGGCGAGATCTGCCGGTTTTGTAACTGCGGCAAAGTGCCCGGGATCCAGCTCTTTGAGCGAGCCTCGCAAGTCCCGGCAAGGGTCACTTTCGCAGCGACCCGTTGAAATGGCGTAACGGAAGACATCGCTACAGCTTCCCAGGGTGCGGCGAGCAGTATCTACGGCTCCGCGCTCTTCAATCCTCGAAATCACTGCCAACATCTCTTTGGGAGCGATTTCACCGATAGGCCGTTTCCCAATCCACGGAAACACATCGTTCTCGAACCGCGCGTGGACCCGCTTACTGTGACTCGTCGACTTCGGGTCGATGAATTTCGCCAGCCACTCCTTGGCGATCACTTCAAAAGCATCCTCAGCTTGCCCAGTCTTCGCATCCTTTGCCAGCCTTCGGTGCAGGCTTGGATCGATCCCTCTTGCTAACAGCTCAAGGCACTTGTCCCGTTCTTCGCGCGCCTTCGCGAGGGAGACCTTTGGGTACTTGCCGAGAGAGATCGCATTCTCTTTGGGGAATTTGAATCGGAATCGCCAGATTTTTGAGCCGCTTTGAAAAACCTCAATATACAAATTCTCCCCGTCGTAGAGTTTGTACGACTTGGGTGGCTCTCCCGACTTTGTGTTGTACTTCTTTGGCTGCTGAAGCTTTTCAGCTGCGCTCTTCTTCTCGGCTGCTTTCTGACCGTTATTTTTGGATGGCTCAGCATCGGCATTGCTGCGAGCACCTTTCAATCGGATCGGCGGTCGTTGTCCCGGCTTCGCGTTCTTCACCTGTGTGTCGGTTAGCGGCATTGGGGTATGGCTTTCTCAAATACGGAATATACCCCAAAATATACCCCAGTCCGAGCTGGAGTGCCATGGTTCCCCGTGGCAGGAGGTGGTACTTTAGTTTGCCGAAAACAAAGAGTTTAAGGGGAATTTGATGCCTAGTGGGACGGGGTGAAACGGGAGTGTGGTGGCCAGAGACGGGATTGAACCGCCGACGCCGGCCTTTTCAGGGCCGCGCTCTACCACTGAGCTATCTGGCCTCAGTGCAAACTTCAGTTGCATCTACGCGTGGATTCCGGCGTTGCCGGAAAAGGGGTGGGCTGGTCCACGTACAGTATGCTGCAACAACTGCCACAGTATATCAACTCCCAATCTCCTAAGCCAAACCATGCTGAGCAGGCGACCTGGCACCCAAATCGCCTCTTCGCCGTCCCGCCGCCTTCCAATCCTGCTCTACACTGGTAGGCAATCATGCGCCGAACCGCCTGCTTGCTTGCCTTCCTCACCGTCTTCGCGACAGCCTGTTCTGACGCGCCCAAGAACAAAATCTCCCCCAGCGAAGCCCGCACCGCCCGCGCGCTCCTTTCCTATGAGGCTCAGGGGCCGCTGCCGCTGCGCGCATTTCTGTCCCAATTCCCCAAGGGCGCCGACTTGCACGTGCATCTTTCTGGAGCGGTGTATGCCGAGACCTTTGTTCGCGAGGCTGCCGAAGACGGCCTGTGCGTGGACCCGGTTGCGCTGCGATTCGCGAATTCTCCATGCAAGGGCAAACTGATTCCGGCAAAAGCGTTCACCGGCGATATGACCGGGGCCAGCCAGGAAATCTACAACCGGCTGATTGACGCGTTCTCCATGCGCAGCTTCATCCCGATGAGCGAATTCAGCGGACACGACCAGTTCTTCTCAGTCTTTCTGCCCACTGCGCGTTTCGACGGTCTCAAGGAGTCGCACATCAGCGAGTGGGTCGACGAGATAGCCAGCCGCGCCGCGGCCCAGAACGAGCAATACCTTGAACTGATGCAGACTCCGTCGTTCGGACACGCCGCGCAGCTCGCGCATGCTGCCGGGTGGAATCCGGACCTTGCAAAATTTCGCCGGGAGTTGCTTGATCACGGGCTTCGGAACGAAATCGCCGGCGACCGCCAGCAAGTTCGTAACGCCGAGACCGCGCGCAAACAACTGGAGAACTGTGGTACTCCGCAGGCGACGCCCGCCTGCCAGGTGGAAGTTCGTTACATCTATCAGGTTCTGCGTGCTTTTCCGCCGGAGCAGGTGTTTGCGCAAACGTTGCTGGGCTTTGAGACCGTGCAGGCGAGCATGGATGCCCACGACGATACCTGGGTTGGCATCAATTTTGTCATGCCCGAGGACGACTACATCTCCATGCGCGACTACACGCTGCAGATGGCGATGCTCAACTATCTGCACTCGATATATCCCGCTGTTCACATCAGCCTTCACGCCGGTGAGCTTGCGCCGGGCCTGGTGCCGCCTGAGGGGCTGCGTTTCCACATCCGGCAGGCCATTGAACTTGGTCATGCCGAACGCATCGGCCACGGCGTGGACGTAATGTATGAAGACAATGCCCCCGGCCTGCTCAAGGAGCTTGCGCAAAACCACATCATGATCGAGATCAATCTCACCTCGAACCAAGACATCCTGGGCATTGAGGGAGATGAGCATCCATTTCCGAGTTACCGTCTAACCCATGTGCCCGTTGCGCTCTCCACGGATGACGAGGGCGTGAGCCGCATCGATATTACGCACGAGTTTGAGCGCGCGGCCTTTGACTACCACCTGAACTACCAGGACTTGAAGACGCTGGCGCGCACCAGCATGGAACACAGCTTTCTCCCCGGCTCAAGCCTATGGGCGCAGCCGGATGTGTTCACCTCCACCGTGACTGCCTGTAATGCCGAGACGCCCGGCAGACAAAATCCATCCTCCGGCTGCAAGGCCTTCCTGGATAGCAGCCAGAAAGCTGCTGCGCAGTGGGAGTTGGAGAGCCGCTTCTCCGCATTCGAAGCCAGGTGGTGAGTTGGTTCTGGCGCCCGCTTCGCACTCGACATCCTGTGCTCATACCTCACAAAGGACTACTGGGGGCGAGCCGTTGACGAAGTGAACCCCCAAAGTCCGCGCCCCAAAATGACGAAGGACAGCTTTCTGGAGAAGCCACCCTTCTGGTGTGGTTCAACTGCGCCGGCTGCCAACTGCCGCAGTTTACGAAGAGTGCGCAAACTCCTTTTGTTCGGTTCGTTCGATAATCTCATCCTGCAGGGCCTTGGTCAGGTCGCCGAAGAAGTCGCTGTATCCGGCTACACGAACGATGAGATCCCGAAATTGCTCGGGATTCGCCTGAGCTGCGCGAAGCGTCTCCGCCCTGACGACGTTGAACTGGATGTGGTGGCCGTCCATCTTGAAATATGAGCGCACGAGGTGAGACAGGCTCTTGATTCCCGCCTCCCCCTCCAGGAGTTGAGGCGTGAACTTCTGGTTCAGCAGGGTGCCGCCGGTGCGGGCGTGATCCATTTTTGCCGCAGATCGGAGAACCGCCGTGGGACCAAGATGGTCTGCGCCCTGTGCGGGTGAGATCCCGTCAGAGAGCGGCGCCCATGCGTGCCGGCCATCGGGAGTTGCGCCAGTCACCGAACCGAAATACACGTGGCAGGTCGTCGACAGGTAGTTCACGTGATACACGCCGCCCTTGGTATTCGGACGGCCGTTGATCTCGTCGAAAACCGCATCGAAGAGGGATCGCAGAATTTCATCGGCGCATTCGTCGTCATTGCCAAATTTGGGTGTCTTGTTCCAGAGCCGCAGACGTAGTGTCTCCTCGCCTTCAAAGTCCCTGGCCAGCGCCTTTAACATCTCGTCCATTGTCAACGATTTTTTATCGAAGACGTGATAGCGGAGAGCGGAAAGGCAATCCGTGCATGTGGCTGGTCCAACGCTCATGATGTATGTCGTGTCATAGCGAGGACCGCCGTCGTTGTAGTCCCTGCCTTTTTCGATACATCCCTCGATAAGGATCGACAAGAACGGAGCCGGCATGTGGGTGGCGTAGAGGCGCTCGATAATGTTGTTGCCGCGAACCTTCACGTCTACGAAGTGATGCAATTGTTTGCGAAATGCCGCAAAGAGCTCGTCATAGCACCGGAATTCGCGTGGATCGCCGCTCTCGATACCGATCATCTTTCCCGTGCGTCGGTCCCATCCGTTATTCAGGGTGATCTCCAGCACCTTGGGCAGATTGAGGTAGCCGGTGAGGATGTAGGCCTCCTTGCCGAATGCGCCCGTCTCCACGCATCCGCTGGTACCCCCGCAACGCGCATCCTCGATGCTCTTCCCTTGCCGCAGCAACTCTTCAACAACCATATCCGCATTAAATATGGAGGGCTGACCCCAGCCTTTGCGCACAATCTCCAGGCCCCGATGCAAAAACCGGTCCGGATTCTTTCGGCTCAATTGCAGATTTGAAGAGGGCTGCAGCAGCCGCATTTCGTCGATCACTTCGAGGATGAGGTATGTCAGTTCATTCACGCCGTCCGAGCCGTCGGCCTTCAGGCCTCCCATGTTTATATTGGCAAAATCGGTATACGTGCCGCTCTCGGCAGCCGTTACTCCTACCTTTGGCGGGGCCGGCTGATTATTGAACTTCACCCAGAAGCACTGCAGCAGTTCGCGCGCCTGTTCGCGCGTGAGAGAGCCGTCTGACAGCTGGGCCTCGTAGAACGGCCACAAGTGCTGGTCTAGCCGGCCTGGGTTGAACGAGTCCCAAGTGTTCAGTTCAGTCACCACCCCCAGGTGAATGAACCAATACATCTGGAGCGCTTCCTGGAAGCTTCGTGGCGGGTTGGCAGGCACCCAGCGACACACCTCGGAGATCCGCAACAGTTCCGCACGGCGCGCCGGCTCCTGCGTGGCAGCAGCCTGCTGCTCGGCAACCTCCGCGTGGCGTTCGGCAAATCGTATTACGGCATCGGCTGCAAGGGCCATGGCCTTCAGCTCCTGCTCCTTCGCGTATGCCTCCGGATCGTTGAAGTAATCGAGTCGGTTGAGCGCCGTTCTTACGTCTTCCTTCAGACCCCGCAGTCCCTTGCGATAGATCACATCGCCGAGAACAGTATGTCCGGGGGCACGCTGCTCCATGAACTCGGTAAAGACTCCAGCTTCGTAGGCGTCCTTCCACTCCTGCGACATTTCGGAAAATATCAGCTCGCGGATCGACCGCTCGCGCCAGTAGGGGAGCACTTGTTCGCGCTGAATCCGCAGAGCTTCATCGTCCACGGTGTAAGGTGTCTTCTCGCGCGTGTTCAGAACTTCGAAGTCGGCCATCGAATGGCAGCACAACTCCGGGAATGTCGGAGCACTCTTGGGGCTTGGTCCCCGCTCGCCCACAATGAGTTCGCCATAGCCAAGGTAGATCTTCTTGCGCTCCATCAAGCGGCGCAATGCCAGCGCCCGGCGTACTGGCACTGAAGTCTCAGGCGCCGTACTGTAAAACTCCGTAATGAGAGCGGCGCGTTCTATTGAAAGCCACGGTAGTGCATTCAGGCTCTGTTGCCGCAAGTGGGTCACTCGTTCATTCATTGCCTTCCTCCGATTCCAACTGAAAATCCTTCTTGCGCGAATCTGGCAGCAATTTGCTGCACCTGCTCCGGGGCCGGGGCGGCCAGACGCTCAACCGGACGCTGACCGCCAAGCCTCTCGTGCTTCTCCATTCCGATCTCGTGGTAGGGCAGAAGATCAATGTGCTTCAGCCCGAGGCGGGAAAGATGCTGCAACATCGCCTCAATCTCCTCGCTGCCATCGTTCAGCCCAGACACCAGCGGAACCCGGACCACGATCTGGGCGTTCCGCAGGCTTAGCGCACGCAGATTATCCAGGATCAGCCGATTGCCTACTCCCGTCAGACGTATGTGGCGTTCGCTGTCCATTGCCTTCAGGTCGTAGAGAAACAAATCCACCTTACGACTCAGGCGCACCAGGGTTTCTGTCGGAACAAATCCCGAAGTATCTACAGCCCTGTGAATCTCGTGCGCTCCCAAGGCATCCAATGCTTCTTCGAGAAACTCCGGCTGGCAAAACGGCTCACCACCCGAGAACGTAACCCCGCCACCCGACTCCTCATAAAACACGCGGTCCCTTTCCACCTCGCGGAGCAACTTGGGAACCGTCATCTCTTGTCCGGCGATGCGCCGCGCTCCCGTCGGGCAAGCCTCGACACAATCCCCGCAGCACTGGCATTTCTCAATGTCCCGTACCGGCACGTCACTCCAGGAGAGCGCATCGTGCCGGCAATGCACGACACACGCTCCGCATCGCACGCAGTGCTCCCGGAAATACATCATTTCTGGCTGGGGGACCTGGCTCTCCGGGTTATGGCACCAGAGGCAACGCAATGGGCAGCCCTTCAGGAAAACCGTGCTGCGGACCCCTGGGCCATCATGTGTCGAGTAACGCATGATGTTGAAGACCAGCCCGCGTGTCTCGGTTCGATTGCGGGAACCCTCTTCTTCCATTGCTCCCCTTCCGGGCTTCGGGATGGCGGAAATCGGACTGTCCGATCTCTCATTCCGGCGAATCGAAAATATTCCCCGGCAGAACCGGGGAACCTCCCTATTTAATCTGCAAGTTAGCGGGCGATATTAAACTGCTCGCCGGCTGCGGCTCTACCAACTCCCGCGCTCGCCGAAGATATCGATGACCTTTGCCAGCCGCATGCAGCCATTCTCCCAGTTCACGCAGAGCGCACGCTCCAGGCGGTCCGGGTCTCCTTCAATCAACGCCGTAATAATCTCCTCGTGCTCGGTGACCGAGACGTGTAGTTCGTTAATGATGGAACTTGCATAGAGTCGCCAGTAGCGCTCCGTCTGCGGTTCGATGGCTTGGTGCAGCCTGCTGAGGCGCGGCCCCGATCCCGCGGTCACCAGCAGGCGATGGAATTCGTGATCCAGATCGAAGATGTCAGGACCGTTGAATCCGTGATCTTGCGCAATCTGCGCAAGCTTGGCATTGATCGTCCTAAGGCTGGCAGCGAGCTCTTCCCGCTCGGCCCCGGGCAATGCCGCCGCACGGCGGCCGGCCAAGCCCTCGATTCGTCCGATGAGGGGATACAGTTCGTTGGCATCTTCCCTGGTAAGCGGCGCAACGAGCATGCGCGACTTGCTGTTGTTGCGATGCTCGACGACGTAGCCTTCACGCTGCAGCAGATAGAGAGCGCCTCGAACAGGCGTCCGGCTCATGTTCAGGTGATGGCAAAGATCGCCCTCGACGATCCATGTTCCCGGCGCCAGCTTCCCATGAACGATCAAATCGCGAATCTGCCGAAAGGCGACCCCGACGCTGGTTCCGTGTTCGGCCTTTGTGGAAGGTTTTCTCAGACCTTTGGCGGTTTTGCCTGCGATAGGGACCAATTTTTCACCCTCCGGCGTCACAACACAACGAGCCCGTGGTCGTATTCCTTTGTTGGCGCTCGATGAAGTACTTCAATTCTAGCAACAGTAGGGCATTACTGAGTACAATTTTGCATACAAATCTCACCGCAAAAAGTTCTTCGCCAGAATGGAGTGCAATCCCGCGAAAATGTTCCCGCCACATCGATGAATTCTGGGGCTGCGCCAGAGAGTTGACCCCCGATTCCCGATTAGAACTCGATATTGGCGCGGAACTCGATCATCAGAGCCTGCCTTCATTAAGATTGCACAGCTTGAATCCGAGCCATGGCCGAGCTTTGGATGGGCTGCAATTCGAAATCGGAGCCTAGCTGCTCCAGAACTGCGGCATGCGTGTCAACCGTCAGCTGATCAGAGAAGGAGTTGTGATCGCGTTCTTTGGCGGCGCTGTCGGCCTGTTCCTCTCGTACTTCGGTATTGGCGTGCTGCGCGCCGGCCTCAGCTTCAACGAATTCATTGCCGATGTTCCCGTTCGTCTCGATACAAACGGTCTGCTTTTCGCGGTTGCCGTATCGCTCTTCTCAGCGATCCTTTCCAGTGCTTTGCCAAGAGCCTGGGCAAGCCTGCAAACGCACTCGAGAATTCTTCCAAGGCGAGGCTCGACGAGCAAGAGGAAGAGCGCGCCGTCCATCGGTACAAACGGACTTCGAAAGCTGCCGATAGGTAAGTGGTCCCGAGGTGGTCCCGGAAAAACCGCTGGGACGTCTAAGTTGTTCGTTTTATTGGCGTCCCCGACGGGATTTGAACCCGTGTTATCGCCGTGAAAGGGCCTTTGAACGCATTTTGCCGCGATGTGCTGCAACGTGCTAAACCCTGATAATCCATGCAAATAGAAGCAAATTGTTAGCTATATTGGTGCTCGGTTTTTGCCTCAATTAGGGTACAGTTTGCCTCGCAGATGCCTCAGACACTTGTACCGTAGGTTGATCCATTGCAATTGCGCAATTGCAACATAACAATAGACTTAGTAATTGACACACGGTTTGTTTTGTGTTTTGCTTATACCAGCAAAGAAACGCACACCCAACCCGGCGAGGCCGAATCACAGCAGCGCACGGAATGCGATAAGCCATCAGGTTCACAGTGCAGTCGCATTCACAGGGAGGTGAGAAACCCGCTTCAGAGGATCGCACCATCCGCCGTTCCGATGATGGTCGGCCTGAGCGCCCCACAAGCTCCATTCATTCATTTGTGAGGTGTGTTCATGCCACTAGCTGCCCGTAAAAAGTCCGTGCGCTCTGCACGGCGCACCCCCAAAAAACCCACCGTCGCCGATCTGCTCCGTGCTCGCATAGAGCGCGAGCGGAAAGTGTCGGCCAAAACTCCTGCGCCTGACATCCGGCGTCTGCTAGGTCACTCAGATCTTCGCATGACAATTCGATACACACACCTTGGGCAAAGCCATCTCGATGCGGCGGCCTCACGGCTCGACGGTGTGCTAACACTGCCTGCCCCGGCGACGGAGGGCTAGGCAGACTCTTAGAAGTCAGGAGCGCCGCCCCGCCGCCCGCTTTGCCGTTCGCCAAAGATCGAACGTCAAGGAGTCACTTGCCAAATTGTTTGATCACTAATTGCGCGATGCCAAGAGCCTTTGCAAGGCAAATATCTTCCGAGTCACCCGTGGAATGGCATGATTTGATCCACGCCTCCGATTCATCAAAGCATTTACGGGTTACGAGTTCTCCAGCGGACTTTCCTCCATCGTAGGAGGAATACTCCCCGTATTGTGCCTTCGGGGCCAGGCACTCGAACAACTTCCTGTCTACGTCCTTAACATCCTGTGATTGACCTGCTGTGACTGAGTTCTGCGGTTGGCCCGCCGAATCAACCTCGACTTGCCAGGTAATCGCCGCTGCGAGGGAGGTGTCGTCAGGAGGAAGTCGTAGCGACAACTGTACAAGATCGGGATCTCGCCCCGTGAGGATCGCCACGCCGCTAATTGGATTTGCATCGCTCTGCAGTCTTGACTTTGTGCCCAGCCCTTCTGCGTACGCTGGAGTCTGGTATTCCACGATCTCGTCGCTTCTATATGTCAATTTATCGTTTGGGTATGGTCCAAACGGGAATGAGCTGGCAGGTTCGATTCCTTCCTTTATCACTTCTTCTGCAAAAATCCTATGTGCCGGGAAGACCTGTGCAATCGTTTTGGCAACGCTGAATCGCCCCGATGTACCACCATACAGGTGAGAAATCTGGATCGCAGGCCCCGTAAAGCCTTTCCAGCCGTCTGAGAAGAAATTAGCGGAGTTGATAGGGTCAGGGCTCACAAATAGGCTCTCGCCGTTTGAGCCGTAGACTGCGAAGCAGTGCCAGTCACGCGGAGCAAGAACTCCGAACGTTTCTTTGGATTTGTAATAGGCAAGCCGCTGGGCGTCTTGGGCACTAATCAGCACGACTTCGGGACTGCCGCTTGGTGCCTCCTCAGGCCCGTTCTGGCCATCAGATTTGCATCCTACAAAAGGCACGCTAGATGCACTAGTAGGAATCGTGTAGCCAATAGAAGTTGGTACTGCTGGCTCGCTTCCCGCTATTGGCTGTTTGTCGTGCCAAGATGATTTCGTGAGAATCGCGAGGAGAATCACTGCTACCCCTGCAATTATCCCCACAGCCAATACAGGAAATCTTGGATGTTTTGATTTTGATCTTTTTGTATCAAGGCAGTCAGGCGCTCGTTCCGCCAAGAAATGCCGCGCGTTCGGTGCCGGTTCAGCGGATGTCGCCAGAGTATCGGACATCGGCTCCACAACTGAAATCGCCGTACCGCATTTCTGACAGAAGAGGGAGTCTTCCAGAAGGGATGTCCCACACCGACGACAAAAGTCAGCCATGATCACTCCGCTCCATTCTTGGTCCGCCTCACATCCTAAGCCCTTCAGCTTAGGAAGTTAAGGTGGCCGTCAATGTAAGCCATAGCTTACGTACAAGCCACAGCATACAGCGATGCTGAAGGCATGGCAACGGACATCTGTGTGCGAGTCGGGAGACGGATTCGCGTCCTGCGGACTGAACGCGGATGGACCCAAGCCATGCTCGCTGATCACGCCGACCTCACGCGCGAGCATCTATCTGAATTAGAAAACGGGCACAAGGAAATCGGAGTCAGATCGCTCGAAAAAATTGCCCGCGCCCTCGGCTTGAATCTTCACAAGTTCTTTGAAGGTTTGTAAGCCCACCTCTGGCAAATGGATTTAGCCGGATGTCTAGAAAAGGTGCACATTGCCTCACAGATGCCTCAGAGAGTTCACATGAGCACCCAAAAACATCCTTTAAATTATTGATTCTATTTGGCGTCCCCGACGGGATTTGAACCCGTGTTATCGCCGTGAAAGGGCGGTGTCCTAGGCCGGGCTAGACGACGGGGACGGCTCGGAGCGGCCGGATTCGGCCGCATGCGTCCTTACAAAGGCTATCAACTCGGCGAAGGCGTGTCAAAGAACGGGTTCCCAGTTGCGCGGTTCGGGACCGGAAACGATTCGACATTGGATCAGGCGGCAAAGACTGGCCACCCTCTGAGCTATCCTCGTAGGGTAGCGTCCCCGGGATTGACTGGGTCACGATGCCCTACGGCGGCCGACTGGAAGCATTTTTTGCGTCGATCACCGGGTTCGGTCGTCAGATATAGTAGCAGCAGTCATTTCACAGGACAGATGCAGTCCCAACAGTGTCAGGCGAGTTCTCTGCCAGGGCGGCGAAAGCCTCGCCGGGCTGGTCTGTTCAGGACTTCCCGAGCGGTAGGGAACAGCGCGGAGAGAGTTTCCGTACAATTGCCTGAATTTCATCGATTCGGGCCGTTCAGCACTCCTGCATAGCGCCATGATGCGGGGCCAAACCGGAGCATACCGGCACAAAACGGGATCTCAGGCCTATGGGCCTGGGTTGAGGAAGAAAAACGTGAGAGAGCGCGCAGTGAAGGGCAATTATTTAATTGGCGGGATGATTTTGATGGGGCTGGCGGCCACGGGTTGCCAGAAGAAGCCGGCCGCACCGCCGGGGGCTGGAATGCAGGGCCTGCCGGTGCAGACCGTAGCTGTGACCCTTGCGCCGGTAGCGCAAAGCAGCGAATATGTGGCGACCATCAAGTCGAGGCGATCGGCCACCGTGGAACCGCAGGTCATGGGAGTGCTGACCGAAATTCGCGTTCATTCCGGCGACATGGTGAAGTCGGGCCAGGTGCTGATGGAGATCGATCCGCGGCAGCAAGAGGCGAATGTAGCGTCGCTGCGCGCCACGGAACGGCAGAAAAAAGCGCTGTACGATTACAACGTCGTGGAGGTGGAGCGGCAGCGCAAACTGTTTGAAGCGGGCGTGACCAGCCGCGATACCTACGACCAGGAAAACCAGAACTACGAGAACACGAAGGCGGATTACGAATCAGCGGTAGAGGCGCGCAAAACGCAGGAGCAGCTCCTGGCCTATTACACAATCCAGGCGCCGTTTGATGGCTTGGTGGGCGACATTCCGGTGCACGTGGGCGATTTTGTCGCACCCATGAACTCGCCGGCCAGCGTGCTGACCACCGTGGACGAGAACAAGGACCTTGAAGCCTATATCTACGTTCCCACGGAGCGCTCCGGCGAGGTAAAGATGGGGCTGGGCGTAGACGTGGAGGACAGCAACGGCGATCTGGTGGAAAAGACGAAGATCGATTTCATCTCGCCCCAGGTGGACAGCACGTTGCAGGGGATCCTCGTCAAGGCGCCAGTGCACTCGACAACACAGATTCTGCGCAATGCGCAGTTGATCAAGGCACGGATCATTTGGAGCACGAATCCGATGGCAGTTGTTCCGGTGCTGGCGGTCACGCGCCAGGGAGGGCTGCCGTTCGTCTATGTGATGCAACAGCAGAACGGACACTTTATGGCGGTGCAGAAGCCCGTCACGCTGGGCGACACGGTGGGCAACATGTACTCCATCAGCTCAGGGCTGAATGTAGGCGACCGGGTCATCGTTTCGGGAACGCAGTTTCTGGTAAACGGAATGCCGGTAATCCCGATGGGCGGTTGACCGCGCTGTGCGGCTGATTGACCAGCGTGCCTCCAATTCAATTTGGCTTCAAACCCTTTCGCAAAGCACGCGAAGAGGATGGCGCACACCGATCGGTTCTTTATCAATCTAGTGTGTCCAGTGGTTCAAAGGAAGGCTTACCTTGTTTGTCGACTTCTTTATTCGTAGGCCGGTTTTTGCGACTGTCTGCGCTCTGTTAATCATCTTGAGCGGGGCGGTTTGTATTCCCAATCTTCCCGTCGCCATGTACCCGACGCTGGCGCCTCCGGTGGTCAGCGTGACCACCAACTACGTGGGCGCCGACGCTCAGACGGTGGAGAAGGCCGTCACCATCCCGCTTGAAGAGGCGATTAACGGCGTGGAGGGGATGCGCTACATCAGTTCGTCGAGCTCGAACAGCGGAACCAGCCAGATTTCCACGACTTTTGATACCGGTTATGACCTGGACATTGCTGCCGTGGACGTGCAGAATCGCGTGGCCAGCGTGCAAGGGCGGCTGCCGGCAGCGGTGAACGCCACGGGTATCACCATTACCAAATCCAGCTTCAACTTTGTCTTCGGAGCGGGCTTTTACACGGTCGACGGGCGCTACTCCAGCGAATTTATCTCGAACTATCTCGACGTGTACGTGAAGGACGCCCTGAAGCGCGTGCCGGGTGTGGGTGACGTGACGATCTTCGGCGAGCGCAAATATGCCATGCGGGTGTGGCTTGACCCGGTGCGTCTGGCGGCCCGCAACCTGACGGCAACCGACGTGGTGAATGCTCTCGAGGAGCAAAACGTTGAGGTCCCGGCGGGGCAACTCGGCCAACCGCCCTCTGACGCGAAGCAGGCCTTTCAGATTCCAGTTCGCGTGGTGGGCCGGCTCAGCAGCCCCGAAGAATTCGACAACATTATCGTCAAGGATTCAGCCAACGGACTGGTGCTGCTGAAGGATGTGGGGCACTCTGTCGTGGGTGCCGAAGACTACAGTTCCATGCTGGAATACGCCGGGCATGAAGCCCTGGGCATCGGCGTGGAGCAACTGTCGAATGCAAATGCTCTGGAGGTGGACAGACAGGCAAAGTCCGCGCTGGCGCAACTGGCGAAGAGCTTTCCGCCGGGTTTGCAATACGCTATCGCTTTCGACTCGACGACGGTAGTGGGCGACTCGATCCGCGAAGTGCTGATCACGCTGGCTATGGCGATCATGATTGTGATCACAGTGATTTTCCTGTTTCTGCTGGACTGGCGCGCCACCATCATTCCCGCCGTCACAATTCCGGTGTCGCTGATCGGCACTTTCGCGTTCATCAAGCTCTTCGGATTTTCAATCAACTCGCTTACGTTGTTCGGCATTACGCTGGCGACGGGCCTGGTGGTTGACGATGCCATTGTGGTCATCGAAAACGTGCAGCGGCACATTGCCATGGAGCACTCCGACCCGCACGAGGCCACATCGCGGGCCATGGGCGAGGTCACCAGCGCGGTCATCGCCACCTCGCTGGTGCTTATCGCCGTATTTGTACCGGTATCGTTTTTTCCAGGAACCACCGGCATTTTGTACCGGCAATTCTCGCTGACCATCGCATTCTCGATCGCCATTTCGGCCTTCAACGCGCTCACGCTCTCGCCGGCGCTTTCGGCCATGTTCCTGCGCGGCGAAGAGCAGCGGCCTCATCAGCTGGACTTCCTGCATATTCGTCCGGTGTCGCGCGCGTTTGCGGCCTTCATTCATGGCGCCGATGCCGCCATTACCTGGTTGGCGAGCACCTATGCCAAGGTGATTCATGTGGCGCTGCAGCTAAGATATCTGCTGCTGATCGTCTTTCTCGCGGGTCTCGGCGCGACAGTATGGGAGTACCAGCACGTTCCCACCGGGTTTATTCCCCAGGAGGACCAGGGCTACGCCATGGTCATCGTGCAGGCTCCGCCGGGGTCTTCGCTTACCTATACTAGGGCGTTGGCAGATCGTGCGCAGTTCATCATCGCGCAGAATCCGGATGTGCAAGGATCTTTTGTGATCCTGGGCTTTAGTTTTGCCGGCGATGCTTCGAACTCCGGCATGATGTTTGTGAATTTGAAGCCTTCCGATCAGCGCCGCGGCAAGGGCCACTCGACGGCGGAGGTTGTCGCCGATCTTTCAACTAAGCTGCAGATGCTGATGTTCATGCCCGACGGGGGCCTGGTGGCGATGTTCCAACCCCCGGCGGTGCAGGGCGTGGGGAGCTTTGGCGGCTTCCAGTTTATGCTGCAGGACCAGGGCGGCAACACGCTCACTGACCTGGACCGGGTTGCGCACCAGATTGTGGGCGCCAGCCGCGCTCGCAAGGATTTGACCGGTCTGCTGACCCAGTTCTCAGCCAACGACCCGCAGGAGTTGGTGACCATCGACCGCGACAAGGCGAAGACCATGGACATCCCGCTCTCGCAGATCACCAACACCTTAAGCGTTCTCATGGGTTCGGAGTACGTCAACGACTTCGACTATAACAACCGAACCTATCGCGTCTTTGTGCAGGCGGACCAGCCGTTCCGCATGACAGCAAGCGATCTGCACAGCTACTATGTGCGCTCAGACGCAGGCGACATGGTTCCATTGGATGACCTGGTTACCGTAAAGGAGAGTAGTGGGCCTCCGGTGATTACGCACTACAACCTCTTCCGCGCGGTGGAGATTGACGGCTCGGCCGCGCCGGGCTACAGCTCAGGTCAGGGGCTGACATCGATGGAGCAGTTGGCATCGCAACTGAAGATGCCGGGGATGACGTACGAATGGACGGGCCTGACGCTGGACGAGATCGAATCCAGCGGCAAAGCGCTGATCATCTTCGGGCTGGGTATCCTGGTGGTATATCTCACTCTGTCGGCGCAGTACGAGAGCTTTGCACTGCCGTTCATCATTTTGCTTGCGGTGCCGATGGCCATGCTGGGTGCCCTGAGCCTGGTGTCATGGCGCGGGATGGCGAACGACGTGTATTGCCAGATAGGGCTGGTGATGCTGATCGGGTTGTCAGCAAAGAACGCGATTCTGATTGTTGAATTTGCCGAACAGCTACGCCGCAAACAGCGTTCGATCGTCGAAGCAGCCATTGAGGCGGCCGAGTTGCGCTTGCGTCCCATTCTCATGACATCGTTCGCCTTCATTCTCGGCGTTTTGCCGCTGGTATTCGCCACCGGCGCGGGCGCGCTTGGAAGACGTTCCGTGGGTACGACGATCGTGGGAGGCATGTTGCTCTCAACGGTGCTGAACCTGGTCTTTATTCCTGTGCTCTACGTGATTGTGAGCAGGCTGCTGAGGCGCGGCGATTCCCACGCGGAAACTGCAGAGGCCTAATACCGTGACCGCGAAGACTTGTTGAGCCCCATGTCTCAAAATTGAGATCTGGGGCGCCCAGGCATGCTATTACGGGTCGCGGTGGGCGATGACGTAATCCTTGATGCGGTCATAGACCGCACCGGAAACGATGCCGCGATCGAGCAGGTCGACCTTGGTGCGGTAGGGCCTGAATCGCACAATGCGTCCGGCCCAACTCGGCGTCATGCCTGGAACTTTGAGCAACTCGCCCGGAGTGGCGTGATTAATGTCGATGCGGGCCTCGGGCGGCGGGGCGTTCGCTGAGGTTGCTGGGACGCCGCTGGAATCCCGATCTTGATATTGGGTCTGCGCTTGAACGCCGTCTGCCAATGAAATGCAGATCAGAGCAAGCGCGAGAACCGCCCAACGATTTGTTGTTGACACGGCTCCATTTTCTGCCTGCTCGTGCGCATCCCGCAAGGAAAACATTTGACAGGCGCAGGGGTTTGCCCTTAGCTTTTATTCAGATGCAGACCTTCCGCCATCACGGCCACCACCATCATCATAGGACAACCATGCCGGCGGACTGCTATGGCCTGAACTAAACGGCCAGAGAGATCAAAGAAGATACCCGAGCCCGCCGGCGACCGACGCCAGGCGGGTTTTTCATGTCTGGATCAAAACAATTCAACAAGAGAAGCAGGATGAAGATGAGCAGCGACAACGCGACAGTCGATTTTGAGAAGATGGATGGCCTCGTTCCGGGAATCGTGCAGGATGCGCGCACCGGCGAAGTGCTGATGCTGGGTTTTCTGAACCCCACCAGCTATGCCAGGACGCTGGAAAGCGGATTTGTAACCTTCTGGAGCCGCACGCGCCAGAAGCTGTGGATGAAGGGCGAGACCAGCGGCAACCGGCTGCGCGTGGTTTCAGCTGCAACCGACTGCGACAACGACACGCTGCTGTTTCGCGTCGAGGTGGAAGGCGACGGACTGGTATGTCACGAGGGCACGGTAAGTTGCTTTACAAAGCCGGTAGCAACGAATGCGGCAAAGAAAGAGGTCTCCGGTGGCAAATAAGCTCAGACTCGGCATCCCAAAGGGCAGTTTGCAGGATGCAACCATCGCCCTGTTCAAACGGGCGGGCTGGAATATCTACGCCGACGGGCGCTCTTATTTTCCGTCGATCGACGACACTGAAATCGAATGCATGCTGATTCGCGCGCAGGAGATGGCGCGCTACGTGGATCACGGAGTACTCGACGCAGGTCTGACGGGCATCGATTGGGTGGTAGAAAGCGGCTTGAACGTGGCCAGCGTGACCACCCTGACCTATGCCAAGCAGAGCCGCCGCAAGGTGCGCTGGGTGCTGGCGGTGCCCGAAGGAAGCGGCTTTGAAAAGGCGGAAGATTTGGAAGGCAAGATCATCGCCACGGAGCTCGTTGAAGTGAGCAAGCGCTACTTTGCCGCAAAGGGCGTGAACGTGAAGGTGGAGTTCAGCTGGGGCGCAACCGAAGTGAAGCCGCCGATGCTGGCCGATGCGATCGTTGAAGTCACAGAGACGGGCAGCTCGCTGAAAGCCAATCACCTGAAGATCATTGACACCGTGATGGAGAGCGAGACGCACCTGATCGCGGGCACAGGTGCGTTGGCCGATCCGTGGAAGCGCGGAAAGCTCGACCAGATCGCGTTGATGCTGCGCGGAGCTATCGATGCGCAGTCGCAGGTGGGCCTCATGCTCAACGTCAAGCGTGTGGATCTTGAAACGGTGCTGTCGGTGCTTCCAGCCTTGAATTCGCCAACCGTTTCGCAGTTGAGCAACTCTGAATGGGTTGCCGTGAACACCATTGTGGATGAGCGTACCGCGCGGGACGTCATCCCGCGGCTAAAAGCGGCGCGGGCTACAGGCATCGTGGAGTATCCGCTGAACAAGGTCGTGCTGTAAGACGCAAGGCGAGTGAGGCGGGAACGATGAAGCTGATTCGGGTTAAAGGACGAGGCGCAGGACAGGCCGCGGAGACGTTGGCGATGCTGGAACGGCGCGGCGGCACGGCGCTGGATTCTGTGCTGCCAACGGTCCGGCGCATTGTGGCCGATGTCCGCAAGCGGGGCGATCGCGCGCTGCTGCGCTACGCCAAGGAATTCGACGGGCTTGCGGGCGCGGACCGCCTGCGCGTGACACAGGCAGAGATGACGGCGGCGTGGAAGTCGCTCGATCCGGAGCTTCGCAAGGCACTGACGACGGCGGCAAAGCAGATTCGCAGGTTCGCTGAGCGGCAGATGCCGGCTTCGTGGAATGCGTCTCCGCTTGCCGGTCTGACGACAGGCCAGCTCGCTCGGCCGCTCGAATCAGTCGGCTGCTATGTGCCCAGTGGGCGTCATCCGCTGCCTTCGACGGTGTTGATGACGGCGATTCCCGCGCAGGTGGCGGGCGTGAAGCGCATCGCCCTGGTTTCACCGAAGCCCGCGCCGGAGACGCTGGCCGCTGCGCACCTGCTGGGCATAACAGAGTTCTATCGGTTGGGCGGCGCACACGCTGTAGCGGCACTGGCCTATGGCACTGCGAGCGTTGCGCGAGTCGACAAAATTGTGGGCCCAGGCAATCTGTATGTGACCGCAGCCAAGCGGCTGGTGGCCTTCGATTGTGCCATCGACATGCTCGCCGGTCCGACGGAGATCGTAGTCACGAGCGAGCGCGGCAGTGTGGCCGGTATTGCCTCCGACCTGGTGGCTCAGGCCGAACACGATCCTGAGGCCCTGGCAATTTTCATTACCACACGCGACGATCTGGCAAAAAACGTAATTGCGGAAGCAACGATGTGCAGTCGCGAAAACATTGTCGCGCGCGAGGCGCTCGATCGCAACGGCCTGGCGATTGTGGCCGGATCTCTGGAGGAGGCGCGTGCGATTACCAATCGTCTGGCACCGGAACATCTGACTGTTGACACGGCAAGTGATCTGAAGTGGATCAAGAATGCGGGCTCTGTATTTGTGGGCCGCTGGTCAGCGCAGCCGATGGGCGACTATATCTCCGGACCGAATCACACGCTGCCGACCGGCGGCATGGCAAAGGTGCGCGGCGGATTGAGCGTGTACGACTTTGTGAAGCTGATCACTGTGCAGGAATACTCGGGCAAGAGCTTGCGGGCGCTGGGTCCGCAGGCTGCTTTGCTGGCTGAGTCTGAGGGGCTGGTTGGTCACGCCGAGGCCATTCGTGCAAGACTGCGCAGGAGTCCAAAAGCCGGCACGCGCGCAAGGAGGTTCCGTGGCTGAAGCTGTGACCGCACGCAATCCCGCGCCACGCAAGCGGGTTCAGGCGATGAAGGAATATCATCCGCCACTCGGGTGCCGCGATGCGCTGCGCCTGGACTTTAACGAGAACACGCTGGCCTGTTCGCCAAAGGTGCGTGAGGTGCTGGGGCAGATCTCTGCCGGGGCGCTCACGCGTTACCCGGAGCGTGAGCCGGTAGAGGCGCTCGTGGCCTCGCACCTTGGCGTGGACGCGGGACAACTGGCCCTGACGAACGGCGTGGACGAGGCCATTCACGTGCTCTTCGAGACATTTATCGAGCCTGATGATGAGCTGTTGCTGCCGGTTCCCACTTACACGATGTACGAGGTCTATGCCTCGGCGACCGAGGCGCGCGTTGTCGCCGTGCAGGCCGAAGACAACTTGCAGTTTCCTTTCGACCGGCTTGTGAAGGCTATTTCGCCGCGCACCAAGATGATCGCCATCGCCAATCCCAACAGCCCTTCCGGCTCGGTGGCTAAGCGAGAGCAATTGCTGGTCCTTGCGCAGCGCGCGCCGCAGGCTGTGCTTCTGGTGGATGAGGCTTATTTTCATTTCTACGGCGAATCCGTAATCGACCTTGTGGGCACGGTGCCGAACCTGATCGTGGCGCGAACGTTCTCAAAAGCGTATGGGCTTGCCGGATTGCGGCTCGGGTTGCTCGCCGGGCCTGTGGAGTTGATGCGCTGGGTGCGCAACGTGCTTTCGCCCTACAGCGTGAACTCGCTGGCTCTGGCCTGCCTGCCGCCGGCGCTCGAAGACACAGCCTATCTGAATTGGTACACGGCCGAAGTGCGGGCCGCTCGCAATGAGTTTGAAGCTGCGCTAGATGCAGCACACGTGCGCCGCTGGCCGAGCTGCGCGAATTTTGTCCTAGTTGAAATCGGCGCACGGCACGCGGAGTTTGTGCGGCTCATGAGCGCCGCCGGCGTGTTGGTGCGCGACCGGTCGAGCGATCCGGGTTGCGACGGGGGGGTGCGCATCACGATTGGAACGAGGGAGCAGATGAGACAGGCTGCAACGGCGCTTAACGAAACGCTGGCCGCACTGAAGGCTGAAAAAGAGGCGCAATGACGACTAAGGAAAGCAAAAGGGCGGCGATGACCAAGAATGCGCGCACTGCAAGCTTTGAGCGCAACACCACCGAGACGCGCATCGCGATCAAGTTGACGATCGAGGGCAATGGCCGGTACAAGGTTGCGACCGGCATTCGGTTCTTCGATCACATGCTGGAGCTTTTTACGCGTCATGGCGCATTCAATCTCGATCTCACGTGCGCCGGCGATCTGGATGTGGACCAGCACCACACAGTCGAAGACGTTGGCATTGCGCTGGGCGAGGCGTTCGACCGCGCCCTGGGCGACAAGCGCGGCATCCTGCGCGCCGGATATTTTCTAATGCCGATGGACGAGACGCTGGCGATTGCGGCAGTTGACCTGAGCGGACGCGCGGCGTTTGCGGTGGATGCGAAGGTGCGTACGCGTCTGGTCGGCGACCTGCAAACCGAACTGGTTACGGATTTCTTTGAGGGATTTGCGCGCGGAGCACGGGCCAACGTACACGTGAAGACGATGTATGGCCGCTCCAATCATCACAAGATCGAGGCCATCTTCAAGGCATTTGCGCGGGCGCTGCGCGTGGCCTGCTCACGCGACAAGCAGTTGGGCCAGATGCTGCCGTCGACCAAAGGAATGCTGTGATGCGCGTAACGGTAATTGACTACAAAGCAGGCAATTTGACCAGCGTTCTGAAGGCGCTGCGGCACCTAGGCGCGGAGCCTGAGGTGACGGGTGGCGATTTGTCGCTGGTTGCCTCAGCAGAGCGCGTCGTGCTGCCCGGCGTAGGCCACTTCCAGGCCACAGAGCGATTGGATGCTACGGGATTGACGACTGCGATTCGCGCGGCGATTACGCGCGGAGTGCCCTTTTTAGGCATCTGCGTGGGGATGCAATGGCTGTATGCAGGTTCGACTGAAGCCCCGCAGCAACCTGGACTTGGACACTTTGCGGAATCGTGCACACGCTTTAGGGAGAGCACCGAGAAAGTTCCGCATGTCGGCTGGAACTCGCTTGAGGTGAAGGCGGGATCGCGGTTGCTCGCCGGCGTAGATCCGGGCGAGTACGTTTATTTCACGCATTCGTTCAAAGGGCCGGTCACGGGAGACACCGCGGCGGCGTCTTTTTACATTGAGCCATTTGCGGCTGCTGTGGAGCGCGGCAACGTGATGGGCGCGCAGTTTCACCCGGAGAAGTCAGGGGCGACGGGGCTGAAGATCCTCAGGAACTTTCTCGGATGGACTGCGAAGGTGAGCGCATGATCACCAAACGCATCATTGCGTGCCTCGACGTCCACGGCGGACGGGTGGTGAAGGGTGTCCAGTTTATCGACCTGGTGGACGCGGGCGATCCTGCGACGCAGGCTGCGCGTCATGCGCGCGAAGGCGCCGACGAAATTGTGCTGCTCGACATTACAGCGACGCACGAGGGACGCGCAACGCTGTTGGACACCGTGCGCCGGACGGCGCGCGAACTGTTTGTGCCCTTCTGCGTGGGCGGTGGCATTCGCACAGCGGACGACGCTGCGCAGGTGTTTGAGGCGGGCGCGGACAAGGTCAGCGTGAACTCCGCGGCGCTGAAGGACCCGATGCTGATCGACGCGATCGGCCGGAGCTTTGGCGCCCAGGCCGTGGTGGTTGCGATTGATGCGCGGCGCGATCCAGGTGCGGTAGACCCGGTGCGCGATGCGCAGGTATTTGTGCAGGGCGGACGCAAACCGGCAGGTCGGCGCGTGGTGGAGTGGGCGCGAGAGGCCGAGGCGCGCGGCGCCGGCGAAATTCTGCTCACGTCCATGGACTCGGACGGAACGCGGGCGGGTTTCGATTGCGAGTTGACAGCAGCGGTGAGCGAGGCTGTGGGCATCCCCGTGATTGCCTCGGGAGGCGCGGGAACCGTGGAGCATTTTGCGGATGTGTTCGGACGCGGCAAGGCCGATGCAGCGCTGGCGGCGAGCATCTTCCATTTCGGAGTTTCGAGCGCGCGTTCACTCAAGCAAGAGCTGGCAAAGGCCGGCGTCTCGGTGAGGTTGCCATGCTGATTCCATCAATCGATTTGCTGGGCGGACGCATCGTTCAACTGGTGCAGGGTGAGAAGCTGCGCCTGGCGTTCGACGACTTTGAATACTGGATCGAGAAGTTTTCGAAGTTTCCGCTGGTGCAGTTGATCGATCTGGACGCAGCGATGCGGCAGGGCGACAACCAGACGCTCGTCGCGCAGATTGCCAGGCGGCTTCCGTGCCAGGCGGGGGGCGGAATTCACTCCATTGAACGTGCGCGGCAGGTGCTGGATGCGGGCGCAAAGCGCGTCATCATCGGCTCCGCGCTTTTTACGGAAGATGGTGGGGTGCGAGCAAAGTTTGCCGGCGAGTTAGCCGCGAGCGTGGGCGCGGAGCGCGTGGTGGCCGGAATCGACACGAAGAATGGGCGCATTGCGATCAAGGGCTGGAAGGCTCAGGTGGAGCTGACGCCTGACGATGCAATTCCGCAACTCGAAGCTTATGTTGATGCGTTTCTCTACACGCATGTGGATGGCGAGGGCCTGATGCAGGGCTTTCCCATTGAGACCGCGGCGCGGCTGCGCGACTTGACCGAAAAGCAGCTGATTGTGGCCGGCGGCATTCGCAGCCAGCAGGAAGTGGATGCACTGGATGCACTGGGCGTGGACGCGGTGGTGGGGATGGCGGTTTACACAGAGTTACTGGCCGTCTAGTTTCGATTTGACGGGTGCCGGCGTTTCTATGCCTGGCTCCTGCTCTTGCGCCTCGCCGACGGCACGGCTGGTTTCAGCGCGCGAGGCGCGCAGCAGCCGCGCAATCTGCTTGAGATGGAGTTGCACCGCGTAGGCGCGCAGAATTTCGGCCTGCGAAAAACCGATGCCGGTGTGCCGCACCGCATCCATGCTGGCTTCAAGATCGGCAATGTCCTGCTCAAGATGGATGGCCGGTGGCAAGACATCGAAGCGCCACTTGTGAATGCGGCCGGCAACGTGGTGAAAGCCGCTGCGGATATCCACAGCAAGGCGCCCCAGTTCAGGTTCCAGTTGCGATGCGAATCCATCTTCGCGGCTGCCCTCGACTGAGAACTCCAGTGCGACTATCGCATCGAAGATCGAGCGGCCGAACTGCGAAAGCATCTCAAGACCTTCGCGACCTCCGGAGGGTTCATGGCGCGCGGCCTCAAGCAGTTGATTGTTGGCGCGCAAAGCCGCCTGCACTTCCTCACGCAACTCGGGCAGGTTCTTCGCGGGAGCGCCTCGAAAACCCTCGAGAACAGCTTCAAAAAAACTGCCTAGCATCAAAAACTCCTGAGCGAGCCCATCGCGCAGACGCAGAAGTGCGCGGTCAGGAAAAACGAGCGTGGTCACGGCAAGAGCCACCACGATGCCAAGAATCACCTCGCCCACGCGATCCATTGCCAGGCCCCAGCGCGGACCTTCCCTGTGCACCAGCATGATGATGGTGATGGTGACGCAGGCCAGGCGTGCACTGTTGCGGAGCCCCAGCAGGCCGCTGGCGACGATGGCAACCAGAATCGCCAGGATGTAACTCAACAAGAGCGGCCCGAAGAGTGAAAACGAAAAGCCCAGCAGGGCGCCGATGAGCGTGCCCAGCAGGCGCTCGCGCGAGGCGCTGACGGTGGAACCAACATCCGATTGGAGGACGATGATAGCGCTGATGGATCCCCAGTATCCGTCGTGAAGGCCGAATTGCAAAGCCAGCCACCAGCAAAGCGCCGCGGCCAGCGCGGTCTTTGCCGCATGGATAGCGAGGCGACGGTGTTCCCAGGAGAGAAGCGCCGAATTTTGCGGCGCCTCAAGGCGAAGCTTGACTGCAAGCTCGTGTTGAGAGTGCGTTTTCTTGAATCTCAGGCGCATAGTTCATTTTGCGGTTGCATTTCTTCAAAGATACTCTGTTCTTCGACAAAAAGTATGTCGCCAGACGATGGCTGCGATAGCATGAAAGCCACGGCCCCCTCACCTGAACGGGGCTGCTCTTGAATCAAGATGCGCGTTGGATACCCAGACATATTGCCGTTGGAGCTGTTTCGCGATTTTCCTTCCGAAGTCGAGCTGATCGCGATACCGGATCCGCCAGACCGCGAGATCGACATCGAGGTATGGATTCCTAATCCATATTCGAATCGGGCAATGCTTGCCTGGCCGTGGCTGAGAGGCGTGCGGTTGGTGCTTTCCATGCTGGCCGGCACAGAGTGGATACCGCCGTTGGTGGGACCGCATGTGACCATCTGCAACGCGCGCGGCGCGCATAACATCAGCACGGCTGAATGGACCCTCAGCGCGATCCTCTCCATGTTGAAGTACCATCCGCTGTATGAAGGAATTCAACGCGAGGGTAAATGGAAGCGGCGCTTCGAGGCTTCAAAGCACTATGCCGCGATCACCGGCGACAAGCGACCTTGGTATCCGCCAGTGTTACTTGAGGAGTTGACCGGCAAGAACGTGCTGCTGGTCGGGTATGGCTCCATCGGCAAGGAGATCGAGCGCATGCTGGCGCCATTCGACGTGGAGCTGACACGTGTGGCCCGCAACGCCCGTAGTGAGCCGAACGTCCACGCGGTGAGCGAGCTTGACAACTTGCTGCCGCAGGCCGAAGTTGTGGTGTTGATTTTGCCTTCGACCGATGAGACGAAGGGGCTCATCGGTCGCCGTCAGCTTGCGCTTTTGCAGCAGGGCGCACTGCTGGTGAACGCCGCGCGGGGACCGATCGTGGATACGGATGCGCTCGTAGATTCGCTCAACGCGGGAAGGATCCGCGCCGCGATTGATGTGACCGATCCCGAGCCGTTGCCGGAGGGGCACCCGCTGTGGAATTGCCCGAACCTTATGATCACGCCGCACGTCGGTGGTTCGAGCAAAGAGTTTTCGCCACGCGCATTGCGCACGGCGGCGGGCGAACTGCGTCGCTATAGGTCGGGCGCGCCGCTCGAGAACGTGGTGCAGGCGGCGATTTAGGCTGCCAAAGCCGAGCGTCGCCAGTCGCGCAAGCCGAGGACGGCAAGAGCCACCAGGCCGGCATAGAGTACAGCGGTCATGCGCAAATCCTTGTAGAGGTACTCACCTATATAGATAAGGTCGACGGCGATCCAGAGCCACCAGTTGGCGATGTGTTTACGTGCTTGCCACCAGCTGGCCACAAGCGAATAGCTGGTGAGAGCCGCATCCAGATGAGGCAGCGCTGCGCCAATGCGCACCATCAGCCAGCCGAGCAGAACTGAACCCACGGCGCCCGCTGCCAGGCCGGCCAGCCAGCCGCGAAGATTGAGCGGTGCCACGCGGACTTCGCCCTCCTCGACAACGCCGCGCCACCAGTGCCACCAGCCATAGAGCGTGAACGCGATAAAGAAGATTTGCAGAAGCGCATCGGAGAAGAGACGCGCGCGGTAAAAAACGACCAGGTAAAGCACATCTGCTGCCAGCACCACGGGCCAGCAGATGAGAAGACGGCGCGTCGTGAGCCAGATGCCGACAACGGTGGTAACGGTACCGGCAAGTTCAATCCAGTGTTCGGCGAGATAGTTTGCGATCACTGCAACCCCACTTTTTGCGCGCGCCGGTCGCGGGCCGCGGCCCATCGCTCAATCGCGTTCAAAAGGTTCTTGCCCGAAGCACTTCGGAACCAGCGCGCGTGGCCGACCAGCCAGCCTTCGTGTGCCATCCGCGCCTTCTCTTTCGAGTGCAGGACAGTGAGAAAATAGTCAGCTTCAGAAAGCGCGAACTCGGCGTGGCAGAGAGCAGTCATAGGCGCGAGGGCGGCGGCTTCCTCCGCTGAGAGCGCGCGCACAAAGTCGTAGCCTTCCAGCAGAGCCGTCAGGTGATCGAGATGCATGGGGACATCTTCAGGATGAGCCGGGTCGGCAACGAGCACGAGCCACTCGACAATGTTGCGCTCGATGGCATGGGCGATGTCGTATACCGCATTGGCGCGGTCGGCGAGACCGAAGTCGATAATCGCCGTGGCCTTCGCATCATCGCCTGCGTCGCTCCAGAAGAGATTAGAGGCATGAAGGTCGTTGTGGGCCCAGAGCGTCGGAAGCGTGGGCAAAAGCGGCAAGAGTTGCGCATGAAACGGGGCGAGCAATTGCAGGGCCTGACGGCAACTTACCCGCACGGCGGCATTCGAGGCCAGTGCGGGGCGCGCATTGAGATAGCGATTGAGCTCCACATAAGGGTCGGGTGCGGCAAAAATGGTGAAGCTCGCAACCAGCGGACGCGGCTTGCGGCGGGGCGCTGCGAAACCCTGCGACGCGCAATGCAGACGCGCCAGCGCCTGGCCGGCCGCATGAGCGTGCGACACGGTGCGAAAGGGCGTCCACGAGATTGCGTCCTCATAAAGGTCGATGCCCGGCGGCGTTTCATGCACTTCGTAGGTCCATTCGCCGATTTCGATTGCCGTCCAGCCCGATGTGGAGGCGAGGACCTTGGGCACTGAGGCTCCGGCGCTAAGCAGGTGCGCAAGAAAGCGATGCTCCTCAAGCAGGCCTTCGGCGTCGCGTACCGTGCAATGATGGCGCTTGATGAAGACCCGGCCTGCCGATGTGCGAACCACCGCAGCGGCAGAAAATGGCCGCGGGCTCGCGAAGAGAATGTTCGTAGGCTCGCCAAGCGCCGGAAATTGGCTGAACAACGAGCACAACTCGGCCAGCGCGAGCGGCGGCCAGTCGGGTGTGACAAGCGTGCCGTCCATGCCGTGCGCTTTTACGGTTGCGCTCATTGAGGGGGTCACCTTGCGTGGAGCAACGACTTAGAAAGTGTAATGGGCCGAGAGGCGCACCGTCGTCGGCGCGCCTAGCCAGATAAAGGTATCGCCTCCGTTGGCGCCGGTATCAGACCAGTAGCGCTTATTGAGGATGTTGTCGGCATAGAGGTGGATGGTCACGCGGCTTTTTTCACCGCCGGGCTTGTAACTAGCGCCGAGGTTGATGAGATTGACAGAAGCGACGGAGACGGTGTCGTCGCGGGTGGCGTCTTTGCGGCCGCTGAAGCTCCAGCCGGGCATGAGATGCAGGCTGTGGAAGCGCGGGAGAGTCATGTCGGCAAAGAAGGTGGTGTGGAGGCGGGGAATGTTGATGACTTGTTGGTTATTGTAGGCGGGGGTGCCTGTGTCAGTTGAGATGGCGCTGATGGCGGCGGCAGAGGCGTTGAGGCGAAGCCAGTCGGCAGCTTTGCCTTCGGCGCTGAATTCGAAGCCGTTGTGGGTTTCGCGGCCTTCGGACTCGAAGCACTGATCCCCTGCCGCACCAGCCGGGCAGAACGTGTCCGGGCCGGCGAGGGTTTTGGGATAAAAGAACGGAGCACGCATGCGGTAAATAGCGGCGGTGAGAAGGATGCGCTGAGCGGGTGAGTATTTTGCGCCGACTTCGGCCTGGCGCGTGAAGAAAGGTGAAAGGAACTGGCTCGGGTTATCGGTCCACCACGGACCTTGCGGGCCGAGAGAGAGCAGGACGCCGTAGTTGGAATAGAGGGTGAGTGTGCTGATGGGATTGAAGGTAACGGCGAATTGGGGAAGCCAGACGAACCTATGCGTGGGAATGCCCGCGGAGTAGTTGTTATCGCGGAGTGAGTCGGCGCGGGCTCCGGCGATGAGCTGGATGCGGCCGGGAACATGGATGCGGTCCTGAATGATGCCTGCGGACTGATGGCTATCTTCCCACAGCGTGCGGGGACCGGCGACCTGAAGCGGGTTTTCGGCGGATGCCAGGTCGATGGGCGTGCTCGGTGCGTAGATATTCTCGAAGCCCACGTAGTAGTAGACCGCACCGTCAGCCACGTTGGAAGGCGCGTTGGGGGGCGGTGCGCCGGGCTCCTGAACGCTGCGGAGAAAAAGCTCGCCGCCGAACACGACGTCGTGAGCGAGAGCGCCGGTGTGGAACCGACCGACGAGCATGGCTTCCGCCTGGGCATCGATGCGGAGCTCGCCGGGATCGCGGTAGTCGTAGACGCCGTAGGTACCGTCGGGACAGAAAAAATACTCAGACGCGGAGGGGGCGTTGGGGCAGTTGACGAGGCCAGAGACGGGATCAAAGGACGTGCCGTAGGCGTAGATGACGTTGTCTTGAATGTCAGAACGACTGAGGCCGGCTGCGGCGAAGGCGGACCAGTTGGTCGAGAACGTGTGGTCGAGACGCAGGGAGGTGTTGAAGGCGCTGTAGATATCGGGGAGGCCCCAGGGCTGGTCGCCGAGCATGGTGGACCGATAGATGCGGTTGATGTCGGGGACGGATGTACCGCCGAGGAGCTGGTAGCCGCTGCCATCGCGCTCGGTCTTGTACTGGTACTCAAAGTCGGTTTTGAGAATGGTGGCGGGGGAGAACCTGAAATCGGTGGCGAGGGCGCCGACGCCGCGCCAGCCGTTGGTGTCGTTCATATAGGGGACGATGCGCTCGCCGGCAAGATTGAGGCGGACGCCGACTTGCTTCTGCACACCGAAGAGATGGCCAAGATCGGCTGCTCCGTAGGCTGAACCGCGGTGGTCGGTGGCGAGGTCGATTGCCTTGATCACGGCGGGGCGCTTGGTGACGTAGTCGATGAGGCCGCCGGCGTTGGCGACGCCACTCTCGAGGCCAGCGATGCCTTTGAGGAATTCGACGCTTTCTTTGTTTTCAAGGGGAACGTCCTGCTCGCCGGCGACGGTTAGGCCGTTGATTTCAAGGCCGGTGGCGAGATCGATGGGAAAACCGCGGATCTCAAACCAGCCGTAGTAGCCGACGGCGACGTAGTCGTCGCCGATGGAGGCGTCGTTCTTTACGACATCTGAGAGCAGGCGGGAGACCTGATCATTGAGCAGGTCGCGGGTGACGACAGTGGCGGAGACCGGCGCGTTCTTGATTTCTGCTCCGTCCAAGGTACCCACTGTCAGCGATTCGGGAAGGTAATCGTCGTTGGTTTCGCCGTGAACGATGACGGTGGTAGTGACCGGTGGCAACTTCTGTGCGGCAGGCGAGGTTTGAGCGCCTGCAGGTGAATTCGAGGACGTCTGCGGCAGGTTTTGCGCGAATGCGGCGAAAGAAGCGGCCAGGAAAAAGGTCAGTACAAGCGCACACCAGGGAGAACCGGGCGACACGTCGAGAAATTTGGGTCTGGTGCGGAAGGCGGCGAAATCGAACATAGGATCCCCTTGGCTGCATCGGGAAACAAGGGAACTCAGATGGATTCGAGGAAGAAGGCCGAACGGCTTCGAAAACTTCCCACGCCGGTATTATCCGGATCGGGTTCGAGGGTATTTCTCAGCCCCACATCGTGGAGCACCCCTGTTTCAATAGTCCGATTGGAACACTTCTTGGCTGAGAATTGCAAATAACTCATCGAAACGCGAAGATGCGCATTGCCCGGGGGGTTCTATAGGACTGCGAACATGGAGTTGCTTCTTTGCGCGACGTGCCGGCTAAGTTTCTACGTGTTTTGCGAATGGGATGCCATCTCGGCAATCGAAGCGGCGGAGAGAACCTCGAGCATCGACCTCTGCGCCTTTGCCCATACCGGATGAGCCGGGCATGCAGCCCTTCGGTGGCACGATTGGCCGGAGACGAGGCAGAGGTTCAAGCAAATGGGACCGTCAATGGCCTCAATCACCTGGAGCATGGATGCCTTCCGGCCCAGCGCCGAAATCTGAAAACCGCCAGTCTGCCCGCGCCGCGATGTGATGAGCCCGGCGCGCGAAAGGGCCTGAAGAACTTTGGAAAGAAAGCTCCCCGGTGCTTCGGTTGCCGCGGCCAGGGTGGGAAGCGAAACGCGCTCCTGGGTGGCAGAGGAAGCCAAGCATATCATGACGCGGACAGCGTAGTCGGCTGCACGTGTAAGTTGCATCGACGAATTGGGCTTTTTCATGCGGTCGCCCCGTTTGGCGAGTCTCCCCGTGACCAATAAACCCCATATTTCAGTGTGAGCTCTTACGGGAGCCTAAAGAAATGCGTCACAAGCGGATGTGTTATCTGTCACAGACCCCCGGTCGTGGCTGAGGATAGGTTGACTTTTGTCAATTGAAATTGGAGACAAATAGTCCAATATCCGCCAGGAACTCGTTTGTTGCTTCTGGCCTCCGGTTGTTCCCGGCCCGCGGCGGCGAGGCGAGTGAAAAGTGATGGACCGGTGCCGCTTTGGTGACAGATCCATCGCCGGTTTGAGAGTGAAAGGAAGTTCCGCAATCCTATGAATCCCTATCCCGCTGTCGATCCCATACCGTTGCCGGCGCCCGTATGGCTGCTCAAGCTGCTTCATATCGTCACGCTGGCGCTGCACTTTGTGGCCGTCGAGATGCTGCTGGGCGGACTGCTGCTTGCGGTGCTGCTTAGCCTTTTCCGCAGTTCACCCTTGTCGCTTGTCACGGCACGGGCTCTGGCTCGGCGGCTGACGGTGGTTATGACCTTTGTGATCAACCTCGGTGTGCCGCCGCTCTTGTTTGCGCAGGTGCTCTATGGGCGGGCGCTCTACACAAGCAGCGTGCTGATGGGTATCTACTGGATTTCGATCATCTTCATCCTGATGCTGACCTATTGGCTGCTTTACCGCTTCACGGCGCGGCTTGAGGAGGGCAGGCAGGCATGGTGGGTGGGCTTGAGCGCATGGATTCTGGCAGGATTCATTGCCCGGCTGCTCTCAAGCAATATGACGCTGATGCTGCGGCCTGAAGTGTGGCGCGGCATGTACTCGGCTTCGGCGATGGGTGCGTATCTGCCCACGGGCGACCCGACGCTCACGCCGCGCTGGCTGCTGATGATGGCCGGCGGACTGTTTGTGGGCGGACTGTGGCTCGTCTATCTGGCCGGGCGCAGTACCTTTACCGCGGAGGAAAAGCACTTTGCTGCCGGCCTGGGTGGCAAGGTGGCCGCGGCCTTTGGAGTTATTTATCTGCTGGCAGGATTGTGGGCGGCAAGCGTGCAGCCCGAGGCTCTCAAAGCCGGGCTCCAAAGCCACTGGCTTTACCGCTTCGCCGGGTTCGCCGGATACGGTTGGCTGGCCCTGGTTGCCGTGGCCGTCCTGCTGGGCGCCTATGTCGGGTTCGGCAAGGTTGCGGCTGGCTGGGTAAGCTGGGCCGCCGTGCTGCTGGCGGTGTTGGTTGAAATCATGCTCGTCATCTACCGCGACGGCGTCCGCGACCTGACCCTGTTGAGCAAAGGCTACGACGTATGGGACCGGGTCGTGGTAACCAACTGGGGCGTGGTCGGGTTGTTCCTGGTGCTGTTTGTGGCCGGGTTGGGCGTGGTTGGATGGCTCGTGTCCGTGGTGGCGCGCGCTGAGAAAGTAATGGAGAGTGCGGCATAGCTTATGAGCGATCTTGCAAATTCCGCAATAATTCTGGACGAACACAGCGAACCAAAGACTCGCCGCGCGTTTCTTGCAGCGGCGGGCGCGGCAGGCCTGTGCTACACCGCCGCGTTGGCCTACCCTATCTACCGTTACCTGGCCTCGCCTGAAGAAATGGCACTGAGTGCAACGGCCGTAACCGAGGTGACGTTGAAGGACGCCCAAAAGTTGCCGGCGGGCTCGGTGCTGATGTTCAAATTCGGCACCCGTCCGGCCATGCTGATTCATCACGAGGACAATCGTTGGGTGGCGATGACCGCGGTCTGCACACACCTGGGCTGCACGGTCCAGTATGAGCCCCAGGCTGACCGGATTCATTGCGCATGTCACGGCGGCGTTTATAACGCCTATACCGGCGCTAACGTCAGCGGTCCGCCGCCCAAGCCGCTCTCCCTCTACAAAGTCGCGGTGAACGACACCGGCGTTGAAGTTTCGCGGGCTTAGTCGACTGAACTCAAAGAGCGGCATACCCCGCATGTGCAAAGGCGCAATCTAATGGGAATTCCTGATGTTTTCAGCCTGACATGGCAAGGCGCTGCAAAGCAAAAGGAACGAGCGCGTTCAAAAGGATAGAAGCATGACTGCAAAAACAATCACGAGCAACGTTTACGACTGGGTGGATGAGCGGTTGGGCCTGAGCGAGCTGGCCGCCTTCGCGCGCCACAAGACCGTTCCAGTGCACTCCCAGTCTTTTTGGTACTACTGGGGCGGCATCTCGCTGTTCCTTTTCCTCGTGCAGTGCTTTACCGGCGTTCTGCTGCTGGTCTACTACCGGCCGGGTGCCGACGCTTACGAGTCAGTCCGCCAGATCACGTTCGTGATGCACTTCGGCTGGCTGATCCGCTCGGCGCACTCCTGGTCGGCCAACCTGATGATCTTCTCCATCCTCGTCCACATGTTTTCAGTCTTCTTTATGAAGGCCTACCGCAAGCCGCGCGAGTTCGGCTGGCTGAGCGGCATGGCATTGTTGGGACTCGCTTCCGTGTTCGGCTTCTCAGGTTACCTGCTGCCGATGGATGAGCTGAGCTACTTTGCCACCAAAGTGGGACTTCAGATTCCGGTTGCGATTCCGTGGATCGGTCCTCTCATCGCCAACATGCTGCGCGGCGGTCCGGATGTGAGCGAATTTACGGTCCAGCGGTTCTTTGCGCTGCATGTGGTGGTGTTGCCGGCGCTCTTCGTGCCGCTGCTCGGCTTCCACCTGTGGCTTGTGCAGCGCTATGGCAACGCGGTGCCTCCCAGCGAAGAAGAAAAGCCGGCGGTGGAGCGCAAAAGCATGCCCTTCATGCCCAACTTCCTGCGCAAGGATCTGGCCATGTGGCTGATCTCGCTGAACATTCTGGCGCTGATGGCCTCTGTGTTTCCCTGGCCTCTCGGCAAGCAGTTCGACTCACTGGTGCCTGCGCCAGCGGGGATTCATCCAGAATGGTACTTTATGAGCCCCTTCGAGATGCTCAAGTTGCTGGGCTCGTTTTTGCCCGGCGAGGTCGGTGAGATTGCGGGCATCCTGCTGTTCACGCTCGGGATCGTACTGTGGATTCTGATTCCGTTCTACGATACGAGCAAAGAGAGCGGACAGCGCGCGCGCGCCGCACACTACTTCGGCCTGCTGGCGGTGTTCGCGCTGTTGGCCACCACAGTCATTGGCTATTGGACCATTCGGTAAGGCAGCTTCAGGCGTTCAGCCGCCGGCTTTCAGCGTCGCCCTGCTCGCACCAACGGCACGGCCAGGACACCAAAAGCAGATGACTGAACTCCGAGAGCCAGGAGCAGAAAAAACATGAACTATCCATTCTGGGAAATTCCAATTCTTGGCTCGGGCTGGGTGATCGGCATCATCGCCATCTTCCACGTCATGATCTCGCAGTTCGCGGTAGGCGGCGGCCTCTATCTGCCCATGGCAGAGCGCAAGGCCTTGCGCATGGCCGACCCCGACCTTCGGGCCGCGTGGATGAAGCAGCTGGCCAGCCACTCGAAGTTCTTCCTCATCCTTACCGCGGTCTTCGGCACCGTCTCCGGCGTAGGCATCTGGTTTGCCATTGGACTCACGCACCCCGAAGCCACCAGCACCCTGATTCACAACTTCGTCTTCGGCTGGGCCATGGAGTGGGTGTTCTTCCTGGTGGAACTGGCCACCGTGGCGGTTTACTACTACACGTGGAACCGCATCGACCCCAAGCTGCACCTGAAGGTGGGCTGGGTTTATGCCGGCGCATCGGCATTCACCCTGATCATCATCAACGGCATTCTCGCGTTCATGCTCACGCCTGGCGACACCTGGCTGGCCGTCGCGGGAACAGGCCATGAGGCCAGCAAGTTCTGGAACGCCTTCTTTAATCCCACCTACTGGCCGAGCCTGGCACTGCGCACCTGCGTCTGCCTGTCGCTGGCCGGCGTGTGGGCGTTGATTACCGCGAGCCAGATCGACGGCGACAAACAGCCAGCCCTCAAAATCAGCAAAGTGCGGTGGAGCGTGAGGTGGCTGCTGCCTTCCTTCGTCGCCATCCCTTTCCTGATGATCTGGTATTACATGATGGTTCCCGCGTCTCAGCAGGCACTGCTGACCCTGGGCATCGACACCATCAACGCGGGCACGTTCTCTGCCGTCACGCGCATGGCGCTGGTCATCATCGTCACTTCCGCTACCATCGTGGCCGTGGCGTATTTCCTGGCCTATCGCAATCCCCTGGACTTCAACCTGTCGCACGCCATCGCGGTGCTGTTGCTGGCGCTGATGGCCACCGGCGCAGGAGAGTACTCGCGCGAAATGCTGCGCAAGCCCTACGTCATCGGCCACTGGATGTATTCGAACGGCGTGCGCGTTCCTTACGTGAGCCGCATCAACCAGGAAGGATACCTGGCCCACTCGCTTTGGGTGTGGAATGCGTCGGATTCAAGCTACTCCCGCGGCGAAGCAATCTTCCGGGGCGAGTGCGGCTCCTGCCACACGATGGACGGATACCGCCCGATGCGGCAACTGCTCAGCGGACGCGACCGCGCCAACATCGGCAGCTTTGTCACCATGCTCCACGACTACAAGTCGGACATGCCTTACCGCCGGTTCATGCCGCCCATGGTGGGCACTCAACAGGATGTGAACGACCTGACGGATTTTCTGAATGCCAAGGTCAACCCACCTGCTGCAACCGGGCAGGCGCCTGTGCAAACAGCGCAAAAATAGCATCTTTCCTCAAATCTGCCGTAACGACAAACGCCCGCGGTACGCGGGCGTTTGTCGTTTGAGTGCCGGTTTGCGGCGGGGGCCCGGCAAGCGCTCTAGACGTTCAGCTTTGCCTGCGGGCGCAGGGCATCGGCGTTCAACTCGTCCGCCTTGCGCAGGCCGGGAAAGATCACGCTCCACAGGCCGGCTACGACCAGCGCACCGACGCCGCCGATTACCGTGGCGCGCACCGCACCCCACCACTGCGCGGTCAGGCCGCTCTCGAATTCACCGAGTTCGTTGGACGCGCCGATAAAAAGTGAGTTCACGGCGCTAACACGTCCGCGCATCTCATTGGGAGTGGCCAGTTGCAGCAGTGAGCCGCGGATGATCACGCTGACAGAGTCTGCCGCACCGGCGACGAAAAGCGCGGTGAGCGAGAGCGCCAGAGAATGCGAATAGCCGAAGACTATCGTGGCCGCGCCAAAAACTGCCACGCAGGCAAAAAGCCGCAAACCGGCGTGGCGGCGGAAGGGAAAGCGCGCCAGCAGCAGAGACATTGTTACGGCGCCGGCAGCGGGAGCGGCGCGCAACATGCCCAGGCCGCGAGGACCGGTGTGCAGAATGTCGTTGGCGAAGATGGGCGTGAGCGCGACGGCCCCACCCAGCAGTACGGCGAAAAGGTCAAGCGATGCGGCGCCGAGCAGCAGGGGCGAGCGACCCATGTACTGGAACCCTGCGAGCACCACCTTGAGTGACAGTGCGCGGTGCTCCATCCGGCCTGAGCGTGTGCGCATGCTGCCGACAAGCACCAGGGACCAGCCCAGCGTGCCCAAAGTGAAGACATAGACGATGCCCGCACCCTGCAACAGCGTGTCGGGAACAAAGCGAACCAGAGGCAGTGTAAAGAGAACGCCTCCCAGGGCCGGGCCAATGATCGTTGCGAACTGGAAGATGGTGGCGCCCCAGGTGACCGCGTTGACAAAGTGCGCTTCGGGAACCAGGTGGGGGATGAGCGCTGAATTGGCCGGCCCTGAGAAGGTACGCGCGGTGCCGACGAAAAAAAGGACGAGGTAGATGGGATAGACCGAGTGAAGTTCCGTACGGGCAAGCAGGAGCAGTGCTGTGGTGCAGAGCGCCTGCATACCGTAGCAGACCAGGATGATCTGGCGGCGATCGAAGCGGTCTGCGACATGGCCGGCAGGCAGCAGAAAGAGAAGGCCGGGCAGAAACTGCGCCAAGCCCGTGTAGCCCAGGTCGATGGCACGGTGCGTGATGGCGTACACCTGCCAGGCAACAGCCACCGACTGCGCCGCATAGCCCAGGACGGCGGCGACGCGCGCCAACTGGAACCGCCTGAAGTCGCGCGAGGCAAAAGCTTCCATGCCTCGCCGGGGCGGCTTTCGACCATGAGTTTTTTGGGGAAAATCGGGCATAACCTGCCCCTAAGGGTACATTGCCCCGCCATAGATGCGATAGCGCCGGCGCTGAGCACACAGACCGGACAAACCCAAAATCACGGTGCAGGAATCCATGAACCCCGGGGCGGGGGATGCGAATCTAAGGTACAGCACGCAGCCCATGGTCCCACCCTTCCGAGGCGGGGTCCAGGCGCCGCACCACCCCGGCCAGCCAAAGAAGAACGGCAAAATTTAACAGGAGAGCACTGTTGCCAGAGTCGCAAACCGCATCGCCGGCCCCAGCCAGGCAAATGGAAAACCCTAACCAGGCCTCCAACCTTGTCTGGAAACCGCGGGTGAACCCCTGGCTGATCGCCATGACAGTGGCCCTGGCTGCATTTATGGAGGTGTTGGACACCTCTATTGCCAATGTGGCGTTGCCGCATATTGCCGGCACCCTGGGCGCCAGCACCGACGAGGGAACTTGGGTGCTCACCAGCTACCTGGTGGCGAATGCCATCGTGCTTCCATTGGGTGGATGGGCGTCGAGCCTTATGGGGAGGCGTAACTTCTTTGTGTTCTGTATCTTGGTCTTCACCGTCGCCAGCTTCTTATGCGGTGCTGCACCCACTTTACCCCTCCTTTTGATTTTCAGGGTGATTCAGGGTGCGGGTGGCGGCGGAATGCAGCCTATGGCCCAGGCCATCATGGCCGATTCATTTGAACCGCACAAACGCGGCCAGGCCTTTTCAATCTACGGCCTCGTGACCGTACTGGCGCCCTCCATCGGCCCCACTCTGGGCGGTTGGATCACGGACAATTTCTCCTGGCGCTGGATCTTCTTTATCAACATCCCGGTGGGCATTCTTGCCTTCATTCTGGTCACGCGGCTGGTGGACGATCCGCCCTGGATCAAGCCCGACCGCTCGCGGTTGCGGCAGATGGACTACCTCGGCCTGGGCTTCCTGACGGTAGCCATGGGCGGACTGCAGATCATGCTTGACAAGGGCGAGGAGAACGACTGGTTCTCTTCAGGCTTCATTCAGTTTTTCGGCTTCCTGTTTGTCGTCGGCATGATTGGGCTCGTGGTGTGGGAGTGGCGGCAGAAAAATCCGCTCATGAACCTGAAGCTCTTCCGATACAAGAACTTCGCCATCTGTTGTTTCCTGATGATGCTGGTGGGCGGCGTGCTGAACGCCAACACGGTGCTGCAGCCGCAGTATATGCAGCAACTGCTCGGTTGGACCGCGACCACCGCGGGCATGGCGCTCACAGCGGGTGGGTTCGCGCTGCTGTTTGTCATGCCCATGGCCGGTTTTGCCACCGGCAAAATCTCAGCCCGCACCCTGACGGTCATCGGCTTCAGTCTGTTCGTGCTCACGTTCCGCTACGCCGCAAAAGTGACTACTCTGGATATGACTTTCGGCGCTGCGTCGTGGCTGCGCGTCGTACAGATGCTTCCTTTGCCGTTCTGCTTCATCTCGATTACCACGGCTGCGTATGTCGGCATGCCCAAGGAGCAGAGCAACCAGGTGGCGGGCCTTATCAACTTCGCCCGTAACATCGGCGGCAGCATCCTCATCGCCGTCACCAACGCGCAGGTGACCAGTCGCTCCGAGTGGCACGAGCAGCATTTGCAGAACGGCATGCAGCCGGGTTCGATTGCCTTCCAGCAACACGCGCAGACGCTGGCGGGATACTTCGCCGGCCACTTTGGCTCCTCGAATGGCATGGGCATGGCGCTGGCCAACATCTATTCACAATTAAATCGCCAGGCTCAGATGCAGGGCTACCAGGACGTCTACATGGAGCTGTCATGGATGTCGATGGGGCTGGTAGTGCTGGCCTTCCTGCTCAGCAAGAACAGGCCCGGAGCCGGGCCTGGCGCATCCGCAGTGCACTGAGAAACGATCGCGCCAAACTCATCGTTTGAGACCGGGGGCCTGCGCGTCTATCAGCCTGCGAAGGCATTTGGGGCCCCCTGGAATCTCTGATTCTTGCCCGTAAGAGGATTGAATTCGTTTCTAAAGCCTTCGACTGCCCCATCTTAAACCGATACTGAAGAAAGTTCGTGCGCCAAACTGAAGACGATCCGTCTCTTCCTGCTCGTGGATTCACGAAGGCCTTCGATTGCTCCCGTCGCAGGTTAGCGAACGCGCTAAGGACGGGTCGAGGGCGGAGCAATCGGACTGCTGCCTGCGTAACGATGGAGTCGGGCCGGGAAACACCGCTCCCGAGTACATCGCGAATCTGCTCCCGCTGCTGGTGCTCCTTCGGTTACACTTCCTCACGAAACCTAATCTGGCTTCGCGTAGAGGTGAAGCAAGCAAACGAGATCAGGTACGTTCAGTCCCAGAAAAGAAAAGGATGAAAATGAGTTCGACCGGCTGTTTCTTCCGCCTTCTTCGCTGCTGTCTTGGTGTGGCCACGATTCTTCTTTCCGTTTCTCTGGCTTGCGCCCAGGAGCGTCCGCCTGCTGTTCCTCTCGTAGCGCACGACCCCTATTTCAGCATCTGGTCAATGGCTGACAAGCTCACCGATCAGGACACGAAGCACTGGACCGGCGCGTCGCAGCCGTTGGCCGGCCTCGCTCGGATCGACGGCAAGACTTACCGGTTCATGGGAGCGGAACCCCGCGAGATTCCGGCGATGGAGCAGACAGGTCTCGAAGTGACGCCTACACATACCTTTTACACATTTCAGGCGGCTGGGGTGGACCTCAAGGTTACGTTCTTCACACCGGCCTTTCCCAAGGACCTGGATGTGCTGTCACGGCCTGTGACGTATCTCTCGTTCTCGGCAACCGGGGAGGGCGATCATGAGGTCTCGATTCTCGTCGATGTGGATCCGGTGATTGCAGTCAACACGCGGGACGAGGCCGTGACATGGGGACGCTCGCGTGCACCGGGACTCACGGTGTTGAATGTTGGCTCGCGCGACCAGGGGGTCTTGAACCGCCCCGGCGACGATCTTCGCATCGACTGGGGCTATTTTCATCTGGCGGTTCCCGAGGGCGCAGGGGCGCAACTTGCCCTGTCAAACGGCGCAGTTGGCAGCTTTGCCGCAACGGGAGCGCTGCCCGTTGCCGACGCGATGGATATGCCGCTGATGCCGCGGGATGGTGCCGCACATCTGGCCGTGGTGTTGCCGATGGGCAAGCTCTCGGCAATGCCCACAACCCGCCACATGCTGCTTGCCTACACCGAGGATTTCTCGATTGAGTATCTCAACCGCAAGCTGCGCCCCTACTGGCAGCGCAACGGCATGACCGTGGAGCAGATGCTGGCCACGGCGGAGAGCCAGTACCCGAGCCTGGAGCAACGCGGAGAGAAGTTTGACGGCGAATTGACAGCGGATCTGGAAAAGACAGGCGGCAAGGACTATGCCGAGTTGGCCATCCTTGCTTACAGGCAGACCCTGGCAGCACATGGACTGGCCGCCGACATTGACGGCACGCCAATGCTGTTTCCCAAGGAGAATTTCTCCAACGGCTGCATCTCCACGGTCGACGTCTTGTATCCGTCGGCGCCCTTCTTTCTATTTTTCAATCCCGCGCTCATCGAGGCGCAGTTGAAGCCGGTGCTCGAATACGCAGCGCTGCCGCGCTGGAAATTCCCTTTTGCGCCGCATGACCTCGGCACCTATCCGCTGGCGAACGGCCAGGTTTATGGAGGCGGCGAGCTGACCGAGGAGGACCAGATGCCGGTGGAGGAGAGCGGCAATCTGCTGATCATGGCCGCGGCGATGAGCCGCGAAGAAGGAAACTGGGATTTTGTACGTCAGTATTGGCCGCAATTCTCGCTGTGGGCAGGGTACCTGCGCGATAAAGGGCTCGATCCGTCCAATCAGCTCTCGACTGACGACTTTGCCGGACACCTTGCGCACAACGCGAACCTGTCCATCAAGGCAATCGAGGGACTGGCAGCCTATGCGCAGATGGCGCAGGGCTTGGGCAAGCCCGAAGTCGCGGCTGAGTACCAAGAACTGGCTGCGGAGATGGCCGACAGATGGCAGGCCTTGGCCTTCGATGGCGACCACTACAAACTGGCGTTCGATAAGCCTGGGACATGGAGCCAAAAATATAACCTGGTGTGGGACAAGATTCTTGACTTCAATCTCTTTCCTGACAAAGTGCGGCAGACGGAGATCGCCTTCTACTTGCAACACCTGAACAAGTATGGGCTTCCGTTGGATAATCGCGCGGGCTATACGAAGCTAGACTGGGAGATATGGACCGCAACGCTTGCCGGCAAGCCGAAACCGGGTGCACCCGACGTCTTTGCCGCGCTGATGACGCCCATCGGCCTCTGGGTCAACGAAGGCCCCAGCCGCGTTCCACTCACTGACTGGTACTTCACCAAGAGTGGCGCGCAGCGTGGCTTTCAGGCCCGCTCTGTGGTTGGCGGAGTCTATATGAAGGCGCTCGCTGACAAGGAACTCGCAGCCAGTTGGCGCAACCGCGTTGATCCATTGGCCGGCATGAACTCAACAAAGACCTTCTAGCCGGCACTGTAGCCGCGTCGCAGCGAGGTCTTGATGCACTCGTTGAAAATTCACAACGGTCCTCGATCATGTCTCGAAGAGTTGTTGCGATTGCCAACGCCGCTGGGTGACCAGATGACGTAAGTGCGGTTGCTGGCTCTGCTGGGCGCAGATTTCCGCCCGCCCGCGTGTCTATGATAGTCTCCTTATCGCGACCGCGGCCACGCGAGACGGAGCCGGAAAAGGAAAGTCTGAATGAAACGCATCATTGTTCCAGTTCTGATACTGCTGATAACTCCGCTATGCCTCCATGCGGCAACGTCCAGCCCTTCAATCAACAGCAGCGGATGGACAGTCAGCGTGAGCGAAGGTGGGGATTCGTTGAATGTTTCCAAGGATTCACTGGGGATTCTTTTGAGAGATATTCGATTCTTCCGGAAACAGTCGGAAGGGCTCTCCGAATTGAAAGGATGGTCCGTCGAAGTGGAGGGTGCCAATCAGATTCAGATCAGTACGACGCAGCCCGGGTCCACGTGGGTATTCAAAGTTGAAAACGACACTCTCAGAATTGCGACGACTGAGCCGGAGGGCGTCATCCTTGCGAAGGCGCCGGCATCCCCGGACCGTGTGGTAGCCAGGCTGATCGATGATCGCGGCACGCCGGTTGATTGGCGGGGCACGGGAGAAGTGGCCGGGGGTTACGGCGGAAGCTATACGCATAATCGTTCATTCCTGCCGGAATCGAATGCGGAAACAATGTTTTTCGGGCTGGGACAGGTGTCAGGCCGGACTTTTCACAGTCTTTTCGACAGAAACACCGACACTGCCATCGCCTTTGAAGACGGGGCAGAGATGAACCGGGAACCCGGGAACGATGATGTACTGGATATCAGTATGCAAGTTCCCGGCAACGCCTCCATACACACCATTCAGGACTATTACGTTAAGAGCCTTGGGGTTCCATTCTACGCAAAGTTCGACGACAGCTACTTCCGAAGCGCCCCCATGGTTTGGTCCAGTTGGACAAGCTACTATGAGGCGGTCACGGAACAGGACGTTGTCCGCAACGCAGACTGGCTTGCGGATCATTTAAAGCCTTACGGCTTTCAATATGTTCAGCTTGACGATGGATATGACCGGGGCAGCCACGGAGAGCACTTTTGGATCGAGAATTGGGACCGTGCGAAGTTCCCGCATGGGCCTGAGTGGCTGGTGAACCAAATCCGATCGCGAGGGCTCAAGGCTGGCATCTGGCTGGTACCCAACGCATATGCCGGGGCAGTCGCGCAGCATCCCGATTGGTACCTTTACGACAAACAAGGCAAGAACTTAACCGATTACAGCACACCCGCTCTCGATTCCACCAACCCTCATGCAATCGAGCTCGAAAATCACATCCTTGCCACTCTGGATGGCTGGGGATTCGACTACTACAAATTCGACGGGGAACACGCTCTTCCAAAATATGCGCCGCCTGTGGACAAGAGCAGGCTGCACGACCCGTCGATAGACCTTCTTGCCAATTACCGCGACAGGCTCAAGTCATTCCGGGAAACCATCGGTACGAAGAGATTCATCGAAATGTGCCCAGCCGGAACGCCCCTGAACGGAATAGGGTATGCCAACTCATATTTCAATGGGGATGACCTCTACAACAACTGGCAGGGGATGTATTCGCTGTTCAGTTCGATCAATGCCAACGCCTTTTTGAATCATCTTCTGGTCTATGTCATGCCCGGCGAAGGGCTCGAGCTGGGTGAGCCCATGACGATGGAACAGGCCATGAAGCTGCGGCCCAAGGTTGTGATTGAAACTGAGAAGGATCGCGAAAATCCGCCCACCGGTTTTGGCACAACCATGGCTGAAGCACGCACGCTTGTAAGCTACGTGTCTTTAACCGGGGTGGCGTATCCACTTGCCAGCGTCATGCCGGAGTTGCCCGCGGAGAGGGTAAAGCTCCTTCAGGCCACAATGCCAACGCTGCCGATTGTCCCTGTCGATCTGTTCAGCCGGGGCACCGAAACCGCCTGGGATCTTTTCAAGAAGGTTCGAGCAGACGACTACATCCACAACTATCCGGAGATTCTGGACCTGAAGATCAACGCCCCCGCGGGAATCTACGATGCGGTTGGATTGACAAACTGGCGCAGTTGGACGGCAGCGAAGAATGTGAGCTTTGAATCGGAGCTCGGACTCGATCCCCACGAACAGTATGTGGTCTTCGATTTTTGGAACCAGAAGGTACTGGGCATATTTCGGGGGGACATGACGGTGGAAGTCGAGCCGCACGACACACGCGTCCTGCTGGTTCACCCGCTTGCCGACCATCCGCAGGTTGTTGGCACGTCGAGGCACATTACCGGCGCGTACTCCATATTGGCCCAGGAGTGGGACGCTTCAAAACACACTTTAAGCGGGTCATCGCAAACGGTTGCCGGTGACCCCTATTCAGTCTGGGTCAGGTTTCCCCCGGAGCTGGCAGTGCGGATCATTCAGGCTAAATCCAGAGCCGGAACCACAATCGAGGCCAAATTCCAAGCGTGGGGAAGCGTGCTTCGAGTCAGCTTTATGGGCCAGAGTGATGTCGTGGACTGGAAGATTCAATTCGCAGAGAAACATTGAGGCCGCGAGAAGATTCTTACGAAAGGCATCGCGCTTCCGGACTCGCGGATAAGTGTGCGTAAGGCATGCTTTTCGTGGCCGCAATGCGACGAAGACGCGGAGAGGGAAGTTGGAAGGCATTCAAGGCTTTGCACCGGAGTTTCTTCCGCGAATGTTCGCCCCGTTCGACGCCACCCCTCAATCTCCCGTAACTGAAGTTCGCTACGCCAACGCCTGACTTAACGACGAAAGCCACCCGAAGGTGGCTCTTTGTAAAAGGATAGCCTTTTTTGGTGCCGAAGAAGGGACTCGAACCCCCACACCCTTGCGAGTACGTGGACCTGAACCACGCGCGTCTGCCAATTCCGCCACTTCGGCACGGGACACATGTTCAGCGGCTTCTGGCTGAACAGGCAGCAACTTAGAGTCTCGCAAATGCGGTTCGAGGTGTCAAATTTCACTCTCTTTCAATGCAAGAGGAGTATGAAGGATTAGGCATGCCGAAGGTTGAACATCAGCGTACACGACGCAGAGAAGTTGAGTTTGGGCGCTATTGGTCGGCTCGCCGAAGCCCGCGAGGAAATCCGGTTTGACGGCGCAAATCGTTCTCATGTCTACGGCTGGGTAGATCCGCGCAGACCGCGGTGTGTAAACTGCTCCAGATCGACAAAGAGCCCTCGGCAGCCTGCAAGGGTTAATACGATCCGCGCAAACTCTATGAGGTGTTCACGACGCTACATGAGGCGGACACCCGGTAACAACGGCCATACACAGCCATACAATTCGACCGCAGTTCAATGCCATTGCCAAACCAAACGAAGAAAGCCAACGAGAAAATGAGCAATCTTATGAACCGCAAGATCATTCTGGTTTCCCGGCCCGTGGGAGTGCCAACGCCTGTCAATTTCACGCTTGAGTCGGAACCTGTCCCCACTCTGGCTGACGGCCAGATGCTTCTCCGCACTGTGTATCTCTCGCTCGATCCGTACATGCGCGGCCGTATGAGCGATGTGCCCTCGTATGCGCCTCCGGTGGCGCTCGGCGGCGTAATGGTGGGCGGAACCGTGAGCAGGGTTGAAGCTTCCAAAAATCCCAATCATGCCACTGGCGACTGGCTCTTGACCCAAAATGGATGGCAGGAGTATGCCGTATCAGACGGAAAAGGGGTCTTCAAACTGGGCTCGCAATTAGCGCACCCCTCGTATGCGCTCGGCGTCCTGGGCATGCCGGGATTCACCGCGTATATGGGCTTGCTCGACATCGGAAAGCCCGTAGCGGCCGAGACCGTCGTGGTTGGCGCCGCAACGGGTGCCGTGGGGTCGGTGGTCGGCCAAATTGCAAAGTTGAAGGGGTGCCGCGTGGTGGGAGTAGCCGGCGGAGCCGAAAAGTGTCGCTATGCCACGCAGGATCTCGGATTCGACGCCTGCATCGACCATCACAGCGCCGATCTCAAGCAACAACTTGCCCAGGAGTGTCCCAAAGGCATCGACGTCTATTTCGAAAACGTGGGTGGAAAAGTCTTCGATGCCGTCCTGCCCTTGTTGAATACGCGCTCGCGCATCCCTTTGTGCGGACTCATCTCTCAATACAACGCAACCGGCGCGCCTGAGGGCGTTGACCGCACGTCCCAGGTCATGGGCGTCTTCCTCAAGAAGCGCGTCAAAGTCCAGGGATTCATCATCTTTGATGACTACGGGCAACACTACGGCGAGTTTCTGAAGCAGATGTCGGAGTGGTACGCTGCAGGCTCGATCAAATATCGCGAGGACATGGTGGACGGGCTGGAAAACGCACCGACGGCTTTCATTGGACTGCTGGAGGGAAGGAACTTTGGCAAGCTGGTGGTTCGCGTGGGCGCCGATGAACTGAAATGAGGTTGGAGTCAAGGTAGATCGAACCCCAGGCCGGCCGTTTCCGACACTCCCTCCGCGAATGGCCGGACGAACGACCTTATTGCTGCTTCGTTTGGCGGAAATCACAACCGACTCGCAGCTTGAGAAACGTTTCGATGAAGATCCTGATCGTTTTAACCTCGCACGATCAACTGGGAGACACCAACAAAGAGACCGGATTCTGTTTGGAAGAGCTTGCTGTCCCCTTTCTATGTATTTCGTGATGTCGCAGCAAGAATTGTTCTTGCGTCTCCAAAGGGAGGCCAGGCGCCTTTGGATTCAGATAGGGACACGCTATCGGCGGAGAAAGAGGCCACGCGGCGCCTTTGGCGGGATGAAGATGCGCACACGGCCCTTGCGCACACGGTCACGCTCTCAAGCATTGTGGGGGAAGAGTTCGATGGCGTCTATTACCTCGGCGGAGATGGTCTGCAAAGAGATCAGGCCGAGGATAAGAAGTCGATTGCGTTGAACCAGTCGATCCTCGCCGCGTGCAATCCCGTCGCGGCTTGCGCCGCCGCATCTCCCGACAGCTTTCTCTGCCGATTCCCACGTTCGCGGGAGACGCGCCCCTCGTCTTCGGCAGCCGGGACGCACCGGACATCGAGCGTCGATGCGTCGAATTGGGGCTTTGGCTCAGGCGATTGTTTATTCCTGCAAGAGCGCTTCTGTCCTACACTATTCGCCATGGACAACGAACGTATCCGCGAGATCTGCCTCGCGCTGCCAAACGTCACCGAAACGCTCAACTGGGGCCATCACCTTGTCTACTGGGTAGGCGATCGCGACATCGGCGGCAAAATGTTCGCGATGACTGACCTGGACGGAACAGGAGTTGGTGTCTTGTGGTTTCACTGCGGTGCGGAGCGGTTTCACGAACTGTTGGAAATTGAGGGCATATCCGGCGCCCCGCACCTTGCCCGCGCCTTCTGGGTGGCCATTGATCGTTGGGACGCACTGCGTCCGCGTCAGATTGAAGACGAGCTCTGCCGCGCACATGCGTTGATCTACGAAAAGCTGCCCAAGCGCACAAAGAACACTCTGGCATTGCCTGCAAAGGAACGGGCAAGGCTGATCCGCGAACGCAGTGAACTGCTGGCCGCGCGCGCAAACCTCAAAAGAGCCTGAGCGGGAACCGATGCCGCTCAATCCACGTATGTATCAGCGGATAACACTGAACGCAGATCAACTAAAGCCTTCGGGTCTGCGTGTGAAGGATCTCAAATGATCAAGTTTCTTCTGTGGTGCATTCTCCTCGTTCTCTGCTGGCCGCTGGCCTTGCTGGCTCTGGTGCTTTATCCGCTCATCTGGCTGCTTCTGCTGCCGTTTCGCATTCTGGGAATCGCAGTCGACGGCGCGCTCGAGCTGGTCAAAGCCATCATCTTCATGCCCGTCCGCCTCCTTCGCGCTGTCTGACGCAATCATTCCCGCTCCCGCGCTTGCCAGGGCGTCCACAGACCTGGACGAGCAGGGAACTGTATCCCTATCTCTCGACATCTCTTCCGCCAATGCTTTAGCGTGGCCCTATGGCAGGAGTTTCTCTGGTTCTTGACGGAAAGGTCGTCCTGGTTACCGGTGGGTCCCGCGGAATCGGCGCGGAGACAGTGAGATTGTTTCTGCAGGCCGGAGCCCGTGTGGCCTTCAGTTACCGGCAGGCGCGCGAACGGGCCGAAGCCCTCCAGGCCGAGTACGCGACCGCTGGTCAAGGCGAGCCCGGCCACGGTGACTTGTCTGTCGCTCCAGTTCGCTGCCTGGCCATCAGGCAGCAGCTCAGCACCCCCGCAGATGGCCGTGCCCTTGTCACCGCGGCCGTTGCCGCCTTTGGCCGGCTTGACGTGCTTGTGGTCAACCACGGCATTTGGCCAACCCAGGATGTGCCGATTTCCGCTATGACAGAGCAACAATGGCGCCGTACGCTGGACGTGAATCTGGACTCCGTCTTCGGCCTTGTCCAGGCCGCGGTAACCCAGATGGAAGCCCAAATACAGGCCCAGAAGGAAAAACCTGCGGGCGCCTCTGCCGCTCAAGACAAACTCTCCAGCGATGTCACTGGGCATATTGTGCTTATCAGCTCCACGGCGGGCCAGCGCGGCGAGGCCAATCATGCCGATTATGCCGTGACGAAAGGCGCTCTCATTAGTCTTACCAAGAGCCTGTCCAGCGAACTGGCGTCCAGTGGAATTCGGGTCAATTGCGTGGCGCCGGGGTGGGTGGCCACGGATATGTCGGCTCCCGCCTTGGGAGACCCGGAGGTGGGTGCGAAGATCAAGGCTGCCATCCCCGTAGGTCGGGTGGCGAGTACTCGAGAAATCGCCGGGCCAGTGCTGTTCCTGTGTACCCCACTGGCGGCTTTCATCTCCGGCGAGGTGCTCAACGTCAATGGTGGCTCGGTCCTGATGGGATAAATACACAACCTCTAAGAGGCGACGATGAAAGTGGCAGGAGTTTTATCGGTGGCGGTGGCAATGCTCATGCTCTCCTGGCCGCATGCCATCCGGGCCCAGGCGGCCGACGATGACGCGGCAAAGAACGCGAATCAGGCGCGCGCTGCGGTTGACCGCATGGTGCAGGCGCTCGGTGGCCAGGCTTGGCTCAATTTGAAGAACCAGGAGAGGGAAGGGTTTATCGCCTCCTTCTTTCATGGCAATCCCGACGCCGGAACCACCCAATACTACGAGTACCACGCATGGCCCGACCAAGACCGCGTCGAACTTACGAAACATCGTGATGTTGTGGAGTTTTACCTGGACCGTGTAGGTTGGGAAGTCACCTACCGCGGCAAGAAGCCCATGGACCAGGAGATCCTCGACGACTTTCTTCGCCGCCGCGACCACTCCATCGAGACCGCCGTCAAGGTGTGGCTCAAAGATCCAAGAACGATTTTGGTCTACGAGGGCCAGCACCTGGTTGAAAGACGTCTGGGGGAGCAGGTCACCCTCATTTCGTCACAGAACGAAGCCATCACGATCGTCATGGACGCCGAGACCCACCTGCCCCTCAAACGCATCTTTCAATGGCGCGACCCGCTCTATAAAGACAAAAACACCGATGCCGAGGAGTACGACGATTACCACACCATCGAAGGTTTCCCGACCCCGTTTTCCATCACGCGCTTCAAAAACGACGAAATGTATCGCCAGTACTACATCAGGAAGGTCACCTTCAACCAGCAACTTCCGGCCGACTTCTGGAGCGCCGACGCGGCCAGCAACCGCATCAAGAAGTAGCCAGCCAGCCCCCGGGCCGCGCCGCGGCGCCCTTGTTTATAATCCTCAAGAGCGCCAAGTCTACCAGCCATCTCGCTCTCTGGAGCCAGTGAATGAACTTTGACATCCAGGAGATCATGGGTTTCCTGCCCCACCGCTACCCGTTTCTGTTGATCGACAGGATCGTCGAATTTGAACCCCAAAAGCGGCTGGTGGCCCTTAAAAACGTCACCATCAACGAGCCCTTTTTTCAGGGCCACTTTCCCGGCTACCCCATCATGCCCGGCGTGCTGGTTGTGGAGGCCATGGCCCAGGCCGGCGGCATCATCATGATGGCCGAACTTCCTGACCGTCACGAGAAGCTGGTCGTCTTCACCGGTATCGAGCGCGCCAAGTTTCGCCGTCCGGTTACGCCGGGCGATCAGTTGCGGATCGAGGTGGATGTGCTCTCTTTCCGCACTCGCGCCGGCCGCATTGAAGGCCATGCCTACGTCGACGGCAAACTGGCCTGCCAGGCCACCCTCACCTGTGCTGTGGTGCACCGCGTGCCCGCCAAGCCCGAATTGGAATCGGTGACCCCCGAGTGAGCCTACACCCCACCGCCGTCGTCGCACCGGAAGCGGTCGTTCCGGCTTCCTGCTTCGTCGGCCCCTTCTGCACCATTGGCCCTGAAGTTGTGCTCGGCGAGGACTGCAGGCTTATCTCCCACGTCGTCGTCGACGGCCGTACCCGCATCGGCGCGCGCAACGTCATTTATCCCTTCACCTCCATTGGCGTACCGCCGCAGGACCTGAAATATGCCGGCGAGCCCACAGAAACCGTTGTCGGCGACGACAACACCATTCGCGAGAGCGTAACCATCAGCCGCGGCACGGTGGGGGGGGGAGGCGTCACGCGCCTCGGCTCCAAATGCCTGCTCATGACCTGTGCCCACATTGGCCACGATTGCCAGGTGGGCAGTCACTGCATCCTGGCGAACGCAGCCACGCTGGCCGGCCACGTCATCATCGAGGACTACGTCACCCTGGGCGCCTTCTGCCCTGTCCACCAGCACTGCATCGTCGGCAAGTATGCCTTTGTCGGCGGCGGCACCATCGTCACCAAGGACGTGCTGCCCTTCTCGCTCACCGCATCGCGTCGCGAAAACAAGGCTTTCGGCATCAACAAAATCGGTCTTGCCCGTCGCGGCTTTTCTCCCCAGCGCCTGCAAACGCTGCAAAAAGCCTTCCGACTCCTCCTGACGTCGAAGATGAACACCACCCAGGCCCTCGAAAAGCTGCGCTCTATGGATGGTGACGACGTCGCGCTCCTCACAGCCTTCATCGGGCGCAGCGAGCGCGGGATCATTAAGTAGCCATGACGCTAGGAATGATTGCCGGCAACGGCCGCTTCCCGTTCCTCCTTCTTGACGCCGCGCGCGCTCAGGGACTTTCCGTCGCCGTCGCTGCCATCAGGGAAGAAACCGATCCTGAAATCGACCGCCGCGCCGCCGCGGACTCCGGCATCACCGTCCACTGGCTGTCCCTGGGCGAACTCTCCCGCCTCATCGAAACCTTTCACAAGGCAGGCGTGCAGCAAGCCGTCATGGCCGGTCAGGTAAAGCATAAGCAGATTTTTTCGAGCATCCGCCCCGACTGGCGCCTCGCCAAACTCCTCCTCAACCTGAACACCCGCTCCACTGACATGCTCCTCGGCGCGATCGCCAAAGTGCTCGGCGACGAAGGCATTGAGCTCATCAGTTCCACCAGCTTCCTTGAGCCGCTCCTCGCCCGGGAAGGTTTGCTCACCGAGCGAGCTCCCGACGAGGACGAGCGCAAGAATATCCAGTACGGTCTGCAAGTGGCTCGTGCCGTAACCGGCTTCGATATCGGTCAGACCGTCGTCGTTGCCGCGCAGGCCTGCGTCGCTGTTGAAGCCATGGAAGGAACGGACGCCACCATCGAGCGCGCCGGAAGCCTTCTGGGCTCCCTCGGAGGAGGCGCATCCACCCTGGCCCGCCGCCTCACCATCGTCAAGGTTGCCAAGCCCAATCAGGACATGCGCTTTGACGTCCCGGTCATCGGCATCGCGACCATTGAAGCCATGATCCGTGCCGGTGGCAGTTGCCTTTCCATCGAGGCCGAGCGTACCCTACTATTCGACCGCGACTCGCTCGTCGAGCGCGCCTGTCAGGCTGGGATTGCCATTGTGGCAGCTCCGCGCTGATACTGATTCGAGCAGAGTTTTTCCCTCCCCGATAAGGCTTCGGGGTCCTCTGTTCCCTGATCCCCATTCCCTGCCTTTAGGAGGTTCATCTTGAAAAAGTCCCTTTCCATTGCTTTGGCCGCGTTCCTCATGTTCGCGGTTTCGCTTCTGAGCGCCCATGCTGCCGATGACGCCGCCGCTACCGCCATTCCTGCGGTGGGCGAGGCTGCTCCCGCCTTCACTCTACCCTCGCAGGACGGCACCTCGGTGTCACTGAAAAGCTTTCATGGCAAATGGGTTGTCCTCTACTTCTATCCCCGCGACATGACCACCGGCTGCACCATTGAGGCCCACAAGTTCCAGGACAGCCTTTCGCAGTTTCAGACGAAACACGCGGTTATTTTGGGGGTTAGCGTCGACTCCACGGCCAGCCATCAGCAGTTTTGCACCAAAGACAGTCTCACCTTTCGTTTGCTGTCCGATACGAACCACTCGGTGGTCAGTGCTTACGGGTCGCTGGGCGGTTATAACGGCGTCGTCATTGCCAACCGCAACACCTTTCTTATCAATCCGAAAGGAACAATCGTCAAAGTCTGGACCAAGGTGAACCCGGCAACCAGCGCTTCGGATGTACTCGCCGTCCTGCCCGCCAGAGGAGACTCGATCAAATCCGCTGAATAGAATAAGCTAACCGAGCACGGCGATGCCGCCCAGTTATGGGGATCGTCGCTGCGACGGTGGCATGCGGGGCACGAAATTCAGGTAGCGGTGGTCGACCGCACCTTCAAGGAGAGAATGGAGTCGGCCTTTTTCCTCGGAGAGGATCAGAGCGGTTTCAGGATAGGTATGCCCGAATGTGCTTCGTGCCGGGTTGCCCCTCCTTGGGGTCGGGTCGACTTGAGTGCAATGCCTTTGGGTACAGCAATCCTGAAACCGCTATAGCCTGCTTCGCCGTGCTTTTTGACCCCGGACCGCCTCGAGCATCGGCGCTGGCACTTCGCGCGGCTCAAAGCCGGCAGAACGCCCTCCGGACACGCCGGCTTACCAGCACAGAAGAGCCCGGCTACAGGCCGGGCTCTTCTGCTGCTTTCAACAGAAATTTGCTGGGGCCTATTTCTTTCTGCTCTTCTTGGCTGGTGCCTTCTTGGCGGCCTTCTTGACGGCTTTCTTTGCCGGCGTCTTCTTGGCGGCCTTCTTGACGGCTTTCTTTGCCGGCGTCTTCCTAGCTACAACCTTCTTCTTAGCTGCCTTTTTTGCGGGAGCCTTCTTGGCGGCTTTTTTCGCAGGCGCTTTCTTTGCTGCCTTCTTGATCGCTTTTTTGGCGGGTGCCTTCTTCACGGCTTTCTTGGCTACAACTTTCTTCGCTGGAGTCTTCTTTGCCGCCTTCTTGGCGACAACCTTCTTTTTGGGCGCCTTCTTGGCGGCCTTCTTTACCGCAGGTGCTTCCGTAAACACGACCACGACCTCTTCGCTCGATACCTCATCGTCATCTGAAGAGGTAAGTATGCCCGCGGTTTCCACTTCTTCCTCATCTTCGTCGGCAAAGTTCTCTGCCCGGTCCGGATCCAGCTCCTGCGGCTCCCCGGACTGATCGCCCATTGCTTGCATCTTGACTTTATCTTCCATCCGATTGCCTCCAGCGGCTCGCCGCTGTCCTCGATTTGATTGTCTCTTCGAGCAGGCTACAAATGTACTTCGCCTGCCGAAGACATTGTAGTAATAGCTTGCACGCAAACAATGGCGAACACAAGCGCGTAATGGGTGCAAGGCTGGCTTTTTTAGTTCTGCCCTGAAGACTCCCGATGGGCCGCCGTCTTGTGTTCGGATTTGGCCGCGGGTTTTGCCGTGGTCTCAGTCGCAATGCTTCTGGCTGGCGTGCTATGGCTGGCGCCCACAGCTTTTGCCGGAGCGGCGGAATGGGGCTTTTCTCGGGCCGAGGAGGCCGTGGAGCCCCGGCGTCTGTGCCTGTGCGAAGCTTGCTGAACAACTGCGGGTTCCACCACATGCAGGCGTCGGCCCGGTTCCACTTTGACGCCCGTCATCCGGTTCCAGCGCCGCAGCTGATTAAGGGAGACGCCGAACCGGTCCGAAATGGTGACCAGGGTATCGCCCCTGCGCACAGTATAGAGCCGGGTGTGCGCCGAAGGCGCCACCGAGGGAGGCACGGGGACCACCAGAGCCGCTATGCCATCCAAATTGTCATCTTTGTGCAACTGGTTGACTGTCGCCAACTCAGACGGCTCAACCCGGTACTCGCGCGCCACTGAGGCCAGCGTATCGCCCGCTGCGATCGTGTGGTAGCGCCAGGCGTTCCGCTTGGCTTCAGGGATCAGCGCTACGCGCTCATTGAAGAGCGTTGCCGTTCCAGCCGGCAGGTGGAGGTCAAACGAAGCGTCAGGCGGCGTCTCCATGCGCAGCAGGCTGGGATTCAGCGCCATCAGCTCATCCACCGGGGCCCCCACTATGTCAGAGACCAGGCGCAGATCCACGGAATAATTGACCGTGACGGTATCGGTCAAAACAGGAGGATCCAGGGTGACTTCGTCAAATCCATACTGTTTAGGGTTGTTGGCGATGATGATTGCCGCCAGAATCTCAGGAACGTAGTTGGCCGTCTCACGGGGCAGTTCGTTCCGCTTGTAGAGCTCCCAAAAGTCGGCGTAGCCAGTCCTCGCCACTTCGCGTTGGATGTTACCTGCGCCATGGTCGTAGGCGGCCATGGCGAGATACCAGTCACCGAGCTGATCGTAAAGAAATTTCATGTAGCGGGCGTAGGCGCGTGTCGATTTCTCGGGATCGAAGCGCTCGTCAACATACGCGTTGCGAGTAAGACCGTAGCTCCCGAAAGGCATGAACTGCCACATTCCACCGGCGCGGGACCTCCGATTAATGGCCTGCGGCTGAAATCCAGATTCGGCGACCGCCAGGTAAATCAGATCCTGGGGAACGCCCTCTTCGGCCATCACCCTCTGAATCATCGCCTTGTAGCGGCCAGAACGCTCAAAAGAGTGCATGAGCGTATTGTGGCCTCGCTGCGAGTTAGCAAAGAAGTTAATGAAGCCAGCCACGTAATCGTTCACCACCAAGGGCAGGTCCGATTTGGTTGTTGCCAGGTCGGCCTGCGCCTTGGCGACAATGTTGGGGTCCACCTGGAAGGTGACGTCGCTGGCCACATCCGCTGGCGTTGGCTCCTCCTTGGGTACAAAGCCGTTGCCCTGCTTCAGCGCGTCCATCTCAAGCCCGTTCACCTGATCCACAATGCGATCGAACTCGTCCTGCAACCGCGCATTGCTCTTGATGTCGATTCCGCTTTCGAGCATCAGGTCCACGGCGTGGTCGAATTCGGCCTTGGCCTCGGGCAGCTTTCCCTTGCGATAGTCTGCGTCGCCACGAGCGTAGGCCGCCTCGACCTGGTCAATCAGCAGGCGTACGTGCTGCTCCTCAATTGTGGGTATGGGGGGCGCGGGCGACGGCGACGGCTGGGGTGCTGCCGCTGCGGGCACAGCTGGAGCCGTGGCTTGCGGACTGACGGCGGAGGAGGCTGTCTTGTGAGGCGACGGGACGCAGCCTACCAGCGGCAGCACCAGCAGGGCACAGCCGGTTATTGTAACCCGACCCATCTTTACACGCATGAATTCAGGAAACCACCTGGACGAACCTAAGGCCTCGGCAACCGCACCAGGCCCTTAGCCGATGATAAGCTATGCCATGGAGGTAACGCGCGCAGCTCGACGTTAAACCCCCTGTTTGCAAGCCCCCCAATGGACGCCCGCTTCCTTCGCAACTTCGCCATCATCGCCCACATCGACCATGGAAAGTCGACGTTGAGCGACCGTCTTCTGGAATTTACGGGCTCGGTTACGGGGCGCGAGATGCAGGCCCAGATCCTGGACGATATGGATCTGGAGCGTGAGCGCGGCATCACCATCAAGGCTCATGCCGTCCGGATGATGTACAAGGCCCACGACGGCAACACCTACCAGCTGAACCTGATTGACACGCCCGGACATGTGGACTTCAGCTACGAAGTCTCGCGTTCTCTGGCCTCCTGCGAAGGTGCGCTCCTGGTGGTCGATGCCAGCCAGGGTGTCGAGGCGCAGACTCTGGCGAATGCCTATCTGGCCATCAATCACGGGCTCGAAATCATTCCCGTAATCAACAAGATCGATCTGCCCTCGGCCGACATTCTGAGCACCCAGGAAGCCATTGAAAAGGCGGTCGGACTGGATGCCACCGACGCCATCCCTGTCAGCGCCAAGACGGGGCAGGGCGTGGACGAGGTGCTCGAAGCCATCGTGCACCGCCTGCCCCCGCCAACGGGCGACCCCGAGGCGCCACTCCAGGCGCTCGTCTTCGACTCCTGGTTCGATGCCTATCGCGGCGTTATCGTTCTCGTTCGCGTCATGCAGGGCACGATGCGCAAGGGCCAGCGCATTCGGCTGATGTCCAATGGCAAATCCTTTGAAGTGGAGTCGATGGGCGTGCTGATGCCAAAGCCTGTCGAGATCGGTCAGTTGATCGCTGGCGAGGTTGGTTTCTTCGCCGCAACCATCAAGAACGTCGGCGACACCAAAATAGGCGACACTGTCACCGACGACGCGCGACCCGCGACGGCCCAGTTGCCCGGCTTTGAAGACATCAAGCCTATGGTCTTTTCCGGCCTCTACACCGTCGACTCGCACGAACACACGCTGTTGCGCGACGCCCTGGAGAAACTCCGTCTCAACGACTCCTCGTTCTTCTTCGAGCCCGAAAGCTCCGTGGCCCTCGGCTTCGGTTTCCGCTGCGGATTTCTCGGGCTGCTCCACATGGAGATCATCCAGGAGCGGCTGGAGCGGGAGTACGAGCTCGACCTGATCACGACCGCGCCGGGCGTGCGTTACCACATCAAGATGACCGATGGGAGCGTCATCGAGGTCGACAATCCCTCCCGCTGGCCCGAGCCGCAGAGCATTGACACGATCCGCGAGCCGGTCATCACGGCGAAGATCCTCACCAACGAGGAGTATGTGGGCGGCATCTTCAAGCTGGTTGAAGAGAAGCGGGGCCGCCAGATCAACTTCGAGTACGTGACCTCAACGCGCGTCCTGCTCACCTATGAGCTGCCGTTGAATGAGATCGTACTCGACTTCTACGACCGTCTCAAATCCATCTCCCGCGGCTATGCATCGCTCGACTATCAACTGGCAGGCGAGTGGGAGTCGCCGATGGTCAAGCTCGACATTCTCGTCTCCGGCGAGCCGGTGGATGCATTGTCGATCATTGTCCATCGGGACTTTGCCTACGAACGGGGCCGAGCTCTGGTTTCGAAGATGCGCGAGTTGATTCCCCGCCAGCAATTCGAGGTCGCCATACAGGCTGCCATTGGCGCCAAGATCGTGGCGCGCGAAACCGTAAGTCCGCTGCGCAAGAACGTGCTCGCCAAGTGCTACGGCGGCGACATCAGCCGCAAACGTAAGTTACTCGAAAAACAGAAGGAAGGTAAAAAACGCATGAAGCGGATTGGGAAGGTGGATATTCCGCAGGAGGCCTTTCTGGCAGTGCTCCGGGTCGGCGAAGATCAACAGAAATAGGTGCCTTCCGGGGACCGATGTTGACTTTAGTCACCGGGTATTCATTTCAAATTGTGGAAACCTTGGAGAATCAGAAATCTGGAGCGACCCTCGGGATCCATGCCGTAGGTGACAGGCTTCACATTGGTTTACCATTGAAAAATAAGGATTTGCATCGCCTAACAGAATTGGCCAAGACTTGACAAGCAAGGGAAATGGCGTTTCAGCGCCCGCTTTCCGGAAGTAATCCACAAAGTTTTCCACAGCGAACCCAGGCGCTCAAATTCTCTCTGCATCTCCGCAGGCGCAAATCGTCTTCGGGCTTCCTCTATGTCAGGAATGACAACACAAAAGCCCCGCTAGGCGAGGCTTTTGCAAGCGATAGACGCCGATCTGCTGCGATCCGCTTTTAGTGGGTTGTAGCGGGCGGCCGTGCAGCAGTTGGCCGTGTGGCCGGTCTGGGCGCATCCACCCCGGCAGCAGACGCCGGCGGCGCGGGAATACCCGACTTGAGATTGTAGGCCTCGATAATGTCCTTGGTAATGTTGGTCGCCGTGGCGGCATACAGCACAGGAGACTGCTGCTGAGAAACATCGAGCACCAGTGTGTATCCATGCAACTCGGCGTAGGCTTGCATCACGTCATACACCTTTGAAGCCAGCGCGTTATAAACGTCCTGCATCTCCTGGGTGAAGTCGTTCTGCGCATCCTGCCCATCGCGATCAAGCTGCTTCTTCTTGGTGTCGATGGCGGTGGCCTTGCTCTGCTGCTCGGCGGGCGTCAGCTGCGCCCCCTGAGCCTGCAACTGCTTGGTCAGGTTGTCGATTTCGTCGCTCAGGGCCTTCAACTGCTGGCGCCTGGGATCGTACTTTTTCTGCAGGTCGGCGAAGTTTCGCTGGCCTTCGTTGGTTTGGGCCACGGCCACCTGGAAGGCAATGACCGCAATCTTGGCAGGCCCGGGGGCTGCGGTGGCAGCAGCCGGGCCTGCCGGTGTTTGGGCTGCGGCGCTCAGAACTAAGCCGGAGGCCAGCATGAAAACGAGTGCAAGCGAACGCTTCATTTGATTCGAATACTCCTTCAGAATTCCTCGGTGGCCGTCCGCGCTAAGGCGCGAATCCAAGCCTGTGCCTCCTGAGCAACCTCACGCCCTAATTCCACCCCGCAACAAAAACCTGTTGCCTGGGACTCCCGCTTTTCCGGGAACTCCGCGCCGGTTGGAGCAGAGGCAGGATAAGACGCAGTCGGAGACGTCAGCAGGAACTAGATGGATTATAGGAGGCGGGGGGGGGAGCGTCAAACGATGGGGCGCAGTGTTCAGTGATCGGTTGGTCTGTCGACCGCCATCGATCTATGTCTGGTTCTGTTCCAGTGGCTGCAGTTCTGCAGGCATAAGGGCGCCGGCACAATGCACACACGGCTCAATCTGCATGGATCGATCTTCGCCTTCATCCACCTCACTGATGGCAAAGCACACGATATGAACGTGTTCGACGAAATTGCCATTAAAGGCGGCGCCTTCAACGTGATGGAACGCGGCTGCATCGACTTCGAGCAGCACTCCCATTTCACGCTGGAGTCGGCCTTCTTCGTCGTGCGCACCCCCCAAGAACATCGTGCTTCAGCGGCACTACTCGCGTCCGGTCAAGAAGACCACCGCCTTGCACAGTGACAACACGGCCATTCTGACCTTCTTCAACACGACTCGAGCGTATCCGGATAGCCTCCGGTAGGTCACTTATTGTGGCCCGGCAACCAGCAGACGGCTCAAGCTCGTGACCAACAACTTCGCGCTTCGCCCGTCGCCGAAATCTATAAGAAACGGTGAGCCGTGAAGCTTCTTCTTAGCCGATCAAGCAGCATCTGCGCATCATGGTCGTCCACGGCACTGGCAAGAGAGCGGTGAAAACTGAGATCTGCATCGCCGTCCCCGTTTGCACGCTCGAGGCAATCCTCCCCCACCCTTCCACAAATTCTATCTATTTTTAACTGCGAGAAATTTCAAATTTCACGGGCACGTCAAAGAGATGGCTCCCAAGAGCGACTATTCCACCTCTCCAACCGAATGGCGCTGTCTGACATTTATCCGGACAGCCGTGAAGCAGAAACTCGGCCCAATACGATAGGCTTTCAAGTGTATGGAGATTACCTGCGCACGCTGCAATCAAACCGTTCAGGCAGAAAACTGCTATTGTCCGGTCTGCGGCCTCCCCCAGCTTGTCTACAGCGCGGACGGTCCCACGGGGCCCGGCCTGCCTGAGCGCTGGAACGAAGCGGTGCGCGACGCCTCCGCCGTGGAGTGGAAGCCGGCACTGCGTGCAGCCGTCATGCTCGGCATTCCCGCCGGGCTCCTGTGCTCCATGCTCTCCCCTCTCAGCATCTTCGGCTTACCGCTGATGGCCGCTGCCGGGGCTTGGGTCGTAGTGCTCTATGTCCGCAGCCAGCGCCCCGCGTGGATCACGATGGGCGCGGGAGCGCGCATTGGTCTCGTCACTGGTGTTCTCGGTGGCTGGACAGCCGCCGCTTCCACCGCGGTCACGCTCTTTGCCATGCGTTTCTGGTTCCACCAGGGCAGTTTCTACGATGATCTCTGGCAGAATCTTGTCAACCAGCAGATGAGCCAGCAGTGGCAATCCATGGGCGTGGACGTGCAGTCCATCGCGCTTATGAAAGCATGGTTGTTGCCCCCTGAGGGACGCGCCGGCTGGCTGCTTGCCGCCATCGTGCTGCTGGGCATGGCCCTGTTGCTTTTCGCCGTCGCCGGCGGAGCTCTGGGAGCTCGTCTGCTAGCCCGCACCCGCCGTCCCGGCGTCTAGCCTGTACCAGCACGTATCCCCCGGCTTCCCATTTCTTAAATAATTGATAAATAATATATTTGTCGTCTTTAGCATCCGAGTTCGCGTCGGTGGGTAAGGGCCGAAGAAGAACACGCATTGGGTTGACGGGATGCTGGACTCGCCTACGGTTTGTGAAACCAGGACGGGCTCCGAAACTGTGTTCCATCTCGGACACCGGAAATATCCGCAACGCCAGGAAAAGCGCCTGCGTAAACGCGCCTAAGACCCGGGCTCCATCTCTTCCCCATCTCCGCCTGGGGAGGTTGTCCATCAGGAGCGAAGCCCCTCGTAGCTTCATCGCGAGAGGCGCAGTCGAGAGATCTGCGCTTGTTCTTGGCTCATTGACGCCAACGTGACCTTTCGCGAAGAGAATGGGCAGTCCGGATGCGCCACCTTGGACTGTGCAGCCTTTAAGGCTGCGGATTCACGTATGCAGGATCGATGCTTGCATGCACCGCCGCTGAGAAACCGTCCCACGAGCACGACATATCTTTTCGGCTGCATCCGGGCACAAAGATCTGCGCGCTTGCCGGCGGGTTCGCTGGAGTCAGAGGCTGCAATTGGCGCATCTGTTCCAAGGTCTGAGCCGTGTACTCAAGGCGCACGAACGGCCGTCCGCCGTCAGCCGGGCGCCACAGCTCGAAGAGCAGCGCGCCTCCGGGCGGCGTGTCGTCCACGCGGCCGTCGATGATCCAGTCGATGCCCAGCGCGCCGGCGATCGTAACAATGTTGGTGTCGTGTCCCACGATGATCAGCAAGCGGTCGTCCGGCTCTGACAGTGCGCCGGCAACAGGTTTGCCCGTAACACTCTGTTCCATGCTCAACTCAATGTGGTCAAGCAGGTTCGACGCGTACATGCGGGCAACCGTGGGCGTGCGAAAGGCGTAATTCCAGGCCGCCGTGTCCACCTGCATCAGCGTGCGCAACGTGGCGCCGTCCACGCATCCCCATCCCGTGTCCGCGTCGCTCATCCCGTTGGTGTACTCGAGCAGCAAATTCTCGGCAAGCGTCGAGGCCACGACGAGCCGACCGCGATACCTGGTGAAATACTCCGCGCGATCTCCAGGGGCATCGGGAATGTCGAACAGCGAGGTGCGCCTGGTTGTGGAAGCTGATGCGTGCCCGCAACCGGCCAACACTCGATCCAACGCCGCCATTTGCGACTGGTAAGCCTCGGTCAAAGCCCGCGGATCGCCGCCGATGCGCCCCTCAATTGCGGCTGAAGCCAGGGCAGAATCCGCACCGTGCAGCCCGCCGGCGATGCGGAAGAGTGGATCGGGTGTGCCAACCGCCCGCGCATGGACCTTGATCGGACATCCGGGGAACATTCCTTCGGCAAGCGCTTTGCCGGTTTCGCGCGTGCGCTGGTCGCTATCGGCAACGATGGTTGCATAAACGGCGGCGTTGCAGCCCTCCCCGGCGAACAGCCCCTGCCTTGCGAGCCGGGCGCGGTCCCATGCGCCGAACATCTTCATCAGCTCGTACCCGTGCGCGGTCAGATAGCCCGGCGGCACATCCCACTTTGGCCACGGTGCCGCGGAGAACTGGTCAATAGCGCCGGGCTTCGTCAGCGGCGGACGAACACCGTGCCGGCTTAGAATTACAACGAATTTGAGCTCCGCGGGTGCGTTCACCTGGCCTTTGGCTGATGCAACCTCGGCACTCTGGGCCGCAACGCCTTCGTTCACTGGCAACAGGCAAACAAAGCTGAGAAAAACCAGCCGCATCGCGGCGCGTTTGGTCATCGAGTGTCCTCTGTATTTGAGGGTCCCTAAGCGAACTGGAAAAGCCGGCCTCCGCGGCGCCGGCGCGCAAAGAATCAGCGGCTTGTTATCGGCCCGGGAAAGGGCAATCGCGCGCTGCCCAGGTCGATTATAGAACGCTTTGTGCGCCGCAGCGGCGCGGCCCCTTCAGCCCTTCGAAGGGCTCTCATTCAGACGCGGACCAGCTCGATTGAAGAGCCCTGCGCCGTCTGTCCTTAGCCGTTTTGCCAGCCGTTTCCTGCCTCAGGGGACATGGCTCGAGAGACCTCTAAATACCGATTAGACATTAGGTTCCGCGTGCGCTGAGGTCAACCTTGACTATGGTAGAATCGGCCACGAATGAAACGAATCTCGGAGTTCCAATTCGCAATGTCGGGCGAGTGTTGTTTTCGATTGAGCCCTCGAAAATCGGCCGCATACGCTGTGATGGATGGACACGGTTGTTTTTGATTGAGTTCGAGCGAATAGGAGCCAGGCATGAATAGGAAAGTTCGCTTCCGGCTTATGGAAATGCTCTCCAAGATCGTGCGGACGCAACGGTTTTATCGATACAGAATGATGGGATATATAAATATCGAAAAAAGTGTGATCCTTGAGAGTAATTTATTCCTCGATCGAGTCTATCCCGCTGGCATTCACATTGGCGCCAATACTCTCGTCGCCAGCCAGTCCCTTATTCTGTGCCACGAGCATGTCAAGCGAGATCCGCTTGATGTGAAGGATCCCTGGGTCACCGACACCTATATCGGGCGCAACTGCTTTATAGGGGTCCGGGCAACAGTCCTTCCAGGCGTTCGCATCGGAAATGAGGTGATTGTCGGCGCCATGACCGTGGTCACCAAGGATGTTCCATCCAATTGCGTGGTGGTGGGCAATCCCGGGCGAATCGTCAAAACAAATATCAGGATGAATGACCAAGCGGAACTTGAAACCCGGCCCGTCCCTTAGAGCCGCGCCTGCCTGCCTTCCAGGCTAGTGGTTGGCCGGCGGCTGGGGCTCCCCGCTCAGTGCCTTCTCAATTCCCTCGGCGGCAAGCGGCGTCATGATCGCATACCCCGCGTCGTCCGGATGCACCCCGTCATCGCTCAGCGCTGCGGGCAGCCCTCCGTGCTCGTCCTTCATCGCCATGTAATAGTCCACAAACACGTCTCCGTTTTCGGCTGCGTAGTTCCTGATCCATGCGTTCAGTTGCTGCACCTTGCCGGTGCGCTCCGCAAGTCTGCGGCTTCCATCCCGCCCATTCGGCAGCAGGGAGCAAAGCACCACCTGGATCTGGTGCGCCTTCGCCAGCTCGGCCATCGTCGCCAGATTGTCCTCGGTGTTCTCAAGTGTGGGCCGCCCGAACTTGCCGCCAATATCGTTGATGCCGCTTAGAATCACCACCACTCTGGGGCTAAGCGCAATAGCGTCCTGGCGAAACCGCACCAGCATCTGCGGGGTCGTTTCCGCAGCGACGCCGCGATTGATGTAAGGCAAGCCGGGAAAGGAGCCTTTCAAATCCCAGTACTCGGTAATCGAGTCGCCGATGAAGACCACGCGGCGTTCCCCGCTCACTGGGGTGCCGAGGGCGGCATTCGCCCCGCGATAGACGCTCAGGTTGAAGGGATCCACAAGGAGAGCCTGCACATACGCGAGCGGAACTCTTGCTTTCCAGAGAAAGACAACGAGGAGGATTACGGACGCGACGCCGATCACGCTCTTTGCAGGCAGTCCCATCGTCTCCTTTCCATCGTCCTCGGCTTTGACAGCTCGTCATTCAAATGTGGGTTCAATCAGGCGCTCAGACCACGAAACTGGAAGATGCAGAGCTAGTCTGAGAGTACGGATGCATAAACCGCAAGGGTCTTTTTCCCGATCCTGCCCCAGTCGTTGTTCTCGCGAATCGATGCCAGCGCCTTCTCCGCAATCTCTGCGCGCCCCACATCGTCATTGAGGGCCCGTATCAACTGCACTGCCAAGGCATTCTTCGAACCCGATTCAAAAACATAGCCATTCTTTCCGTCGGTCACCATCTCCGTCATGCCCGGCAGATCAGAAACCACCACCGCCTTGCCGTGGCTCATGGCCATCAGAACCACGGCGCTCTGGTAGATTCGCCGATAGGGCAGCGCCACCAGGTCCGACGCCGCAAAAAAGAAAGGCAGCTCGCTGTTTTGAATGAACCGGATGTGCAGCACACACCGGCCGCGCATGCCGAGCCTGTCGATCAGCCCGTCATACTCTGTGAACTCGGTTCGCAATGGCTTTCCGCCCACCAGAAGCGTGATCTCGGGAACTTCGCGGCTCGCCTCAGCAATGGCTTCGATGAGGATGTCCAGCCCCTTCACTTCCCTGATGTGTCCGAAAAACAGGACAACCTTGCTCGATTCGCGGATGCCAAGCCGGCGCTTCGCCTCGGCCGATTCAATGTGTTCTGCCGCGTCGTCCAGGTAGTGTCCCGATTCCACGACGTCGACTTTCGTGGCTGGCATTCCCATCTTCTCCACCAGTTCGCGCTTCGACACCTGGTTATGAACGATGAACCGGTCCGCGAGCTGATAGGCCCGTTGTATTTTGGTCTGGCTCATTGCCCCTGGGCAAAACGACTCCACATCATGGACGGTGATCACCAGTCTCCTGCCGCTCAACTTGGCCAGCGAAATCTGCACCAACTCCTCAATTGCCCCTTGAAAAACATGCAGGTGACAAATCTTCTCGCCATGAAACACCGACCTTCCCAGCGCAGCGATGCTTCCGCGCACATACCAGATGGCGCGTATCCACCGGTTGGCTCCGCTAAAAATTCGCCGGTAGACGGGATAAAAGCCCAGCTCCGGAATGGCCGGGTCCCTGGTTTCATCGCTGGTATATAAGCTGACGCCGCACCCGGCATCCAACAGGCCTCGACACAACCCGAAGTCGTAGTAATCCATCCCGCCATGGCCACCGATAGGCTCGATGATGGCAGCGCGCACGCTGCCCTTCCTTGATGAATCCGGGCCTTCCTTCGTCATTGAGATCCTTGATGCTCCCGAATTTCCTGCAGAACGGCTAAGCCTTCCCTCTTGCAGACGATTGTGCCTGTCTCCCGGCGATCGACTCAGGATTTTCCTCATCTCTTACCCAGATTTCACACATGCGGCGGTTCTTCATGAGCAGCGAAATCAGCGGCCCGAACCCGGCTCTAGGTTACCATTGAATCATCAGCCGTTTGAGATTAGCAACTAACTTGAAAGGTGCCTGCATGGCCCGCAAAACCGCCGCAAGAGGAGACTAAAAGCGCTCCTGCCGCGGTTCGTGACCTTGATCAAATTCCCTGCAGGCGTCCCCGTTCCGCAAGCTGGAAAAGGCCGGCCGGGCTTGACCGTGCGCGCGGTGGCGAATGCACAACGGAGGATGAGGGGTATGGTGCGCCCGGAGAGATTCGAACTCCCGACCTAACGCTCCGGAGGCGTTCGCTCTATCCAGCTGAGCTACGGGCGCACTCTACAAGCATACCGCATACCGCGCTCGATGCCGGCAAAGACGTCCAGAGCGAAAAAGCCATGCTCCCCCGAGCATTCCCCAGGCTGTCCCCTGCCGCAAGGCCGTACCCCTCTCAGCTTGGTTGTATATACGAGACGGGGCACTCCGGCTTCATCAAAGAGCAGGAGTGTCCCGTCCTTGAATCGCCTTCTTGATTCAACGCGTGGCGACACAACCCTCAACGCACTTTGCGTGAATCCGCATACAGCTTCTCCAGCGCATCGCACGCTGTGCGCAAGCCGTCTTCGCCCTCCAGTTGGCGCGCCACGCTTTGCGCCTGCTCGGCATAGCTCGGCTCTTCCAGCATCGCCTCCAGTTTTCGCACCACGCGCGACGGGATGTAGCTCTTCTTTTGAATCGATTGCGCCACTTTTAGCCGCACCATGCGCCGCGCGTTGTCGGGCTGGTCGTGAGAATAAGGCATAATGAGCATCGGTTTGCCCGCCCGCAGGCACTGCGCCGTCGTTCCCACGCCGCCCTGGTGCACCACCAGCGCCGCGCGCGGAAACAACGCTGAGTAAGGCGCATACCCCGCCACGCAAATCGAGTCTGGGAGAGTAGCTTGCGGCTGGTTACGCGGGTCGCCCCCGATCAACAGCACCGCCCGCACGCCCATCCGCATCGCCGCCTGGGCTGAATTCTCGTAGAACTGTCCCGCCGCCAGCACCGCCGCCGAACCGAGCGTAAAAACCACCGGCGCCTCGCCCGCGGACAAAAACTCTTCAACATTCGGCGGCAACGCCGCATTTCCCGCATCCGCATCGTAGAAGCAGAATCCCGTGATGAGCGTATGCGGCGGCCAGTCCTTCTGCTCCACACCCAGCAACCGCGAAAACAGCGCCAGTACCAGGTTGGGCGAGTGCTTGGCGTCGAACAGCGGATTCTCTCCCTTGGGCAGCCCCAGTTCCCGTCGGAGTTCGTAGATCGGCTCCGGCCATTTGCGGCTCACAAACCGCGCCAGCCGTTTGATGGCGCGCCCCACGCCGGGCACCTTCTTGTCGGCGCGGGCCAGCCGCGGATACATCGGCAGCACCGGAGGATCGAAGGCGGAAAAAAACGACAGCGGCGCCAGCACGTAGCTGGCCCATGGAATTCCCGTCACCTCCGCCACCAGCGGCCCCGCGTAGTTCAGCTCGCCCAGCAGCAGCAGGTCTGCCCGCTCCGGTCTGGTGGCCGCATCCAGCAGATCGTCATAGGTCTGCCGCAGCACCGGAAAAAGAAACTTGCGCAGCCCCGTCTCTGTGCCCTTGTTTACGTCGTAGATCATTTCGATTAGCAGGCTGTTGGTGGGGTCGATGTCGGGCCGCACTGCGTGAAACTCCAGGCCCAATGGCGCAATCTTTGCCCGGTACACCTCAGGCAACGCCATCACCGGCGCATGTCCCCGCCGCTTCAGTTCCAATGCAACAGCAATCAGCGGATTGGTGTCGCCGTACGTTCCAATGTTCGAGAGAACAATGCGCAAAACAAACTCCCCAATTCGTCAACCGCCCGCAGCTATGAGGTTAATGCATCGGAACCCAATGCCCATTTCATCTTTGTGTACCTCTCGGGTGGTATCCTTGCCCCGTCCGCATGAAGCTCTTCCTCCTGATCGTCGTTCTGGTCGTCGTCGTGGCCTCGGTCTTCGCTGACTACAAGTGGCGTCAATGGATCGCCTCGCGCCGTCGCGGCCGTGAATAACCCTGCCTCGCGCATCGCTCCCGTTACAATGAATTCAGGGAGCCGTCCAATCGCCATGTCAAGCTATTCTGCCCTTTCCCCCCGGAATCGCCGCAACTGCACCAGCCTGTTCGCAGGGCTCGTCCCGGCCTTTGCCCTCGGCGCTTTGTTGCTGGCGCGCACCGCGAACGCCCAGTTTGGCGAGCCGCCGACAACCAAGGTCCTTGACTCTTCAGCCCTGCGCCCGCCCGCCGGCGCACGCGTGGCCATCGTCGAATTTGCAGACATGGAGTGCCCTGACTGCGCCAATGCCAACCCGCTGCTCAAAGAAGCTGCAGACAAGTACCACATTCCCTGGGTCCGCTACGATTTCCCGCTTCCGTTCCACAACTGGAGCTTCGATGCGGCGGTCTACGCCCGCTGGTTCGAGACCAGGAGCAAGAAACTCGGCGACGATTATCGCGACTATATCTTTGCCAACCAGCGCTCTATTGAGACTCCGGCTCAGCTGACCCAGTTCACTGAGACCTACGCCAAAAGCCACGACCTCGCCCTGCCATTTGCCATCGATCCCATGGGCAAGCTCGCCGCCGAGGTCAAGGCTGACTACGCCCTGGGCCAGCGCATCGGCATTGAGCACACGCCCACCATCTGGGTGGTCACCTCCAGCAGCAAGGGTGCGCCGTTCGTCGAGGTCGTGGACCGCAGCCGGCTCTACCAGCTCATTGATCAGGCTATCGCCGATACGCGCGGACGTTAAGGGCTGTTTTGTAAGATATCTTCACAAGGATCTTCCCCGATGCCGACAGTCCCAATCGCTTCGCGTCTTGCTCTCAGCCAGCTTGCCCCCGGCTCCCTGCAGTCGGAGATTCGCGCCATGACGACCGAGTGCGACCGCGTCGGCGGCATCAATCTTGCCCAGGGCGTCTGCGACACGCCGGTTCCCGCGGTGGTCGAGGCCGCCGCGATCGAGGCCATTCATCGCGGCGACAACATCTACACACGCTGCGACGGCATCGCCCGGCTGCGCCAGGCTATCGCCGACAAGCAGCTTCGCGACTACGGGCTCACCTACAACCCCGAAAACGAAGTGATGGTAGCCTCGGGCGCTACCGGGGGGCTGCATGCCGCGGCCATGGCGCTCCTGAATCCAAAGGACGACGTGCTGCTCTTCGAGCCCTTCTACGGCTATCACGCCGTCACGCTGCAGTCGATGCGCGTCAATCCCATCCTGGTGCCCCTGGCCGAACCCGACTGGTCGCTCGACGCCGATGCCCTGAAGGCCGCCATTACGCCGCGCACCCGCGCCATCCTGCTCAACACGCCCGCCAACCCCAGCGGAAAAATCTTTACCCGCCCTGAGCTTGAGGTGGTGGCATCGGTCTGCCTCGAGCACGACCTGTTCCTGATCACTGACGAAATCTACGAGTACTTTGTCTATGACGGCGCAGAACACATTTCGCCGGCCACGCTGCCGGGGATGCGCGAGCGCACAATCGTCCTCTCAGGATTCAGCAAGACGTTTTCGGTTACCGGCTGGCGGCTCGGCTACGCCACAGCCGATGCGCGCTGGATGCCGGCGATGGCCCACTTCCACGATCTTACCTATGTCTGCGCGCCGTCGCCGTTCCAGCACGGCGCGGCCGCGGGCCTCGAGCAGTTGCCGCCCGGCTTTTACAAGCGACTGGCCGCCGACCACCAGGACAAGCGCGGCCGGCTCCTGAGCGCGCTTGAAGTTGCTGGCATGGAAGCGGCCGTGCCTCCCGGCGCCTACTATGTGCTGGCGGAAGCCAAACGGCTTCCAGGCAAAAAATCCGCTGAGAAAGCCCGTCACCTGCTCAAGACCACCGGCGTAGCCGCCGTTGCCGGTTCAGCCTTTTTCAGGCCGGGCCGCGGCGAGGACCTGCTGCGTTTCTGCTTTGCCAAACAGGATGCGGAACTCGATGAGGCATGTGAGCGGTTGAGGAAGATTTAGAAGGAATTATGGGGATGAAAGTTCACAGTTTCACAGAATCACAATTTCTGTGAAACTGTGGATTCTTCTATCGTTTCATAGTTTACTTTGAATAACTTAGAGCGATTTCACAGAATCACAATTTCTGTGAAACTGTGGATTCTTCTGTCATTTCATAGTTTATTTTGAATAACTTAGAGCGATTTCACAGTTTCACAGCCCGTTTTTGGATTTTTCAGGCGCGGGTGCGGCCTCTGGAATCGAAATCCGGATTTTGCTTCTTGAGGACGTGAATGGCTTGCGCCACCGCGGGCAGGTAATCGAGCAGAAACTCCACCGTTGCAGAGATGGAAGTCTGGTGCCTGGCTACCCAGACGCGCGCCAGGTTGTAGGTGCCTTCGGACACGGTGACGGTGACGTTTTTGGTTTTTCTCATGGGTTCCCTGGCTCGGCGGCCGCGAGGGCACGCCGAAGCAGTTCTTTTCCGGTATGCGCCTATTACGATTGTGCGCGGGGCGGGGATAATTTTCGGCAAAAGAACACAGCAGCTTCATTAGCTTCCTTATCCGAGCGCCGCCGCAATCACAAGATTCAAACCGATCATCAAGACCGCGAAGCCCGGCAAAAGGAGGAGCGCCTTTTTCAGACGCAGCGGGTCGCCGCCGGCGATGGCTCCAATCAGGCGGGAACTGACGGCCAGGCCGACCCATCCGCAGGTAATGACAAAGCCGATGGCGGTGCCGGTCATGCGCGGAAAGGCTGTTCCGGTGATGGCGAGGGTGGTGGGAAAGACCGGCGCCATGGCCAGGCCCGCGACAAAGACCAGGGCCGCGGCTGCGGCGGGCTTGGCGGTGCGCAACATGAGGAAAGTAGTCACGGCCATGGCAACCGAAGCCGCGAGCAGAACCCGGATCGGCGGCACGCTGATGAGGATGGGCGAAACGCCAACGCGGCCGATGAGCAGGCCCAGCGCGAAGCCCAGGGAAAGAATGTTAAGGGCGCGCGACTCGGGAATGCCCTGGGCGATGAGGTGGCGCGGCAGCCAATTCCACACGCCCACTTCGCAGGAGACGTAGAGGAAGAGAAAGGCTCCAAGCAGGAAGAGCAGGGGACGGCCGAGGACGGGACCGGCGTCGGCCAGCACAAAGCCCGCGGCCTGGGTGGGCGCGGGAACGTGGGTGGCGACCTGCACCGCGAGTGCGATGACGGTGAGCGAGGCGACGGTGTAGCAGAGGCGCAGCCAGTTGCGCTTGAAGAGGTTGGCGGCGATGAAAGGCGTGGTCAGCCCGCCCAGGCCGAAGAAGAGATTGACGAGGTTGAGGGCAATGGCGCGATGGTCAGGCGAGACGGCGGAAACCAGCGCATTGGCCCCGGTGACGACGATGCCACCGCCGATACCGAGCAGAAAGAGCAGAAAGACGATGCTGCGGAAGCCGCCTGACCGGGGCAGGGCGAAAAGGGCAATCACGATGAAGGCGAGGCCGAGAATGAGGCCGACCTTGTCGCCCTGGGAGTCAAGCAGCGGGCCCACACCCACCGAGGCGATGATCAGCCCCAGTGCCTGGGAGAAGGCGATGGTGCCATTTTGCGCCGGGGTGAGCTTGAAGCGCTCAGACAGCTCGGGCAGGATGGTGCCCAGCATGGCGGCGATCATTCCATAGACGAAGATGGCGAGAATGGCGGCAAAGATCAACACGTGGGCGAGATCCTTTCAAGAACCGGGTTCGGGAAGCGATTTTGGGACTCTACAACAATAGGGCCTGCGACAGAGATGGGCCTCGCCGGTTGGCGGCGGTTGACTTATCAGCTTTTCGGCCGGCAGCCTTTTCGGTTATCGACGCGTGAGAATTGTAACGCTCACCGCCGAGCAAGAGCCAGCCGGGGCAGGACTTATGTGTCTTCGCGCCCGTCCAGTAGACTGGGAGGGCCATGAATCGGGTGCGAAGAATTGCGTGGTCCGCCGGGTGCGTTCTTTGGATTGCAGGGCTGGGTGCGGTGCTGGCCGGTTGCGGCATGCCAAGCGCACCGCTTACGCCCTCGCTGAACCTGCCTGCCCCGGTGACGGATCTGGCCGCAGTTCGCGCAGGCAACCAAGTCTCGCTGAGATGGACCATGCCGAAGAAAAACACGGACAAGCTGCTGCTGAAAGGCGGTCTCGAGGTGCGCGTGTGCCGCAGGGAAGGCGCCGGGAAAGCCTGCGCAGCGGCTGGCGATCTGCAGTTGGCGCCCGGAGTTGACGGCGCCTTCAGTGAGACGCTCGCCACGCCGCTTGCCACGGGCGAGCCTCGCGCGCTGACCTACTTTGTGGAGCTCCTGAATCGCCGCGGCCGTTCGGCGGGGCTGTCGAATGGCGCCGTTGTTGTCGCGGGCCAGGCGCCTGCCCCGGTGACCGGGCTTGGCGCTGAAGTGATCAAAGCCGGCGTGGTGCTTCACTGGACCGCAGACGCGGAGGAGCCGGCCGGGATGGCGATCCGGTTGCATCGCAGGCTGCTGACAGAGCAGGCGGCCAAGCCTCAGCAAGGGCCGCTTGCGCCGCCACCCGAAGCGCTGGAGCAAAACCTGCTGGTAGAGACGGGCGGGCGAGGCGGCCGGGCGCTGGACAAGGAGATCCGCTTTGGCGAGAGCTATGAATACCGCGCCCAGCGCGTGGACCGCATCACGGTGGATGGCCAGACGATGGAGTTGGATGGCGCGTTCTCGACCCCGGTGAAGGTGGACGTACTGGACATCTTTCCTCCGGCCGTGCCTGCGGGTCTGGCCGCCGTGGCCGTGGCCGGGGAGAATGGAGGCGCGCCCTCGATTGACCTGAGCTGGCAACCGGATACCGAGACGGACCTGGCCGGCTACATCGTCTACAGGCGCGAGGCGGGCAGGGAGTGGCAGCGGATTTCTGCCGCGCAGCCAGTGATCGGCCCCGGGTTTGAGGACCCGCACGTGGAGGCGGGCCACAGCTATGGCTATGCAGTGTCGGCTGTCGACCGTAGCGGGCATGAGAGCGCCCGATCGGACGAGGCATCAGAGACGGTGCCTAACTAGAGCGGTTCCACAGTACTTGCAGCCTCTTCTGGCGATCTCCGAGGTGGCTTTTTCCTGATAAGAAAGCCACTTAGCCTCATCGCTTCCGGATACAGCAACTGTGGAACCGCTGTAAGGTGAATTGGCGGGAAGGGAGATTTTCGCGATGAAGTATTGCCGCTTCCTTGAGAACAATGAAACCCACTACGGCACGGTAGAAGAGCATGGCGGCGAACTCTGGATCACCGGCCCGGCCCCGGCGCCCCCGGAGGATCTGGCTTTCAAGCTGGCGCTCGCCGGGGCAAGCGCAGAAAGCTTCGACTTTGCGCCCATGCCCCTGGCTGCGGCCCACCTGTTGCCGCCTGTGACGCCGTCGAAGATTATCTGCGTGGGCCGCAACTATCGCGAACATGTGAAGGAACTGGGAAACGAGGTGCCGGAAGCCCCGCTGATCTTTTTCAAACCGCCGTCGTCGCTGCTTGCGCCCGGCGGCGCGGTTCGGCTGCCCACCGCGTCAGCCCGCGTGGACTTTGAGGGCGAGTTGGCGCTGGTGATCGGCCGCCGTGTGCACCATCTGGCCGCGGATGGCGATCTCAGCGGCGTCATCCGCGGCTACACGCTGGCCGACGATGTTTCGGCGCGCGACCTGCAGAAGAAAGACGTGCAATGGACGCGCGCCAAGGGATTCGACACATTTTGTCCGCTCGGTCCGCTGGTGAGCGACGAAATCAACCCGATGGCCGGAGAGACGCTTGAGACGCGGGTGAATGGCGAGGTGCGGCAGAGGGCTTCCACGCTCGATTTCATCTTTTCAATTCCCACGCTGCTGAGCTTTATAACCGCTGCGTTCACGCTCGAGCCGGGCGACGTGATTCTGACCGGAACGCCGTCAGGGGTGGGACGGCTTGCACCCGGAGACCGGGTAGAGGTGCACATGGCGGGACTTGGCACACTGACGCACACGGTGGAAGCCGATCAAGATTAAGCGGGGATTGAATTAAGCGGGAATGGACGCAGCATGCACCTGGTGGGTCGCGGGCGCATCTTAAGAAGCGGTAGACTAAAGCTGTAGAGGCGAACGGACGGGAATCCCCTTCCCAGGAGGAGCAATGCCCAAGAATCTGCTGGAACAGTTGCGCACGTACACGGTTGTGGTTGCCGACACCGGCGACATCGAGGCTATGGAGAAGTTTCGTCCCCAGGATGCCACCACTAACCCCTCGCTCATTACCGCCGCGGCGCAACTGCCGCAGTATCAGCCGATTGTGGACGGGGTACTGAAGGACGCGCGGGACCAACTGGGCGAGGGCGCGAGCGACCAGGCGGTGGCGAATCTGGCCTTCCAGCGGCTGGCCATTGCCTTCGGCGAAAAGATACTGGCCATCGTGCCGGGGCGCGTATCCACGGAAGTGGACGCGCGCCTCTCCTATGACACGGCGGCGACGATTGCGCAGGCGCGGACGATCATTGGACAGTACGATGCGGCGGGGATCGGGCGCAATCGCATCCTGGTGAAGATCGCATCCACCTGGGAGGGCATCCGGGCCGCTGAAGTGCTGGAGCGCGAAGGGATCCACTGCAATTTGACGCTGCTGTTCGGGCTGCACCAGGCGATTGCGGCGGCCGATGCCGGGGTTACGCTGGTGTCTCCGTTCGTGGGCCGCATTCTCGACTGGTACAAAAAAGACACCGGCAAGGACTACCGCGGAGCCGACGATCCCGGCGTGCAATCGGTCACCCGGGTCTTCAACTACTACAAGAAGTTCGGCTACAAGACGCAGGTGATGGGCGCGAGCTTCCGCAATATCGGGGAGATCACGGAGCTGGCCGGTTGCGACCTGCTCACCATTTCGCCGCAACTGCTGGCCGAGCTCGAAGCAACCGTGGGTGAGCTGCCGCGCAAGCTGGACGCAGGGACTGCGCAAAAACTGGCGATTGAAAAGATCACCGTCGACAAAGCGACCTTCGACAAAATGCATGAGCAAGACCGCATGGCTCACGACAAGCTGAAGGAAGGCATTGAAGGTTTCTCAGCCGCGCTCGTGAAGTTGGAAACACTGCTGGCCGCGCGCCTGGCGGCACTCGAATCGCGCACGCCTGCGACGGTGTAATTTCATTGCGGAAGTTGAATTTCAAGGAGGGCGGCCGGCCATGGCTGCCGTTTTACCTATGCGCTGCGCAATTTTTTGCAGTTTGCAATCGGACCCGCAAACTGCTAACAAATTTGGCCTTCCCCTCTTGGCAAACGCAACAATTCCGATAATCTCAGTGTTACAGCAGAATGAACGGGCGTTGGCCGGCTTCTTCCCCATGTTTGCGCAACAAGCAGCCGCCGACGCCTCAAGAGGCACAGCGGTTGTTGGTAAGCAACCCAAGGGAGGCGTGTATGCAGGCTCAGACTCATCCACTTGAAGCCTTCTTTCAGCAGGCGGTTCGCAACAGCTACGAAGGCAAACTGGGGTTGAACGATCCCGATGTAACCGCCTATGTGGCGCGTCTGCTGTGCGAGTTCTCAGACGCCGACAATCTCTACAGGGTGCGCGACGGGGCGGGGCGCCCCATTGAAGCGCTGACAGAGATGATGGAAGCCTCTGACCCGGTGCACGGCTCGGCGCCCTCGTTCGACGCGGAGCGCGCGCTGCGCAAGCACATCGGCGACTATGCCCTGTTCACCGCCGGCATGTATCCCGAAGCCATGGGCTCCAATCGCCGGCTGCGCCGCAAGCAGCCATCCCTGGGCGAGCTCATTCTGGCAGGCAAGGAGAGCTATTACATCGTGAGCCAGTTCAACCTGTTCGAATATGAGCAGGAGGCCTCGCTGTTTGCGCGTCTCTCGGACCGCTTCGAGCGCTGCATTCTGGGGCTCACGCTGGTACGCGATGAGATTGGGCCGCGCAAGCCGCTGATGTTGCCGCCGCAGGTGAACTGAAAAGGGGGCTTTGATGAGCCCTCGGTTTCGAACGGGACAGGTGCGGTTTTTGTGAGCGCGCACGAGCACCGCAAGCCAGATCACGCGTCCAGATCACGCGTCCCAGCTTTTGGAGGCGCGGCAAAACCTTGCAGCTGTGCCAGCTTGAGGACCAGCCGGACGTGCCCGGGAACCCGGCTTGATGAACCTCGCTGGCGCGTAGATACTGGGAGCGGCGAGGAGAAACGATGAGTGAGCGAATCGCACTGCGCGCGGCGGACGGCCACGAACTTGGCGCTTATGTGGCGCGACCTGAGGGAGATCCAATTGCGGGCCTGGTGGTGGTGCAGGAGATCTTTGGCGTGAATGGGCACATCCGTTCGGTGGCCGACGGTTATGCAAAGGACGGCTTGCTTGCCGTCGCGCCGGCGCTGTTTGACCGTATCGAGCCGGGCGTGGAACTGGCTTATGATGGGGCCGACCTGCAAACAGCCATGAGCCTAATCCCTAAGCTCGACGCAGCCAAGGCGCTGGCCGATATTTCCGCGGCAATCGAGTTTTTGAAGAGGGCGACCGGCAAAAAGGTCGGCGTTGTGGGCTACTGCTTTGGCGGAACGCTGGCCTGGCTGGCCGCATGCAGGCTTCGTCCAGCCGCAGTGGTCGGCTACTACGGTGGCCGTATCGGCAACTATGCGGACGAGACGCCTCAAGCGCCCGTGATGCTTCATTTTGGCAGGCAGGATGCGCACATTCCCGCCGCGGAGGTGGAGAAAATCAGCGCCGCTCATCCCGAGGTGGAAGTTTATTGGTACGACGCCGGGCACGGCTTCAACTGCGATGCGCGCGGCAGTTACAACGCCGGCGCGGCGCGGGAGGCGCGGGAACGCTCGCTGGCGTTCTTCAAGAAGCATCTGGCCTGACGAGCGTAGCGTCGATCGAACCCGATCTTGCGTCTCAATACAATTCAATGGCCAATCTGGAGCGCAAATCCGCCGGTGATGGAGCGGCTGGGCATGTTGACGCCGGTGATCTCCTGGTAGCCGGTGTTGGAGAGATTGCTTAGGCGGAGATAGGGACGAATTCTGCCCGAATCGTGCGTAAATGTTGCGTTCCACACCGGGTAAACGGTCTGCTGATAGCGCTCGGCGAGTTGCACCGCATTGGTCATCACGAAGGCATGGCCCAGTGTGGCCGTCCAGGAGGCATGGATGTTTTCGACCGGGTAGTTGAAGATGTACTCGGACTGAAGGCCGTGCAAGGCGGCCTGCGCGCCGTGCAATCCGGTCCAGGAGATGCGCACCGACTGCGACCTTGCCGGCGCCCAGGTGAACGTTGTCTCAACGCCCTCAAACTGAAGCCCGCTGAGATTGGCTGCCTGCCATGGCTGCGCGGCGCTGGCGCGCACGTAGTCGATGGCGTCATGCTGGCGCGAGTAGAAACCGGTGGCGGAAAGGGAAATGCGTGCTGAGGGCGCCCAGTCCGCGCCGAAGTCCGCCGACCACGCCGACTCCGGCTTGAGGTTGGGATTGCCAACGGTGGTGGGATCGGAGTAATAGAGATCGGTGAACGTGGGAATCCTGAATCCATAGCCGCCGCTGGCGCGGAGTTTGAGTTGGCCGCGAACGCGCAGACTGCCCGAGAGCTGCGGTGCGAAGGCCCGCGCGCCGCCTGAGAAAACTTCCTCGCGAGCGCCCGCTGCGAGGCTCCATCGCTTTTGCGCAGGGCGCAGGTCGAGATCGAGGTAGCCCGCGCCGCGATTGCGCGCATGAATCCCGAGCGCGAAGGAGGTGACCCCATCTGCAAAGTTGTAGCTGTTGATGCTGTCGCCCTGGGCCTCCAGGCCGAGCAGTACGAGGGAGGGGGCGCCGACGGGAACCGTGTGCCGCAACGACGCCTGCCAGGAGCCGTCAATGTGGTTGTTTTCGTAAGCCGAGGGATCGTCGCGCAGCAGAATGAAGTCGTCGGTGTGACGCCGGTAGCCGAAGGCCGCAACTGTGCGTCTGCCTAGCTCCTGGCGCATGGAGCCGAACCAGCCCTTGGTGCGCTCCCAAGAGTTGTAGGGCCCGTAAAACTGGTTAGCTCCGAAGGAACGGTCGCTCGAGGCAAACAGCACGTCGGTAATGCCCAGGCTTGAACCTGCCCAGCTCTCGGCTGAGGCGTCCTGGTTGCGGTAATCGCGATCGGCCATAAATCCGGTGGAGAAGTTGCGGCTTGCGGTCAGGCGTCCGCTCCAGCGTCCGCGGGTGGCCCCGGCAAGAAGCGATTCTTCATTGGCCTCAAAGCTGCCTTCGCCGGCGCGCAGCAGTAAAGAGAGGTGATCGGGCGCCGCCGTTAGAAAATCGACCACCCCGCTCAGCGCATCCACGCCGTGGAGCGTCGAACCCGCGCCTTCGAGCACCTGGATGGAGTTCATCGCCTCCAGCGGGATTGGCAGATCGAGGTTGTGGTGGGAAGTTTGAGCGTCGTTGATGCGGAATCCGTTGAGCAGCACCAGCGTCTGCTCAAAGCTGCCGCCGCGCAGCACCAGGTCCGATTGGGCTCCGCCCGCCCCGCGCTGTTCAAGGAAAATCGACGAGTCTTGGCGCAGAAAATCGAGCGGAGTTTCAGCGGCCAGCTTTTTGCCTTCGAGGGGCAGCACTTCCACCGACCGGGTCGACTCCGCAAGCGGCACAGGCGCGGCCGAACCCAGCACGACCATGGTCTCCTGGCGTGCGGGAATGGGCGTGGGTTGAGGAGATGGAGCGTTTTGCGCCGCAGCCGTACAGGCGCAAGAGAAAAGGATCAGGCCTGCGGAGATAACAGTGCATTCAGGGAAGGTCATGGAATTCTGGTTGCGTCTCTTCAATCATCCGGCATTTGGCCGGGTGGTGGGCGTTTGGTTCGATATTGTAGTAAATAGTTGAGGCTGTAAATCACTATACTGACGATATGAGAATCGATGCATTTCTGCGAGAAAGCCCGATGTTTGCGGTGAACCGCGCGGCACGGCGGTTTGAGGCGCTGGCGGCCGGGGCGCTCGGCGACGACGGGCTGAGCTTTTTGGAAGGGTTAACACTGGCGGCGGTTTTCTTTGAGGGGCCGGACACGGTGAAGCCTTCGCAACTGGCAGAGGCGTTCGAGACGACGCGAGGAAATGTGAGCCATTGCGTGTCCTCGCTTGAGGCCAAGGGATTGCTGCAGCGCAAGATCGATCCTGAGGATGCGCGGGCCTATCGGCTTGCGCTCAAGCCGCAGGGAAAGCGGTGCGCGGTGCGCGTGATTGCGGCGCTCGACAAGCTGCAAAAGGAGTTTGAGACGGAGATTGGGAAGACCGCGCTGGGGGAGATGTTGAAGTCGATCAGAAAGCTGGAGGCGCGAGCAGCCAGGTAGACCCTGGCGCGTTGTCGAGCCCTTTTTCGCTCTAAAGAATGTAGCGGCTGAGGTCCTGGTCTTTGACGATCGACGCAACCATCTGCTTCACATACAGGTCGTCAATAAGAAATACCTTCTCGGGTCCTGAGGCGGTCATGCGCTCCTGGTAAGGCAGCGGTGTGGTGGACTCGGCCCGGATGGTCTCGGCGAGCGTGGCCGCGGCTTCTTCGTTGGGCGGGCGGCGGGCAACGTCCGGGGCCAGGAAACTTACATCCTCAAGCACGCGCTCCATGATGGTGTGCAGGCGGCGAGCGCCGATGTTCTCAGTCTGCTCGTTGACCTTGAAGGCAAACTCGGCCATCTCACGCAAAGCCTCGGGCGCAAACTCCAGCCGCACGCCCTCGGTTTCAAGCAGCGCAGCATATTGCTTGGTGAGCGATGCCTTGGGCTCGGTAAGAATGCGGAGAAAGTCGTCAACCGTGAGCGACTGCAGCTCAACGCGAATGGGAAAACGGCCTTGCAACTCGGGAATCAGGTCGCTGGGCTTGGAAACATGGAATGCACCCGCCGCGATAAAAAGAATGTGATCGGTGCGCACCATGCCGTAGCGCGTGTTCACCGTGGTTCCCTCCACGATGGGCAGAATGTCGCGCTGCACGCCTTCGCGCGAGACCTCGGGTCCGTGGCTGCCTTCACGGCCGGCAATCTTGTCAATCTCGTCGAGAAAAATGATTCCGTTCGACTCAACGCGTTCTACCGCGATGCGGTTGACGGCGTCCATGTCGATGAGGCGGCCTTCTTCTTCCTGCACCAGGTAGTCGAACGCGTCGCCCACCTTCATCTTGCGCTTCTTTGAGCTGCCGCCGAAGATGTTAGGCAGCATGTCCTTGAGGTTCATCTCCATGTCCTCAAGGTTCTGGTTGCTGATGATGCCAAACTGCGGTGTGCCGCGCTCGCGCACATCGAGCTCCACCTGGCGCTCGTCCAGCTTGCCCTCGCGGAACTGCAGCCTCAATTTCTCCCGCGACCGCTGGTGGCTTTCATTGGCGGGCAAAAGCGGCTGGCCCTCCTTAGCCGCCGGAGCAGGCGGTGGAGGGGGCAACAGCACGTCGAGCAGGCGCTCCTCCGCATTCATTTCGGCGCGGTCTTCCACCTCTTCAAGCCGCTCTTCACGCACCATGTCGGTGGCGATCTCGACCAGGTCGCGGATCATCGACTCCACATCGCGGCCCACATAGCCCACCTCGGTAAACTTTGAGGCTTCCACCTTGAGGAAGGGCGAGTTTGTGAGCTTGGCCAGGCGCCGCGCGATCTCGGTTTTGCCCACGCCCGTAGGCCCGATCATGATGATGTTCTTGGGCATAATGTCGTCGGCCATGTCGGGAGGCAGCTTTTGCCGGCGCTGGCGATTGCGCAAGGCGATGGCCACGGCGCGCTTGGCGGCTTTTTGGCCCACCACATGCTTATCGAGTTCGGTGACGATTTCGCGCGGCGTAAGCTCGTCGAGCGAGAGGTCCTGTTCTTCGGCGGATGCGGGAAGATAAATGGTCATGGATGCGACGATGCTCCGGAAGACTCTCCGCTAGGCTTTCAACTCTTCGAAGGTGACGTGGTCGTTGGTATAAATGCAGATTTCGCCGGCGATCTTCATGGCTTTCTCAGCGATTTCGCGGGCGCTCAAGTCAGTGTTCTCGATGAGCGCGCGGGCGGCGGCCGTGGCATAGCTGCCGCCGGAGCCAATGGCGGCCAGCGCCTCGTCGGGGTCGATGACATCGCCCGAGCCGGAGATGAGGAAGGTCTGGCCCAGGTCGGCGACCAGCAGCAAGGCCTCAAGATTGCGCAGCATCTTGTCGGTGCGCCAGTCTTTGGCGAGCTCGACGGCGGCGCGGTTCAGGTTGCCGGCGTACTGCTCCAACTTGGACTCAAAACGCGAAAACAGCGAAAACGCGTCGGCGGTCGAACCCGCAAATCCGGCCAGGATCTTGTCCTGGTAGAGGCGGCGGATCTTCTTTGCGGAGTGCTTCAGAACGTGATCGCCGAGCGTAACCTGGCCGTCCGCGGCCATCACGACAATTCCGTTGCGCCTGACGCAGATCACGGTGGTGGAGCGGATCCGAGAATGTTGCGTCCTGCCCATGCTTTCGTCCAATGCCAAGAAAAACCCTCCAAAAAGCGCGGTCAGACAAGGTCATATTCCCTGTCCGGCGCAACTTAGAGTATAGGTCATTTGCCATCAGATTGCGGGTTTGGAGCCAATGCGGCGCTGCCTGGCAGCCGCCACTCCAGTGCGGGAGCCTGCGGGGCGATCTGCGCTATCCTTGAGTCAGGAACCCCCGGGGGCGAGCTCCCCTTCAGATGATCCTCCTCACCGTAAATGTTTGGGATGTTACCGCCTCATTCGCCGTGATTGCCACGCTCGGCGGAGCCAGCCTGTGGCTGGCGTTCCGGAAGCGTCCTACGGCCGAGGAACTGGAGCGCGCCCGGCGCCGGTTTCTGGTGCAATCCGGCAGGATTGTCGACGGCATGCTGCTGGATGTGTGCGACGTTGAGGCCGGGAATGGCCGAACCTTGACCATGTTCCTGTTCAACTACCGCATCGGGGGCGTGGACTACGAGTGTTCGCAGGACGTTACCGACATGAAAGATATGGTGGATGCGGCCGGGGTGCGGCTGGGTTTTCCCTGTTCGATCCGTTACCAGCCGGGGAACCCCCAAAACAGCATCGTGATGGCAGAGGAATGGAGCGGGTTGCGGGTGGGACTTCCCGTGCTGCCCGAGTACGACGATCCGGAACCGATCGATATAAGCCATCTGCGTCCCGGCCGCGGCTAGAGCCGGCGGCGAGGTTGGCAGGCCATACCCATCCCTGGTTACACTTGTCTTATGCATGTGCACGCGGCACCCGCAGGGCGGGGAGCAAAACGGACAACCCTGGTACTGCAAGTCTCGCTGGTGGCGACACTTGCGTATGTTGTCGTCACGTTTGTCGCCGGGCTTCGCGCCCACTCGCTCGCGCTTTTGTCCGAGTCAGGCCACAACGCGTCAGATTTCCTGGCGCTTCTGCTCAGCTTTGCTGCTGTCTACTTTCACTCCCGTCCAGCCGACGACGCCCGTACCTTCGGGTACCAGCGGGCGGGCGTGCTGGCTGCCTTCATCAACGCCGCCACGCTGATTCTGATTTCGCTGTGGATTGGCGCCGAGGCAATTCACCGGCTCTCAAGCCCGGTGGCCGTGCAGCCGCGGCTCATGATGATTGTGGCCGGGGCCGGCGTGGTGATGAATGGCGTGATCGCGGCGCTGCTATGGGGTGTGGCCCGCGATGTGAACCTGCGCTCCGCATTTCTGCACATGGCGGGAGACACGCTCTCGACAGCCGCCGTCATCGCCGGCGGCGCAGGCATTCTTCTGACCGGCCAGAACTGGATTGACCCGGTACTGTCGCTGATTATTGCCGCCCTGATTCTCTGGTCCAGCATCGGCATCGTTCGCGAAACCCTGAACATTCTGCTTGAAGGCACACCGCGCGGCACCTCGCTTATGGATATTCGCTCCGGCATGGAACAGGTTGAAGGCGTGATCAATGTCCACGACCTGCACGTCTGGAGCCTGGGATCGCAGTCGCGCGCCCTGGCCTGCCACGTGCAAATCGACGACATTCCCCCTTCTGCAAGCGCGTGCATTCTGGCTGACCTGAATCACGTGCTTAAAGACCACTTTCACATCAGCCACACGACCATCCAGTTCGAGCACATCGGGTGCGGCGAGCTGGTGCGCTGCGTGGTGCCTCCCGAAGAGATGGCCGGCAGCAGCGAAGCTCATCGCCATGGGCACTAGAACATTTCGGGCCAGTTATACTTTCCAGGAGTTCTATAGAGGCCGCGGTTGGCGCGCAGTCATCCTGGAAATGCCGGCCGAGCTCGGAAGGTAACCTGCATGCTCCGGATCTGTCGTCGCCTCACTCCAGCCATTCTATGCGCGGTGCTCTTCTGTTCCGCTTATCTTCAGGCCGCGCAAACCCCGGCTGCGGACACACACGCCCTCGCCAATCCCGATGTTGAAGCTCTCTCCGGCGAGTACACCAACGACGCCGATCCTGATACGCCGCTGAGCTTTTACCCCAGCCACGGCAAGCTCGTGGTCGAGTCGGAGCACTACATTCCTGAAGAGCTCAAAACCGTGTCGCCGCTTGAATTCGGATTTCCCAACTCGAAGATCACGTTTCGCTTTACAGTCGACGCGGCCGGCCGAGGTGCGAGCGCAGTCATGTCCACCGATCCCGGCGCGGTCTTCCATCGCACCGGAGCGCCCGTACATCATGTCTTTCACGATTACCAGCGGACCGAGGCGATGATTCCCATGCGCGACGGCATGAAACTGCATGCCGTCATCCTCAAGCCCGCCGACATCAAGACACCTCTTCCCTTCCTCATCCAGCGCACACCCTATGGCGTGGACGGTACGAGTGGAGCCTCGTTTATTGCAGGCCGGCCGGAGCTGGCCCGCGGCGGCTACATCTACGTGTGTGAGGACATTCGCGGGCGCTACAAAAGCGAGGGCAAGTTTGTGATGAGCCGGCCGCTCGCCGACCACAAAAACCCCAAAGCCGTGGACGAGAGCACCGATGCCTGGGACACGGTGGCCTGGCTGCTCAAGAACGTGACCGGCAACAACGGCCGTGCCGGCTTTGTGGGCACCAGCTACCCGGGCTTTCTGGCCATGATGGCCGGCATCGATCCGCATCCGGCTGTCAAAGCCATCTCGCCTCAGGCGCCCATGATCGACGTATGGATGGGCGACGACTTCTTTCACAACGGCGCTTTCCGCCAGAGCTACGGCTACGATTATGTCTTCGAAATGGAGTCAAGCAAAGAAGAGACGCCGGTGAGCTACGGCAAGGATGCGAAGGGTAATGCCACCGACGGCTTTGACTACTTTCTCAAGCGCGGATCCTTTCAACAGGACGTGAAGCAGTCCGGTTCGCGGCTGTTGCCCACGTGGAAGCTGTTCTTCGATCACCCTGCCTACGACATCTACTGGAGTTCGCGCGGCGTGGAGCACTCGCTCAATGCGGTCACCGTGCCCACGCTTTCGGTGGGCGGCTATTACGACCAGGAAGATATGTTCGGGCCGCAGATTGAATACTCCACGCTGGAGCCGCACGACAAGGGGCACGACAATTTTCTGGTTCTGGGGCCGTGGCGGCATGGCTATTGGAGCAGTTCGTTGCGGCACCTGGGCAACCTGGACTACGGAGAGCCGATCGGCAATGAGTTTCGCGCGCAAATCGAGGCGAGATTCTTCGCGCACTATCTAAAGGACGAGCCCGGCTCCAATGCCTCCGGCTTCAATCTCGAAGACACGGCCAGCTTTGAGACGGGCTCCAACACATGGAAGGACTACAGCCACTTTCCGCCCCGGCAATCCCGGCCCACCAGTCTCTATCTGCAGGGCGACGGCCTGCTGAGCTGGACCGGATCGACCGGAGAAGCGAGGACAAGCTATGCAAGTGACCCCGCCGATCCCATTCCCTACCGCCATCGGCCCATCCAGCCCACCTACTCCCAAGGATCGCAGTGGTATGACTGGCTGACCGAGGACCAGCGCTTCGTGACCGGACGCAAGGACCTGGCCGTGTGGAAGCTGCCGGTTCAAGAGAAGGCCCTGACGCTGACCGGGGAAGTGGTTGCCGACATCTACGCCGCAACCACTGGCACAGACAATGACCTGGTGGTCAAACTGATCGATGAATACCCCGACGACGACCCCGACCCGACGATGCGCGGCTACCAGCTTATGACCAACATGGAGATCTTCCGCGGCCGTTATCTCGACTCGTTCGTCAAGGCCAGTCCGCTGATCGCGGGCGCGGTGCGCGAGTACAGGTTCTCCCTGCACGACGTGGATCACGTCTTCAAACCGGGGCACACCGTGATGGTGGAGGTTCAAAGCACGTGGTTTCCGCTGTACGACCGCAATTCGCAGACTTTTGTGCCCAACATCATGAAAGCAAAGCCCAGCGACTACAAGCTTGCCACGATCACCATCTTCTCCGGCCCCGGCCACGCGTCGAACCTGCAGGTGCCGGTGATGAAGCCGTAAAAGCGCACAAATAAAACAACTTGAACACGAGTACCTGGCAAGGCTTATCCAACAAGCGGTCAATCCAAACTAAGTTGACACATAATACGTGCACACATATACTGTGTAAGTGAATATCACGTTGTCCATTGACGAGCAACTTGTAGAGCGTACACGCGAGAAGCTTCGCGCCACCGGCAAGACCGTCAACCAGGAAATTCGCGAGCATTTTGAACACATTGTCGGCAGCGACGACTTGGAAAGCGCCATCGATTTCTTCGTGAAAACCTCTGGGAAGGGGCAGCCCGAGGCGGGTTGGAAGTGGAACCGGGAAGAGCTTTACGAAGACCGGCTCAAATGGCCTCGGAAATGAGCGGGAAGGCGAGGCAACCCCGTTCTTTCCTCGATACCAACATACTTGTCTACTCCGACGATCCCAGGGACCCCGAAAAACAGGCCAAGGCGCTCGATCTGATCAAGGGCCACCTGCGCCAGCGGACCGGAGTGGTTTCGCTTCAAGTGCTCCAGGAGTACTTCGTATCCGCCACAGGAAAGCTCAAACTCGATTCGGCATTGGCAAAGGGAAGGGTCGAGTTTTTCGCTAGGTTCCATGTAGCCGAGCCCACCGTCGGCGATATTCTGGCCGCTATCGACTTACACCGGCTTTACAGCATCTCCCTTTGGGACACTCTTGTTCTTCGCTGCGCGAAGCAATCAGGCTGCAGTGTGCTGCTTACCGAAGACATGCAGAATGGGCAGGTTTTCGACGGGGTGAGGATCGTCAATCCGTTCTTATAGCTGATCTTCCAACGATCTTGTTGCCGATTGAAACCCTCGCCACCCGATTTCGCGCTAGAATAAGAGGCGAAGTGATTCTGCATCATCCCATCCCGGTCCTCCTCTAGCGGCGCCCGCCGCCGATACCTGCTCTCCGCCACAATTTCTTTGTCAATGGATAACTCGAAAACCTGAGACCCCGGAGGGGGTGGGGGGAATCATGATCGATCGCCTGGAACATATGGAGCAGCGCTACAACGAACTGCAGGCGCAGTTCTCGCTGCCCGAAGTGCTGAACGACCACGAAAAATATCAGAAGACCGCCAAGACGCTCCGGGAGATTGAAACTCCCGTGGAAAAGTACCGTGAGTTGAAGCAGGTACAGCAGGGCCTGGCCGAAGCGCGCGCCATGCTCACGGAAGGGGATGCGGGCATCCGCAGCATGGCTGAAGAGGAGATAGCCACGCTGGCGCCTCGCGAAGCGGAGCTCGAAGAAGAGCTGAAGGTGATGCTGCTTCCCAGGGACCCGAACGACGACAAGAACGTGATTCTTGAAATTCGCGCCGGCACGGGCGGCGACGAGGCATCGCTGTTTGCCGCCGAAATCTTCCGCATGTACACGCGCTTTGCGGAGCAGCACAAGTGGAAGATCGAGCTGCTTTCGCTCTCCGAGTCGGGCGTGGGCGGCTACAAGGAAGTGATTGCCATCATTGAAGGCGAGCGCGTCTACTCGCAGATGAAGTGGGAGAGCGGTGTGCATCGGGTGCAGCGCGTGCCGGCAACGGAGACGCAGGGCCGCGTGCACACCTCGGCTATAACGGTGGCTGTGCTGCCCGAGGCCGAAGAGGTGGACGTGAAGATCGAAGCCAAGGACATCCGCATCGACACCTTCTGCTCGTCGGGCCCCGGTGGCCAGTCAGTGAACACAACCTACTCAGCGGTGCGGATTACGCACATTCCCACCAATACCGTGGTTAGTTGCCAGGACGAAAAGTCACAGATCAAGAACCGCGAAAAGGGGATGCGCGTGCTGCGTTCGCGGCTCTACGAGATGGAGATGGAGCGCCAGCAGACAGAGCTGGCCAGGGAGCGCAAGCAGCAGGTGGGCACCGGGGACCGCAGCGAGAAGATCCGCACCTATAACTTTCCCCAGAACCGGCTCACCGACCACCGCATCGGGCTCACGCTGCATCAGCTTGACCTGGTGATGGAAGGCCGTCTGCAGCCGATTGTCGATGCGCTGATTGCGCACTACCAGGCCGAGCAGTTGAAGGCTGACAGCCAGGCCGCGTGACGCTTCAAAACTGGGTGCTGAATGGGGAAGCGCGGTTGCGTGCGGGGCCGCATCCTGAGCGCGCGCGCCGCGACGCCGAAACTCTCCTGCTGCACATGATCGAGCGCGACCGCGCCTACCTGATCGCCCATCCGCGCGACAATCTTTCTGCCGAAGGCGCCGTCCGCTACTACGCGCTCATCGAGCGGCGCCTGGCCGGCGAGCCCATCCAATACATTACCGGCGAGACGGAATTCTACGGCCTTCGGTTTAACGTGAACCGCAGTGTGCTCATTCCCCGGCCTGAGACCGAGCACCTGGTGGAGAAGGTGCTTTCGCTCGCCGCGAGTCTTGCGCATCCGCGCATTGTGGACGTCGGCACAGGCTCCGGCGCAATCGCCGTCGCCCTGGCACACAAGCTGGCAGCCGCGCAGATCACGGCAATCGACGTTTCCGCGGCGGCATTGGCCGTGGCGCGCGGCAACGCCGCATTGAATGGCCTTGCCAACCGGATTCGTTTCATTGAGGGCGACCTGCTTGCGCCGGTTGCAGGCGGACAGTTTGAAATCGTCGTCTCCAATCCGCCGTACGTGGCGGAGCTGGACCGCGCCTCGCTCGCCGTCGAGGTGCGCGAGCACGAACCCTCGTTGGCCCTGTTTGCGGGCGGTGATGGCCTGGGCGTCTATCGCCGCCTGATTCCCGATGCCCACGCCGCGCTTGCGCCTGGCGGCTTTGTGGCGCTCGAAATCGGCTGCGGCCAGCAGCCTGCCGTCGAAGGCCTGCTTGCGCAAGCAGGCTTTCAACAGCCGGAATTCCTGTCGGATCTTCAGGCAATTCCCCGCGTGGCTGTGGCCCGGCGCTGAATTCGGGTCAGTTTGAGGCGGATGGATAAAACGCGATGGCCGCGCTATGGAGATGAGTTCGCCGGCGTAAGGGGCTTATTTCGGAGAGCCTGGCTTGTTCAGTTCGCGATAAAAGCCGAGGTCCCGGGCTAAAAGAGTCTTGGTGATATAGGCAATTTGCCCGTAGTGCAGACCGAAGTGCTCCACCACCTTGTAAACGGCGTCGAGGCCGCGCACGTGGTAACCCTGAATTGTGTAAGGAGCCAGCAACTCGTCCGTCATGAGCCGGTCGAGAACCTTGCCGGCTTCAGCGACGGTGGCGCCGAGCCGTTCGAGCAACTCAAGAGAGCGGTTTCAGGATAGGTTTGCCCGATTGTGCTTCTTGCCAGGTCGCCCCTCCTTGGGGTCGGGTCGACTTGAGTGCAATGCCTCTGGGCACAGCAATCCTGAAACCGCTATAGCCGCGAGGCCGGCATCGGCAGCGAACTCCGCGGGGCGATCGCGCAGGACCCGCTCCTGATTGAACGAGGCCACAAGCCACTGGGTCACGTTGCCGTTTAAATGCAGGATGAGGTTGCCGACGCTGTTCGAAGCGGGATTGGGGCGCCACCAGATTTGCTCGAGGTTCAGCGGTTCCACACAGGCTTTGAGACGCGGCCAACACTGCTCCAGCAGCCTGGTGCGGGAGAAAGCGAGAAAGGCCTGGGCCAGCTCTGAATCGGTATTGGTCATTGCGCGCCTCCAGCGGGTTGGAGCGCCGTCACCCCGGTTTTTACGTTCAGACTCCAGGGCTGGGGCGGCGGCAGATGCATTTGTCCGCCTGCGATCTGAAGCGGCATCCACAGATAACGCGAGTCCCACAGTTGACGGGGCTTCCAGATGTCGCCCATGAAGATGACGGTCGTCTTGTCTGCCCCGGCGATCTTGACGAGCATGGTCGATTGCGAATCGTAGTTGTTGGCTTCGGGCGGCGCGAGATTCTTGAACTCCGTCCACGGCCCGGCGAGCGAGGGCGCGGTGGCGTAGACATTGGGGTTGGGACTCCAGCCCGTCATGTGCGATCCCACGACGTAGTAGAGATCGCCAAAATGAACGAGCGCGCCGCCTTCAAGAGGTGCTGGAATGAAGGCTGTCTTTTCAACGCTCATGAAATCGCTTGACAGTTTGGCGATGAAGAAGCCCCCGGTCGGCCTGGACTCGAAGATCAGGTAAGCCGAGCCGTCATCGTCGACAAACTGGCCGATGTCGCGGCTCTCCTGGTCGAGCGGACGAAAGCTTTTCACGTAGCGATAATCGCCGTCGACCCGATCGCTGACGGCGACCATGACGCGGGCAATCTTGTAGCGCGCATCGTCGAGGTGCGCGTAGAGAACAAACTTGCCGGTGCGCGGATTGGCGTAAACCTTGGGCCGCTCCAGCACCCAGTGCGGACCGAGATGCTCAGGGTCGGCGAGCGCAAGCACCTGGCGGCGAAACGTCCAGTGGACCAGGTCGCGCGACGCGTAGCAGGCAACATAACGCTTGCCGGCATCGTTGGTCTGCGTCCGGTCTTCGCCGAACCAGTAGTAGATGCCCTTGAAAAAGGTGATGCCGCCGCCGTGCGCCTGAATGCGCTGACCGCGATTGTCGAGCCATGGTTGGCCCGGCTTGACGAGGGGCGGCGCGGCCGCGAAGAGACGGGGCGCCAACGAGAGCAGCAGCAACGCTGCCAGCCAGATTGAGCGTTTCTTCATAGCGCTTCTCCAGACAACCGGCGCTTGCGGGGTTCAGATGAGTTCGTAACCTGCGAACCAGTAACCGATTTCAAAGGCCGCGGTGTCTTCGGCGTCGGAGCCGTGGATGGCGTTCTGCTGCAGCGACGCGGCGAAGCGTTTGCGGATGGTTCCCTCTTCGGCGTTGGCTGGGTTGGTGGCGCCCATCAGCTTGCGCAGGTCGGCGATGGCGTTGTCTTTCTCAAGAACCATGAGGACAAGCGGCCCGGACGACATGAACTCGCACAGGGCATCGAAGAACGGCTTTTCCTTGTGGACGGCGTAGAAGCCCGCGGCCTGTTGTTTTGAAATATGTTGCCGCTTGAGCGAGACAATGCGGAAGCCTGCCTGGTCAATGGCGGCGAGGATGGCCCCGGTGTCGCCTTTACGGAAGGCATCGGGCTTGACGATGCTAAAGGTGCGTTGGGGCACTTGTTATCGCTCCTGCTTGAACTTGTCTCTTGATTCCATTGTAATGGTGCTCGATTGCCGGCTCCCGCACCAGCAGAAACGCGACGACCCGAGCCCGAGATGGGCCGTTCGGTTCAGCGCCGGCAACTCGAAGCGGTGATTCAACCCTTGCCGATGACACGAGCCAGCGTTGCCCCAATCTCGGCCGGCGAAACCACGACGTGAATCCCCGCGGCGGTCATCGCCTTCATCTTGTCGGCGGCTGTACCCTGGCCTCCGGAGATGATGGCGCCGGCGTGGCCCATGCGCCGGCCCGGCGGCGCGGTCTGTCCGGCGATGAAGCCGACCACAGGCTTTTTTACGTGCTGCTTGACGAACTCGGCCGCGGCCTCTTCGGCGGACCCGCCGATTTCACCGATCATGACGATGGCGTCGGTGCCGGGATCGTCGTTGAGCAGCCGGAGCGCGTCAATGTGGGTGGTGCCGATGATGGGATCGCCGCCGATACCGATAGCCGTTGACTGGCCGATGCCGCGCTGCGTGAGCTGGTGCACGGCCTCATAGGTGAGCGTGCCGGAGCGCGACACAATCCCCACCGACCCCTGCTTGTGAATGCGCCCCGGCATGATGCCGATTTTCGCCTTGCCGGGCGAAATGACACCTGGGCAGTTGGGGCCGACGAGCCGCGAGGGCGAGTTCTTCAGCTTGGCCCACACCTTGACCATGTCGAGCGTGGGAATGCCCTCGGTAATGCAGACGATAAGCGCAATGCCAGCGTCTTCCGCCTCGAGAATGGCGTCGGCAGCAAACGGAGGCGGCACAAAAATCATGGTGGCGTTGGCCCCGGTGTCTTTCACCGCGTCGGCCACAGTATTGAACACCGGCCAGCCTTCGTGGAGAATGCCGCCCTTGCCGGGAGTCACTCCGCCGACTACTTTGGTGCCGTATTCCGCGCAACCCTTGGCGTGGAAGGTGCCTTCCTTGCCCGTGAGTCCCTGAACAATCAGCCGAGTCTCGTTGCCCACTAAAACCGACATCTTATGCCCTCGCTCCCGCAGCCGCAGAAACGACGAGTTCCGCGGCCTCTTTCATTGTTTCTCCCACCAGAAAATTCAGCCCCGACTCGGCAAGTATCTTGCGCCCCTCTTCCACGTTTGTGCCTTCAAGGCGCAGGACGATAGGCACCTTCACCTTCAGGTTGCGCGCGGCCGCGACCACGCCGGTGGCCAGGCGGTCAACACGCAGAATACCGCCGAAGATGTTGATGAGGATGGCCTTCACGTTGGCGTCGGAGAGCAGGATTTCAAAGGCGTGCTCAATCTGTTCCTGGGTTGCGCCGCCGCCGACGTCGAGAAAGTTGGCGGGGCTGCCGCCGGCGTACTGGATGATGTCCATGGTGGCCATCGCCAGGCCGGCCCCGTTCACCATGCAGGCGATGGAGCCGTCGAGCTTGATGTAGTTGAGCGCGTACTTCGAGGCTTCCACCTCGAGCGGGTCTTCTTCGGCAACGTCGCGCAACGCCTTGATCTCGGCGTGGCGGAACAGAGCGTTGTCGTCAAAGGTGATTTTGGCGTCGAGCGCGAACAGCTTGTCGTCCCTGGTGGTGATGAAGGGATTGATCTCTACCAGCGAAGCGTCGGTATCGATGAAGGCCTTGTAGAGGCTTTGCAGGAAGACGACGGCGGCGTTGATCTGGGTGCTTTTGAGGCCCAAGGCGAACGCCAGCTTGCGCGCCTGCCATGCGCCAAATCCTACGGCCGGGTCGATGGTCTCCTTGAAAATGGCTTGGGGAGTTTTGGCGGCCACTTCCTCAATTTCCATGCCGCCGGCCTGCGAAGCCATAAAGACCAGCCGGCCTGTGGCGCGGTCGAGCACGATGCCGAGATAGAGTTCGCGGTCGATGTCGGCGGTCTCTTCAAGCAGCAGCCGCTGCACCTTCTGCCCCTGCGGGCCGGTCTGGTGTGTCACCAACTGCATGCCGAGGATGTTCTTGACGTGGATCTCGGCGTCTTCGCGAGTGCGGGCCACCTTGACGCCGCCGCCCTTGCCGCGGCCGCCGGCGTGGATCTGCGCCTTCACCACCACACCCGTCGCGCCCTCGGCAAACAGTTTGCGGGCCACCGCCGAGGCTTCTTCCGGCGTGTTCGCCACTTCACCCCTGGGCACGGCAACGCCGTATTTTGCCAGGATTTCCTTTGCTTGATACTCATGAATTTTCATTTTGGTAGGAACCGCCCAGTCCGCTGTTCAAGGAGGATTCGGAAGCGAGTCCGGAGTAATCCGGGCCAGCGGCGTCGAAGCAGCGGTAAAGCAATCTTATCTTGCGCCCCTTTCGAGCGGCAAACAGGCCGTCCCCAAGTTCCAGACAGGCCCCGGAGCAGTCCGCCGTCAATAATTCTTCCTATTTCGAAGATCACCTTGTGATGAGGAGACCTCGACCTCCGCAACGGCCGCCGCAGGAACCTTTTCTGCTGCCGCAGTGTCAAATGACAATAGGGATTCGCCGCAGGCGCGCCGGGGCGGACGTGTACCCTGAACACAGAGCATCATAAAGGCGGGCACATTTTGACGCGTTGGATTCCAATTCTTATTTGTTCGGCCCTGATGGCCGGGAACGCAGCCGTCGGCGAGGCGCAGGCTGCGGCAGCCGTCAAGCCCGCGGCAAATGAAACGGTGACGTCTGTCAGGCTTCCGCTGTCACCGGGTGCGCTGCTGCCCGAGGTGCTTGATGGATGGGTGGAAGCAGCGCCGCCCAAGCCGCTCCCAGAGGCTGCACAGGCCGATCCCGCCAATGCCGCCGCGCTGAGGGAGTACGACTATGCGAGTGGCGCCTCGGTCACCTATAAGCGCGAGGACGAGACTCTGAGCGTTCGCGTGCTGCGCTTTCAGGATGCGAGCGGCGCCTTCGGCGCCTATTCCTGTTACCGCAGGAATGGGTGGGTGAAAGAGGACATTGGCGCAGGCGCGACTTCAGATCACAACCGTGTGCTTTTTTGGAAAGGCGACACCGTGGTGGACGCGACCTTTTCGCACATCGGACCCATGTCGGCCGCCGAGATGCGCGAACTTGCCCACCACGTGCCCGAGCCTCCGGGAACGAGAGCGCTCATGCCGCCGATCCTGGCTGATTTGCCCAAGGGCTCGCTGGATGGACAGACGACCCACTATGCGGTGGGGCCAGCCGGCTACGTGGGCGGGGGTGGGGTTTTGCCGCCGGAGTTGGTGGGCTTTGACCGCGGCGCTGAAACCGCGACGGCAAACTATTCGCTCAATTCAGGACCTGCGACGCTCACGATCATCGACTACCCCACGCCGCAAATGGCGGAGGCACAGGAGCCGCGGATTCGCGCCTACATCAAGGCCGGAAGCGCAGCCCAGCCACCCTGGCCTAAGCCGCTGTTGGACTCCGACCAGGCTTCGCTTGAAGTCAGGCGTAGCGGACCTCTGGTAGCCATTGTGAGCGGCGATGCCATTCCCGACGAGAGCCACAAGCTTATCGAGATGGTCCACTACGAGGCCGACCTCACCTCAATCCCGCAGCCCGGGGGAGAGTCGGAGATAGCAAAGACGGCCAAGCTGTTGGTGGGGATTGCCGCAATTGTGGTCGTTGGCGGAAGTGCGGCGCTTTTGCTGGGCTTTTTCCTTGGCGGGGGCAGGGCGTTGTACCGCATCATGCGCGGCAAGCCGGCTTCCTCAGTCTGGGACGAAGAGTTTATCCGAATTGATTTGCGCGAAGAATGGGACGAACGCCTCAGTCCGGTCGACAGTCCGCATCCGAAGGGTGAGCCTTAGAGCGGATTCAGGATAGGTATGCCCGATTGTGCCTCGTGCCAGGTCGCCCCTCCTTGGGGTCGGGTCGACTTGAGTGCAATGCCTCTGGGTACAGCAATCCTGAAACCGCTATAATACCGTTCACTTAAGGATCCCGATCGCTTTTCCGATGCCGAAGGGCGGCAGAGTCCCGGCGCGGCGATGCTTTGGGAAGGACGAAACGATCGCCATCCGGCGAGTTCGGGTCTTTTGGATCAAAGTTCATCGCATGGAAAAACACCCCGGGCCACAAGCTCTGCCGCGGTTGTGGACATCATCGAAAGAATACTCAATCGCCTGGCTTTTTGCTTGATGACCTCGATGGTTGCCGCAGAGGTCGCGATGGATGTAGCGGTAGTCACAAGACCGCCCCCAGGTTTCTAAATCTGAAGCGTGAGAATCGCTTCGGCAATTTCATATACGTCAGGCAAGATTCGCAATAAACGTCAGATTAAGCCAAAGCAAGGGACACGAATCAATTGGACAGAGGTGTCGATCGATGCTCTGATGTCAGACGGTCGACCTGGCAGCCCAAATATGCCTCTTCACGATCTCCTCGATCTGCGGTTCAGTCAAAGCGGAGAGATCAACCATCTCGGTGGCGACGATTCGCTGAAACTGCTCGGGACGATGAGCTTTGAGATACTCAGTAAGGAACCCGACCGCACTGCTTTTCCCCGTTGCATGTCCGACGAGGATGATCGCTTCGGCGGGTACGAGATCCATGGCGATTTCCTCGTAGTACGAGTCTTCCTCAGGAACGCGTTCACCTATGTAGTGAGCCTCTTTACGGTGGATCAAATGATGATGGAAGCCGAAAGGATCATAGGGTTTCACATTCACTTCGCCTTGAGACCGGCCGTCGCCCAACTCGTGATAAATGTGAGCAACATGATGGTCGACGATTGCGACCATTCGCCCGCGGCTCGATGCCTTGGGAGAGATCCCAGATGCGTCAACTTCTTTCAGAAACTTACGTAGTCGAGATATCTCTTCCACCGCGAGATTATGCCCGCTGGGGCGCCTGAAGAAACTTTTTTGTGAACCGACCGCGAAGATAAACTCGTCGTTCCCATGCGGCTGAACCTCGCCGATATTACCAATTAAATCAATCACGGAGCTCCAGCTCAGACTTCGAGGCAGCTTACCGGAGACGAGACTCTGAAGAAGTTCCTGATGGTCGCGACGCAAAGGATGATTCATCGTTCGACTACCCCTTCTGATTGATAAGAGTTACGTTCCAGCTTGCTCACAACTTTGGCCCCGTCGCGGCCGACCCACCGTTCCGATTAGGCCAGACATAGAAAGGAGAGTCTATTGGACAAAAGTACCGATTGATACCAAGGTGTCGATCGGTACTTTTGTCCAATTGATTCGTCTCCTGAGCTCTGGTCGGATGGAGACTTCCAGCCAAATCTCAACAGGTCGCGCCGGCGAGCATCGATTACAGTTGGATGAATGAATTGATGATTTCTAAAGAAGAGTTACTGACGAGACTCAAGGTTGGCGAGAGTCTTCGACTGCTTTTGCGTGCCGAGCTTCCTGTCAACACCGCGCAATTAGCACGCTATTTGATTGGCAAGGTCATTGTTCATGACACCGCGAACGGCAGGCTCAGCGGACGCATCGTCGAAACAGAGGCGTATCCGGTTGGCGACGTAGCCGGACATGCTTTCCGGGGCATGACACCACGCAATCGCACTCTTTTCCTTGAACGCGGGCACGCCTATGTGTATCTTGCCTATGGCGTGTCGTTCTTATTGAATGTGTCGAGCGAAAGAGCCGGAGTTGGTGCAGGAGTTCTGTTACGGGCGATTGAGCCTCTTGACGGCTTTACGCCCATGGATAGCACGCGTCGAGGGAAACAATGGGCTGACATAGGAAGAGGACCAGGACGATTGACGAAGGCATTGAAGGTTGACCTCAGGGACGATGGATTGGACTTGTGCAGTCCAGATTCTTCTCTTTGGCTGGCCGCAACGGCATCCAAGCCTGGTCCGATTGGCGAAAGCGTGCGGATTGGCCTGAGTCACGGAGCGGCCTGTTTATTGCGCTTCTACGAACGCGGCAATGAACACGTAAGCGGGCCCAAGAGATTGCTCAAAGGATGATCCGCATTGAAATCGCTCACTCATTTTCGCTCTCATGCTTTGCCGATCCGTCTGGTTACGAGATTACAGGCGCGTGAGACCCATACCAACTGCCGAAGTTAAGATGTTCTGAAGGTATGTCTTCTCGTCTACAAGCAAATCCAAATGGCCTGACTGATATCATTTCGACTTCCCTGAACGTGGTCTTCTGTGGAATCAATCCGGGAATGAAGTCTGCTGCAATCGGACGACACTTCGCCAACCGGACGAACCGCTTTTGGCGTGTTCTTCACCTTGCAGGCTTTACTGACCGGCAATTTGAGCCGGACGAGGCGCACTTGTTACTCGATCGCGGATGTGGAATCACCTCCGCAGTGGCTCGGCCGACAGTGAGCGCAGCAGACTTGCGTCGAGCCGACTACATCGCTGCCCAGCCTGCTTTCGAGCGCAGAATCGCGAAGTACCGTCCGAGATACCTGGCATTCCTGGGGAAGCCGGCGTGTTCGGTGTTGCTGAACCAGCGGGAGCTATCGTGGGGTTTACAGCCAACCACGCTGGCCGGATCCGCAGTGTGGGTATTACCCAGTCCGAGCGGCCTGAACCGCTCATTCACCATCGGCAAATTGACAGACGCCTATAGAGAGCTATTCGAGGCCGCGGCCCTCCCAAGAGTGCTGTAACTACCCCGACGGTCATAGGTCCGCGAGAAATCCGAGTTCATTTTGATGTGAGGAGTTTCTGCAGGACCACGGCTTCGTTGTGCTGCTGATCTTTGGCGCCATAGACTAACGTGACATTGCCTTTCGCAGCCTCTTGTCTCAAGAGCGAGAGCGGTTCTTTGTTCCTCCTGATCTCCTCCAGGTAGCGCGACCGAAACTCTGCCCACCGGGCTGGATCGTGGGCAAACCATTTTCGAAGTTCAGTGCTTGGCGCCACGTCTTTTAGCCAGAGGTCCACGCTGGCCTTCTCTTTCGTGAGGCCTCGCGGCCAAAGCCGGTCGACAAGAATCCGCATCCCGTCGCTCGCGTCCGGTTCGTCGTAAACCCTTTTGATCCGAATATTATTCATGAGCAAGTTGCTCTCCTCAGCGAGGCATGGAATAAACGAGTGGTTTTGATTGTCATGCCCGAATCCAATAGTCTTCTCCGGTGACGAGGCGAATGGCGGTCTCGCGCATGATCGCCGGAGACGAATCGGGGTCGACCCGTTCGTCGTAAAGCCAGTCGTCGATCACCCCGGACTCGCTTTCGAGCAAGAGAATTCTTGCGGCACTCCAGTGACGGCGCACAAAATGTACGGTTTCGGCCATCTCTCTTGATTGTTGACGGAGCATAAGGACTACAAGCGCATAGGCGCCGCCCTCGTGGCGATGCATGTCGACGCCGGAACCCAGAGATTCCACGATGGCCGGAATCGATCGCAGGAGCGCCACGTGCAATTCACGCAGCGCGAGCGCAGCGCCGACCAAAAGAATCCGAGGGGGTTGCTCTGCAGGGACTGGAGAGAATTGACTGGCTCGATTCAGCATGATCACGCTGCGAGATGCTGCAGGCTGCGGGAGCCCAGGACTAAAGCCTCGGAGTGCAGAGCGATCTGCGCAGCCAGCGTTCACAGAATAATGAGTGCCGCTCGCAATGAGAGCCGCGCCCTTTGAGTTCGAAATCATGTGCATCTCCAGATTCCTCAAAGGGCAACGATCCCGATCCCGGACGCAGCTCCCCCTTCAGGAGTTGAGATTGCTGCCTACACCACACCGTCCGGCGACATCCCCCCGCTCAGCGACAGCGGCCCTCGGACAAGCAACCTCAGGTGGAATTGAACCAGCTCTGTCTGGAGTTGGGGAATGAGACGAAGGTATTGATTGATACCTTCGTCCCGCCTTGATTGGCTACAGGCTCAACGAAGACGGAGTGACGGCTTGCGGCGTGCACTTGCACCCTACTTAGCCGTGGGCACCATGGACCCAGCCGGGCGCGGCAGGCGGAGACGTGCAGCGATGCTTACTAATTCCGGGAGGGATTCAGCTTTAATCTTTCGCATCATGCTGCCGCGATGAGCCTTCACTGTAATCTCGCTGATTCCGAGTTCACTGCCAACCTGTTTATTCGGCAAGCCGGCGACCACCAAGGCCATCACTTCGCGTTCGCGGGCGGTGAGGCACGAGTAACGGGCTTTCAAGGCCCGGATCTCCGTGGAGCGGTCAAGCAAAGTCTTGCTGCGCGCCAGGGCATTGCGAATCGCATTCAGCAGAATTTCGTCACTGAACGGTTTGGTGAGGAACTCTACTGCTCCTGCCTTCATCGCCTGCACGGTGATGGGAATATTTCCGTGGCCGGTGATGAAGATAATGGGCATCTCATGCCGTTCAACAGCAAGACGTTTCTGCAGGTCGAGGCCATTGAGTCCGGGAAGAGAAAAGTCCAGTACCAGGCAGCTTGGAACGGTTACAGGCGGGCGGCTAAGAAAATCCTGCGCGGAAACAAACGTCTCGACGTCAAAGCCCTCGTGGCGAAGCAAGAGCTCGAGTGATTCGCGAACAGAGATATCGTCGTCGACGATGAGAACAATTGACGGGCTCTCTGACATAGGCAAGGCTCTCACCTCCCAATCATGTGCTGTTGCAGGGGTGATTTTACACCTGGAACATAATCCCTGAAATAACGATTATCAGGTTTTAAGCGCGGAATTCAGCGCCTCCAGGATCGCGTCGTCACTGAACGGTTTGATCAAACAAGCGATTGCGCCCTGCTCGATAAGCCGCGACCGCAGCGCCTCATCTCGATTCCCAGTGATGAAGATAATGGGGACCGTGATCTTACGGCGATTCAATTCCAGTTGGAGTTCGGGTCCGCACATTCCCGGCATGGCAACGTCGAGGATCAAGCAGTTGCTTCTCGAGAACCCATCCGTCGCGAGAAACTCCTCAGCGGAGGAAAATGTTTGGGACGCAAGACCGAACTCTTTCAGAAGGTCGGGCAGCGACTCACGTACCGACTCATCGTCGTCAACAATAGACACCAGGGTAAATAGCCTCATTTTCGATCTCTCAGTCCGCACCCAGAAAACAGCATGGCTCAAGACTGAAAAACGTGCATTTGCAGCGCCGCTGCTTGAGCAAGTAGACAAACTTCCCCCGAGCGCGCCGCCTACGCCATTGAGGGCTGCACAACAACGCGGCTGAGCTTGTCCCTATCGGCCCCTCCTTGCAAAAAAACCCCGTTTAGCAATCGTCTACTGCGCAGCCGGCGGTGTCTATTGCACTTAGGTATTAGTTGTCGGCCGAAAGCGCGCTCCCGCAAGTCATTCCTGCCAAGAAGAGCCAGCGTCAGCATTCCGCACATAATCATCACCAGCGACATGCACGTCGGGGAGCCCGTCTCAGAGCCGGAGCGTGAGTTGAACAGGTTCATTGACCCGATGGCGAGTTTGATCGGCCAGGGCGCGTCAGGGTCGCTGGTCGAGCTGTGGCTGAATGAGCCGGCATGTATGGAATGCGCTCCCGAGTGGGAAGGCTTCAACTGGCGATCGGTGAGTCAATCTGCGTCAGCCAAACTCGCAAGCCTGTTGACTACTTCCCAGTTTTCAGGTCCGCCCTTCTGAGTGCTTTTGTGGCCAAGCGGATGAAAGCACCCCCGGTCGCCGATCACGGTGCTTCCTGAGGGCGAGGCCTTTCGCAAGGAATTGAGAATGCGAAGGTGGCTCCTGGGCCGTCGTTCGACGTTGCCCACAGCCTTCCGTGATTGGCTTCAACGATCGAACGGCTTACAGAGAGTCCTACCCCCATGCCGTCAGATTTTGTGGTGTAGAACGATTCGAACATTTGCTCGGCAACTTCGGGAGTAAAGCCAACGCCAGAGTCTTGAACTGAGAGCTGCACATGCTCGCCTTCCAGTTCCGTTCTGAGCACCATTTGGCGTGGCCTGTCCTCGATGCTGCTCATTGCGTCGGACGCGTTGCGGAGTAGATTGAGAATGACCTGCTGCAGTTGCACTCGGTCCGCGTGAATAGCCGGTAGCCGTTCGCTGAATTCATGCTTCAGAATTACGTTGTTTCTCTCAAGTTCGCCGGACAGCAGCGCAATGACTTCGCGGGCCGCTTCATTGAGGTCGAGCGGCGCGACCTCAATTTGCTTTTTGCTGAAAAGGTTTCGCAGTCGAGTGATCACTTCTGAAGCGCGATTGGCATCGCGAATCGTCCGTTGTGCGGTCTCCCGCGCGCCATCAAGATTCGGGAGCTCGCCTTTCAGCATACGAAGGCAAGTGCTGGCATTCATGATAATGCCGGATAACGGCTGGCTAACCTCATGTGTGATCGATGCAGTCAGTTGTCCGATGGTCATGACTCGCATCATTCTGGCAAGTTCCGCCTGAGTGTTGTGCAACTCTTCTTCAGCGCGTTTCTTTTCTGAGATATCTCGAATGAATCCGGTAAATATCTTTCTCCCATCAACGGTCATCTCTCCGAAGGAGACCTCTGCGGGGAACTCCTCACCGTTAGCCCGCATTGCAGTCATCTCGGTTCCCTGCCAGTTGAGACGCTTCGCCCCGGTTTCCAAATATCGTTTGAAACCTGTCTGATGGAGATTGCGCATGGCTCCCGGCATGAGAACCGAGAGAGGTTTGCCGATGAGCTCTTCCGGGCTGTAACCAAATATTCGCTTCATTGCAGGGTTCGCAAGAATGATTGCGCCGCTTTCGTCGATACTGATCACCGCGTCGCTGGCTGTTTCGATCACAACCCGGTGTCTTGCTTCGCTCCTCTTCAGGTCATCCTCGGCACGCTTCCGGTCGTCGATGTCGGTCAGTAAGACGTACCAGCCCGTAATATGATCATCCGCGCCTCTTACGGCGAGGGCGCGGACCTGGAACCATCGATAGACACCGTCGGCGCGCCTGCAGCGATGTTCAATGGCATAGGGGGTTCCGGTTGCAACCGAATGCGCATAAGCCTCAATTACATCGGCAAGGTCATCGGGATGAACGGCATCGGTCATGGCCCATTTCTTCAATTCCTCTGCCGGCCGCCCAAAGTATTCCAGAACCTGCCTGTTGTGAAGATCGATCTCTCCGGCGGGAGTCATGGTACACACGAGCCCGGGAATACTGTCGAGAATCTGGCGGAGATTTGTTTCGCTCGCGCGCAGCTCCTCCTGGGCACGCTTTTGGTCGTCGATATCGGTCGTCGTCCCGACGAACTTGAGGACCTTTCCTTCCGCATCGCACAAGGGCGCGGCCTGCTGGAGATGCCAGCGATAGGTCCCATCCTTAGCACGGAGAGACCGGGTTTCCACCGCGAATCCCTGCCCCGAGCGCACACCGTCCCAAAAGGCCCGGGATGATGCTTCGCGATCATCGGGGTGGACTGCGGCCATCCAGGCCTCGGGATGCGAGCGGACGAAATCGAGAGTCTGCCCGGAGAACTCAAGCCAAACTCCATTCACGAAATCCGGTGTCCCGTCAGGCTTGAGCGTCCAGGCGGACACAGGAAGATTCTGAAGCAGCCCAACCTGGAGTTGCAGCTCTTTGTTGGTCTCAGCGAGTTCGCTCGTTCGTTCCGCGACCCGCCGATCGAGTTCACTGGCAACCCGCTTTTGTTCATTCAGGCGCAGCGCCTGCTGCAAGCCGATGGCTAACTGATTCGCAGCAACGCTAAGCACCAGGCTTTCGGTTTGTTCCGGAAATCCGGCTCTCAGAGATCCTGCGACGATAAGCCCGAGCTCACCTTCTATTCCCAGTGAGATGGGAAAGACCGAAACCTCCTGCTCTCCCAAATGGATCAATCCCTGTTCAGACCGATTCTGTGGAACCTCTTCCAACCACTGATTCAGCGCATGCCTGGTCTGCTCGCGGCTCCGGCTGGTCCCATGGTGCTGAGCGGTTCTGAGCGTGTCAATCGGGGCTTCGCGCGCGTCGAGTCGTACTCGAGCCCACAGGAACTCGAGGTCGAGCATCCCACGAAGGGCATCGAGGAAGGTATCCAGAATTCGACTCGGCTCGCTGCCGCTCCAGATGGCTGGAAGAGCAAGAACGCTGACCATGTCGTTCATGCAGCGCTGCAGCCGCTTGACTTCAGTCACGGGATCCGTATGTTCATGGTCCATATTGACCCGCCGCTACTGGGGATTTGTTCGTTCGGACCGCCGACCGCGGAATTCGCTAAGAAACTCCTCGGGAGGCGTGAAGAACGGGTTTTGTTGGAGGTGGCCCCCAATAATTACCAGCGGGTGCGTGCGCATGATGTCGACAACGGCATCTCCGCTGAGCAGCCCGAGATGGTAAGTGCAGACGACCGCATCGTCATATCGCTGCCAGACATCGTTCACGCGCGATTCAAACTCGATCACATCCTGGATGCGAGATCGATCTCCCGAGGCCCAATCCATCCGGCAGACGATGCGGCTCATTGGGAATCCTTCCGCGCCCCTGGCCGAAGCCGCCATCTCCTCGAATGCTCGAAGCATCCGATCTTGATCGAAATGTCCATCGCGCAGATAGACTTCAGTATTGATTCGGATCTGAAGCTGACCGCTTTGCTGAGGAGCCGCAGAGTCAATACCCGCCCCAGCCAGACGCTGCAAATGATCCTGGCGTGCCTCGGGATTAACGACTTGTACGGACTTATCTCCCCGAGACAGACCTTCCCGGATGAAGGGGAGTAAGACCCGATATTCTTCGTCGTCGTTGGCGAAAAATGCGCAGATGTGGCGCACCGCTCCGAGTTGAGAGCCGGCCAACGTGATCGGTGGAGCATTCCTGGTCATTTTCAGTCCCTCCATAAATCCCTGCTTGAACAAGGATCTTGACCGGTCGGGGGCATAGCGCACTCCGAGGCGCCCTTGCTGAGGCAGGCGTATCTTTGCCGATCATAGGTTCGGGTTAGGGGCCCGCTTGCGACTTTCGACCTTGGGGTTCTGAGTTGGCAGGGGAATCGGTTTCCGCACAATTCAGAGGGGAAATGCACCCGCTAACGGTCGCCCATCCATCATAACTCGCTCCGGGCATATCGCGGTCCAGGCATATAGGGGGGGGGGCGCATTGAGCTTCCGAGACGGTAAACGATCAGCTAGCCAAGGAGTGCGCAGGTCCATACCTTGGTATAACTCAATACCTTCGTCCAATGGATTCGATCCTTCGCCACTGGCCTAATGTGAGCAGCTATTGCGAGATGGGCCTTTCGGCCGGTCCCCACAACGTAGCTCACAACGCAGCTTTTGAATTGCGGGACTCAAACCACCAACCGTTGGGCAAAGCCGAAGTCAGGTTTGTTGTTCCAGGAAAGACCGCGCCCATGGCGCAACACCGATGCTTTAAGGAGCCCGGCGAAAACGCCGGTCGCATAACCGAATTCACGGGAGAATACAATTTATGTCTCACCATTACTCCGGTCCGGACTATGGGTTTCCCCACGGGGATGCCCGCCTCGACCTTACCGACCTTTATGCTTTCCCAAAACCTGGGGAACCCGGCAAGTCAATCCTGATTATGAACGTGCACCCATCAGAGAGTTTGCAGCCGCCGGGGCCTACGACGGCCGAGCCCTTTGCATCGACCGCCCTCTATGAACTTAAGATCGATACCAACGGCGATAACGTCGCCGATATCGCGTACCGCGTGCGCTTCTCGAAACACGAGGGCGGCTCACAGACCGCGACCCTGCGCCGTGCTGAAGGCGAGCAGTCCACGGTGACGAGCGATGACGGAGAGACGCTTATTGAAGGAGCGCCGGTTTCGACGGAGCAAGAAGCAACGGTGACCCAGGCCGGAGACTACCTCACGGGTTGATGACCACGAACGCCAAAATGATTAATGCGGATCTGCTGAAATTCGTTCGAAGCTGAACAGTAGCGGAGCGGTAGAATGCTGTCCCGCCTGCGCCACGGCACAGCGGAATCATTTCGAGGCTTATCTCCAGGACGGTGAGTCGTGCCACAGGATGAAAGGCGCCTCCAGCGGCACGAACGCCCCCACGTGCTGCGGAACGAGACGCGGCGTGTAGTCGGCAACGGGGCGGCCTGCCGGAACAGAAGCGGCGTAGGAGAAAGGATCTGCCCCTTCCGCCGGGCGTTCGCCTCGACTCATTGACAGCGTGACGGGAGCCTCGTCTTTCAGCGCGTTCGCGTAGAGTTCGACCTTCACGGCATCCGGGTCAATACCATCAAGAAAAACCAGGACATGAAACAGATATTGCCCGCCCTGTTGCTCGACGGTCGCGGAGCCGAAGCGCAGGGTCGGCCAATGCTTCGCCAGCGAGGCCTGCCATGCGACGAGATCGGCTCCTAATGAAGCTTGATTCCCGGCGCGCTGAAGAAAAGCAGCCGCCGCAGAGATGTAGTGCTCATCAGTATATTGGCGGACGGTGCGATTGGCCGAAAAGGCCGGAGTCAAGCGGGCCATGCTTTCGCGCATGCGGCCAACCCAGGCCTGCGGGATTCCTTGCTCATCGCGGGCATAGAACTCCGGGATGACCTCTTTCTCGAGTAGCGCATAAAGACTCTCAGCTTCGGCCGCGTCCCAGGAAGGGTCATCTCCATGTTCGCGGCCATCTCCAATCGCCCACCCTACTTCAGGGGAATAAGCCTCAGCCCACCAGCCATCGAGCTCGGAAAGATTCAGGCCGCCGTTGACCAGGACCTTCATGCCGCTGGTGCCGCATGCTTCCCAAGGCCGACGCGGTGTGTTTACCCAGAGATCCACGCCCTGGACCAGATGCTCCGCCATTAGAGCGTCGTAATCGGAAAGGAAGACTACGCGGGATCGAGCTTCAGGACGGCGATCAAACTCAAACCACTGCCGGATCATTTCTTGCCCCTCGGTGTCCTGGGGATGGGCCTTGCCAGCGAGCACAAGTTGAACAGGGCGCTCTTGATTCGCGAGAATATTCAGAAGCCGTGACGGATCGTGCAGGAGAAGATTCGGGCGTTTGTACGTGGCAAAGCGACGTGCAAATCCCAAAGTCAAAACATGGTCATCGAGTATTTGCCCAGCCCGCGTGACGTCTTCCGATGACGCTCCTCGAGCTGCCAATTGACGGCTGTAGAGTCTTCGAACGTAGTTAACGAGAGCCCTGCGATTATCTGCGCGGAGTTGCCACAGGCTGGAATTGCTCGCTTTGCGAATGCCTCCATCCATGTCTGCCAGAGTTCCCTCCCAACAATGTTTTCCGCAGCAAAGCTCCCACAAGCGGTCAGCTTCCGCGGAGTCCCACGTAGGGGTGTGGACTCCGTTGGTCACATGCGAGACCGGTACCTCCGTTTCAGGCCACCTGGGATAGAGGGGCTGGAAGAGCCGTCGGCTTACCTGACCGTGCAATTTGCTGACGCCGTTAATGGCACCGCTGCCGCGGATGGCGAGATAGGCCATATTGAACGGCTCAGATGAGTCGTGGCGATCGCGCCGCCCGAACGATAAAAGCTCGTCGACCGAAATTGACAGTTTCTCCTCGGCGTACTTACCGAGATATTGCTCGATCAGACCGGGAGCAAAGCGATCAAAGCCCGCCTCCACGGCAGTATGGGTCGTAAAGAGATTGCCAGCGCGAGTGACGGCAATCGCAACATCGAATGGCTTGACCCTGTCTTCCATGTAGGAGCGCGCCCGCTCCAGCACGGCGAAGGCGGCGTGACCTTCATTGAGATGGCAGACCTCCGGCTTCAGCCCCAAGGCTCGCAGCACTCGCCAGCCTCCAATGCCGAGCACTAACTCTTGTCTCAAGCGAAGCTCCGGGCCACCTCCGTACAGTTCGGTCGTAATGCCGCGGTAAGCCGGAAGATTTGCAGGATCGTTGGTATCGAGCAAATATAATTTGGCTCGACCCACCTGTGCTTGCCACACTCTGACCCACAAGTTAAAGCCCGGCAATGGCATCGATAGCCGCAACCATTCGCCATTCGGCTCGCGCACCGGTCGAATGGGAAGCTGGCCGGGGTCGTTGAATGGGTACAAAGCTTGCTGGCGACCCTGTGCGTCAATCTCCTGCCTGAAATAACCCTGCTGGTAGAGCAAACCAACTCCGGTCACTGGGACGCCCAGGTTATTCGCGGCTTTGAGCTGATCGCCGGCAACATTGCCGAGGCCGCCGGAATAAATCGGCAGCGTTTCGCTCAACATGAATTCCATGGAGAAATACGCGATTGTCGACAGGCCCGAATGCGGATGCGCCCGCTGAAACCACGCATCCGACTCTTCGACAAGCGTTTTCTCGCGGCAAATGTCGGCCAGGAGCTTTTGAAATCCCGGGTCAGAGCTGACTGCGCGCAATTTCTCACGGGAAACGATTTGTAGCAGAACCCACGGATTGTGGGTCAATTCCCAGAGTTCGGGATCGAGTTGCTTCCAAAGCTGATCCGCCGAGTGATTGAACGAACACCTCAGGTCCAAGGCCAAATTGGTAAGGCGAGCTGAAACCGCGGGATCGAGGCCGCCATCGAAAGCTGTCGAGCTACTCATAAACAATTCCTCATTTGACCTTGCGGCTTAGGACGTCAGGGCACTACGAGCCAACGTTTCTGAGACGATGGATTGGGCTTCTCCCTGGATCTTGCGCAGGTGGTCTTGACCGAGGAAACTCTCGGCGTAAATCTTGTAGATCTCCTCCGTGCCCGAAGGACGCGCGGCAAACCAGCCATCTTTGGCGATTACTTTGATCCCTCCGATGGGACTGCCGTCACCGGGAGCGGTAGTCAGAATCTTCTGGATCGGCTGACCCGCTAACTCAGCAGCATGAATGTCGGACGCGGACAATTTTGCCAGAGCAGCCTTTTGTTCGGGCGTAGCGGGAGCATCGATGCGTTCGTAGACCGGATCTCCTAGTTCGCTAGTGAGTTCACGATAAATCTCACCGGGATCTTTGCCGATGCGCGCAGTAATTTCCGCTGAGAGCAGGCAGGGAACAATTCCGTCTTTATCCGTGGTCCAGACGCTGCCGTCGCGCCGGAGAAACGTGGAACCTGCGCTCTCTTCGCCGCCGAAACCCAGGCGGCCACCGAGCAATCCTTCGACAAACCACTTAAAGCCTACCGGAACTTCATAAAGCGGCCGACCCAAGCTGGCGGTGACACGGTCGATCATGCTGCTGCTTACTACGGTTTTACCCACGGCGACGTCCTTACTCCAATTGGGCCGGTTCGCGAACAGATAGCTGACGCATGCTGCAAGGTAATGATTCGGAGGCAACAACCCACTCCCCTTGGTCACGATTCCGTGCCGGTCGTGATCGGTGTCGCTGGCAAACGCAATATCGAACTTGTCTTTCAATGCGATAAGTCGCTGCATGGCGTAAGGCGAGGAAGGATCCATGCGAATCTTTCCGTCCCAATCAACGGTCATGAAGCGAAATGTGGGATCTACAGATTTGTTAACGATGGTCAGATTGAGACTGTAATGCTCAGCGATTCGCGGCCAATATTCGATGCCCGCTCCTCCCAGGGGATCCACGCCAAGCTTGATCTTGGCGTCGCGCACGGCATTCATATCGACGACACTGTTGAGATCGCCGACATAGGCGCCCAAGAAGTTGTGCTTGTGCGTTGTGGGCGCGCGCATGGCTTTCGCAAACAGCACGCGCTTAACACCGTCGAGATCGCGCAGGAGAAAATCATTCGCTTTCGCTTCAATCCAACCAGTCACGCTTGAATCTGCCGGTCCCCCATGCGGCGGATCGTATTTGAAGCCCCCGTCATCGGGAGGATTGTGAGACGGCGTGATGACGATGCCGTCGGCGAGTCCCGACTTTCGTGCGCGATTGTAAAGCAGAATCGCGTGGGAGACGGCCGGGGTGGGGGTGTATGGCGTGCCTTCGGAGATCATTACCTCGATGTTGTTTGCCGCGAGCACTTCCATCGCGGACGCAAATGCCGGTTCTGACAGAGCATGAGTATCAATCCCCAGAAACAGCGGCCCATCAATGTTCTGGAGTTTGCGGTAGTCGCATATCGCCTGAGTGATGGCCAGAATATGCCACTCGTTGAACGCCACGTCGAAAGCAGATCCGCGATGACCAGAGGTACCGAAGACAACCCGCTGCGTGGGATCGCTGGGATCTGGCCGCAACTCGTAATAAGCTGTGACGAGCTTCGGAACGTTAACAAGAATGGATGGGTCGGCCGGTTTCCCGGCAGCGGGGCTAATTGTCATGCGGCACCTTGTCGTCATCCGTCAAGAGAATAGCACTTGATCGAGGTTCGAGGCGAAAACCGATTTGACCCTGCAGGGAAGGCTCTTTTCCAGGGTTGAAGAGATCGTCGGGCGGTGTTTGGGAAGTATCGACCGCCAAACGCCAGATCTTTCCAGCCGGCAATACGGGAAGGTAAAAATCGACTGGACTGGTGTCGGCATTAAACAGGAGAAACAGATCAGGCTCCATCTTTCCCAGGATCAGGCACGCAAATGATTTCTGCCACGGGTCCGCCCAGCGAGGAGTGGCGCCATCTGGCGCGAGCCACTTGATTTCTTCATCCGTATAGAACGTCTCCTTTCGCAAAACGGGATGGGCGCGACGAAAGGCGATCATGCCTCCAGTGAAGCGGTGGATCTCTTTGTTTTTTTCGAGCAGGCCCCAGTCAAACCAGCTCACATCGTTATCCTGGCAGTAGGCGTTGTTATTACCGCGCTGGGTTCGGCGAAACTCATCGCCACCAAGCAACATGGGTACCCCGCGAGAGATAAACAGGGTCAGCAGAAAATTCTTGATCAAGCGGATGCGCATGCCCTCGACAGTGAGGTCCTGGCTCGGCCCTTCCACGCCGCAATTGTCGCTGTAGTTGGCTTCGGTTCCATCGCGATTGAGCTCGCCGTTTTCGTAGTTATTCTTCTGCTTGTAGCTGACCAGGTCGTTGAGCGTGAAGCCGTCATGGCAAGTGACGAAGTTGAGACTGCTTGCGGGCCCCTTGCCTGAGCTTCGGTATACATCAGAGCTTCCGCAGATTCGGCTTGCGAACGATCCGCTCATGCCCTCGTCGCCAATCCAGAAGCGGCGTACGTCGTCGCGGAATCGTCCGTTCCATTCCGTCCAGCGCCTGGTGGAAAAATTTCCCACTTGATATGCGCCGCCCGCGTCCCATGCTTCCGCGATGATCTTTACGTCGCGCAGGATGGGATCCTCGGCGATGCCTTCGAGAAGCGGAGCGTCGTGAAGAATGTTCCCATGCTCATCCCGGCCGAGAACGGAAGCGAGGTCGAAGCGAAATCCGTCAACATGCATGTGCATGACCCAGTAACGGAGCACACTCGTGACGAGCTCTCTTACCACTGGATGGTTGGCATTCAACGTATTGCCCACGCCGGTAAAATCCCTGTAGTAACGGCAGTTCTGCTGCAGCATATAAAAGATGGAATTCTCCATGCCGCGGAAGCAGATCGTGGGCCCTAGTTCATCGTCCTCAGCTGTGTGGTTCAGGACAATGTCCAGGATCACTTCGATACCGGCGCTGTGAAAGGCCTTGACCATTTCTCGGAATTCGACGGCCTGCCGGTGGTTCGATGCTTCAAAACAGTAGGACTGCTTGGGAGCAAAGAACGCGACGGGATTGTAGCCCCAGTAGTTCTTGAGCTTCTCGCCGGTAACGGGATTGACCCGCTGAGACTCATTTTCGTTAAATTCAAGAACCGGCATCAACTCAATAGCAGTCACTCCCAGGTCCTGAAGGTACGGGATCTTTTCGATCAAACCGGCGAAGGTTCCAGGATGCGCTGCACCCGAGCTGGGATGGATTGTGAAACCGCGAACGTGTGTCTCGTAGATGACCGTATCAGAGGCGGAATGCTTTGGAGGGGAATCGATTCCCCAGTCGAAATTGTCGCGAGTAACGATGGATTTGGGCGAGGTTCCCGCGTTATCGACAGTCGAAATGCTTAAGTCAGCTAATCTGCTGGAGGAATCATAGCCGCGGGCTGCTTGAAAATCCCAATCCTTGACGCCGGCAATTGCTCTCGCATATGGATCCAGGAGCAACTTGTGCGGGTTGAAGCGATGGCCTTCTTCCGGTTGATAAGGCCCTTCGACGCGATAACCGTAGAGTTGCCCCACGGTAATGCCCCGCACCCAAACGTGCCAAATGTCGCCGGTTCGATTACGCGTTGAATCCAAGTCAATGAACCTGACCGGAGAAGAATCGTCAGGATGCTGGTAGAGCTCCAGGCGAACACGGGTCGCGTGACGGCTGAACAAGACGAAACAAACCCCATCTCCCTGTTGATGTGGACCCCCAATCGGTAACGGCGTTCCCGACTGAATGTCATTCTCCTCTGGCGAGGATGCGAAACTATTCGCCAGATTCTGCTCTGCCGCGGGCTCAGTCATCGACATGGATTTTCACCTTCGTGTATCAGCTCTCGGCACCGCCGTGCTTGTTCCACCCGTGGAAACGCGAGCGGTCGCCCGCATCCCACGCCTCACGGAGCCCGGGAGTACTCAGATCCCAGTCCGGGCGGATCTCGCTCGTCACGATGCGCAGATCGCGCCAAAGATCGGCGATCGACGGACGGCCCCAAAACCAGTAGCCGTTATAGATGCTGTAAATCACGAGGCCGGGCTTGAGCACGAGCGTATGCGGGATCATCGGATCGTGCTCGGGGTCAGTGTACTCCTGGATGTTGAGATCCTTTTGAATCTTCCGACCGGGGTCCGAAAGAAAAGTCCACTGGGCGCCGACTGACGCGCGGAATTCCTGCAGAGTGTGGTGATCATCGGTAGCGATCGTAGCCATCTGCGTGTACGCCACCGCGATCTTCGGGTAGAACTCGGCGAGTTCCAAATGCTGCATGTGCTCCTTTGGGCAATAGTGGCCGCGCGCCAAAGTAAGGATGAGCGGATCATCGCCTTGCAGCTCGCTGAGTTTGCGCGTTGTGCCCGTGTGATCGGGCAGTGCGTAGTCGGGGAAGATGCCTCCGGGCACAATATCAGAACGCATGATTGGACTCCATCTGACCTGTCGGGGGCCAGCGTCTGGCCAAGGTTCCTTTATGTTCGATGCATCCGGCCGACCTGAGACTACCAGCGACGAGCCGGTGCGGCGCCATCCACGTGCAATATCTCTCCGTTCACATGACCAGCCTGTACCAGGTAAAGAACAGCGTCGACGATATCCTTTACCATCGCCCTTTTCACAACCGGCTGTGTCGGGTCGTTGGGAACAATTGCGTGCATTGGTGTATCCACTTCGCCGGGAGCGACAGCATTAAAGCGAATGCTATCTTTTCCATACTCGACGGCGAGATTCTGAGTTGCTGCATTCAAGCCACCCTTTGTCATCATCGAAATCGAGCCATTTTCGCCGGCGATTGGCCGATCAGCCAGCGCCGCGCTGATGGTCACTACGCACCCCGATCCCCGATTGAGCATCTCTTTGACGGCGCGCTGAGTGATGTAAAAGAATCCGAGTAGATTGGTAGAGACAAGGGCGTCGAAGTCTTCGCGAGTGAATTGAGTGAAAGGCTTGGTCAGGAAGATGCCGGCGTTATTTACCAAGACATCGACGGTTCCGAAGTAGTGGATTGCCGCGTCGACCGCCTCGTCAGCCGTTCGCTGCTTGCCAATATCGCCATCGACGAGAGCCAGGCTGTCTGAGGAAGTGAATTTTCGAATGGCATCACGAGAGGTGGCAACGACGTTATAACCCTGACCGAGAAACCGCTCGACTAATCCAGCGCCGATTCCCCCAGATGCCCCGGTGATGATCGCTGTTTTCTTGTCCGACATAAACGACCTTTCGTCTTGAAGCCTCGAGCGCTATGCGGCACTCCGTTACCGTCCCTCCCTGAGCAACCTCATCCTGCGCGCTGTGCCAGAAACTACTCGCGTGAAGAACCGAGAAATTCTTGCACCAATGCGGCAATCTCGTCCGCCGCTGTGTCCAATGCGAAATGACCACCATCAAGGACGTGGACTTTAGCCTTCGGCACATCTTTTCGGTAGCGCTCCGGCTCGCCGGAGTCGAATGAACTTTCATACCTGCCCCAAATCACCAGCAGGTGCGGCTGCTTCTCGCGCATCCACGCTTGCCACTTCGGGTAGGCTTCTACGTTGGTTCGGTAGTCATAAAACAGGTCGCTTTGAATCTCGGCCTGGCCGGGTTGATTGAGAAAATAAAACTCATCGGTCCAGAGATCCGGGTCGTAGCGTCCCACATTCGGATCGCTTCCGACATGGCGGGTGCGCGTGGTCGCAAACGAAAGGAGATTTGTGCGGAGCGCACTTTCGTTTGGAGCGCGATCTGCCCAAAACTCGCGGCGTGTCTTCCAATTCGCACCCAGCCCTTCGTTGTGAGCCACTGCATCCTGGACGATGAGAGCCGCAACACGGTCGGGGTGCGAGAGGGCCATGCGGAAACCCACGGGCCCGCCATAATCCTGCATGTAAAGCGTGTACCGCGAAAGGCCTACCGCTTCTGTAAACCGATTCATGATGTCGGCGCAGTGGTCAAACGTGTAGATGAAGTTTTTCGGATCCGGCCAGTCGCTGTGCCCGAAGCCGGGGTAGTCAGGAGCAACCAGGTGATAGCGTTCGGACAGCCGAGCGAAGAGCGGCTCGAACATCCGCGACGAGGACGGGAGCCCGTGCAACAGCAGGAGCGCCGGCGCGTCTTTCGGACCGGCTTCCCTATAGAAAATGGAGAGCCCATCGATCTGCAGGGTGCGATATTGTGTCGGATATTTCACGGGGAGGTTCCTTTCCAGAATCTGACCTTGCGCGAGCAATTGAGTTGACGCGAGCTTTAAAGAAACCGACGTACTGACACTGGCTCGCCCGCGAGGAGAGCTAAGGCACGATCTGGAGTGATGGTGCGACACTTCGTGCTCTCTTCATTCGCTGAATACCTCGTACCTCGAAAATCAATTCAATCTCGACTGGCGCCCCGAGGGGAAGGCTGGCCACCCCATAGACCAGGCGGCAAGGATTCCGCTCTCTTCCGAAAACATTTTGCAAGAAGTCGGAGGCGCCGTCAGCGACTTTCACTAAATCGAGCCCGTCTGCCGAAGTAGCTACCGATACGCCCAGCCGGACGATCCGTGTGACCTTGTCGAGAGATCCGAGATGCTGGCGCGCGACGGCCAGCGCATTGAGCGCTGTTAGATGGGCCGCTCTCCGTGCTGTCTCCACATCGAGCTCTGCGCCGAGACGTCCGGTGAACCTGGCCTCACCACCCTCCGTGGGAAGCATTCCTGTCAAGAAAAGAAGATTGCCGGTTTGCACGGCTTCCGCATAGGTTCCGAACGGCTGAGGCGGCGCCGGGAGTACGATGGCAAGCTCCTTCAACCGCTTCTCGGCGCTGGCTGCCCCGGGAGCTTCGGCCACTAGCTGCCTCGTCGATGTTGCACTCATTGATCTATCCCCCGAACCTCTCTTGCGAAATCAATACTTCCGCGTTTGGACTGAAGAGCGCGCTACACCCGGCCGGTGCCGCGGCTGCACCTGCGATTACCGAAGCGATCGCGAGGCAGCCGGGAATTCTTCGGTGACCCACTGCGGCTGCTCGGAAATGAACAAGCGCGGCCACAGGCGCCGAGTTCGAAACTTTGTTTCAGGGTGCATAACGAGTAAAGACAAGGTCGGTATCTTTGGCCTTCTCGTGACAGGGGAAGCAGCTCTTCATAGACGCCGCGTCGGCAGGCTTGCCATCCACGAAGGTGGCGAACCCCCAGCCGCCGGTTGCGGCGTACTTCTTCGAGTCCTTGACCATGAACTGAATGTTCGTCGGCGAGCCTGGAACAAACGATTGGGCCTGCCCGAAGACTTTGTTGTTTTCATCCGATGGGACGTTGTGGTAATGCAGAGCGGCAATGATGGTGCCCTCGGGGAACGGAAGTTTTGCTTCACGATAAGCTCTGATCGCTACATCGTTGCCCAGGACGCCACCCAGACTGTTGAGGCTGCCTGCTTCATGGGCCGAGGAAATCCACCGCCAGTCGCGGTACCCATGAGGGATTTCGGTAACGTAGGGTGCGGCGACTTGCGCATCCGCTTGACCTGGGGCACGCGCAATGAGGGCAAGGAGGCCGCCCATTGTTGCCAGTGCGATCAAGAAGAATGTGAATTGTCTCATGGCAATTTCTCCATTCGATAAGCTTGAGAAAACTGAGATCAGCAATCCCAGGAATTTCGGGTTAATCCTCGAGTAAATCCAGTTAACGTTTGTCATCAGAACAGAAGCCCGGGAGATGAACAATTGGACGATGGTATCGTCGATACTTTGGTATGGGCTCGGCTGCCAATGAGCGCCGGCCCGGCCGCAGTCGTCATTTTCAACGGCACTACCGAACGCGCGCGAGAGTGAGGGCGTACCAGCCGCGGTTGTCTTTCCAATCCCCGCCGATCTCGAAACCGGCTTCATCGAGAAGGCTTCGAACGCCCCGGGCCGTGAACTTATAGCTATTCTCGGTGTGTATGGTTTCACGGGGCATGAAATGAAGATCAAGGTCCACGTCATCGATAGTTACATACTGTTCTCGCGCGCTCTCGAGGTGCATCTCGATCCGAGACTCAATGGAATTCCAGAGCACAAGATGACGGAATTGGGCGATGTCAAAATCGGCCCCCAGTTCTCTATTGAGGCGAGACAATATGTTCAGGTTGAATGCCGCGGTAATTCCTTCGCTATCGTCATACGCAGCCAAGAGAATCCGTTCGTCTTTCACCATGTCAGTGCCGAGCACTAGCGCATCTCCGGTTTGCAGCTGAACGCGCAAGCGCCGCAAAATGAGTCGCGCCTCCTCAGGCGAAAAATTGCCGATACTTGTGCCAATGTAGAGTGCGAGCGTGGTGCCATCGAAGGGCTCGAGCTCAAGAGGATGAGTTACGTAGTTTCGCACGATGGGCTGTACGCGCACTCGGGGTAATGCGCATGCGACGTTTTGGCACGCCAGCTCCAGAGCGTCGGAGCAGACATCGACAGGCACGTATGTGACATCGCCCGAAAGGCGCAATGCAGCTTCGAGCAGAAGACAGCTCTTTAAGGCAGTTCCGGCGCCTAATTCAACGATGCGCAGTGGGGACGCGCTCTCTCCCTGGGCTTCTGCAATGATCGCATCCGCGTGCCCCGCCAGGATGGCTCTCTCCGTGCGAGTGGGATAGTACTCGGGAAGAGTCGTGATTCGCTCAAAAAGGCGCGAGCCCTCTGCGTCGTAGAACATCCAGGGGGAGAGTGAGCGTGGTCCTTCGATCAAGCCGCGACGCACTTCGTGAGTTAGTGCCTCGCATGCATCCGCTCTCTCGAGCCCCTCAAGGTCAACTGTCTGAACGCAGGTTGCCATGTGCACGAATCCTTTCAGGAAGCCAGGCGAATGCCGGCGAACTGCCATCTGGTTGCTGGTGGAAAGAAATTTCGATAGGTTGCCCGCATATGACTCGCAGGAGTCGCGCAGGATCCCCCGCGCAGGGTCATTTGACCGGACATGAACTTGCCGTTGTATTCGCCAAGAGGACCGGGCAGAGACTTGTATCCCGGATAACCGGTGTACGGACTCGCTGTCCACTCCCAGCAATCGCCGAATAGTTGCTCGATACTTTCGCCGCATGCCGCCGTGGGATGCAGCCTTCCCGTTTCGAGCAGGTTTCCCCGGACTTCTGCCTGGCTCGCAACGTGTTCCCATTCGGCCTTGGTCGGAAGGCGGTAGCCGCTCCAACGCGCGAACGCATCGGCCTCAAAGCAACTTATGTGGCACACAGGCGTGTCAAGCAGAGCAGAAAGCCCGCGCCAACCCATCAGAGTGAACACGCGCCAACCGGTCTCGTCGCCGGCATCGCGCCGCCAGTACAGAGGCGCTTGCCAGGCCGCACGCTTCACGTTATCCCAGCCTTCGGAGAGCCATAGCTCGGGGAGCGTGTATGCGTCGTCCGATATGAATTCCAGGTATTCTCTACAGGTGACCTTGCGGTTCGCGAACTTGAAGGTTTCTAAGAAGACGTTGTGCCGAGGCGCTTCGTTGTCGAAACAAAAATCGAGAGGATCCTCAGCACGAAGCGGGTAGCCAATCTCCACCAATCCACCGTCAAACCAGTGCCACGTCAGCTTGCACACTGGTGGGTCCGCTTCTTCTGAGGGAGGGCTCGCCATATAGGAGGGGCACAGGGGGTTGGAGAAAAAGGCGTGCTTGATGTCGGTCAGGGCGAGTTCCTGGTGTTGCTGCTCGTGATTCAGGCCCAGAACGATGCGTCGCGTTGCTTCCTCATCAACACCCTTCGCAAGCAATCGATCCATCTCCAGGTCTACGTGAGCACGGAATGCAAGAACTTCATCGAGCGAAGGGCGCGAGAAGACCGAGCGCAGCCCCTTGTCAGGAATTTCCTGGCCGAGCGAATTGTAATAACTGTTAAAAAGCCAATGAAAATCTTCCCGAAAAGGTTTGTAACCGTCGAGAAAACGACGAAGCACGAAAGTCTCGAAAAACCATGTGGCATGAGCCTGGTGCCACTTCATGGGGCTGGCTTCAGGACAGGATTGAACCATCTGATCTTCGGCTGAGAAGTTTGCGGCCAGAGCGCTTGTTGCCGACCGCACAGTCTTGTATTTAGATCGGATGCCGGTATCGAGCGCGTCGCTTCCAACTCTGGCGCGAGCACCTTGTATAGTTCTGTCTTGACCTCGTGCTGCAATAGCTCCGGCTTGAGGCATACTGTTCTCCTGAGCTGTCTTCGCTCGTGCACGCTCAGTTCACGCGTACGTGCTGAATGCATGAAAACAGAGCTGTTAAAACGAGACAATTGGACGATAGTATTGGCGATACGTTGGTATCAGATCTTGAAGCGCCGAATGCAGCCTTCGCCGGTCCGCGGTGCCCGCTGAGTCCATCTCTCGATCTTCAGAGCGGCCGAGTCATTCTCTTCTACGTGGGCGGCGCAAGCTTGCCGAGGACGATCGGCAGATATTCCGCAACCGTCGGATGAATGTGCATGGCGCGCTCGACGACGGTGTATGGTGCCTTGGCGTACATGACATCGAGCAGAACGTGAATCACTTCATCGCCTCCGACTCCGAGAATGGCAGCCCCGAGAATCTGTTTTGTTTCTGCGTCGACGGAGATCTTCATGAAGCCTTGCGTCTCAGCCTTTTCGTATGCCCGGCTCACCTGGCTCATCGGGTACTTTGCAGTGAGCGCACGACGTCCGGATTTCCGCACCTCTGCGTCCGTCATGCCGCATCGCCCCAGCGGCGGGTCAATAAACAGCGCGTAGGCCTGGATGCGGTCGGAGACGCGGCGATGGTCGGCGCTGAAGAGATTGTCTGCAACGATCTGGTAGTCGTTATAGGAAGTATGCGTAAAGGCGCCGCGGCCGTTGCAGTCTCCCAGTGCCCAGATGCCGGGCACGTTCGTTTGCAGTTGATCGTCGACAATTATGTAGCCGCGGTGGTCGGTCGCAACCCCAGCCCGGTCCAATCCAAGGTCGCTCGTATTGGGGATGCGCCCCACGGCAAGAAGAACGTGAGTGCCTGCGACTTCTGGCGGACCCTCTTCGCATGTGAGGCCGACGGCGACGCCGCCATCGCGTTTGATCAGCGAGATACATTCGGCATTTAGCCGGACGCTGATTCCCTCAGCCTGCAGGATTTCGAGGACAGCCTGCGAAACATCTTCGTCCTCGCGTCCGATCAGGCGCGGTCCCATTTCCACAATGGTGACTTCGCTCCCGAGCCGGCGATAGATCTGAGCGAACTCCAGCCCAACGTAACTCCCGCCCACGACGATGAAATGCTCGGGTAGGAAATCAATGTTCATCATGGATGAGTTGGTGAGAAATGGGACTTCGTGAATCCCCGGCATTTCCGGAACCCGAGCACGCCCGCCAACATTGATAAAGATCTTGTCGGCTTCGAGAGCTTCGTCGTTAACCACAACGGTGTTCGTCGACTGAAAGCGGGCTTGGCCCTGAATGACTGTACAATTTGCCATTCCTCGGAGCCGCTCCTCAACTCCCTTGCTCGACCCCGCTGAAGCTGCATCCTTGCGGGCTTTGACGCGTGTCATATCGACGTGCAGGTCAGCAACGGTGAAACCATATTCCGCCCCTCGGCGGGCAACGTGGATCGCGTAGGCACTGGCTACGAGTGTCTTGGTCGGTGTGCATCCCGTGTTTACGCATGTGCCGCCAAATTTGTCGCGTTCGATAATGGCCACGGTCTTGCCGGCATCCGCAAAACGAGCTGCCATAGGCGGTCCCGCCTGCCCCGTGCCGATGATGATTGCGTCGAAGTGTTTTATCGTTGTGGTCAACGCGCCCCCTCTATGTGGATCTTGCCGTCTTTGAAAGCCTCTTCGGGAGTCTTGCCGTTTTGGCGGGCGACCATGTAGGCGGCGTACCAGGCTGACCACTGGTGCTTTGGAGCCGTAGGCTCGTATTGTCCGTGTTGCTTCTCGGCCTCCCGCAACAGTTCGGTCAGCGACGCCACATCCATATTGCCGAGACCCCGGCCGGGCAACCGCGTGGTGACTTCCTGAAGCAGCCAGCCATTGCCGTCGGGATCACGAAACGTGGCGAATGAGCCGTAGGTGGCCTGCCCGGGCGCCGGCCCGCTGATACGGCCGCTGCCGTCCAGTTGGAACTGAGCGCCTGGCGTTCCGGGGTGGAACACCTCACTGACCTCAATACCGCGTGCGACAATCTCTTTCCGCGCTGCCTCAACGTCGGGGACGACCAGGTAGAGGCCTTGGGCAGAGCCCGGCGCAGCGGGTGTCATCCTGGCGCCAAACTGGGCCGAACATCCTGAACCGGGCGGAGTGAACTGGACCACGCGGAACCCGTTACCGTAAGGAAAGTCGGCGTCGAGACGCCACCCCAGCTTGACGTAGAATTCCTTCGAGCGGTCAACATCCGCAACCGGAATGACGACAACTTCGAGCTTCATGTCAACTGTCGTGATGCCAGTGGCGTGATCGCTGCCCGCGTTGTCTGTACTCATGGGTACCCTCCGTAGCTTCTGTGCACCGCCCAGGCCGAGAAACCCGATGGCCACCGGGCCGGATGAGCTCAACGAATTAAGGTTGTGCCTTGCGACCGCGTCTACTCGCATTAGCCAAAGGTGAAGTCATAAGCTTCGACACCCGGGTCGAGAAACTCAATCCCAAACTGGCGATCGACGATAGATTGTGGTTGGCGAATTAACTGGTAAAGCCGCGCCTGCGCAACCGTGCCGTTGCCCTGGTCGTCAACATCGACTCCATGCGAATCGCCGGGGGGCTGTCCATCGATCGTCACGCGGAAGCGCCCGGTAGTTCCCGGCGCTGATGGGCCCATGATGAGGTGAAGATCGCGGGCGTGAAAGCGATAGGAGATGCGCCCGTCAGGCGCGTTTAGCAAGGCGAATTGCTTCTTTGCCGTCCAATCCCCTGAAAGCGCCCAGTGGTTGAGCTTCAATGCCGAGGGGCCGACATAAATGCGGCGCTTGTTCCAGGGTTCGCCGCCAGGCGACGCGAAGTTTTGAGCCAGATCATAACCGATATAGGATTCAGGCGATTTCAGGCTAGCCCAGTCGGGAGCAGCTTCAATGCCAACGCCTTCGACCTTGGCTGACTCACGACCGACGCCCTGGGCTCCTGCGTCGGCCAACAACCGTTGGATGACTATTTCCGACTGTTCGTATTCGCCTTCGCCGAATTGATGATGCCGAATTTGCCCGCGCGCATCGACAAAATAGAGAGCCGGCCAATAATTGTTTTGAAAGGCGCGCCAGATCGCGAGCTCGTTATCGATGGCGATTGGATAATCGATCATCCTGTCCTTTACGGCCCAGCGAACATTTTCGACGTTCTTCTCAAACTCGAACTCCGGCGCTTGCACGCCGATGACGACCAATCCCTGGTTCTTGTACTTCGCAGCCCAGGCGCGCAGATAGGGAAGCACGCGAATGGAGTTGATGCAGGAAAAGGTCCAGAAATTGACGAGGGCGACCGTTCCGCGCAGGCCGCGTGGCGTCAAGGGCTGCGAATTGAGCCAGGTGGTTGCGCCTGCGAAGGATGGAAGATCACCTTCAACGGACAACTTATCCGTCCCGGTCGATAGCGCCATCGCACATCCGGCCATGCCGAGCTGAGCAACAGCGATGCTCTTCATCGCATCACGCAGAAAACTGCGACGGTCCGGATTGATTTTGACTTGCATCGATCTCGCTTCCCCTATTACGCTAGGGTCGATTAGGCCAGAGTCGCGCTGACGCGTCTATTGGACGAACGTATCGAATGCCACAAGAGTCTGCATTCGACATATGGCGCTCAGTAGTCGGCGCCTTGTTTTGCGGGGTCCAATACCAAAGTGTCGCCAATACCATCGTCCAATTGATTCGCCGAAGTACCTGGGGTGTAATCGGCTCATCCGAGCGGGTTAAGTAGGGCTGACTGCGTGCTCAGCCTCCAGCCGCAAATTCAAACGAAGAAGGCCAAAGACATGCCGGAAGCGACCTGGAAACCTCACGAGAAACACGGACAGCTGACAACGCAGAGCGACTTGCCCGACAGCGTCTACGCATTTACCAAGCAGCGTAAAGAACCGCTGACCGACGCGCAACATGTGCGCAACGCGGTGGCGCGATTCGATCAAGTGATCGACGTTTCCGATGCCGACCGTGCCTTGGCCTTCGCGAACATTGAGAAAGCTGCGAGTCACTACGGCGTAAACCTCTCGGAGACGTCATGGCACGACCTGGTCAGTGATCGTCAAAAAAGCAGATGAACGGCTGCCGCGAAGGGCGCTCTAACGCACGAGCGCCGAGAGCGGAGGCAGGAATCCGTTTGTCACGGAGTCGGCTGAAAAGGAAAGCGACGGCGAAAGAGAAGTGAAATCTCAACCAGGCAAGATCAAACGGAATTAGGAGACACATGATGACGGACACAAATGCGGTAGTTGCGGTGTATGACGATCATTCGGCTGCGGAAGCTGCAGTGAAGGAACTTCAGAAGTCGGGCTTCGACATGAAGAAGTTGTCGGTTGTGGGTAAGGACTACCACACGGAGGAGCAAGTCGTTGGCTACTACAATGCGGGAGACCGCATGAAGTATTGGGGAAAATGGGGCGCCTTCTGGGGCGGATTCTGGGGCTTGCTGCTTGGCTCCGCGTTCTTTTGGGTGCCCGCGATCGGTCCTGTGCTGGTTGGCGGCCCGCTGGTGGCATGGATCATCGCCGGTCTGGAGAACGCGCTGGTGGTCGGCGGCCTGAGTGCAATTGGCGCCGGACTGTATAGCATAGGCATCCCGAAGGACAGCATCTTAACCTACGAGACCGCGATCAAGGCAGGCAAGTATCTGGTGGTCGCCCATGGAACTTCAGCCGAGGCGGCCAAGGCCAAGGACATCTTAAGCAGGTTGAAGCCCGCCCAAGTGGCCGATCATGTTCTCGAACCCTCCCTGCAAGCGGTTAGCCACTGAACGCATTGTGAGGTGGGGATCGAGCCGTCTGTGGTCCCCGCCTCAACACACTTAGGATGGAAGTGTGTGACGGTCGTTTGCAGTCTGCGCGCCGAAGAGGGAGCTGAAGCATGAAAGCAATTGTTGTCCACGAATATGGCGGTCCCGAAGTACTCAAGTATGAGGAGTACCCTGACCCGGTTCCCGGTCGGGGCGAAGTGCTGGTGCGGGTCGCAGCGGCGAGCGTGAATCCTATCGACTACAAACGGCGCGCTGGATTGACGAAGGATTTTTATCCCATGCAGTTCCCGAGCCTCATAGGAGTCGATATGTCGGGGACGGTGGTGAAGGTTGGACCGGGAGTGGAAGCCTTTACCGAGGGCGACAAGGTGTTCGCGATGGCGGACAATACGTACGCCGAACTCTGCGCGGTGAAAGCGGAGGTCTTAGCGGATATTCCTGAGGGCCTGGACTTGATTGAGGCGGCGGCGCTGCCGCTGGTGACAGTTACCGGCAATCAGCTGCTTGCGGCCACGGGGATCAAGGCGGGCCAGACGGTTATGGTCGTAGGCGCGGTCGGTAACGTCGGGCGTTCGGCGGTATTCACGGCGAAGGATCGCGGGGCGACTGTGATCGCGGGCGTTTTGAAGAGACAGACGGATGAGGCGAAAACTGCAGGCACGGATCAAATCGTCGCCACCGACGATGACGCCGCGATTGCGAATCTTGCGCCTCTCGATGCGGTTGCGGATACGGTCGGCGGGAAACTCGCGGAGAAGCTGATCGCCAAGGTCAAACCGGGAGGAGTGTTTGCTTCGGTCGCTGGAGCACCGCAGAACGCGGCGAAGTATCCATCGGTAAAGGTGGTGCCGGTCTTCTCGCACTTCGACAGAGGCACACTTCAGTTCATGGCCGAAGCGGTGCGAGATGGGAAGATGGTGATCCCGATCAGCCGCAAGATGCCGCTGCGTGACGCGGCCCAGGCTCAAGCATTGGCAGAAAAGGGCGGTATCGGGAAGATCTTGCTGGTGCCTTGAGCTCATTGCTGCGCATGTGACATCGAGACGGAAAATCGAACATGAAAAACGCTCGTCGTGGAATTAATCCGGCTTCGAGGCCAAGTGGCAATGGATGCGTTGAATGCCTGGCGTCGCCGGAGGGTTGGTGGCTTCATCTACGCCGGTGCGCGGAATGCGGGCACATCGGATGCTGCGACAGTTCTCCGAGCCAGCATGCGTCGAGGCATGCGGCGGCAACGGGGCATCCGATCATTGCCAGCTTTGAGCCGAATGAGGATTGGTTTTACGACTACGAGAAGCAAAGGATGATCGAGGGTGCTGAGTTGCCAGCGCCGCATTCACATCCAAGAAATCAGCCGGTTCCCGGACCCGCCGGAAGAGTGCCGGCTGACTGGGAATTGCTGCTGCACTAGCCGGGGTCGATGAATTGTTATGAGTGGAGCGGGCTCGGGACACGCATCTCAAATGAGCACCGTATCGAAAGGAGCCATCAATGAGCGCGGTACAAGTCGGACAGAAGAGCTATGAGATGCCCCCACGCGAGGGGTTCAGCGTCGCACATTTTCTCACCGTCGCCGACCTCGAGCGGTCGGCTCGCTACTACGAAAAGGTTTTCGGCGCCCGCATTTTGAGCATGGGTGACGGCAACGCGCCACCCTACCTTCAGCTCGCGAATATCTGGATGATCTTGAACGTCGGGGGCGGCCCGACCCCTGACAAACCAACAGTAACGCTCAGCGTCCCCGACCCGAATCACATCAACAGCTTTATGAATTTCCGCGTTGCGGATATTCAAGCCTGCTACGAATTGTGGAAGAGTCGAGGAGCAGAGTTCATCACGCCGCCAATCCCCAAGTACGGCGAGATTCGCTGCTACATCCGCGATCCCGACGGCTACATTATCGAGGTCGGGCAGAGCACCGATCTCACGTACGGTTAACGCTTGGCGCGGCTGGATTTCGGATTTAAACGGTTGAGGATGTCCTCCTGAGGCCTTCAGGGATGCAATAACGAGCCGGTACCTTGGTCTTGATCGGTACGTTCGTTCAATAGCTTCGTGGTTGTGCTTCTGCGAATCTTGCATCAAGGCAGTTACCTGCTCTGACATCGAGAGGAATGCGAAATGGAAAGTAAAAATGGAACTAAAGAAGTCAAGAGCGCGAACGTGCCGGTCGCGTCGAGCACGCTTGGCGTGAACGTTTTTACGGCTCCGGGAAAGACAATGGTCGGCGAGCGGCCAAAGCCGTTCGGCGAAGCGCTCGGTTTTGACCCGATCACGTCGACTTTAATCTACGGCGAGTACGACGCTGTGCTGGTGGACGCTATGGGAACAATGGCCGAGGCGGAGGCTCTCGCGGATTGGATCGCTCTGCATAACCGCAACCTCGAGACCATTTACATAACGCACGCCCATTTCGACCACTTCTATGGCCTGAGCATCCTGCTCGACCGCTTTCCGAGCGCTCGGGCGATCGCAACGCCCGAGGCTGTGAGCGCCATGCAGATTTCTTTCACTCCCATCATCGAGCGACTCGCCCGCCAGCAGTTCCCCGGGCAAATATCCAGCAAATTGGTTCCACCTGAGCCCTATGAACAAGACACGTTCACTCTCGAGGGACACGAATTGCGCATCATCAAGCAGGGCAGGACCGATAGTCCCGATTCGACGTCTTTATACGTTCCGTCGATCGGCCTGATCGTGGCCGGCGATGTTGTGTACAACCAATGCCGCGTCTTCGTGGGCGACACCACGCCCGAGAGCCGAAAGAATTGGATCGCGGACCTGGACCGGCTAGCGGCGCTGAACCCGGCGATGGTTGTGGCTGGTCACAAGAAGCCTGGCGCGCCCGACTCTCCCTCGACAATCCAAGAGACCAAGCGCTACCTGCAGGACTTCGATCGGTTGCAGAAAATTGCGACGTCCGACCAGGAGCTGTTCGATCAGATGACAGAGCTGTACCCGCATTGGGTAGCCAATCAGTCGTGGCTGATGTTCGGATTCCCGGGAGCGTAACTGACTTCAATCGCGTTGGTGTGTCGCTGCGCACTTTAGAGGAAGCAGACTTGATTTCAAGGAGGAGAACAGAATGGCATCAAAAGGAAAAGTTTTAGTGCTGGTTTCGAGCGGATACGGCTTACCGTTGAAAAATGGCGGGTGTTATCGCGTAGCCGGTTACTATCTCAACGAGCTGACGGTTCCGACTCGTGCCCTCATGCAGGAAGGCTATGAGATCACTTTCGCCAACCCCAATGGCAATACGCCTCAACTGGATCTTCATTCCGCTGTGCCCGATTTCTTCGGCGGGGATGAGGCCAGGCTCCAGGACTATTTCAAATTCCGCGACAGCCTGACTGGCCTCAGAAATCCAACGCGCATCTCGGATGTGATCGCATCAGGCTTGGATCAATATGACGCCGTTTTCGTCCCCGGCGGCCATGGCCCGATGATCGATCTTCTCGATGATCCCAACGCAGGCATCGTGATGAGACATTTCCATGAAACATCGAAGCCTACTGCGGTGCTGTGCCACGGCCCGATTTCACTGCTCTCCGGGCTTACTAATTCGAAGGAGTTTGTCGCGGCGCTGGCAGCGGGCGATGCCGCCGGAGCGCAGGCCAAGGCTAAAGGATGGATCTACGCCGGATATAAGATGACCATCTTTTCGACGGCGGAGGAGCAGCAGCGGGAGCCGCTTGAGATTGGCGGTAAGGTTCTCTTCTACCCGGACGTCGCGTTGCGTACCGCGGGCGGTGACGTGAGTGTGGTCGCTCCATGGGGGAGCTACGCCCTTCAAGATCGCGAGTTGATCTCAGGTCAGAACCCGTTCTCGGACCAAGCGCTTCTGAAACTTCTTCTGCCGGCACTCGACGCGAAGAGGAAGTTAGTCGCTCAATGAGCAGCGCACAAAGCGAGCAGAACAGCTATGAGATGCCCCCGGCCGATGGGCTGACCGTCACACATTTCATCACCGTCGCCGACATTGACCGATCGGCTGAATTTTATGAAAGGGTCTTCGGCGGGCGCATTCTGAGCAGGGGCGACAGCAAGGGTGCGTCTGGGCACATCCAGGTCGCGAATTCGTGGCTAATTGTCAACGTTGGCGGCGGGCCTACCCCGGACAAGCCAGAGGTGACGCTTAGCGTGCCCCCCGACCCGGATAAGGTCAGCAGCTTCTTGAATATCCGCGTTGCGGATATTCAAGCGTGTTATGAATTATGGAAGAGTCGAGGAGCGGAGTTCATCACGGAACCAATCCCCAAATACGGCGAGATTCGCTGCTACATGCGCGATCCTGACGGCTACATCATCGAGATCGGCCAGAGCACAGATCTCAAGTACGGTTGGCGCATTCTCTAGGTCGCGAGGAATCAGCCGTGAAAGCTGCCAGAATTCATAGTTTCGGGTCGCCCGATGTTGTAGTGGTCGAGGATGTGCCCATGCCTTCGCCGGGCCTCGGCGAAGTTCTGGTGCGCGTGATGGCCGCGGGCGTCGCTCCCTGGGACGCGATCATCCGTGAGGGCAAGAGCAAGGTCAGCCCGCAACCTCCGCTCACGCTCGGCTCGGACTTCTCCGGTGTCGTCGAGAGTGTCGGCCTCGGCGTTACGGGCTTCGCGCCGGGCGAGGAAGTCTATGGCGTCACCAACCCGCAGTTCTGTGGCGCCCAGGCCGAGTTCGCCGTGGCTAAGGCAGGGATGGTCGACCGAAAACCGCAATCGCTGAATTACATAGAAGCAGCGTCGGCGCCCGTCATTGCGGTGACCGCCTGGCAGATGCTCTTCCAATATGCGCAGGCGAAACAGGGGCAAACGGTAATGGTCGTCGGAGCCGCCGGGAACGTCGGGGCCTACGCCGTGCAGATGGCCGTAGATGCCGAGATCCATGTCGTCGCTGTTGCCCACCGCAACGACGAAGAGATGCTCCGTTCCTTGGGCGTGAAATCCATCATCGACCCGAGCAAGGCCGCCTTCGAGCAAGATCTACCGCAGGTGGATGCCATCCTCGACACGGTCGGGGGCAGTACCTTTCAGCGCTGCGTCACTGCGTTGAAACCCGGAGGCAAACTCGTCACCTCAGTCTCCACCCAGCCGCTGCCGGCGGGGGCAATCTTCTTCTACGCTGAGGTGACCACCGCGCGCCTGCATACGATCACAACGCTGTTTGACGCGGGTAGAATCACAGCGCGTGTGGGCTCAGTCCTGCCGCTTTCGGAGGCGCGCCAGGCGCAGGCCATGCTTGCGGGCGCAGCACACAAGCCCGGCAAGATCGTCCTCGAGATCGGGCACCCGTAGCAGTGCCGACCTACGCAACAAGGTTTGTAGTCGCCCCGAAATGGAATGTTAAGCAGGTTTATCCGGCAGCGACTTGGCAACGCGGCAAAGGCTCAAGCGGTCGGGGGAAAGGATGGTATCGAAGAGACTTCAGCTCCGTCGACGCCGGTAGTGCAGGTACAGATACGCGGCGTTTTGCTTGGTGCTCACCATTTGAAACCAAGGCGCAGAATCCGGCATAAACTCCAAGCCTTGCAGGATTGCCGGTCGAGTCGCATCCTGCTTGCGGCCCGCGATTTGGGGCGACAGCGTCAGAAAAAGTTCGTCTACGGCTTCTGCCGCCAGAAATTGTCCGAACAGCGTGGGGCCGCCCTCATGGAGAAGCGTCTTTACCCCGAACTGCGACTGCAGTAACTGCAGGATCGCCTGCGGCGCGATGCTGCCGCCACTCGAATCCAAAGCACGTATCTCAACGGAGCCCAGGGTCGCAGCGCCTCGACGCGTGAGCTCATCTCTACCAGCCGAGGTCGTGATAATCAGGGTGCGCACGGCCGGTGTTCGGAAAATCGCTCTCTCCAACTCCAGCATGCCGCTACCGCTAACAATGACGAGCAGGGGATACTCTGGCTTATGCTGCACGATGGCTCTGTATTCCGCATATGAATCCTTCGCATCGGGATAAACGCCTTCAGGAGTCCAAAGGCTTTTCGCGCTTACGTCGCGCAGGGTTCCAGCGCCGACCACAATAGCATCTGCAGATGCCCGTAACAGGCCCATGATGAACCGGTCCGCAGGATCGGAACCACTGATGGTTGAGCCGCCGGACTTACCCTTGATTGCGTAGCTGGCGACCCCGTCAAGAGTGGAAACAAAATTCGCAATGACAAAAGGGCGCGCAGCCGGTGAAGTGCGAAAGTGCAGATCCCCATCGTACAGCTCTCTCAATCTCTGCGGGAGCGCTGATTCAGCATAGTGGTCGTCACAATCAATCAGGGTCCGTACGAGCTTCATTTGCTGCCTTTCTGGAAGCCCCCACGAGTGGCGAGGCAAACGAATTCAACTGGCTGAGTTTAATCTGCACCCCGTCGTTGGCAATCGTTAACACGGTTGATTTGTCTAACTGCCCTGCGATGCTATATCTCCGCGAGGGCGCGATGGACAAGATAGATCGAGATTGCGCCTTCGCCAACGGCTGACGCAACGCGCTTCACGTTTCCTGAGCGGATGTCGCCAACTGCGAAGACGGCCGGCAAACTCGTCTCAAGCATCTGTGGGGGCCGGCTCAGAGGCCACTCTCGCGGTGCGCCTGCCAGAACCGGATCCAGGTCCCGTCCCGTAAGAACGAAGCCCTGCTGATCCAGGGCGACGCAGTCACGCAACCAGTCGCTATGCGGTGACGCGCCTGCCATTACGAAAATGTGCCGGATGTCGCGCGTCGATTTCTCTCCCGATGATCGGTCGAGCCAGGTGACGCGTTCGAGGTGTGAATCGCCCTCTAATGACACGAGCTCAGTTTCCAAGCGCAGCTCGATCCTGGGATGCATCGTAATCCTCTGGGTCAGATAGCGCGACATTGTGTCTGAAAGCGCCTTTCCGCGCACCAACATATAGACCTTCTGGGCAGTTTCCGCCAGGAAGATTGCTGCCTGGCCGGCCGAGTTTCCCCCGCCGATGACGACGACCTCATCACCGCCGCAGAGCTGCGATTCCATAAAGGTGGCCGCGTAATAAATTCCATTTCCTTCGAACTTCTTCAGGTTGGCCACATTCGGCGTATTGTATTGTGCTCCTGTGGCAATGATGATGCTGCGAGCCTGCAGAACATCGCCATTCTCCAGCGTGAGCTGGTATGGCCTTTGATCGCAGTTGATCTGGACCACTCGTTGCCCCACCAGCATCTGAGCGCCGAATTTTTCTGCCTGGACAACGGAGCGGCGCGTGAGCTCCAGGCCGGAGACGCCTGTGGGGAAACCAAGGTAGTTCTCAATCTTTGAGCTTGATCCCGCTTGGCCGCCGGGAAATTCGCCCTCGATGACGGCAGCGTCCAAACCTTCGGAAGCAGCGTAAACTGCCGCAGCAAGGCCGGCCGGTCCGGCGCCCACAATAGCCACATCAAGAATGTGTGTTTCATCGACATTCCCCGAGAGTCCCAGGCATTGAGCCAGCTGCTGCGTCGTGGGATTGCGCTGCACAGCCTGTCCGCTGCAAATCACCACAGGTATTTCGTCGATCCTCACATTAAAACGATCGAGCAGCTCTTGAGAGGCCGTATCGCTGTCAAGGTCGACATATGCGTACGGATGCCCGTTGCGGGTGAGAAACTCGCGCAACCGCAACGTATTGGCGGAGTGACGCGATCCCAGGATGATCACGTTACCTATGCCGCCCGCAATCAGAGCGAGGCGCCGCTGGATGTAGGCTCGCATGAAAATATCGCTGAGTTCGGCATCCTTTGCGATGAGCGAGCGCAAGGCATCCACGGCCACCACAAGGAACTCTCCCGACTCGGCAACCCGTCCGCGTGCCAGAGAGCCGGTTCCGGAGATCATGACCATGTCTCCGGAGAAGTTCCCGGGGCCGTGCGTTGCAAATACGTGCTCACCGGAGAGCCTCGTCATGAGAATATCGAGCTTTCCTGAAAGCACAACAAAACAAGGCATTGCCCGCTCGCCCGCCTCGAACAGGATCTCTCCCGCCTGAACGGCTCTCACAGTGCCGTACGGCCGGATGCGGTCAATCTGTTCGGGGCTCAGAACAGGGAAGGCCTCCGCTCGCTGCTGAGCTGTGATGTTCGGTGGCGGCTCTGATTCGGTCACTTATCCAATCCTTTCGCAAATGGCCGATCCCGTTTCCATTATCTGTATCACATGGTCTCCGTCACGATTTTGCTAATCACTGCCGCCCCTGCCTCGCTTACGACTTCGTCCCGGGAATCCGCGCCGCCCGAACAACCGATTCCGCCGATAATCTTACCCTAATCGATCAGTGGAATGCCGCCTTGGGACGCAATGACCCCGTCGAACGCGAGCAGATAGTCAAGATGCATAAGCTGTAAACTGTCTTCGAAGATCTTCGTTGGGCGCCTGAAGGTCACGGCCGCTCGCGCCTCATGTTCCGCAATCTCAGTCGACGTGAGCATCGCGCCGCTGCGGCCATGGGAGTAGCGGTTGCGGTAATTGAAGTCATCTAACATAACTCCTTATCGACTGCGACTGCTGCAATGAACCGAAAGAGATGCGACCCTCCCCTGCTAAGACCTCCGGCCCTTACCACGCACCGTTCCGATCCCGCATCATCTTTCGTATTAGGCCAGATATGAAACAGGAGCGTCAATTGGACGAAGGTGTTGACGAATACTTTCGAATCAGTCAAGCAAAGTCGCGCTGCTTGAGGCCTACAGCGTTCGCGGAACTGCCATGATGCCAATCATGTGAAGGCCGCGCTGACGATCCGGCGCAGCAACTTCTAGCCTGCGGCATACGGTGTCTCCCAATGCAGCCAGCATGACAATCGATGAAGGTGAAGGAAACTGAGTTCGACGCACTTGATACGAAAGTATCGTCGATACCTTTGTCCAATTGTTTCAGGCTCGTCACCTCTGGCCTAATGGCCGGTATTCGCCGTGTACGTCCGGTCGGCTTTGGAAGGCGTCTGTGTGAAGGAGAAGACAGCATGGGTAAATTTCTGACGAAGTCTCAGGCGCAGGATCCACGAGAAGAGAAACTTGAGTCACGCGCCATCGTGAGGCGTCTCACGGCGATCACGATCTTTGTGATAGCCGTAACGGTGCTTGCTGTTCTCGTGCTTATATCCGCTCATGCGCAGGTCGAGGACTCGCCGAGTGCGCAGGACAAGTACTCGCTGAAATCGCCGGACGGAATCGCGTTCTCCGACTTCAGGGGATACGAGGACTGGCCCGTCGTCTCTTCCGCGCGGCAAGACGAAATACTCAAAGTAATCGTCGCCAACCCGAAGATGATTTCGGCGTTCAAGACGGGCACTCCCGGCAACGGTGAGCCTTTTCCGGAAGGTTCCAAGATCGTGAAGCTCCAGTGGAAGCAAAAGAAGAGTACGGAGGCCCAGTTCGCCGTGGATGTGCCAGACTTCTTTACCCAGGCCTTCGTGATGGAAAAGGACAGCAAGAGATTTCCGAAAACCGGCGGGTGGGGATACGCGGTGCTGAACTACGATGCCGCAACGGTTAAGTTTACGGCCGATGCTGCAAGCCACGCAGACTGTGGGAACACGTGCCATACGGCGGTGAAGGCGAAGGACTACATCTTCCACCCATACGAGATGCGCTGAGGGCTGTCCCCGAGATTTAGCACCCGGCGGTGCGCCGTTGAATCGCGATCCACGTGGAGAAATGATGACCGCAGAGAGGGGTGCCGTAGCTGCATCACCTCCAACAGGACAGGTGCGGGTTCGCACCGCGCACGTTGTCAGTTCGCAGCAAAAGGCTGTGCTGCGGATCGTGCGAAATCTCGCCATTTTCAATGGTGGCGTCATCGCGCTTATTGGAATTTATGCCTGGTCTCATGCGATGTCGTGAGGCGAATCCATTCCTCTGCTGCTCACATCGGTACTGGCATCCATTCCGGTGTCCTTGCCGGTGACCTTCACGTTGGCGGCTGCGCCTGGCGCTCGCGCTCTCGCGAAAGTGGGCGTTCTGTCAACCCGACTCACGGCCCTCGACGAAGCTGCGAGTAGCCGCCTCGCCGCCCAGGCAGATCAATTCAAGACGCAGGGGATTGGTTTTCCATTTCATACCAAAGGATCAACCCATACCTTCGTCCAATAGATTCCTCGTCACACTTCTGGCGTAATGCCAGAAGTGCAGCGCATCCGATCGAATCGGACTCGAACGCTGCAATGTGGGCCAAGAGAATCTCTCGGATGGCGCACAGGGAGTGGCAGCATGGCGAGCGTAACCATTCGCGTTGCAGAGGTAAACAGCACTCAGAGGCGTCAAGAGGACTTCGCTCGAACGAATTCCGGAGTCATCCAGCATGAGCAAGGCTCAAGGAAAACTACCCTTGAAAGGCACGGGCATGAAGGATGGAAGCAACTGATCGAAGAAACCTGGCTAGGCCAGCTTGAGAGCTTGCAACAGTATGTGTGTGAGCTCCTTCAGAAGAATGAACAGCTGAGGATGGAGCTGATGGTGGCCAACGAGCGAGGAAGGCTTCACAGAGATGCCAGGAACTAATAGGACGGTAGAGGCAATTCTCATACTTTTGCAGCTCATACCGATCGTCGTGCTCTCTGTCGGGTCGTTTCGAAACTGGCCGAGTTTGCCGGCCGGGTCTCGGACTCGGACTCGGAACCGGGCGAGGGCCGCTGGACCATCCACGCCTCGGTGGACGAGGGTGTGCCCGTTCCTGTTCTCTCTGCAGCACTGTTCCAGCGATTCAGCTCACGCGGCAATGCGGACTATCAGGATAAATTGCTTTCAGCGATGCGTTTCCAGTTCGGCGGGCATATTGAGTTGCCAGGAAGCGAGCCAGCTGCCTGAGCAAGCCGCCGCGAGGTCGATGTGACAGTCTGAGTATTGCTTCAAGCCTTTTTTGCCTTTTGAGGAGCAGTCAGCGCCACTGCGGCCTCCCTCGTAAGCAGGAGAAAAGTGAATGTCTCCTGCAGGTACAAGCGGACAGCGCCGTCTGTATGGCCTAGGTAGCCGATTGAGACGTCCTGACCGATGTGCAGGTCGAAATCGCCGCCTCGTGTTGTGAGCACAAAAGCGCCCGAAATGGCGGGCGCCCAGATGATTTGATCGTTGACGAGGCGCTTGACGTGCTCCAACACCGGATAGCCCTGGTCGCTGGTCTCAGCCAGCGCGGTATAAGCATCGGCCCCGAGCAGCACCGAGTAAGGGCCGTTGACACCCACGAGGCGCAACCTGCTCAAGGCCTGGGAAATGGCGTCGGGGTACTGGCGCACGTCGGCGGGAAGGGCCATGACTGGGTTGCTGGTTCCTTTGTGGATCCCCTCAATGCCGGCGGCAGTGTAACCCTCGAATATTGCGCCGTCCTCGGCATAGGCAAGCTGCTGGGCGGCATCCTTCGCCGGTTGCCAGTCGGAGTCGTTTGCGCCGCGCTCGACATCGTCAATCGCCCGGCGCTCGAGCTCGAACGGGACCCGAAGCTCGACAAGCGCCTTCACCTCGCGTTGCTTCGCGACGATGCCTTTGGCGGGGGCAGTGATCTCCCGCTCGTGACCGGTGCCAACCGCGGAGAGGCCAGCGCCGGAGGGACCCTGCACGTCGACTACGCGCCGCCCGGCGAGGTACCGCTTCAGCGTGCGCGAGGTTTCGGCTTCAATCTGTGCCCACGCCGCATCGGAGATGGGCGCAAGCTCGCGATGGAGATTATTCATGTTGTGTTTCTCCTTTGAGAGATCCGATGTGAAGCGAACCGCCGCGCACCGATGGAACCGATGATGAGATTTCGCCCGCAATCACAGATGAGGATGATTCCACAACCGCCGGCCGATCTTCAGTAACGTTTTCCAGAAACGTCGCCGATGGCACGAAGAATAGGCTTCCAGTGACAGCGCGGCTGAAGTCAAGGATGCGGTCATAGCTGCCGGGAGGCCGGCCGATAAACATGTTTTCGAGCATCTGCTCGATGGTGCGGGGGGAACGGCTGTAGCCAATGAAGTAGGTTCCAAATTCGCCCTGCGAGGGGCGGCCAAAGGGCATGTTGTCCCGCAGAATCTTTATCTCTTTTCCATCCTCAACGATTGTTGTGAGGGCGTTGTGGGCCGACGTGGGCTTGATCGAGTCGTCCAGTTCAATGTCGGAAAGTTTGGTACGGCCGATGATCCGCTCTTGCGCTTCAGTAGGGAGAGCATTCCAGGCGTCAAGGTTGTGCAGGTACTTCTGCACGATGACATAGCTGCCGCCGGCAAAGCCGGCGTCTTCGTCACCGATAAGAACAGCGGCGTCCACTGCCGCTCCCCTGGGGTTCTCGGTGCCGTCGACGAAACCCATCAGATCGCGGTCATCAAAGAAACGAAAGCCCTGCACCTCATCGACAGGCGACACGGCATTTCCGATTCGAGACATAATCTGCGTGGCCATTTCGAAGCAAAGATCCATCCGCTTGGCTCGAATGTGAAAAATCAGATCGCCCGGCGTTGAAACCGCATGCCGTTCTGCGGCGCGAATCTCCTTGAAGACGTGCAATTCTGCCGGCCGCGGTGACCCGAAGAGGCGGTCCCACGCGTCAGGCCCAATCCCCATGACGCAGGAGAGCCCTCCTTCCAGGTCACGAAATTCTATGGCGCGGATCAACTTGGCGAGATCCCCGCAAAATGAGAGCAGGGTCGCGCGATGGTCAGGGCCATTGCTGAGCGCCGCCACCAGGAAGATGGCTGCGCGCGTCAGTGGCGCGGATACCGCCTGCGGGACCACGGGCAAACGATTTTCCGGTTCGAACGCGATTTTCGAATCAAGGCCCATCAAAGTCGTCCTGAAAACACAACTGTAACCGTACTCGCGGCAGGCCACAGCAGTTTTGCGATCTTACCAAAAAACAATCATGAAGCCCAACCGATTAATTCTTAGGAAACACCTGGATTCGTCAGAACAGGCCTTCAGTCGAAGCGTTGTGTTACTCCCTAACCTGTTGCAAAACGCCACCTTTGCCACTCTCGTCAACGATAGGCCCAGCCCGAAGGAGAACGCAATTATCCTTTGGTATTGCGCAGGAACGAGCCGCTGTCGGCAAGAATAGCGATCAAGTGTACGTCGCCGGTACGGCGCCTCGGCGCGATCAAGAGAGCATCGATCAACCTAGTCCGACTGTGACCGCGGTGCGGCCGCCTCTCATCTTTCCCATGACACGAGAGTGTTGATCGATACCTTTGTCTAATGGATTAGCATGGAAATCTCTGGCTTAATCAATGAGGGTCGGATGATACAGAGGGCCTTCCCCCAGAGGCTATGTTCAGTTCGACGAGCACAGCAGGTTCTTATTCGATTCGCGACCCGGGCAGACAAAAGGCGAAAGCAGAACTGGAGGCGGTTGTGACTATGCCATCAAATGAGTGGGATTCTCGTGCGCTAGCGCAGCTGCTTGTATGGAGATGGCGCGCATTTGTTCTTGAAATCATCTACGGGCTGGCACGCTTGATTTGGTTTATTTTTATGCTGGTTGAGAGCGTCTTGCTCAAGGGGATGACCGAGCTTGAGAGGCTAACCATCTCTCAATCCGACAATCGCGGCGCTTAGACGCGCCTTGAGCTTGGACTAATGAGACTGGGCGGTGCGCCCGGCTCCTTCTGATTGTAGATTGATGCAGGCTCGTCCCAACCGCTCCCCATAGTACGGAGGCCAAGGGCTATGGAACTCTTGAAGGATTCCCATTTAATTTCATCCGGGCAGTCGCTCACGCCTCGGGAGCTAGATGCAATCAATGCTTACTGGCGGGCTTGTAACTACCTGTGTGCGGGGATGCTTTACCTGAGGGACAATCCACTGTTGAAGGAACGGCTGCGCGCGGAGCACTGCAAGAACCGGCTGCTGGGGCATTGGGGCAGTGACCCCGGGCAGACATTTGTCTGGGTACATCTGAATCGCGTGATTCGGAAATTTGATTTGAATATGTTCTATATCTCAGGTCCCGGTCACGGGGCACCGGCCGTGATCTCAAACGCCTATCTGGAGGGGACGTACTCAGAAATCTACCCGGAGAAGGGTCTCGATGAAGCGGGAATGCTACGGCTTTTTCGAGCGTTCTCTTTTCCGGGCCAGCTGGGGAGTCATTGCACTCCGGAAGTCCCGGGGTCGATCCACGAGGGTGGCGATCTTGGCTACAGCGTCTCGCATGCATTCGGAGCCGCGTTCGACAATCCCGACTTGATTGTCAGCGTAGTGGTCGGCGATGGCGAGGCGGAGACGGGACCTTTGGCGACTTCGTGGCATTCGAACAAATTCCTGAACCCCATTCGGGATGGTGCGGTGCTGCCGATACTTCACCTAAATGGATACAAGATTGCCAATCCGACTGTGCTGGCGCGCATCGATCCAGAGGAACTCGACAGCTTATTCAAGGGATATGGCTGGACGCCCTATTACGTTGAGGGAAACGATCCGAAAGTGATGCATCAAAAAATGGCGGAGGTGGTCGAGCAATGCATAGGGCAGATTCGTTCGATTCAGCAGGAGGCTCGGCGCACGGGCAAAGCATGCCGGCCTCGTTGGCCCATGATCATTCTTCGATCGCCTAAAGGATGGACCGGCCCCAAGGAGGTCGATGGACACAAGGTGGAGGGTTTCTGGCGAGCGCACCAGATTCCCGTGCTGGATGTGAAAACGAATCCCGGCCATCTGGAAATCGTCGAGCGATGGATGCGCAGCTATGAGCCGCAGAATCTGTTCGACGATCGCGGTACGTTGATCGCGGAGTTACAAAGTCTTCCTCCAACAGGCGATCGCCGCATGAGCGCAAATCCGCATGCCAACGGAGGAAAACTCCGCAAGCCTCTTGATCTTCCAGACTTCAGGGACTACGCAATCGCCATTGATAGTCCCGGGACGGCATCTGTGTCGCCGACAGAAAACCTTGGGAAATTTTTGCGCGATGTGATGCGCCGTAATATGAGCAACTTCAGGGTATTCAGCCCCGACGAGAATGCTTCAAATCGGCTCCAGGATATCTATGAGGCAAGCCTGAAGACATGGCTCGCGGCTTATAAGCCTGAAGATGCGGACGGGACGGATATCGCGCCCGACGGCCGCGTGATGGAGATACTGAGCGAGCATACACTCGAAGGCTGGCTCGAGGGCTATCTACTTACCGGGCGCCATGGCCTGCTGAACACCTATGAAGCGTTCGCACATGTGATTGACTCGATGTTTAATCAGTACTCGAAATGGCTCGAAAAGGCGAAGCTCGAAATAGATTGGAGAGCTCCCATCTCCTCACTGAATCTGTTAATCACTTCGCTCGTCTGGCGCCAGGACCACAACGGATTCACGCATGAAGACCCGGGATTTCTGGATGTCGTGAGCAATAAGAGCGCAGCGATTACGCGGATCTATCTCCCTCCGGATGCGAATTGCTTATTGAGCGTAGCCGATCACTGCCTGCGCAGCGTGGACTATGTCAATGTGATCGTGGCGGATAAGCAGCGGCATCTTCTGTATCTGGGCATGGATGACGCAGTGGTACATTGCACCAAGGGCATCGGTATCTGGAACTGGGCCAGCACCGACGCGGGGTCTGATCCGGATGTGGTGCTCGCCTGCGCGGGCGATATCCCTACCCTGGAAGCGCTGGCGGCCACTGCCATCCTGCGCGACGCCATTCCCGATCTCAAGATGCGGTTTGTCAATGTTGTGGATTTGTATCGGCTCCAGCCGGATACCGAGCATCCCCACGGGCTTTCCGATCATGATTTCGACTCGCTGTTCACGGCCGATAAGCCGGTTATCTTCAACTTTCACGGATATCCTTCGCTGATTCATAAACTCACTTACCGGAGAGCGAATCACAGCAACATTCATATCCACGGATACAAGGAGAAAGGCAACATCAACACGCCTCTGGAACCGGCAATACGCAACCAGATCGATCGATTCGACCTGGCGATCGATGTAATAGATCGCGTCCCAAGGCTGCATGGACCTAACGCGCACCTGAAGGAGTGGTTAAAGAATCAGATCATTGAGAACGTCGATTACGCCCATGCGGAAGGCATTGACAAGAAGGAAGTGACCGAATGGAAATGGCCGTCGGCAGAGTATTGAAGGTTTGACCGACCGAGCGAGCACCGGAGCAGAATCGTTTATTGGCCAATTCGCGAGCGACCACTTTGGAAGGTTGAAAGAGCGAGCATGAACAATCGTGGCTATCAGAAGCCTCTCTACATTCTTCCCTTCGACCATCGCGGCTCATTCGAGACGGGGATGTTTGGCTGGAAGGGCGCGCTGACCGCTGAACAGACAGCACAGATCGCTGCGGCGAAACAGGTCATCTACGAGGGCTTTCAGCAAGCCATCGCCAACGGCGCCCCCAAAGACAAGAGCGGCATCCTGGTCGACGAGCAGTTCGGCGCGGCCATTCTTCGCGACGCTGCCCAAAAGGGGTTTACCTTCGCATGTCCCGCCGAGAAGAGCGGACAGGAAGAATTTGAGTTTGAATACGGCGAGGAGTTCGCTGAGCACATTGAGGCCTTCCATCCAACTTTTTGCAAGGTATTAGTCCGGTACAACCCGGAGGGAGATGCTGCAATGAATCGCCGCCAGGCGGCCCGGCTGAGGCGGCTCTCCGATTATCTCCAGACTGCGCGTCGCAGCTTGTTCATGTTTGAGCTTTTGGTACCGGCAGAGAAAGCGCAGCTCGAAAGGTTGAATGGGAACAAGGATGCCTATGACTTGGAAATCCGGCCTGGGCTGATGGTCGAAACCATAAGGCAGCTTCAGAGTGCAGGGGTTGAGCCGGATTTGTGGAAGGTCGAAGGACTGGATCGACGCGAAGACTGCGAGAAAATCGTAGAGATTGCGCGGACCGGCGGTCGTGACCGGGTCAGTTGCATCGTCCTCGGTCGCGGTGCGGACGAAAAGATAGTACGCAAGTGGTTGACGACAGCAGCCGGTGTTCCGGGGTTTATCGGATTCGCTATTGGGCGTACCGACTTCTGGCAGCCGCTTGTCGACTGGCGCGATGGCAAGATTGCGCGTGAAACTGCCGTTACGCAGATTGCGAACGAATACCGCGGGTTTATCGATGATTTTGAAAGTGCTGCGGCCGGCAGCCCTTAAGCGCAAGATAGGTTGACAGTGAAAAAGGGGAATTAAGGCGGGAAACTTACAGCGCATAGGCCGGGAAAACGCGCGCCACTTGCGCTCCGTTTATCGGATTACGGCTGCTTTGCATGGTCCAAGGTGTCATCCGCTGACCTGCATGTTGTCGAAAATACGTTAGGTTGACAATTCGATTTGTACTGTGCCCCTTCCGGAGCATGGCCCTGTGTATCGACAATAAAGCTGGACGGCCTGGGAAAACCGCAATAATGGGAGCGTGGTTAAGAAGCGGATGGAAGGCTGGAATCCGAGGGTGAGCTATCTCTGTTATGCGCGCGAGGGGAGACGGCCAGAAAACCGCCTGCGATCGGCGAGCGAAGCAATCGGTTCAGCCTGACCGTCGGCCCAAGATTCAGGATTAGTTGGGCTGCTCCGTGAATACACTATTCCTGTCGACAACCGCATCGGCAGTCCGCAGAAAGTCATTCCAGCGGCACGAATCCGCATCGGTTCCGCATCCGGTTAGCGTCACGACCTGATTGGCTGGAGGAGCGGCAAGAGTTAATTCATGCAACTCGCGCATCTGCGTGAGTGTCTGCATCGCGACTGTTACGCGCACAGTGTAGGCGCCCCTCTCGCTCTGCCAAAGCTGGAACGCAAGCTCGGTTCCCGGCGGCGTATCGTCCTTGCGTCCGTCGAGGGTCCAATGCAGGCCAAGCAGGCCCGCCACTCCTTCGATATTGGTGTCATGTCCGACAAGCAGCACCATCTTGCTATCGACCGGTCCTACCGCGTCCTCGACTGTGCGCTTTTCGACTCCCTGTTCCAGGGTGCGCGTTATATGGAAGAGCAGATTCGAGGCTTCGAGGCGAGCGCGCTCAGGCGTGCGATGAGCGAGGTCAGAATTGCGAGAGTGCAGCTCGAGGAACTTTATCAGTTGGTGTTCATCCACCTTGCCCCACCCGACCTGGTCATCCGGCATTCCCTCCACATACTCGAGCAGGAAGTCCTCTGCAAAACTTGCCGCCAGACCCATCGGATCGCGTGCATCGACAGTTGCAGGAGCGCCGAGCAGCGGAATCGCCGGGGAATGCTCCGGCCTGCAATCTGCTTCAGGCAAGCACCCCATCAGGACATGCTGCATCTCGGCAATAAGTTCGTCCCCCTGGCTGCCATTTTGCGACGCAGGCGCCGTCTCAAGGGAAATCTTCTTCGACGGTCCGTCCTCAGCCTGGGACCGGCCGGAGCCCGGATGAAAGAGCGGATCGCGCTCTCCTGCCGCAAGGCTATGCACCGCGGGCGGACAACCGGGAAACAATCCTTCTGCAAGGGCGCGTGCGCTCTCCATGGTGCGCTGATCTGTATCGGCCCAAACGCGAGTTCCATCCGTAGCCGGGCATCCCGACGCTGGGAAAAGTCCCGATGCACTGTAAAACTCCCGATCAAAACTGCCGAAGCGCTTCAAAAGTTCGGAGCCGTGTGGTGTCAGATATCCCGGCGGCACACTCCACATTGGCCACGGCATCGCCGAGTAGGCATTCAGCCGTTCCTGGGTCCAGGTTGGCGGACGGACGCCATGACGGCTGAGAATGACTACCAGCCGTAAATGGGCGCCGCTTTTATTTTGAGAGGCGAGTGAGTTCCTGGGAGGATTTTGTGCCTCAACAAGAGAGGCCGATGCCAGCATTGTGAGCAGGACTCCAACAAAAATATGAAGAGCTTGAATAGATTTCATCTGTCTCCAGATCCTTCGAAATTGAGTACTGAGCGGCTTGGCTGGTTTAGTTGCAAAGGGTTCAGTTCATGCCTCATTGACAAAACCTGAAATACAACACCATCCTCTTCGGGAACCCCAGGAGTTTCAGGACGCCCGCAGTGTTGACTCAATTGCGGAGAAATCTTCAGGTGCGGTGAGTTGGAATGAAATCTCCAGGCTGACAGCCGGAACATTGAGTGAGTCTGGGGCATGAATTCGCATGCATGCCCCCTCTTGATGACTGGCGCAAGACAATTCCGAAGCAGTCTACTTGTTCAGGCTCGAATTCCAGCGCAGGCTGATGCTATAGGTGGGCTTATAGTACTCGCGCTGCGTCATGTATTGCGGGCTGCCGTTATAGAAGCCGAAGACTTCATTATTCAGGTTGAGGCCTTCCAGCTGAAGCTCCAAGCCACGATAGAGACGTGCGGTCATCTGCGCGTCCACCTGGAAATGGGGGTAGAAGTAGTTGTCGCCGCAGGGTCCGTTGATGGGCCCGTTAAGCGGTGCGTCGGGGCCCGGATTCGGATTCGTGGTACCGCACACTCCCGGCTGATTGGAGTCGTTGGAGAAGTACTGGTAAGCGTCAATGTTGGCGTCGTTATAGGACATGCCCATGTGCACTTCGTAACGACCGAGCTCAAACCCAGGTTCGATGTTGAAGGCATGCCGCGCCGTTCCCATCAGCGACGGCGAGTCGTCGCGATCGGGAAGGCCGCTGATGTGCGAATCGTTGTAGGAGTAGTTGGCCATCAGGCCCAGGCCACGGAATGCGCCGGGCAGGTTGGTGAACTTTTGCTGCAAGCCGAACTCCAGCCCCCAAACGTTGGCGTTGGAGCCATTGATATCCTGCGTTTCCAGAGCAACATTCGTTGCGACCCCAGCGATGGAGGCAAACGCTGCGCAAGAGACGACGCAGGGCACGTTGGCCGAGACAATCGGATTGGTCAATTGTTTATAGAAGAACCCGGTTTGAATCAGGCCGAAGGGCTTCAACTGCTGCTCCAGCAGCAAGTCATAGTTGTTGGCGTGAGTGGGCAGTTCACTGGGGTTGCCGATAGTGGCCACGATGTTACCTGGACCCTCTACGGAGGCAGCATACGGCACCAGATCGTACTGGTTGGGCCGGGAGATGCCGCGCGCGTAGACTGCGCGAATCGCGGTCGCGGACGTAAATTCCCAACGGGCTTGAACGCTGGGCAGTGGATCGATGTAGTCCTCAGTTGTGGTAACCGGCGTAGTCCCAATCCAGTTTCCGTTGTCATCCATTCCGTCGCTATTGGGACCGGCGGCCGGGTTCACCAGATATCCCAGTCCATACTCGTGCGTTGCTTCCAGGCGCAATCCCGTCTGCAGGCGCAAACGATCAAGATTGAGGGTGTTCATGATGTAACCGGCGGAAACGCGCTCGATCAGATCGTAGTTGGCCGGATCCGATGAGCTCCTGGTGGCGGGCAGGTCGAGGGGAAGCAGCGCCGGATTGGCGGCAAGGAATTGGTCCACCTTGTAGTGGTCCGTCATTTCCCCCATGTGGTAGCTGCCGTCGTAATAATTCGGATCCTGGAAACCGCTGGCGAACATCTCGGAGTTGACAGGAGAGGGGTAAGTCGGCGCGCTGCACGGGTCGCTGGTCGGGTAGCCGGGATCCGCCTTCGAATTCGGGCAGTAATCGTAAGTGGGCGTTTCGGCATTCTGGTCCTTGTGCGCGTTGCGGAATTCGCCGCCGAACTCCAGCGTGGCAGAGTGCGTGCCGAGATGATAGTTGAAACCCATCGCGCCCCACTCCTGCAAGTTCAGTTGCACCGCCTGGCCGGTGGTGGTGTTGATATTGTCGAGCGTGTAATTGGATAGGCTGTAGATGTTGTCAGCCGGGCTGGCGGTGTTCGGCACCATGCAGTTCGAGGACCACTGCGGACGGTAGGGGTCGCCATTCAAGCCGCCAACGTAGTCGCAATTGCCCGATGGCCCGTTCTTCAACTCTGAGCTGGGATCGAAGGCGCCTCCCGGATTGCCTCCTGCGTTAAGCTCGCGCGAGCGCGCGACAGAGGAACCCCAGGTGAACCACTTGCTTCCGAAAGTGTGGTTTCCGCCGAGCGAGAGGCTGCCGATCATGAAGTCGGGACGCCGGATGGAGTACTTGAACTTCGGCTTGTCATCGGTCTGGACCGTATAGGTCCACTTGTCGCCCCAGTCCTTGAAGTCCGAGAGGAGCAAGTGAGCGGCCAAAGTGGAGTGATCGCTGACCTTGTAATCCGCGCCCATGGTTCCGCCCCAGCGCAAGCGAGAATGGCGATACTCGCGAATATCGATGGAGTCGTAATACGGAGTGGCGCTGCCGTCGGGGTTCAGGTCCGGAGTCGGTTCAATGTCGTTGTATCCGCGTCCGTTGTAATCGTAGCTTGCGCCCATGATGACGCCCCAGCGCTTGCTGGCGCCGAAGCGCTTGCCAAGTGTAAAGCCCGCCAAGCCCATGTAGCGATCATTCTCGATGGGTGACATGCCCAACGTGGAGATAGCATTGAAGGTCGGCGCGTCGCCGGCCATCTTCGTAACCATATTGACCGATCCGCCGATGCCGTCCGCGTCCTGATTGGCGGAGAGGGTCTTATTCAGCTCGATCGACTGGACCATGTCTGCGGGAATTGTGGCCAGGATGACCTGGCGCACATTCGATTCCGGCGACGGAATGGTCACGCCGTCGATGGTGGTGTTTGTCAGGCGCGGATCGAGGCCGCGCACCTGGACGTAGACCGCCTCACCCTCGTCGCGCTGCACGGTCACGCCCGGCATGCGGCCAATGGCATCGGCGACATTGGCGTTGGGCAGAGCGAGGATCTCGGTCTCAGGCATCACGTTGACAATGTTCGGCGAAGTGATTTCCTCGTTGACGGCCTGCACCATGTCTTCCCCGTTGCCGGCGGATACGACGACCTGCTCACTGCCTGAGGCAACCTCCAGGATCGCGTTCACAGGCGTGGGCTGCCCCGCCGTCACGGTAACCGCCTGCTCCAGTTTCATAAAGCCCACCGAAGTGACGGTTACGGTATAGCTGCCGGGAGCGAGGCCGGCGACCACAAAGTTGCCCAATGAATCCGAAGTGGTAACGATGTTGCCGGGAGCAACCACCACCGCTGCGCTTTGAATCACGGCCTGAGAAGCGTCGGTTACATGGCCGGCGAGCGATCCCTTGCTCGTCTGAGAAATGCAAACGGCGGAAATGAAGGACAGCATCATAAGCAGAAAAAAGGATTGCAGGCGTCTCATAGGGTCTCCTTGAGCAGCCGAAGATGGTGTCGGGTATCGAGAAGAGTGGTCTCCGGCGGCTATAGGGTGAACCTTACGACGTCCTTTCTTAGGACCCGTTAACATTGCGGTTAAATTCCCCTGAGGTTGGCCAGAAGTGTGCGCCGCGTCAAAATTATTAGGCTCCACTCGAATATGCACTCTCAACCTCAGGGATTTGTCATGTTCTATTAACCCTGTATTCGTATCTTCTTATCAGTGTGAGATTATGCGGATACTCGTAGTCGAAGACGATCTACGGATGTTGGAGTTGCTGCGCAAGGGACTCACTGAGGGCGGCTTTGAGGTGACGACTGCGGCCGACGGCGACTCCGGCCTTGCGCTCGCACTGGCACATCGAATTGACGCGATTGTGCTCGATATCGGGCTTCCAGGACGAAGCGGTTACTCGATCACGGCGCATCTTCGCCAACACTCCAAGCCCCCGGCGATTGTCATGCTCACCGCATTGAATCAGGAGGACCATATCGTCTGCGGTCTCGATGCCGGAGCGGATGACTACATTACGAAACCATTTTCACTCCCGGAACTCATTGCACGGATCCACTCCGCGGCGCGGCGCGCCCGAATCGCATCGTCAGATCACTTCTCTTTCGGCCCCTTTCGTCTTGATGCTTCGAGCCGGCGTCTGTTCCGCGAGCATGCCGAAGTTCACATTACCCGTAGCGAGTATCTCCTACTGCGTGCTCTTGCGCTTCATCGTGGAGAAGTTGTGTCCCGGCGGCAATTGATGCAAGCCGTCTGGGGGTCCACCATCGCTAGTTCCGGGGCGCTCGACACCCTGGTGAACACGGTGCGCGAGAAACTCAGTGCCGGTCCCTCGAATCTGATTTCGACCGTCAGAGGAAGCGGTTACACCCTGGTTGGGGAGGCGGAACCAACAAGGACAATCGCGCAATGATCCGCCGCCTTCCAATTCGGGTGCGGCTTACACTCTGGTACTCTCTGGTGTTTGCGACGGCGCTGTTCTCAATCGGGTCAGGATGCTTGTGGATGGTTCATCATGCCATCAGCGAGCTTGAGAACAACGAGTTGCAGCAGCGAGTCCGCAGCGTACGCCGCTTTCTTGAGGGCCGGCCACCTCATGAGCCCGCCGAACAATTGCACGAAGCCATCGCTGCTGCATATAACGTAAGTCACGGCAGCAAATGGCTCCAGGTGATCGACGAGCACGGTGAATGGCTCTACCGTTCGCCGCACGTTGCCGTCGTCTATCCCAGCCTTGTTCTCCCGCAACATGCACCCGCTGCAGGTGTTTTCTTCACCTATAACGCAGATTCAATCCCGGTCCATGCCCTCATTGAGCCAATTGAAGTCCGCGGTTTTCGCTACACGGTGCAGACCGGCCTCACGCTGAGCAAGACTCTTGACATTCTTTCCAACTTTCGCATTCAACTCTTCCTGTTGACCTCAATTGGCCTGGTTGTCTCCTCGCTGGCCGGGTATTTCATGAGCCGCAAAGCGCTCACTCCGATCGCCGCAATCGCGGCTGAGGCGCAGCGGATTAACGACAAGAACCTTAACAGTAGATTGCCCGCCCTTGAGACCCACGACGAGCTCGCGGCCCTTTCCAATACTTTGAACCAGATGCTCGAGCGCATTGAGGCGGGTTACAAGAGTGTCCGCTCGTTCACTGCAAATGCGGCGCACGAACTTCGCTCGCCGGTTGCCCTGCTCCGCGCTGAGACTGAAGTTGCGCTGGCGTTTCCACGAGACGCCTCCTACTACCGCGACACCTGCGAGAAGGTCCTGCAAAACTCTGTGGAGATGACTCGCCTGATCGATCAACTGCTGGCGCTGGCCCGAGCGGACGCAGGAGTCGAGATTCTCCACTTTGAGCCCATCAACCTTCCTGACCTCCTCCAGGAAGTTGCTGGGGAGTGGGTCGAGCGATTTGCAGACGCCCAAATTGATTTTATTTGCGATCTCGAGCTGCACGAGTTTTGGGCCGAAGTGGATTACGTTGCCCTCAAGCGCCTTCTAAACATTCTGCTCGAGAATGCCTGGCGTTATACGCCCCGCGGAAAATCTGTTTCCGTCGCGCTGGGCGAACAAGGGAAAGGTACTGAGTCCTGTGCTGCGGTGATCAGTGTTATAGACACAGGAATAGGAATTGCAACTGAAGATCAGAATCGAATCTTCGAGCGTTTTTGCCATATCGAACGGCCGATTCGCGGAGATTTCTCCGGTTCCGGCCTCGGCCTTGCCCTCGCAAAATGGATTGCCGAACGCCACAATACGGGGATCAAGTTGCAAAGCGCTCCCGGCAAAGGCAGCCGGTTTTCGTTGCACTTGCCCATGAGTCTTGCAGGCCTGAATCATGGACAACTGGAAACTGACCAAGTGATTGCGGATTCCTACCGGTAACGCCATAACGATCAAAGGCCAGCAAGTAACTCAGTTGCAATCACAGGCAGCAGAATGTGCCCATTCGAGGCGGCTTCTTGAAAGTTGCCTCCGGTCTCGAGTTCCGATTAGCTCCAGCGGCCGCCTTATGGTCAACGGCAAAGAACTTGGGTCCAACTTGGGTCCAATTGCTGCCGAAAACCATGCATTTAGGTCCAACTAGACGCACTACCAACCTAAACGAATCAAAAAGTCAGCAAATCGATTGCTGATTCGGGACCAGGGGTCGGGGGTTCAAATCCTCTCTCCCAGATCTCAATTCCCCCTTATGACATCTGCAGCTTCCAATCGGTGACTCAGAGGATTCTGTTTGTTGGAAGCCGAAGACAATTAAAATTGCCTACCACTTCTCCTCCGGTACATCAGCGCATTCCCACCCCTCATCCGTCTTTCCGACCCCTCATCCGGAACCTTGTGCCTGTTCGGTATTGCCAAGGTTATCTTGCAAAGGAACGATGACGTTGCGGAAAAGGACTGGCCAATGGACGAAATTGTGAGTGTCGAAGCAGTGACGCGAAGATTTCCCATGAATGACGATCAGACCCATAACCTGGTAAGTGCACTCAGCGATGCCAACCTGCGTGTTATGGCCGGAGAGTTCCTGGCCATCGCGGGTCCGAGCGGTAGCGGGAAAACCACTCTCCTGAATTTGATTGGCTGCATCGATGAGCCGACGACTGGCCGGATTCTGATTGAAGGCGTGGATACATCGAAGCTGAGTCCGGGCCGCACGAGCACGCTGCGCCGGGAGAAGATCGGCTTCGTATTTCAAACCTTCAACCTCATTCCCGTCTTCACCGCGTTGGAGAACGTGGAATACCCGTTGCTGGTGCAGGGCGTGGGCGCGCGTGAACGCGGCAAGCGTGCGGCCGCCGCACTTGAAAGCGTTGGGCTCGCATCCCGCGCCGGAGAGCGCCCCGACCTGCTTTCCGGTGGTGAGCGCCAGCGCGTCGCGGTGGCACGAGCCATTGTGCATCGTCCCGCGCTGGTGCTGGCTGACGAGCCCACTGCCAACCTTGACACGCACAACGCCACGCAACTGATCGATCTGATGCGCGATCTCAACCGCAGCCTCGGCCTGACGTTCATTTTTTCTACGCACGACCAGCGACTGCTGGAACACACGCCCCGCATCGTTCGTCTGTGTGACGGGCAAGTGGTTTCAGACAGCGGCGATGGAGGCAACAATGGGTAAGTTCCTGCTCCTGGCCTTTCGCAACGTATTCCGCAACCGCCGCCGCACGGTGATGACGCTGTTGATGGTGGGCTGCGGCGTGGCCGGCCTGCTGATGGTGGGCGGCTTCTTCGCGTTCATGTTTCAGGGACTGCGGGAAAGCACGATCCACAATGGCCTCGGCCACATCCAGATTTTTACCGCCGAACATTTCAACCGCGATGAAGTGCATGTGCTTGACACCGGAATCGACGACTGGCGCAAAGTCGCGGCAACAGTGCAAACCGTGAACCATGTGCGCGGCGTTGCGCCGCGGATCGAGTTCTACGGAATGCTCTCGAACGGGGTCAAGTCGTCGGTGTTCATGGGCAGCGCCGTCGATCCTGATGCGGAGCGGAACATGGGCTTCTCGCCGTTGCTGGCGGCAGGCCGCGACCTCAATCGGCACTCCAGCGGCGACGCGGAGGCTCTCATTGGAACCGGCGTGGCGCGATCAATGAGCGTGAAAGTGGGCGATGGACTCACCATTCTGGCCGTCACAGCCGATGGCGCACTGAATGGCATCGACGTGCAGATTGTTGGCATTGTCAACAGCGGCTTCAAAGACATGGATGACCGCTACCTGCGAATCGCGCTGCCTGCGGCGCAGCGCCTTTTGCAAAGTAGCCGCGTGACCAACCTGGTGGTGGGTCTGGATGCAACGGAAAATACCGACAAGGTTGCTGCATCAATTGTGCCGCGCATGAGCGATCTCTCCCAACCGATGGTTGTGAGGAAGTGGATCGACCTGGCCGCGTATTACAAGCAGGTGCGTACATTATTCGGCGGAATCTTTGTGTTTCTCGGCGTGATTGTTTTTGTGATGGTGCTGATGGCCAGCGTGAACACTTTGCTGATGACGATGTTCGAGCGCACGCGCGAGATAGGCACGATGCTGGCCATGGGCACGCCCCGTGCGTGGATCGTGGCGCTGTTCATGGTGGAGGCCACGGTTACGGGCATGCTGGCGGCAGTTGCAGGGGTCGTGGGCGGCAATCTGCTTGGCGTTTTGCTGAACGCTTCCGGTCTGCATTTGCCTCCGCCACCGGGGACGACGGTTGAAATGCATTTCCGCGTTCTGCACGTGGCCAGCCTTATGATCGGCTCTTCACTACTGGTAATTGTGTCCCTGGCGCTGGCATCCATCGTTCCCGCGATCCGCGCTTCGCGGCTGCAAATTGCGGAGGCTCTTGCCCATGTATAGGATCAATTGCATATTGCGAGTCTTCCTGCTGATCTTCCTGATCGGTTTCCTGCTTACTTGCGTGCTGGTGAGCCACGCCGCGCCTGCAACACCCGATGCCGAGGCCCTGCTGAAGCGCTCCGACGGATTCCGCAACGGCTGGCCTTCGTATGTGGTGCGCGTCAAGATCACCGACTTCGCGTCGGGCAAGCCGGATGAAGAACATCTCTACGAGGTTTCGCAGAAGGGCATCGACAAGACCTACGTGAATTTTATGAGTTCGCGCGAAAAGGGCGAGCACCTTTTGATGCTGGGCGACGACATGTGGATCTATCTGCCCGATACCAGCCGCCCGGTACGCATCACGCCGCTCGAACGGCTCTCCGGTGACGCTTCGAACGGCGACGTGGCGCGTACCAACTATGCGGCCGATTACACGCCCGTCTACTTGCGCACCGAGAAAGTGGGCGCGGTGGAGTGTCATGTTCTTGAGCTTAGCGCCAAACGAAAGGGCGCGACTTATCAGCGCATCCTCTACTGGTTGCGTGTGCAGGATGCTCGTCCGGTGCGCGCCGAGTTTTATCTAACATCGGGCAAGCAGATCAAGTCGGCAACCTTCGACGAGTTCGCTCCGTATGGGGGAAAGGAGCTGCTGCACCGTCTAACGCTCTACGACGAAATCCGGCATAACTCCCATAGCGTTCTCGAATACTCCGGCGCCACGCCCAAGTCACTACCTGACAAGCTGTTCTATCAGGGCCGTTCGGAGATGTTTTAGCTATGAACAGGGGTCTTCTCATTGCGATTCTTCTGGTGATGGGCGCGCGGACCTGCGCCCGTGCCCAGGATTCCTCGCAACCAGAGGAAAGCCGCATTGATACGCACTATTCGGTCTCGGTGATTGATGACGCTACATTCTACGGCAATCGAAGTGAGCCCGTGCCCGAAGTGTTGAACCAGGTGCTGGTGGAACCTTCGTTCAGTCTTCGTTACCGCAACCGGTTGACCTTTGCAAGCAGCGTGATCGGCCTGACGGGCACCTACTCCGATAACTACACGCAACTGCGCGTGAAAGAAACCTACTTTGACCTTTCAGCCGGGGACTTCGATTTGACCCTGGGGCGGAAGATGGTGCGCTGGGGGACGGGTTACGCCTTTACAGCGGCCGGCGCGCTCGACCCGCCGCGGATCGCTACCAACCCCAGCGACCGGCTGAATGTGAATGAAGGCCGTGACATGATCAAGGCCGACTGGGTGCGCGGCGGGCACGCACTTTCGCTGGCGTGGTCCACCGCCACCCTGGCATCCGCCCAACCGAACATGCACGATACGACCGCCGCCCGGTATAACGTTCTGGTGCATGGGTTCGACACATCGCTGATTGCCGGCGACGATCGCGGCGGCGACGCCTTCGGCGCGCTCACCTTCACGCGCGTCTTCGGCCAGGCCTGGGAGGTGCATGGCGAGGCCGCATGGAGGGAGCAGGCGGCGGTGTTGCTGGGCGCCAAATGCACCACCGCTTCTGGAATAACTTTCATCGGCGAGTTCTATTCACCGCCCAACATCCCTTACTATCGCGACATGGGAATCTCACCGTTCGCGGGCCGCCAGCACTATGCCTTTCTGTACACAGGCAAGGCGCGGTTGCGCGAGCTACCGGGTTGGAAAGAGTGGGGCGTGTCCGGATCAGTGGTCGCGAATGTCAGCGACCGCAGCTACACGGGCGTCTTTGATGCCAGCAGGTGGTTCGGCAACCACTTCTCCTACTACCTTCATCTGGAAGTGCCGCGGGGCAGCAAAACATCGGAATACGGCTCGGCACCGTATTCTATAGCCACGTCGGTGGGGGTTCGCATCCAGCTATGACTCGCGAGACAGAAAGTCGACAGTCGTGCCAGATGAATGAAGAACGGCACTCATCCAACTTGAGTTCGCTCGTCTTCAAGGCGTTCTGGATTGTCTTTGGCGCCACGCTCCTGATCTTCCTGATGTTTGTCTCGCAGGGATTTGTCAGGCTCTCGGGAAGCGGACAGCATCTGCTTTCAATATTTGTCTATGCCGCTTCCATCGCATTGCCTTCCATGTGGCTCGTTACCCAGGTGTCGGTTCGCTATTCGAGCAGGCTACCCCGCCTGATTGTTGCGATTCAGGCGCTGTGCCTGATCATTACGGCGTCCGCGGGCTGTCTTATCGGCGCGCTCATTTTGCAATTCGCCGGAATCGTGCAACCCGGCGGGTATTGGATTGAGTACAAGGCGAGCCTGCCGTTCAGTATCGTAATCACGCTGGCGATTGGCATGAGCATGTCGACCTACGAGACGCTGCGCTACAAGCTGCAGGCTGCCACTTTGGAAGCGCGAACGCGGCAGGTGGAACAAGAGCGCGCCTACAAGCTGCTGGCTGAAGCGCGGCTCTCGTCGCTTGAATCGCGCATTCATCCACACTTTCTCTTCAACACGCTGAACTCCATTGCCGCGCTGATCCCGACAGATCCGCAGCGCGCCGAAGATACTGTGGGGAAGCTGGCGTCGCTGTTGCGCTTTTCGCTGAACGCGCCTCACAGCAGCCTTGTGCCGCTGGCACAGGAACTGAAGATTGTGCGCGACTATCTTGAGATCGAGTCCACGCGTTTCGGCTCGCGCCTGCGTTATGAAATCTCCATTTCCGGAGCGCTCGATTCGGTCCCGGTTCCTCCGCTTGCGCTGCAAACGCTGGTAGAGAATTCAGTAAAACATGTGGCGGCGAAGCGTACGGAAGGGGCGTCGATACAGGTTACGGGCGCAATGGAACCGGGCGGCGTTCACTTCAAAGTCATTGATGATGGAGCGGGCTTCTCACTTGGCGCAATCTCGCCCGAGCACGGCCTTGGCAACCTTGTCGCGCGCCTCGACCTTCTCTTCGGCAGCGCGGGCAGGCTGGACGTGACGCGCGAAAATGAGAAGACGGTCGTCAGCATGTCGTTCTCAGCGGAAGTGTGAGAGACCATGGAAGCCAACGCTCTGAATGCCTTTCTCGTAGATGACGAACCGCTGGCCATCGAACGCCTCGGGCGGCTGCTGTCCAACTATGATGGACTGCGCATCGTCGGCAGTACTACCGACGCCGCGCAGGCGCTCGAGTTTCTGAACAGCACGGTACACGGTGCGGCGAGTATTGACGTGCTCTTCCTCGACATCCAGATGCCGGGAATGAACGGCTTTGAGTTGCTCTCGCGTCTCGCCATTCAACCATTCGTCATATTCACCACAGCCTACGACCAATACGCGCTGCGGGCGTTCGAAGTGAACTCGATTGACTATTTACTGAAGCCGATCGAGACCGAGCAGTTGGAACGCGCACTCGGAAAGCTCGGGCGACTAAGGCCCGTCGCCAAGCCTGAGTGGCAGCGGAACCCAGATCTTCCCGCCATGTTGAATGAACTGGCTTCATCGCTTCTCGGCCAGCGAGTTGATTACCCACGGCGCATTGCCTCGCGTATTGGAGAACGCATCTCCTTCATCGACCTCGATACCGTGACGCACTTTGTGGCTCGCGACAAACTGACCTATGCCTCTGCCAACGGCCCGGAGCACTGCGTCGATCTGACCATCACCGATCTCGAACTGAAGCTGGACCCCGCCCGGTTCCTGCGCATTCATCGTGCAGTTCTTCTGAATCTGGATTGGGTCCACGAGGTGAACACTTCGTTTCCGGGAAAAGTGGTTGTCTCCTTGAAAGATTCCCGGCACTCACAGTTGCCTGTGGCGCGCGACCGCGTGCGCATGCTCAGATCACGCATGGATTTCTGATCGTTCGTCTATTGCGGGGCGAAGAGCCGGCAATCCGGAGCCGTCCCTGCACCAGAAAGCAGAGGATCTGTGCAAGAGCCTCGAGAAAGACCCCAATATTCCCAATTGCACAGATCCTCAAGTCCGGATCAACACCGCGGCTGCCAGCTTCACGCCAACCGGAGCCCTTTCCGCTCTCAGCAGCGACGGGGACGTAAGAGTTCGGATCCAAGTTGCCAAGCACCGGAACAGTGATCCGTGGATCTTAGAGCAGGTTTCCAAGGATTCAGATCCCGCGGTTCGGGCCACGGTCGCAAGGAACCCAAACACAAGCCCGCAAGCGCTATCTGAATTATTGAAAGACGAGATCGGCTATAGCTGCCGAACTTATCGCCTGTGCACGCCCATCAACTCAGCATGAGACAACATGTGCCGCCTCACGGCGGGTTCCAGTTCGCTCCTGCTTGCGCCCGCCTTGACGTCGAGCCTTGAATCGAGAGCGTACAGCTTGAAAAAGTAGCGATGAGGTTTGCCCGGAGGCGGACACGGACCACCATAGCCAATGCGCCCGAGGTCGTTTCTGCCCTGACGCGCGCCATTGTCGAGTACCTCGACATGCGGCAGACCCTCCGGCAAGACTGTAGCTTTGGCAGAGATATTCCAAATGATCCAATGTGTAAAAGTACCGACGGGTGCATCAGGATCATCGGCGATGAGCGCAAGCGATTGCGTTCCGAATGGGACGTGTTCCCAGCTCAATGGAGGTGAGAGGTTAGTGCCATCGCACGTGTACTTGCTGGCAATCTCGCCGCCGTTCGCAAATGCCGTTGATTTCAGCGCGAAGGACATCGCACGGTCTCCCGTTAATTCGTAGTGTCCGGAACTCGCCGAAACGGCAGTGGCGATTTGGCCGAGAGGGCCCGCCTCTGAACCGTGGAACGGAATTAGCAGCACTGCGGTCGTGAGAATCAGCGACGTACACCGGTGATTGCGCATTGCGCGACTCCCGCCGGGAGAATCTTACCACCGCATCTTCGTATAGGATGGCGAAATTATCTGCCCAAGACATGGCATCGCAAGTGGAACAGGGCAAAGCGACTGCCGAGTTCTTTATCCCTCCAATGTCCTATCCGTTGGCGGAGACCAGCGTCATTGTTCCCGGAATGACCCTGGCATACGCAAACTCCCTTTGCGATGCCTAACACCGATCTCCGACCGAGGGCAAATTATGAGATTCCAGTTGGAATGCCGACTTCCAGCTAAAAGTTCTGCTCCTCGACGAACGCAGTGGCGATTGACCGACGGTTGATGATCATTCGCGGGACCTGCGTTGGTGGTGGAGCGGCGCGCCTCAATCGAGGAGTGCTGCCACTTTTGGCATCCAATCGGAAATTGAGATGTGCTGCGGGCACAGGTCTTCGCAGATACCGCAATCGATGCATGCGCCTGCGCGCTGATTCTCTTTAAGTACGAACTTGTAGCGGAAACGGGCTGCGCCCAGATCGTCGTAGGTGTGGGCGTAGTTGAAGAGATGGAAGTTACCGGGGATGTCCACGTCGTTGGGGCAGGGCATGCAGTAGGCGCATTGCGTGCAGGGGATGGTAATTCGAGCGTTGTATTGATCGCGGATGCGGGCGAAGAGCGCCTGATCGGCAGGGCCGAGTTTGCCGGGATGCGAGGACTCGACAATCTGGAGGTCTTCGACAAGCTGGCTCATAGCGCTCATGCCGCTCAGCACCACGGAGACTTCAGGGCGATCGCATACCCAATCGAAGGCGAGTTGCACAGGACTGCGGTGGGCGGGATCGGTGGCAATGGTTTCGCGAATGTCTTGCGGCGGGTCGGCGAGGCGACCGCCCATGAGCGGCTCCATGACAACGACGCCAAGGCCCTTGCCGGCGGCGAGTTTGAGCCCGCGGGTGCCAGCTTGGCTGTCGATATCCATGTAGTTGTACTGGATCTGGCAGAAGCTAAACAGGTCGCTGCCGTCCACGATCTCTGCAAAGGCTTCGTAGTTGTCGTGGAAGGAGAAGCCAAGGTGGCTGATGCGGCCGTCGGCGAGTGCGCGTACTGCGTGATCAAGCAGGTTGTGTTTCAGGACGATGTTGGTCCACGAGGAGTGGTTGAGAGAGTGCAGCAGGTAAAAGTCGACGTGGTCGGTCTGGAGTTTGACGAGCTGTTCGTTGAGAAAGCGGTCGAAGTCGGATGGCGCCTGCACGAGCCAGGTGGGGAGCTTGGTGGCGAGTCTGACTTTGTCGCGGTAACCGTCTTTGAGGGCTCTGCCAACGATGAGTTCGCTCTTGCCATCGTGGTAGGGGTAGGCTGTGTCGATGTAATTCACGCCGTGATCGATGGCGTAGCGCAGCATGCGAATCGCTTCAGCTTCATCGACATTTGAACTGCCACGCTGGCCGTCGGAGGCGGGCAATCGCATGCAGCCGAAGCCGAGGGTCGAGGCTTTCCAATCGAGTTTTCCAAACGAACGATATTGCATGACGGTTCTCCTCTGCGGGAGTTGATTTGAAATCGGATTTTACACCTGAAGTTGTACATGGAGTCTGTGATGGAAGACGCAGACGTGATGTGTTCAGGCATTTGCAGCGCGGAGATGCGGTACACTACGACGTTCCGGACCGGGGGAGTTTCATGGCCAACTTAATGACTGATTTGAAGCTGAGCGATCAGTTCACGCGTGCTGTGGACTATGCACGGGAGCTGCACACGGAGTTTCGCAAAGGGACGCGCGTTCCCTATATGGCGCATCTGCTGGGGGTTGCTGCTCTGGTGATGGGGGAGGCGGACGGGCGGATTCCGGTGACTGAGGATATGGTGATTGCGGCCTTGCTTCACGACACTGTAGAGGACAAAGGCGGGTTGCCACGGTTAAGAGACGTTGAAGCTCAGTTTGGCGCGGAAGTTGCGAGGATGGTGGCCGGCCTTTCTGACACGTTTGCAGAGGATCACGACAAAAAGGAGGGTTGGGAAGAACGCAAGAAGGCTTATATCGATCGGCTGGAACACGAAGGCGAGGATGTTCTGCTCATCTCGATCGCGGACAAGCTCTATAACGCCAGGGCGATTCTGGACGACTACAGGGTGGTTGGTATGGAGGTCTTCAAGCGTTTCAAGCGGGGCGCGGCGCAACAGTTATGGTACTTCGGCGAGTTGATGAAGGCGTTTGAACCTCGGATGAGGGATGAGAGGATCTTCAAGGAATTCGGCCGGGTTGTGAGGGAGCTTTCTGCCGAGACCGGCATTCCGTGCCCCAGTTGCGGACAAAGCTGAGGTCGTCCACAACCGAGATTGGTTATGGTAGTGGGCAGCCCTGGTGACGTTGCGTAGGCAGGTGCGAGCTTTTATTCACCTGGTGGAAAGCCACCATCCGTTGCCAGCGCACCAGCAGCTTTCGTCCGGATGGTCGTTGCGGAACAGGCTTCTTACCTGGTTCCAGTTTCCCCGGCGAAATGCTGCATCCAACACCCGTTCCGCCTGTGCATTCTGGGCACCTACGCAGGCAACGAACCTCACGCTGCACAGGAACCGGGCGGCATAGGAGTTATCCGCCTTCCTGGTTGCAAGGAGCATTTGACCAGCCTGGCCTTCCGGGTGAAGGGCATCCAGCCAGATCGCGAGGGGCTCCGCTGCTGCGGCGTTCACATAGAGGAGATCGCAATCTGGCAGCGGGCCTTCGGCACCCGATCGGCTATGCACGGCGACCTGCGGAAACTCGGCAAGATTCGCGGTCGCCTGTCGTGCCAGCTCCGGCTCTATCTCATAGGCGTCTACCCGGCCGGTTTCGCCCACCAGCATGGCCAGCACCGCGGTATAGTATCCGGTCCCCGCACCAACGTGGACGGCGCGCTCGCCCTTTCCCGGCGCCAGCGCGTTGAGGCAAGTTGCGTGCAGGCTGGGCTGCCCATTATTCAGTCCGAAGCCCGCGCCCAGCGGCACCAGCACGTTCTGGTACAGAACCGCCAGATCGCATGAAACGGTGAGCGTGTCTCCACGGGGCGAAACAATCCGCCATGGTGGAGGGCTCACAAACCTCTCCCGGGGAATCGATGCCAGGGCATCAGCAATCTCTCGTCCCATACCGATGGATGGAGTCAGGCCTGCAAGAGCCGTAATGTGTTCCGCGTAGGACCTTCGATGCGCCTGAAGCCTTTGTGGCTGGCTTTCCTCAGTCCCTATTGGATCGGTCTGGATTGGAGGAGCCTTGTCGCACTCCATCTCGATCCTCCGCCGTCGGCCTTGGCCGGTGCTCGCCTGGAGGGCAGCTCGCTTTCATCATTATCGGAGGCTCCAGACAGCCAAGCAAGCCAGCGCCGTTCACGCATCTGCACGAGTTGCGGCGCATTCGCCAATCAGCCCAGCTCCGTTGGAGTCAGGAAGACCGGATGCGGTCCTGTGGATGGTCTTTCAAGATGCCTTCGCCCTTGGTAAGCCAGGCGACGCCGAAGGCTACGAGCGCCAGCGATTCGCAGCAGAGGAGCGGGTCGATGGGCCGAAGCAATCGTGCCATGGGCTTGAGAGTGAGGCTTACCATGACGAGGATGCAGAGGACGATGATCATGCCGCAGACTCCATAAATTCGGTTCCTGTGCAGCTTGCGGCGTGTGAACTTCTTTTCCGGGGAGGACTTGCGAAAGAGAAACAGACAGAAGAAGGCCAGAGTGAGAAGCATCAGCGCGGCAAAGCCCGTGTGAACGAAGCCAATGTTGACTTGAAGCTGGGTGTACTGAACGCTACGAGGGTTCGGAGAAGGAAAGAGAGCCACGCCGAGGGTAAAGGCGCCGGCGAGATAGCCAGTGATCTCGTCGTTCAGATCATATCCACGGGAGCAGATGAGAAAGGCCGCGATGGTGCAGAGGCAGCCAACAAGGTAGTTGCCCATGGGCGTGTAGTAGTAGTCGCTGATGGAACGCTGCAGGATCGGCCGAGGCAGCGCATGGCCGGACCCGATGAGCGCGAGCACAATAGTGCCGCTCGTAAGAACGAAAGGAAGCGACAACGCGATGAGGCCGACGGCCCTGCGCAACGCATAGTAGGAGAGGACAGCGGGATTCCTGGGCGTCATGCGGGTTGGCATCGGCACTCCCATGAAGGGATTTGTTGAGACGAAACAGAATAACGCAGTCGCTGGGACTGCGATACAGAGGAGCCGGGAGTATTGACTCGTCTCATCTTTACAGAAGATTGCATTTGGACATTGGGCCGCAAGGAGTCGGTGAGGAAGCCGCTATTTTGTCGAGAAGTAGCGGTGGGCCCCGCCAACACCCGCGAAGGCATTGACCACCCAGTCATCTATAGGATGTTGTTTTCCGCAGTCAAGACATCCGATCGCGGCAACCTGGGCTGTGCAGTATGGACAAATAGCCCGGTTCTGGAATGTGTCGAACGGCTGCCCGCACTGCCTGCATTTCCAGTAGGCGCCCAGCGGTGGTGCAGATCTGCAACTCGGGCAGGCAAACCCTTCCCGGCGGGGCAGCCTTGCAATCCGTATGAGTTGACGGGCCTGCCGCAGCCCACTCCAGCAGTTGAGCAGCATGAAAACCGAAATCGCACCGAGCCAAACCGAACGCAACCACAAGGCCAGGCCAAAGAACCCGAGTATGCCCAGCAAGCCCAGAACCGTGGTAATGAGCAGGCTGCGCGCACGTCCTAGCACAAACCACAGCAGAGAGCGAAGAATCTGGCCTCCATCCAGGGGATAGATGGGCAGTATGTTGAAAGCCAGCAGAGACAAGTTAATCCACAGGACCGCCCGCAAGAAATGATAGGCATCGGGCATCGCATGCGCCCATCCCAAGGAGCGGCTGATAAAAAACGCTGCGACAAAGAACGGCAACAGCGCCACGTTTACCAGCGGCCCCGCAGCAATGCTCCAGAGGGTAGCGCCCGGCCGTTGCGGCGGATTTACATACGCTACGCCGCCAAGGGGCCAAAGAACAATTTGGTTTGCTGTTCCCCCCACCGACCGGCAAGCCAGCGCATGACCAAATTCATGCAAGAGCACAATCAAGAACAGCGCCAGATACTCCAGAGCGTTCCAGATGACAGAGGTGTACGTTCCATTTCGGGTCTCGATTTCATAGGCTGCCACGAGGAACCAGGACCAATGCAGAAAAAGATCGACTCCGGCGATGCGAAAAAGATGGATAGACCCCTGGCGAACACTCTGCATTTGGCTAGCTTACTCCCTTCGGATCGTTGGGGGCGGTGCGCAGATTCAAGCTGTTATCAGGAAAGTGGATGCCCCGGTGTTTACGCCATAGAACAGGCAAATCGAGCTCAATCACACTTTGTACTGCGAAGCGACCTCATCACAGGTGCGGCTATCACGTCTCGATTGACATGGATTGGGTTGATCCTGAGGAGGCGCCAGGCGTCGGCAGGCCTGTACCCCCCCCGGAGCAACTTATCGCGAAGCCCATCTTGCGATGGAGATCCTCGCCGATCACGGCGGCATGCTGAGTCTGGAGTTAGTTGAAGTGAACCCTATTCTCGATGAACACAACCGTACGGCAGAACTCGCTGTGCGGCTCATATGCTCTGCGTTCGGCAAGAAGATCTTCTAAACCCACTCGTGAATTGCAGTCAGCGCCGTCGGTGGGGCAACTTGTGTGTAACGGTCGTCAGCTTGCCTGTGACGGAGAATTTGCGCCGTTCGAGGGGCGTGGATAGAACCAGACTGGTGACCGGGTTGCCGTAGGGCAGCAGGGCTTCGATCAGGGCTTCCAGGTCTGCCAATGAGGTGGTAGTGACCTTAAGCAGCAAGTCATCGCCGCCGGTCAGGTGGTGGCACTCGCGGACCTCTTCGAGGGTCTGCACGTAATCGAGCAGGCGATGATAGTTCTGACCGCTGCAGCTCATGCGGATAAAGGCCATCACCTCCAGACCCAGCGCTTCGCGGTCGATCTCGACTGTATATCCGTGCAGGATGCCGACCTCCTCCATCTGCTTGAGGCGCTCAGCAGTAGCGGTGGGCGAGAGGCCAATTCGGCGGCCGAGTTCAGCCAGGCTGAGGCGGGCATTAGCCTGCAGTTCGTCGAGAAGCTTTCGTCCATAATGATCGAGAAGCGTAGTGGAATCCATCGCCATAGTTCAACAGCATAGACGATTCAGATGCCGCGGCCAAGCATCGCAGAGCAAACCCTCTGTACCGGAAATGTCATCCAGCCTACGATACGCCTTATGAAGGGTCTAATCCTTGACGGTCAGCCGCTGAGCATGGCCGAGATCGAGGCTGTTTCGTTGGCTGCCTGTCCGGTGGCTGTTGCTCCTGGCGCTCTCTGCCGCGTCGCCGCCAGCCGGAAGCTGATTGAAGAAATTGTGGCGAAAGGACAGAGGGTCTATGGAGTCAATACCGGCTTCGGCAAACTGTCGAATGTGACCATTCCTCCCGAGAGTCTGGCGCAGTTGCAGTGCAATCTGGTGCGCAGCCACGCCGGCGGAGTGGGCCAGCCGCTCTCAGAGGGTGAGGCGCGGGCCATGCTGCTCTTGCGGGCCAATGTGCTGGCCAAAGGCTTCAGTGGATGCCGGCCAGTACTGGTCGAGCTGCTGGTGGCGCTGCTCAAAGCCGGCGTGTCTCCGGTAATTCCCGAGAAGGGGTCAGTGGGCGCGAGCGGGGATCTGGCTCCGCTGGCTCATCTGGCGCTCGTGGTCATCGGCGAGGGCGAGGCATTCTACAAAGGCGAACGCATGACCGGAGGAGAAGCCCTGCGCAGGGCAGGCCTGCAACCGCTAACTCTGGCGGCCAAGGAGGGGCTGGCGCTGCTGAATGGCACCCAGGCAATGACTGCGGTTGGCGGATTGGCGGTGGCGCGGGCACTGCGCGCGGCTCGGATTGCCAACCTGGCCGGTGCCATGACTCTGGAGGCCCTGATGGGCACGCCCGCCGCCTTCGATCCGCGCATTCATCTGGCCAGGCCGCACCCTGGACAAATTGCCGTCGCCGAGCATCTGATGCAATTGCTGGCGGGCTCGGAGATTCGCGAGGCCCACCGCGAGCACGATACAAGAGTCCAGGACGCCTATTGCCTGCGCTGCATGCCGCAGGTGCATGGCGCGGTGCAGGGTGTGCTGGAGCATGTGCGGAACGTGCTGGAAATCGAGACGGGTTCGGCTACGGACAATCCGCTGGTGTTCCCAGAGAACTCTCTGGGCACGCACATGAGCGACGAAGTGATCTCCGGCGGGAACTTTCATGGAGCGCCATTAGCGTATTCCTTCGACTACGCGGCCCTTGCCTTGACTGATCTGGCAAGCATCACTGAGAGGCGCATCGACCGGCTACTGAATCCAGACATCAATGAGGGGTTGCCGGCTTTTTTGTCGCCCAATCCGGGGCTTTCGTCGGGGTTCATGATCGTGCAGATCGTTGCGGCGGCGCTAATCAACGAGTGCCAGGTACTCTCGCATCCAGCTTCCACGGGCAGCATTCCTACCGATGGAGGTAAGGAGGATCATGTCTCGATGGGAATGACCGGAGCCCTCAAACTGCGCAGGATCGTCGAACAGGTTGAATGCGTCGTAGCCATCGAGCTGATGTGCGCCGCGCAGGCGCTGGAGTTCCGCCGGCCACTCAAGTCCAGTCGAGAGATCGAGCGTGCCCACACCGTCGTTCGCTCGGTGGTTCCGCGATTGGAGGAGGACCGGGTACTGGCCGGAGACATCGAGGCACTGGCCGCAGCGGTGCGGACAGAAGTTTTCAACGAGTGGTGCCAATAGGCCGGCGCTGCAGGTTGCGCTTCGCCACTCCGCCTGTCAAAAGACCCACTCCGTCTGTCAAGAGACTAGGAACTGCGACACAAGCCAGTTGCGCCCATGATCCGAGCTGTATTCGCGCGCCAGATCCTGAGGCGGTCTACGCAGTTTTTGTACGGGCTTTGAGACCATCCGGTGTTGCCCGCCAGGATTCCTGAAAACCGTTTAAGCCTGCCCTTTCAGCACCGCCACCCGTTTCTGTATCTGATCCACGAAGACCTGATCCTCGGGCGAGCAGGGCTTGGTCGAATCCGGATTGATTGATCTGAGATTGATCGTAACGTTTGCGAGCGCTCCTTCAAGACCGGCACCTGCGAGGGCCACGGCCGTAGTCAGATCGGAGTTCATGTTGGGGTTGGTAATCGGCTTCAACTGGTTGGCGATCCGGGTGACTTCAGCGGCTTTTTCGGCCACTGCAAGAGGCACACTGGTCGCTTGTCGGAGAGCGGCATTGATCGCCCGGCTGCCTTCGCCAGGGTCCTTTGTCTCCTTTGCCGCCTTGTAAGCTTTCATCACTTCCTTATAGGACTCGGCGTCAGCGTCGATCGCGGACGTCAGTTCCTCGCGCAGCGGAATCAGCCTGGCAATGGCTTCGCCGAGTTGGCTTTCGTACTGCAAATAGGCTTTCTTGCCGCGCGACATCGACGCCACCATGCCCGCAAGTCCGGCGGCCATGGCTGCGGCTGCGGCTGCGGCGCTGCCACCTCCGGGAGTCGCGGCCGGAGCGGCCAATTGCTCGATAAACGGGGCAATGCCGGCGCTCAGGCGTCCGACGGCGACTTTGCCGGTCATCACCGCGGCCAGCCGGTTTTCAAGAATGAGCGAAGAATCGAAGTTCTCCACTTGCAGAAACCACTCGGCAGCCTGCTCCAAAGCTAGTTTTGGAATCAAGCCAACGATCTCGCTGGAGCCTGTTGCGACGCCGTAGCGCTGGGCCTCGCGCTTTACAAACTCGAAGACACGGTGAATCGGTGTCTGCTCGAAGTCGGTCAGGTTCATTGAAACCTGGGCCATGCCGCGCACCAGGAATCCCGCTCCTTTGACGTAACGCAGGCCGCCAGATGAAGCGCGCACCGCCTTGGCGATCTTCTTGGCGACGGTGACGTCAGGCGTATTCAGAAACACGTTGTAGGCAATCAGTGGCTTGCGCGCCCCAACGGCGGTGACTCCGGCGGTCGGATGCACGCGCGGTTCGCCGAAATCGGGCTTGCGCGCCGGATTGATCGCAATCTGATCGCGAATCCCCTCGAACTGGCCACGTCTAACATCCTCAAGATTCTGCCTTTCGGGCGCCGTCGCCGCAGCCTCGTAAAGGTAGACCGGGACCTGAAAGCGCTTCCAGATTTCGGCGCCCACGTGCCTGGCCATGACAACGCAATCTTCCAGAGTCACGCCATCAATCGGGATGAAAGGAATGACATCGGCCGCCCCCATGCGCGGGTGCGCCCCCTGATGCCGGGTGAGGTCGATCAACTCGATGGCCTTACCTGCGCCGCGAATAGCCGCTTCCTGAATGGCTTCCCGCTCGCCGGCCAGCGTGATGACACAGCGGTTGTGATCGGAATCCATCTCCCGGTCCAGGAGATAAACGCCGGGAACCATCATGGCTTCGACGATGGAGTCGACCTTTGAGGAGTCGCGGCCTTCAGAGAAATTGGGAACGCATTCAACCAAAGTGTTGGGCACGGAAGAAGGATAATGAGAGCGACCCGATCCAGCAATATGCGATGCACGGCGAATTCCGGCGCATACCGTTGAATCATGGGAACTTTCTTCATTTGAGCAATGATCCCAGCCCATTTAACAGCAATCGCCTTCTCTTGCGGCTCTGAAAGAAATATCTTTGGGGCTATGATCCTCACTGAATGAATTTCGGCACCGCGCTGACGGGGATTCAGAGTGGGGAGGGATTATGGCGACTTCAACTCCGGTAATTTGCGCGCCTCGCGGCAGGCAGTTGCGCTGCAAGGGATGGCAGCAGGAGGCGGCGTTGCGCTGCTTGATGAACAACCTGGATCCCGAGGTGGCGGAAAGACCTTCAGACCTGGTGGTCTATGGCGGCATTGGCAAGGCGGCTCGTAACTGGGAGTGCTATCACGCCATCGTACGCGAGCTAGAGCAGTTGGGTGATGAGGAGACGCTGCTCGTGCAGTCGGGCAAGCCGGTGGCGGTCTTCCCTACCCATGATCTGGCCCCGCGTGTGCTGATCGCCAACTCGAATCTGGTGGGCCACTGGGCGAACTGGGAGCACTTCAACGAACTCGACCGCAAGGGCTTGATGATGTACGGCCAGATGACCGCCGGAAGCTGGATCTACATCGGGACGCAGGGGATTCTGCAAGGCACATTCCAGACATTTGCCGCGCTTGCGGAGCGGCACTTCGGCGGGGCAAAAGGATCACTCAAGGGACGGCTGGTGGTCACCGGCGGCATGGGCGGTATGGGTGGGGCCCAGCCATTGTCGGTCACGCTGAACGGTGGCGTAGTGCTGGCCGTCGACGTGGACCGCAGCCGCATCCAGCGCCGCGTGGAGAAGCGCTATTGCGACAGGATCAGCGAAGACCTCGACGAGGCCCTGGCGCTCTGCGAGGGGGCGCGGTGCGAGGGCCGTGCACTTTCAGTGGGACTGGTCGGCAACTGCGGCGACATTTTGCCGGAGATTGTGCACCGCGGCGTGGAGGTGGACGTGGTGACCGACCAGACCAGCGCTCACGATCCGCTGAATGGCTATATTCCGCAAGGACTCACGCTGAGCGAAGCAGAGCAGTTGCGCCAGCGCGATCCTGCGGAATACGTGCGCCGCTCCGCGGCCACGATGGTGGTGCACGTGGACGCGATGTTGGCGTTGCAGCGCGCTGGAGCGGTAACTTTCGACTACGGGAACAACATTCGCCGGTTTGCCTTCGATGCCGGATGTGCAGACGCCTTCCTGATTCCCGGCTTTGTGCCCGAGTACATCCGCCCGCTCTTCTGCACCGGGCAGGGACCGTTTCGCTGGGTAGCGCTGTCGGGTGACCCAAAGGATATCGACCGCACCGACGAACTGGCGCTGGAGCTCTTCCCGGAGAACGAGATTCTTACCCGCTGGTTGCGGCTGGCGCGCGGCCGCTTCGACTTTCAGGGGCTGCCGGCGCGGATCTGCTGGTTGGGCTACGGTGAACGCGCCCGCATGGGCCTGGCCATCAACGAACTGGTGCGCAAGGGCGAGCTCTCGGCACCGGTGGCAATCGGCCGGGACCACCTGGACACTGGCTCAGTGGCCAGCCCTTACCGTGAGACGGAGAAGATGCGCGACGGATCGGATGCGGTTGCCGATTGGCCGATTCTTAACGCGCTGCTCAACACCGCATCGGGGGCTACATGGGTGAGCTTTCACCACGGCGGCGGCGTGGGCATGGGTTACTCGCTCCACGCAGGCCAGGTTACGGTTGCCGACGGCACAGAGAAGGCAGCGCGCAAAATCGAGCGCGTCCTCAACAATGATCCTGGCCTGGGCGTGGCGCGCCACGCTGACGCGGGCTACGAGTTGGCACAACGAACGGCGCGGGAGCGCGGTGTCCACATCCCCATGGCGGAATAGCTGCAAATTGTGTCGGATGCCGTTCCCCTTGCTAAGCTTCAACCCATGGTTCTTGCCATTGTCAATATCGGTCAGCTGGTAACCCTCGCGGGTGAGCAGCACCCGCGCGCAGGTTCGGAACTGCGCGATCTGGGATTGATTCCTGATGCCGCACTGCTGGTCGAAGAGGGCCGCATCGCAGCCGCTGGACCGTCTTCGGCAATCCGCACCCACATCTCGGCGGAGTGCACTATGATCGACGCCGAGGGGCGCTGCGTGACGCCCGGCTTTGTTGACGCGCACACCCACCTGGTCTTCGCCGGCAATCGCGCCGCGGAGTTCGAACAGCGCATCGCCGGCGCCACCTATCAGCAGATTGCTGCTGCCGGCGGCGGCATTCTGCGGACTGTCGAACTTACCCGTGCGGCCACTGAGGATGAGTTGCTGGCCGCCGCGCGGCGGCATCGCGACTGGATGCTGCGCTCAGGTACGACAACGATTGAAGCCAAATCCGGCTACGGACTGGATGGCGAAACCGAACTGCGCATGTTGCGCGTGCTGGCCCGCCTCGACGCTGAGGGACCGACGCGCATTGTGCCCACGCTGCTGGCCGCGCACACGGTTCCGCCGGAGTTCGCTGGCCGTCGCGAAGAATACGTGCGCTGGATCGCCGAGAAGTTGATTCCTGAGGTTGCAGAGACTGGTCTGGCACGGTATTGCGACGCCTTTTGTGACGACCATGCCTTCACCGTTGAGGAAACCCGCACGGTGCTGGCGGCTGCGCGCAGCCATGGGTTACGCTTGCGGGTGCACGCCGAGCAGTTCCGCCCCGGCACGGGCGCGGCGCTGGCCGCGGAGTTGGGCGCCGCAACCGCCGATCATCTCGAAACCGTCACCGAAGCGACGTTGCGCTTATTGCAGGCAGCCGGCGTGCAGCCTGTGCTGCTGCCGGGGTCAGTGTTTGCGCTGGGGCGCACCGGCTACCCTCCAGCACGCACCATGATCGGCCTGGGCTTGGCGATTGTGCTGGCTACCGACTTCAACCCCGGCTCCTCGCCCATTGCCTCGATGCCGTTCCTGATTTCATTGGCCTGTCTACAGATGGGCCTGTCTCCGGCGGAAGCGCTGATCGCCGCCACACTAAACGCGGCCTGGAGCTTGGAGCTCGGCGGTCGCGTGGGGTCACTTGAGGTGGGCAAACAAGCCGATTTCCTCATCCATGAATTCGCGGATTACCGCGAACTGGCCTACTATATCGCCGCTCCGGCGAGGCCGCGGGTCTTTATTGGCGGAAGAGAAGTGATGCGCTGAAAGGAGAGTAGCGCCTGTAAAGATTGATAATGGGAAACGTTAGAACCCTATCGGGACCGCCCCGGTAGACGAGGCAGGATTGGGCCGGGCATCTTCGGTCGGGGCGGTTTCGATAGGGCCGTTTGGAGTAAGTCTCTGGCGGGACGGACGCGGT